>JAABUU010004212.1_pt1 | contig 17227 bp, 10 predicted proteins | sample 5559301 | NCBI WGS metagenome assembly JAABUU01 (sample SAMN10711884, study PRJNA513360) | rock metagenome | isolation source: Antarctica rocks | place: Antarctica: Victoria Land, Richard Nunatak white | reverse complement strand
TGCTCAAAATACCCAAGAAGTAGTAACGACTCTGGGGAGACATGAAGCAGGCCAGGGATGAGAGCCGGGCACCAGCAGCTTGAACGCATGGCGTATCAGAAGCGTGGATGAGTCCTGCAAGTCAAAAGATGATTTGATGCACACCATAAGGTAAGGTAACCTTTTGGTAACAATAGGAGCTTTTCATGTGGCTTAGTGTAGGGTGATCGGTTGCCCTAGCTATTTTGCCATCCCTCATGGGTAAACTGGACGCACGCTACAACGTATGAACGCACGTCAAGAACGTATGTGGCACCTTGAGAAAGTCAATCTCGACGCGGATGACGGCTCAAAGATACGTTTTTAGGAAGGAGGTTGAAATCCTTCAAGACAAAACCCACAGTAACCAGTAACCAGCGGAAATGAGCGAAGAGTGTGTAGGGCTGAGGGACTAATAGATTTAGAAGATATTACGGGGTAAAGTCGAATCGCTGTCCTAGGAGCAACAGCTGAACAGGAGAGAGGTTCCCAGAAAACCTCACAGCATACGAAGTATAGTAGGATGCTTGACAAATGAAGCTTGACGAACCTAACGTTACCCACGCCACAAGTGGACACTGTGGTCTGTCCAAATGGAGGTCATGATCTAGTACAGCCACCCTGCCCAGTGTGGTGAAGGTTGCAAAACACAAGTTTGTGGCTGACGAGGGCGTCCAATGACGATGGTGCCACACCGCTGATCCCGCTTTCTGCTCTACCTAGTGTTCTAGTAGTAGCGGATGTATGTAAGGTAGTCCAAAAGGGAGCAGCAATTAATAAGTTACACTTCGGCGGAGGCCCAGCGGAGACAACGCCAAAACCAAGCTCGCCGAGAAGGTTCAGCCGCATGCATGATCTAGTACAAGATGACTCAGCATATCTCTAGACTGAACTCTTACTCCGCAGTTTGGCTAATACCAAAGCATCCGATGCTCATGTTGGTGAAAGCTTAGTACGGAGAGTACAGGGTCTGCATTATTGCCACAGAGATCCTGCCTGAATCCTGTATCTGCTCAGGTGTTGGGAGTTGGCGGCTTGGCATCAACTCTCAAGCACAAAGCTCTCTGGAGATATTCCATGCTGAAGTTGTAATCTCCGCCTGAGCGGATCAACCTCCTCGGGTTGCCTTGGTTCTCTTTGAGTATGAACCGTGCTATTCTTCTGATCCCGTCAGTGGCGTGGGCGTCAGCTAAAATCGCATTATGCATTGATTGACAGCCCACTAAAAGAGACGACTTGCAAGTACTAAGAGAGCTTTACTACACAGTGCCAGCGTTGCCAGGCTATTCGCAGACAAACCAAAGGTGTCTCATTTACTTCGAAAGACAGACAAAGAGAGACTTGAGAGGCAACGGTGAAACAGATGACCAACAACCCTGAGGCGTTGGCAAGAGGCATCGGCAAGGGCCGGATAAGATGCTCCAGGCTGAGTTAGATACCTTAGACGAGTCAAACGACCTTACCTTTAACAGTCAAAAGTTCCCTGCGATGGACATTACGCCATGGGGCTATTACCCTCTCGCTATCCGATCTTGACAGTCCATGCTCTGTTTGGAGTCGCCTATCAATTCCCTGAGAAGATAACCTGACAGTCTGAGGGTACCCTTGACAGAGACCCTGAGCGCTTGGATAATAGAAACTTCCCACAGCACACGGTACGAAGTAGCGCCAATATATATTATAACATATATATGTGGTATGCTATGATCCAGAATTGCAGCTTGTGCCATATTCACTGCACATGCCCACCGCTCATCGTCGCGGCGATGAGTGGCAACTTCGCTCGTCCTTTGTTACCCAAGTCTCGAACGCTTCTGGATGGCAGCACTTCCTATGCGGTCCTAGATATGAATTGATACATAGTAATAATCGGTAACTACTACATGTTCTCTGACTCTGTCGAGCAGCTGTTTTTCAATTGTTCAATCTTCAGTCTCAGTGATTCTCTTCTCACCCTTGGCGCAAAGCTTCGAGGAGACATGCTTGTCGCCCTTCTCAGCTACCAACTTCCTAGGACGTACGGTCTCACCTTTTCGGAGAAGCTTACCGATTTCAAAGCCTTCTCGCAGGGTTTTCTTTTCAGTGCCTCGTCATAACTTGAATATTCAATAATCTTGCGGGCATTGTTGATCAGAACTCTCTCTACAGGCGTCAATATGCCGACACTCAAGCAGCTTACTTGCACAATAGAGTGGGCAGGTTCGCAGATAGCGCTGAAAGAGTATAGCACGGCATACTCTGATGGCTTCGTCCAGACTTATGTGGCCATACCCCCAGTGTCGACTACATTCAGTGTCCACCTGAGGTCGAATGGTTATATCGCACCCGGCCTGGCTATGTTTGTGTACATGGACGGCAAGTACCAATGTAACCGCAACCGCCGGAATCTGAAGGTTCCAGACGGCACGATGTCGAGGAGGCATACGGAGATTGACTTTCGTGTCCGGCAGAAAGAAGAGAAGCTTGAGGATGGATCTTATTTAGGCAAGGAATGGCGGTTTGAGAAGCTCAGCATTGGTGACTACCTCTCCTTCAAAGGAATATATGGTCGACTGTCAACTAACTCGAAACCATTAGTGACTGGGAATGCACAGGCCTTGAAAGATTTGAGAATACACAATTTTGAACATCTCGGTACAATCGAGGTGGTTGTGCTTAGGTGTCGCGCAGACACTGTAGTGGAAAACCCCCTGGCTCATACGGTCACTCCGCCTGCAGACCCAAGACCAATGGCGACCTCCAAGCTACATGCCAAATCCAAAAACCCAGCCAAGACCCCACAGCCCTCAGGGCTAGCAAATCTTCAAGCCGAAGAGACTGGTACGAGCTCGCACCTCTATCACGATATGATTGGGGGCCTCTTCGATGGCGCTGGTGATGAGCGGGAACCACTGACTATGTCAATGCCATTTGGAGGAGACGGAGGCTGGGATCAACCAAGCCCCAGAATGACTAGTGGACAGCCATGGGATTACACCATGACCAACGAGAACCAAGGTGTTTACCACCCAGCAAACCAACCGCCTGCATCAGCACCTGCCAGTCAGGGCCCACATCGTTCTAGGAGCCGCGGCCGGGCGCATCATCGTTTCACGGGAGACTGGACCGCTGAGCAAGACAGTCGTGGACATGGACAAAGAGAACCATCACGTCAGCGGGTGCCTTCATTTCACAGCGCCGGTGGGAATGCCGGGCCAACCGCAGCGGCCTGGCCAGCTTCGCCCGTCAGTAGTGTCAGGAATGTGGGCGACAGAAAAGGGCAGGGCGCGCCACAGGTATCAATCCCTGCCGGTGGTCCAGCGGTGGTCATCAACGTCAATCAACCTGCTCCAACTGTACCGGGTTGGGGAGGAGTACCCGACAGCCTAGCTCGTCCTAGCTCTCCTGTTGATAGCTGGGTCACAAAGAAGAGTCTTCAGGATTACGAGGCTCAACGTCGAGGATCGTGGCAGGGTGGAGATCATGCTGCTGGGGAGCAGTATGCTCCCCAGCCCATGCAGTTTAACGTTGCGTCAGCTGATCAAGGTGTCGAACTCGTTGATGGAAAATGGCGACCTAGAAAGCCTACGAACATTGGGTGGAGTATTGGTGGAGACCAGAACAACTCGGGGTTCAACCAGCAAAGGAAGCCCAGCCACGCAAACGTCACCACCACTCAGCAGATGCCGGGAGCTTGGGGTCCAAGCGATAACCATGCTTCCCATCCACCTTGCAAAGCGCACAGCACAAATGATCAGGCGCAGAGAAGCAACTGGGGTGGTGGAGGCAATGAGAGCTTCAAGAACAATGATGGTCGGTACTATGGTAGTGATAGCAGCATTAACGACAATCTAGGAGGGTGGGAAGCTGAGAATAAGAACCAACATGCACCAGCCGGCTGGAATACCGGTCCAATACCGGGAAAACGGAATGCAGGCAATAACACCGGTCAACAACCGGGAAATTGGAATCAGGGCAGTAATCATAACGGATCATGGAACAATCAGCAAGCGCCCACTGCCGGATGGGGAGCCTATGCAAACGCACCTGCACAAAACTCACCACTACCTGGTACACCAATCCACAACACAACCGTCATGCCAGGAGCCTGGGGTCAACCCGCGGACGGTTTTACTCAAGAACCACCCCCACAGCCACCACCGCCTCCACCTCAACCATCTCCTCCGATCTTCACTCAGGCTCATAATGCGGCGCCAGCGCCAGCCCAACAAGGACCGCCAGCAGCTCACTCACGTGTTCACTCAATCGCGTTGTCCACACAACCTCAGGTCAAACCCTACTGGGCCGCGTGGAACAAACCTCCGTCTCCGCCACCGGCCAAAGAATCTAATACCTCCCGCAGACGCTCGGAAGTCTCCGCAAAGGCATACGTCGTGGAAGAAGAGCCGCTGTACTCTGTCCCGGAGGAGATCGCAACCAAGAAAAGGACTTCCCATCAGGTGCAGCCAGGGCCCGGTGCCATGTACGCGCACAAGGTGCACTCGCCGCATTACATGGATAGCATGGAGGAGCCATACGCGGTTTTTGTGTTCAAGTACCGATCGAAAGGTTCGTTCCTCCTTGCCTTTGAACCCTGAAGTGATCGTATGCAAGAAAGAAAACAGAAGCTAATCTACGTCTCTGAATTCTCAGAAGTTCTCGAGCAGCTTCTGAATCTCACAATATCCGACGACCCCGAAGACGAGAAGAAGCGCTTGATGAACCTTTCCAAAGATGAGATTATAGAGGAACTTCTAGCAGCGAAGGTAAAACTTTTCCTCCCCTTTTATCACACTCCGCTACACCAAACCTACACCTCAGACTCGAACTCAGGCTCACAAAACACCCAGGCTGCACCCACTACCACCATCGACACCGCCCCACCACCCGCACCCGCACCTGCACCCGCACCCGCACCCGCACCTGCACCAGTACCTGCACCAGTACCAGCGCCAGTACCCGACCAAAACCCGTCCTGGGCAGCAGCACCAGCCTCCTCGCCCCTCCCTCAGAACAACGCCGCAGCAGCGAATCAGTGGCAGAACAACACAGCAGCGCCCACATCAAATCAGTGGCAGAACAATACCAACAACGCATCGCAACCTGCAGCACCTGCAAAGCATGATCCGTTCGCTGCAGCACTGGCCCAGAAGCTGGGCAAGGTAGCGGGCTCGGACGCCTGGGGAGGTGGGCAGCAGAACGCAACGGGACAGGAGTTTGGAGGGCGAGGGAACGGGGGGAATTGGGGGGCTCAAATGGGAGGAGGACTTGGAGGTAGCCAGCATGGTGGAGGAGGGAGTTGGGGTGGTCAGGGTAGTCGAGGTGGGGGTAGAGAGCCGAGTAATGGGCCGAGTTGGGGCCAGGGTGCAGCGCAGGGTAATCTTGGAAATGGGGGTGCAGGGCCAAGGGGAGGTGATGGGCAAGCGGGAAGTGGCAACTGGGGCGCGGGTGGGGCTGGAGGTGGGGGTGGCGCCGATGCTCCGCCTGGGGTGGTCTGGTAGACAGAGTTGTTCTCGGCAACCCAAGGCGGATACCTTACATTTGTTGCTCCACGCAATAGAAACAGTCATGGAAGACTAGGGTGCCGACTGGCGACGAAGCCGTCATCACACTTTGATTTGAAGGGGGTAAACCCATCTGACTCTAAGATATCCTGCTACAAAAATGTCAATAACAGACTTAACTGTATATAGAACGCTTCTTGACGCTTCTTGGAGCAGTAAAACAGCTCGACGGCAATAGTTTGCCGACAGCCCTCGTCGGAACAACAGTGCGGTGCCAAACATCAGCCTACGAGTCAGTGGACTACCAAAAACCCAGGGTATTTGTAACTCAAGTTTTTTAAGTGGGGTCTGATGCACACCGCGCCACTTCATTGCCGGGTACAGTACATACACAGCCCTAGCCGCCTGAGCTCAGCACCGTCGCCCCTGAGAACACTTTTCGCTTTCTACCTACTTCCCACAATGGAAGTACTTGGGAAACCACCATCATTTAGTTTCGCATGCCATGAAGCCCCCCAAGTACGTGAAAGTTGCCTGAGACAGACGGGCAGATGTCTCTGTATGGGCCGGTACCACAAAGAAGCTAAAAGTGCTCTGAGCTTGAAAGTAAGAGTTGTGCCCGCAATGAGGGGCTCTTAGAGTAAGAGCGCTTCAGCCCTAGATCAATTAGTCAGCAAAGCAATATGCACACTAGCGTAGGATCTTAGATGCACGGCGCGACATCATGACAGGCAGACGCGTTTACCCGTGGTATTGGATCTATCACTTCTATACATGCTCTTTAACTATTTTCGCCGCAAAGCGCAATCAGAATTACGGCTGCCTTTGACTGCTGGTCTGCAAACCTTAAAACCACCGGTTCTGAATGCATTGTGCTCACTTCGAGGACCGACTATCAGACGTCTCCTTACACTCACACTTCAGCCCCACCATCAACCGCCGGGGTTGTCAAGTTCACTCAGCAGAATCAGCCGTTCTAGAGTTATGGCGCCGAAGCAGGCTACACTGGGGTATGTCAAGCCAGCGCAGCAAACCTTGGGGTGCGCTTACTCTGAACACCTTGTTCTATAACTGTTGGTCACTCCAATAAGTCTGACAAGCTGCAATGATGGTAGAAAGTTTTTTGGTAACGGAAGTGCTACGAAGCCAAAGCCGCAGCAGTCCACACTTGCTTTCGACCGAGGACAGGCGCAGCCAAAGGCAGCAAAGCATGATGTAGCTAGAAAGAATGACGGGAACCAGGGGCCAGCAGCGGCGGATGTCATAGACGAAGATATGAAGATTGATGATAACGAGGATGTCAAGCACCACGTCAAAAGTGAGGATGCGGTCGCCGATGAAGCTATGACTGATGCGGGAATCCTACCCAACATTACTGGTACGGCTCACTAGCTCCAATTCTGAGCTGCGCGGTGAGACCGATTGACCTGATCTGACAACAAGAAATGACTTCTAGAGACAGTGACGGAGAAGCCTCCCTCGTCGCCTCAGATCAAGGCCAGCCCGAAACACTCTCCGAAACGGATCAAACAAGAGCTCGAGGATGTTGAAGACGAAGAATCTGATGAACCTGCCACGAAGCGGCAGCGACGGAGTGGGCCGGACAAGTCGAAGGAGCCGTCCGCGAAGGAGTCGTCCGCGAGGAAAGCAGCATCTATACAGACGGGGAAGCCGACAAAAGCGAAGACAAAGGGATCAAGCGAAGCGAAGATCAGCAGCAAAGTTGGCAAATCAATGCAGCCGGAAATGCTCGATGCGAAAGTAAAAGAGGTCGGAGATGGAGCGTCAGCCTCAGCCACTACCAAGGCCCTTAAGGTTAATGGAAGGGCAGAGCCGGAGCCATTCTCTGCAGAAGAATCTACCACGGAAGTGGACGAAGATGAAGCCGGCTCGGAGGATGATGAAAAGCCAGAAGTCGCAGCAAAGGCTCGGGAGAAGGTTCAATCGACGCTGAAGAGCAATACGAAGGATCCTTATCCGGACTGGAAACCTGGCGAACCGGTTCCGTATGCTGCACTATGCACTACGTTCTCTCTCGTTGAGATGACAACCAAGCGTCTTATCATCTCTGCTCACTGTTCCTTCTTCTTAAGACAAGTGCTCCGGTTGACACCATCTGATCTGCTACCCACCATCCAACTCATGATCAATAAGTTGGCGGCAGACTATGCAGGCATCGAGCTAGGGATTGGCGAGTCGTTGATCATGAAGGCCATTGGGGAAACTACGGGCAGAAGTCTCTCAATCATCAAGGCAGACCAAAACGAGATTGGCGACTTGGGTCTCGTTGCCGCTAAGAGCAGGTCGAATCAACCGACTATGTTTAAGCCCAAGCCTTTAACAGTACGAGGCGTTCATGAGGGGTTGATGGCCATTGCTACAGTGCAAGGAGATGGCGCTCAAGGCAGAAAAATTGCTGGTATCAAGAAGCTTCTCTCCGCTGCAGATGCGTCCTCTGCGGGCAAAGGGGGCAAGGGCGTCGACATCACCAAGGACAAAGGAGGTCCAAGTGAAGCAAAATTCCTGGTTAGGTTTTTGGAAGGTAAGTTGAGGCTAGGCCTAGCGGAAAAGACGGTTCTAGTGGCGCTGGCACAGGCAATGGTCATCCATGAAACGGAGAAGCAGGGAAACAAGCTGCCGAGCACGGACCAGTTGGCAAAGGGCGAGGCGATTCTCAAAACAGTCTACAGGTTTGTCACCTTCAAAGGTGTGGTAGAGCTTTTCAATTGACGGATATCACAGTGAGCTACCAAGTTATGAAGTTATCGTTCCGGCAATGCTCGAACACGGTATTATTCACCTGCGCGAAAAGTGCAAGCTACAGCCTGGTGTTCCTTTGAAACCAATGCTGGCAAAACCTACCAAATCGATAACTGAGGTCCTTGATCGGTTCGAAGGCAAGAATTTCACGTGTGAGTATAAGTACGACGGCGAGCGTGCTCAGATACACTATGTCGCACATGATTCCCCTGAGCAATATCATAGCAACGTTCCTCACCCCGGAAAGGGCGACAAGGGCCTCTCAGCGATCTTCTCCCGCAACTCAGAGGACTTGTCAAAGAAGTACCCAGATATTCTAGCAAAACTAGATACCTGGATCAAAAAAGAGACGAAGAGCTTCGTGCTAGACTGCGAGACAGTGGCCTGGGACTTGGTAGAAAAGAAGGTCCTTCCGTTCCAACAGCTAATGACGAGGAAACGGAAAGATGTCAAAGTCGAGGACGTCAAAGTGAAAGTCTGCGTCTTCGCATTCGACATGCTCTTCCACAACGGCGAAGTACGTAGAAGGTCCCCGCCCTCTCCAACCTTCAGCTAACCACCCCAGGCCATCGTCCAAAAATCCCTCCGAGAGCGGCGCCAGTTGATGAGAGACGCCTTCCAAGAAGTCGAAGGCGAATTCTCCTTCGCCCAATCCGGCGACACCAGCGAGCTCGAAGAGATCCAAGTCCTCCTCGACGAAAGCGTCAAGGCCTCCTGCGAAGGCCTGATGGTGAAAATGCTCGACACGGAAGAAAGCGGCTACGAGCCGAGCAAGCGAAGTCGAAACTGGCTCAAGGTAAGCCCCCCCCCACGCCGCCGCACCACACCACCCGGGTTCCAACAAAAGCCACTGACACGCCCCACTCCGACAAAACCAGGTCAAAAAGGACTACCTCAGCGGCATCGGCGACTCGCTCGACCTCGTCGTGCTCGGCGCCTACTTCGGCAAGGGCAAGCGCACCTCCGTCTACGGCGCCTTCCTGCTGGCCTGCCACAACGCGTCGACGCAATCCTACGAGTCCGTCTGCAACATCGGCACCGGCTTCTCCGAGGTCGTCCTCGAGGAATTGCACGCCCTGCTCGCCCAACACACCATCGATCGGCCTAAACCCTTTTACGCCCACAGCGCCGTGCCCAAGGACCAGCCTGATGTCTGGTTCGAGCCCCGCTTCGTCTGGGAGGTCAAGGCGGCTGATCTGACGCTGAGTCCGCGGTACAAGGCGGGCGCGGCGGCGTTGGGGGATGCGAGTGGGAGGGGGATCAGTTTGAGGTTTCCAAGGTTTGTGAGGGTTAGGGATGATAAGAAGGCGGAGCAGGCGACGGGTAGTCGCATGGTGGTTGAGATGTATCAGCGGCAGGAGAACGTGGCGAGGACTAAGGGGCCGAGTGTGGATGATGATTTCGAGTATTGAGATTGCGGGGAGGGTGGGGTTGGTGCTTGCTCGGTGGGTTGGGTTGGGATGTGCTCGGAGCATTGCATTTCATGGTGTTGCCATGGCTGCTAGGTAAGATACAAAGGACCTATACAGTGCGTGTGCTTGCGGTGCTGGCTGGCGCTGGGCAATGACGAGAGAGGTACAGACAGCATGCTCCACTGCGATGCCGCATCCCCGAGAGTCATCAATCCGATGACCGGTACTGGGTATGCTCAAACCGGATTGTCACCCAATGGCCTTTGTGTCCATCAGCTCAACAGGTTCATCGTCTACTCTATCTATCTTAGACACATGGCTCATAAGCTCTAAACGGGTATCTGCTCAGCACGTGTTGAGTTTCAAAAATCATGTGACGTGAAAATCATGTGTCTACTTGCAATGGAGGTAGAACGCTCAAGGTGTACATCTGCCTGCAAAGCGCGGATACAGCGAGCACTCGCGCACCGTGTACCGGCCACACAGCCACGCCAGGAACCGCTCGAGGCCGAGCCCGTAACCCCCGTGAGGCGATGTGCCATACCTGCAACGCGTTCGTTAGTATTCTCTAAGATCAAAGTCGCCGAACATGGGCTCATCAGGGAGACACTCACTTCCTCTGGTCCGTATACCAATAGTACGGCGCTGGATCGATGCCCTCCCTCTTATACGCCGCCAGCAGTTCATCGTAGTCGTCCATCCTCATGCTACCGCCCACGATCTCGCCCACACCAGGCATCAGGCAATCCACGCTCTCCGTCACGCGCAAGTCGGACGGGTCTTTCTTCATGTAAAACGCCTTGACCTCGACGGGGAAATGCGTCAGGAAGATAGGCCGGTCGATGACATCCGTCATCTTCCTCTCCGCCGCTTCGGCGATATCGTCGCCGAACGCGTGCGGCTGGCCGTCTTCGTTGAGGATGTCGTGGTCGCGGAGCCAATCGATAGCGTCGGCGTACGTCATCCGCATGAAGGGGCGTTCCGGGGGCGAAAAGTGCGGGTTCAGCTCCTTGACGTACTTGGCGATAAGCGGGTTAGCCATGACGACATCGATGACGCGGCACATGACGAGTTCGAGGTGTTCGAGCAGGTCGTCGAAGGCGACGAAGTCGAGCTCGGCCTCGACGTGCGTGTATTCGGATAGGTGGCGACGGGTGAGGGATTTCTCGGCGCGGAAGGAGGGGGCGACGCAAAAGACGTTGCCGAGGGAGGGGAGGCAGGTTTCGAGGTAGAGCTGGGAGGATTGGGTCAGGTAGGCTTGCTCGCCGTAGTAGTCGAAGGCGAAGAGCGTGGCGCCGCCTTCGACTTGCGTTTGCACCATCGATGGCGGCGTCACTTCGAGGCAGCTGGGCTTCAGCTCTTCGTAGGTCTGCCGGAAGGCACGCAGGACGGCGGCGCGCACTTTCATCACTGCGGCGGAGTTTTCGCCGCGGAGGACGAGGTGGCGGTTGTCGTAGAGTGTTTGGGGGTCGGCGTCGGGGGCGACGCGGGTGGTGATCGCCTCTTTGTCGCCGGCCGCCTTGCCGATGATCTCGAAGTAGTCGGCGTGTAGTTCTCGGTCGTCGGGTGCGTGCTGCTTTGGGGGCACCTCCCACATCTCGCCGTAGATGGTCATCGAGGTCTCCATGGTGAGGGTCAGGGCGTCGTACGTCTTGACGAGGTCGCCGGTGAGGACACATTGCAGGAAACCGTAGCCATCTTGTAGGGTGACGAAGACGACATCCTTCTGAGAACGAAGTCGATGGACGCGTCCTGTCACTCGCACCCTCGTACCCTTCCCTTCACTGTGATCCCCATCCTTCCGACTCGTCCCGCTCCGCAGTTTGACAAGCTTCGGGTCCTTTTCGTTGAGGGTAATCTTGACAGCTTTAGGCAGCTTCGAATCTTGCGTGATGACGACCTTCTTGGCTTCCTCCAAAGCCGCGCGGCGGTTCTCCGACTCCTCCTTCTCGCGAATGGCCAAATCCTTCTCCTTGGCGGCCTTCTTCTTGTGCTGTTCGTACAGATTGGCAACCTTTTTGAGGGCGGACTTTGTCGCCGGTTTCCAGACGAGGCGCGCAGATGGATCGCCGTCCTCGCTGACGGGACCGGTCACCGACTTTCGCGTCAGGTATTCGGCTTTTTCGTCCGGCAGTGGAGGGTTCGCGATGTGGGCGTGAAGGAGGGTTTTGTACGGCGCCGATTCGGTACCATCGGCACTTCCGTCGTCTTTGCCTACGTCCTCGTCGACGTAGACGGTCTTGCTGGAGGGCGCCATCTTTCTTGAGGAATAAGGTGATTGGTAATTGGTGTTTGGTATTCTTCTCAGGGCCCAGACGTCATCCGGAATGTTGTAGCATAACCTTTAAGGTATGACTCAGGATGGGTGACTCCCTTGCTTGTGTGTGGCTTAACGTGCTGTGCGTGTGAAATTACCTGGTAACGTTAAGAAGTTAGCTCCGTCTTTTCTTAGCAAGCGAGATGCCTTGGACGGATTAGGTTAGTCAGGCACCAGGAACCGAATACCAATTTCAATTCCCATCGTCGGGAAAGTGTACAGGTACAATACCTTACAGTACATGTACATTAGGGCTAAGTGGTAACGTTAAAGTACGTTGTATACACCTCCTTAACGACCGAATTAAAAGAATGCCTTCATATCATTATGACATATCAGCAAAATCTACTTTTGAATTATTATATGTGTATCTGTACATACAAAGTCAACCGCAATCTCAGAAATGCTGGGATAATCCTTCAAGTCTAAATGATCATGCTCATACTGTAGCAGCTCCGTCTCTCCCCCCCTATCTTGCTGTGCAGCCCCTTTTCATGACAAGCACAAGCAAGGCAACTCAAAATTAGAGTGCCGAAAGTAATCGGTACCTGACATCATTATTATTTATTATTGTACAAGTACTCTCTACAACTATGGGCTTCATCTTCATCGTCCAACGGTGTTACACATAACGTAGAGTAAAGCATGTTACCGTACAAGGTACTGTACGGAGTACTGTAAACTTCAGTTGACCTCAATTTTAACTTTGAGAGTTGCCTGGTACAGGTACTTCGTACAGTACCGAGAAGAGCTTAGCGGATTCTTCATCAGCCACATCTGCCTGGATCGGTCAAGTTGTAACGACCGCTATTCCGCATTCGGCGACTATGGCGTCTCCCTCATTTCGATCTTCCTCACCTCCTCAGTGTTCCTCTTTCTTCTTTCATGCTGCCCACATTCATTTCCATTGCTTGAATCTCCAAATCTCCACGTTCCTTACCTTACTGTCAATTCTGTTTCTATTGCTTTGTTTGCACCTTCAACTCGCTTCTACATCACAGCTTTGTTGCTCTCCTATCACCCTTCGACACAGCCAATACAGCTATTATACTATTAATTCAACCGTCATTCTCGTCCAATCTTCATTCTCTGCCACTCATTCCCTACCCTACGCCTGCTATCAATGTCGCAGAGGCCTTCATAAACACTTCACATACCACTACGTTAATCCACACAAAGTATTACCGACACGCAAAACGCTTTCAGCCCTTGGAGAATTCAGCTCATTCGAGACGGACGATCATTTACTTGACATTGGACGTGTCATTCAAGGACGATTCTTGGTGGAAGATTCGAGCGGTGGTGAATATCTGTAGTATTCACTATCACGGCTGCAACTTAAGGCGCGTGAGTGCTTAACATCTAATTTCCAACTCTCGATCTTTACAACAACTTCTGAACATATATGCGCCAAGTAGTACCTGACCGCGACCGTCCAGTGCTTTGGAACCTTGTTCGTTGCACTCGAGCTGCTGCTCTACCTTCTCCTGTAGGCCAACTGGTATACCTTCTTCCTTCAATTCGTTCGGTACACTCTAGGATCGAACGCAGAATATCATCAAGACGGCCGTGTTATCACAGCAGCTACGGGACAGCTTTGTCCTAACCCCTCACCTGCTTGGAATGCAGCATCAAGATCCAACGGCAAGCAATATGAACATGACGGCAGCCGGTCGTTTGCCACATATCTTGTCGAAGGGAACAAGCGCAAACAACGACCATACCGGCTTTTCTCATGGGGCGTACAATTCCAATCAGCATTCGATTGGCGGATACGCAGATCGGCACCCTCGACGAGCCAATGTTACATCCATCAATACCAGTCAACTTGGCCACAGAGGCCAGCAGAACGTCAATGACGTAGGTAGTCCAGCCACTGCGTTCGACATGAACTTCACGCCGTTGCTCCCTTCTCAGCTGCTCCTGGGGAGTCCGTTTCAGGCCGGTGCGCCGTCCAGTTTTGCTTCTCCTCAATTCGCCAGTTTTGGCAGCTTTCAACATCAGAATGTTGCCGCCGCCCACCAGAACCAGCAGAACCATATCAACAGCCCAATTCAAGGCCAGCACGCCTCACTCGCCCCTCAGCTTTACCAGACTGTCATCTCCCCAAGTGGCTTCGGGGCCCCTCAATTTCTCTGCGGTCCTCAGTCCCCAACGGGCGGGTATGCAACTCTCGGCAATCACAATTTTGGCGGCCTCAATCCATCTATTCCGCTTACGGCCGGCTTGGTCAATGGGACGAGTAGGACTGTCTACCTGGGGAACATTCCACCGGAGACTTCTCCTGAGGAAATCCTGAGTCATGTACGGAGTGGCCAGATCGAGTCGGTGAGGCTAATTCCTGACAAGAACTGTGCCTTCATATCTTTCATTGATGGTAGCTCTGCAACACATTTCCATTCGGATGCAATCTTAAAGAAATTGTCGATCCGCGGCCAAGACATCAAGGTGGGGTGGGGAAAGCCCTCTCAAGTCCCCACTTCCGTTGCACTTGCCGTCCAGCAGTCCGGGGCATCTCGCAACGTGTACCTGGGCAATCTTCCCGAAGATATTACAGAAGCCGAACTCCGAGAGGACTTGGGAAAGTTTGGGCCTATCGACACGGTTAAGCTCGTTCGAGAAAAAGCCATTGGCTTTGTTCATTTCTTATCAATTGGGAATGCTATCAAAGCCGTTGCTCAGCTGCCACAGGAACCCAAGTGGCAATCACCGCGCCGAGTCTATTACGGCAAGGACCGTTGTGCTTACGTCTCAAAGACACAGCAGCAGAACGCGGCACAGTACCTGGGTATAGCTCCCGGTTATGCACATGTCCTCAATGGAGCGGATCGAGACCTGATCTCGAATGCACTCGCTCAGCAATCCGTTGCTGCCGCTGCAGTAGCTACCACTGCTGGCGGGGTGAACAATCTGGGAAACAGAACTGTATATCTTGGCAACATCCATCCGGAGACAACGATCGAAGAGATCTGCAACGTGGTCAGGGGTGGTCTTCTACACCACATCCGCTATATCCCGGATAAGCACATCTGTTTTGTCACGTTCATCGATCCGACGTCTGCCGCATCATTCTACGCCCTGAGCAACCTTCAAGGTCTCATGATCCACAACCGACGTTTGAAGATTGGGTGGGGAAAGCACTCTGGTGCGTTGCCTCCTGCGATTGCTCTCGCTGTGAGTGGTGGTGCATCGAGAAATGTCTACATTGGCAATCTGGATGAGTCATGGAGCGAAGAGCGCTTGAGGCAAGACTTCTCCGAGTATGGCGAAATCGAACTTGTCAACGCCTTGCGTGAGAAGAGTTGTGCGTTCGTGAACTTCACGAACATTGCCAATGCGATCAAGGCGATCGAAGCCATCCGGGGTCGAGAAGAGTACAGACGGTTCAAGATTAACTTCGGCAAAGACCGATGTGGAAATCCTCCACGTCAGACGAATAGCAATCATCAACAACAGCAGATGAATCAGAACCAAGGCTTTGAATTGGCACATGATAGCATGACGTCCTCCTCATCTATCAACGGTGGTCTCTTGCCGAGTGTCAACCAATCGGCGTCTGGGGCGAGCCCTACACGGTCGGTCTTGTCCCCGGCTCCTGGCTCATCCAGCTCGGGTTCGCAGAACAGGCAACAGTCACACAGTCTACACTCTCAACACGTGCCAACACCATCCACCATCCTGAATGCTGGTAGTAACAACCCATTGACAATGTACCTGAACCAGGTCTCTGCTCAACACGCCCAGCAAGAGCAGGAACAGCGTTCTCATGATGCGTATTCCGCCATGTCTCTGCAGCAGCAACAGCAGCAAGCATTGGCAGCTCAACAAGCGGCTTTGTATGGCGGGACCAGTGGTGATATCTTGGACGGATCCATGCTCGGAACCGGACAGGAACAGCATGCAAGTCATACCATTCAGCCCATGGGATTGAACGGAATGTCAACCGGAGCAACTACCATCGGCGGACTTCTGGCCCCTACCAATGCCGGATTGAATGCGCGCACTCAGCATGCTCGTGCAGTGAGCCTCCCTGCCTTTCCTCAGGAGCTGTTCGGTCTGCAGCAGCAACAGCAGCAGCAGCAATACCAGCCGCAGAGCAATCATCGTCAGCACCAGCATCAGCAAAACAGTTTCTCGGGCATGAGCTCAGGTTTTGACGGCTCCGGCAATTCGGGCTTCGGATTGACCATTCAGGGCGATGGAGGTCTTTCAGGCTGGGCGGAAGAATAGCTTGGGGCGCAGTCAACGTTTCGGACGCCAGTTCTTCAAAGATCTGTTTGATCGGGATCACCTCCACACCTCGCTGTCTGTGTCTTGTACGTCTGTTACACCTTCTATGGACTGTCTGTGTTACGCTTTGTAATTGGGCCTCAAGTTTGAGCTGTCCGTTTTCTCCAAGTGTCTTAATAGCTTTCCTTTTTGAACCACTGTGTAACTGTACTAGGATAGACTGTCTTGTTGGGCCGGCTAGGGTGCCGGTAACTACCTATACCCTTTCCTACATTCCGTCAAAAGCTATGGTTGGAGGCGGTCTTGGACGTTGGACTTGTGAGCAATCCATGTATCTACAGGAGATGTACCTCGTACGATCATGTAGAATAGATTGGGCACTAATACAAGAGTAGCTGCTATGTGAGTGTGTCTCTGAGAATCAGATTCATGGTATGGCTTGCGTCTCATGGTCGGCGCCCATGATGACCTTTGTACTAGTGCCAGCTCACCTCACTGCGGAATTTAACGCCCGTCGTGAGCCTAAATACAGTCGCTAGTGATATTTGTGTTATGGCTGCATGTGAATAATCTGTGTCAGTAACACGCCGCCAGAGTTCCTTCCGCAACAGCTCGTTCCCGTAGACTCTTAGCTAAGCCGTTACATTTACTCAACCTCTCCAACGACGTGACTGTCCAATGGCGCTACCGCCGGAGCTCATCCGCATAAAGCGTCGTCGAGGCGAAGAGCCCGTAGACTCACTCTGTAACGCTCCACCTCCCCTCTACGCCAGACCCGCGTGTCCGCAAATTCGTCCCTCTAACGTCAAGCAGTCATCCACACCGAGAACCAGCAGAAAAGACGACGAACGACTCACTACAACTACCTATTCGAACGAGTGCCAGACGAGGATGGAGCTACGGAGGCGTCTCCAAAGTCACCGGAGAAACATGGCCTTACTGCACAATCCCCCCGACGTACCGTTAGCAGCTACGCCAGATCTGAGGTCCCCGTCGTTCGTGCGACG
>JAABUU010004211.1_pt1 | contig 17228 bp, 18 predicted proteins | sample 5559301 | NCBI WGS metagenome assembly JAABUU01 (sample SAMN10711884, study PRJNA513360) | rock metagenome | isolation source: Antarctica rocks | place: Antarctica: Victoria Land, Richard Nunatak white | reverse complement strand
AGATTGAGATCAAGAAGCGGCAAGAGACAAACTATGCAAGGCGAGTCAGTACACTGCAGACTACCAGATATCGAAAAAGATGCAAAGCGGATGAATAGGATGCTCAACCTGCACCTTGCCTAGGCATGATGACTTGGCTAAGTGATTCCTGAAAACGCAGGCCCTGGAGGCGTTCCCGGTGATAAAAATGTTCGTATTGTCAAGCAGATGATGTGTAAAGTCCAGCAACATCAGCACCTGCACACATACTAGACTGCTGAGGATATGCTCCAGCTTGACTGCATGCTGTCTGTATTAAAAGTTTGCAACATCGTACCTAGCTAAGCTTTGATCATGCACATCCTTGCATATGGAAAACGCTTGACGATTTTGCGGGACAGCCTGTGACCACCTTGACCAAGGTGAGATTGAAGAGCCTCTAGGCTGGAATGAAAGTGACCATCCTTGAGTGACAAGAATACATTGGCCTGGACGAAGCGCTTGATAGCTTTGCGACTATGGTTGTGCTCCTGGTGTACATGCTGCAACGCAGCGTCCACCTCTTTCAACACCGAGTCAACCTTTCGAACAACCAAACCACAAGCCTTCAGTCTCAGCGGCAGCAGAGCTTCCTCGACAGCTGGACCTATGTCCATACTGAGGCCTTCGAGGACAGAGAAACTAGAAGCTTCGCTTCTGCTCGTAAACGTGTGTATCCCAGCTGTTGGCGCGGTGCAAGCTGTGGGCAACAAGCGGCGACACGTGTATAAGCCTGCTCATGATCGAGCAAGCTTCAGGCGGTCCTTCGCTTGTATCTCTTGCGCTCGCGGGTGGACACCGAAACCTACCGGCTCCACTGGAAGTTCCACCGTGCCTTCACAGCTGCTATTGCGCGACCCCTACATCCCCATCAAATTGCCAGATTCCGTATAACGTCTTTTTCAAGGGTACCAGGTTTCTCTGGCAGATGTGATCAGACTTCTTCTTCTTCTTCTTCTTGGCTGGCAAAAGCATTGCAATCTCTCTCCTCTCTCTTCGTGGCTAACATCGACAGCGTTTGCAGCATGTTGGCCCATTGGACACGTCATAGTGCTAGCTGTGTGAGTGATATTGAAAGGTCTGGTCAACGTTCAGCATGGAATTAAGACGCGGTGTCTGCAAGTCAAAACACGCACATTTGGGCGCAATTCGATCCCAACAAGCTGGGTTGGTCTGCGCAGCACTTACAAATCATTGCTCAAACTTGAGGGTAACGCAAAGAGCTCCTTTTACACTGCATTGTGAGAATGGCTGGTGAAGATGGATTCCGCTGCTATGACTTGCCATGAAGAGTTTACACTGGATTACTTGCAGCAGGCTTTTACACTGCCATACCTTACTGTATGCTCTTTTATAAAGACCTGTTGGATGAGGTGATTGCCAGAAAGTCACAGGATCTCTTTGGTGCAATCTGTGTGGAAAGCTTTGTCCAAGATCAGCTATGTAAATGTCTGTCGTCGTGTGGCAGCGAAAAAATGCTATCAACGATCGTTTGATGTCACTGACAAGCAGGGAGCTTCAGAGAGGTGTTCCATCTCCTTATGGTGACGTAAAACCCTGATCATAAGTGCTTCATGCAAAGCAGTCTCAGCAATGGGGCCAGAATAGGTCAGTATTGCAACTTTCTGTGTACATTTCGCAAATGCAAACCACACTATGCTATGCCTGTCTGGATTTGCACAGCACCTGATGGCAATCCTTTAAGAGATGGTTTCAAAGCTACCAGTCTGTATGCAGACGAGGTGCAGCCATGAATAACGCTTCTCTGTCAGCTGCTTGCAGACCAAGACCAGTGTACAACTCTGCAACGCATAGAATACAATGCCCTGAATGAGCTCAAAAGGCAAAACATTGCAGAAGAGGACACAGGGATGAATTAGTCAATTTCTACAGCACCACAACAAATGTCTCTGGCAGAAATATACGAAAGCTAGATAAGCTTGATGCATTGCCCCCGTAGGACCACCTAGCCTACGGTATAAGCGACTTGCCTCACAAGCAGTCGGTCGGCAGTTCGGTTCCAGGTTTCTCGGAATTTGGTCTTTGGATTGACGTCGGGTTAAGTAGGTACGGGTTCGTCCCGGATTGATTATGCTGCGCGGTGCTGGCCACATCGTCGGCACACCTTCAGGTGAATAACCAAGCGGTAGGCGCTCAGAAGCAGGGTGAGGCTTACCTGCTACCCACCTAGCTTGCTAGAAGGGTATCAATTTCAATCAATTGCTAAGGGTAACCGCCAAGTATGGTCTGCTTCGGTAAGCGTTGTATGGCAGCAGAGTAAACTGCTGAAGGCCTGGTGGTACACCATTGTGGAACATATCATGATATAATCGACATGCTAGATATGAAACTCTGTCGCAGCAATACAACAGGGTTGCTCAGCAGGTGGACCATTTCGAGTTGGTGGCAGCAGCGGCTTAATGCTCTTCTAATGGTTTGCTAATGGAATGCACTTACATCACAAATCTGCTCGTGACTCCCGGGGCACAGGCATAGGTGTATCTAGAGCCTCTGCCAAGCTTGAACAGCATACTCCCTCCAAAGATGTGTGCTGTATCCCTTGTAGCCATTCATCAAAGCAGGGCGCATGCTGTCACTCTGCATTGCGTTCAAAGCATGACATGCGCCCTGTCCAAGCAACCATTATTGGTTTGGCCGTGATCTGCCAGCTTGGCTGTGATTTGTCAGTTTAGCTGTCGTACGTTAGCTCAGGTGCAGAGCTCAGCGGCCATTTCCTATCCTGTCCACTTTGCTGACAATCAAGCTAACAAGGTGTGCCCTATCAGCTCCGGTGTAATGATAATATTGATAATTACAGGTGTGCCGGCCTATACCTCCAAAGGGGTAAATGCCAGGTACCTACTGGGCGTGCCCCTCTGGGACACCTAGTTCTGAGCGCCACATGCACTAACATTAGACACTTAAATGCACCCTAAGGGTGTGCGCTCTTTACCCCCTTCGGGGAGTATAAGGGCGAGTACCATAGACGCATTGGCAAGGGCAGAAACCCCCCTCCCTATTTACCCGACACAGAGCTTGAAGAATCAGCTTGTTACCACTGAGGCTTGAACCTGTGACTTGTAGGCGTCACAGCCTGACATCTAACAGCTTGTACCAACGGCTAGGTAGACCTTTGGGGGGGACAATGGTGTACTCACCAGCAATTCGCCATCGCCTCTGCAATTGGTCTCCTCAGCTGCATCCTGTAGCTCAAAGGTAGTTTGTCATCTCAGCTCCGAGAAAGCAACAAGAACAGAAAAGCGGCAAGCTGAGCCTCACATGCTGTGCTCGCGGCAGCTCACTGTCAAATGGTCGCATCTCCTATGCTAGTGTTGCTGCATTGTGAGTATGGCTGTTGCTGATGGACCGACTAACATGGACTGTTGGCGGTAGCCAGTCCATTACACACTGCCATAAGTAGATGCAGGGTGATGCAGTGACTGCGTTGCCCTGCATGCGTTAATTCCCAGCCAGTCCTGATGTCTAGCATTGCACAGAGGGGTTAGGCTGTTGAGGCAACCAATGTCAGCACAACTGCTTGCTCACCTAGAACGTCGGCTGCTGATAAGGGGAATAACATGGGCTCACATAGGAAACGTTTCAGTTTCAGGCTCTGCTGCATGTACCCAGCAACAACAGAACTCTGTTTTGCTTTCTGGCATGGGTGTCGAAGCAGTGCTGTAAAAACAGTGTGCAAAGCCCACCACGAAGCAATGAAGATGTATTGTAGATGGATGTTGCACAGGCAAGAGAGGGGTGCTATGCAGAAATCTTGCCTGTTGTTGGAGGTTTCGATGCTGCTAGACTTTATGTTGCTTTTGTTTTCGAACTTCGACAGTGATACTGCAGTCTGACTGGAACCATGCATGCACTATTGCTTCAGCTTTTCTATTTGTTGGCATCACATTAGCAGGTTCGGCTAGTGAAGCAGCCCTGCAATGCTTTTGCAACATGTGCAACCTCACCCAAAGTTCCTGCAGGCACAGAACGGTTCACGCTTGTTGTAGGGTAAACAAGCTGGTAAAAGGCTGTCAAACGAAGATACCATGAAACACAAGTACATCCTGTATATGAAACAGCAGGCGAGTACAGCAGATCCTGTCTAAATTGTATTTCGAATTCCGTCAACGTGTAACACAGCAAACAGCTTCATCCCCTTCACGGTAGGGCCAGACAGGCATGGCTACGCTGTCTCAGCAGAGTCCATGCAGAGGCATTAATTTGTCTGTCAACATTCCTATCGGAGACAATTTGTACCAGCTAGTAGCTATGTGTGCAATGCTTCTACTGACTGCTTGCGACTCACATCTTTGCCGGTGTTTGCTTAATACCACACAACTTACTTACAGACACTCTAACTGTGTTGTTCTATATACAGGTAGGTAGGCCGCTACGCATGCCATACTGAACACATATGCATTACTAAGCATACAATATGACTAAACCATCAGTCACTAGCTCATGAATGGCTTGACTGGAATTGCCCAAGTACCCAAATGTCAACAGGTTTCGATAACCCTAACTCCTAAACCCTTCTGTCCACTTTTGACATCTTTTATAATCAGCTGCTTTTAGGCACCAGCTGAGAGAGCCCATGGGCGTAACCTGCTTCGGATGGCAGCAGAGCAGGCATCATGCATTCTGCATGAGCCAATCTGCCTTGTGCCACTGTTGGGCTTGTGCCGGCATGTGCGGCTGGCAATTTTGCTGTCAGCCACCAGCTGAGAGACCCCATAGGTGTAAATTGGTTTGGACGACAGCGATGCAGGCATCATGCATTCTGGCATGAGCCAAACTCATTGTCCCACTGTGGGGCTTGTGCAGGCATGTGTGGCTGGCAATTTTGTCGTCAGCCACCAGTTGAGAAAACCCATACGTGTAGTCTGGTTTGGGAAGAAGCAGATTTCATGCAATTTGGCACGGGTCAATCTGCTTGTACCAGTCCTGGGCAGGCAGGTATGGCAATCTTGTTGTCGGGCACCAGCTGATAAATCTTATAGGTGCAATGCAAGTTGGCACAAACCCATGATTGCCACAATGCAGCTGCATCCATGCCAAAATGCATGATGCCTGCTCTGCTTTGCTGCTGTCACCTAAAACCAGTTCATACCAGAGTTGCCATACATGCGTACACAGCCAATGACAGCCAAATGCAGCTTGGCTTTACTTGAGCTTTGGTTTGACGACCTGCTCAGTGTAGCTTGTGCTTGCAGTATTGTGGACAGTGCTGGAGTGTTCTCTACAGCCACTTGAATGTGGGCTCAGGCAGGCTTGGATGTTGTAGGCTTTCATTGACCCTTTCAGCCATTGTCTGCATTACAGGGACTAGTCCCAACAGGGACTGACTGCTTTGGTCTTGTAAGCGTTCACTGCAAGTTCTTGATTACCGGTTGTGTTGTGCCCCTGTCACCCAAAACCCAAAACCAAACCCATTATTTGACAGACCCTTGTCATGTACATTGAGACATGCAATCCTGGGTTGCAAGAAACACAGCATGCGCTTGCCAGAAACAGGCAACTACCAGTAGCGTCTCTGTCTGCTAAAAGCCGTAGACCTCTGATGTTGTGACCTGGGAGTGCCCAATATCCTGCGTGATCTGGGAGAGTGGGAAAGCTCAGGGGAGTACAAAAGACGTTGCCCTCCTGGAAGTGTTGGCTGCATTTGCCTCAAGTGAGTGGCACAATTTTGCTATTGATAAGTGATCTGTAAGTTTCAAACAACATTGTTACCTCTGTTGCCCTTTCAGTCTGCCTTGCACCCACTTTAGTAGGGAGACCCGATTCCAAATTTGAAGCAGACATAGTAGGGGCATGCGAGGTTGTCAGATCTGGACCAGAGATCATTCAGTTGTATGCCAACATAATTGCTCAGTAGTATCCTAAGTTATTGAAAACCTTGAGGTAGGTCTACCAATGATGACTGAAAGCTAGTTCATGCTAGTTTAGAGTCTGCGGTCAAGCTGCAGAGTGCATGGCAAAAGACAGAACGGCAGCGACCGTCTTTGTTAACTGCTGCAGCCAAAAAGATGATATAACTTTTTGTGAAAGCAGACTTGCAAACTGCTTGAACCTTTCAGTCTTGTCATAGCTGCAGTGAAGGGCCACTGTAGCTGATGTCATGCGTTACTGGCTGTTTCTTGCCAAACAAGTTACAGGCTTGAGCTCAGATGGTCTGCCTCCAGACTTTAAAGCACACTTCTTGTAGCATACAATTTGCGTCATGATGAGATGGTAAATCCCATGTGCAAGCTTGGTCTCTTCTTGCACCCACTTTATCGTGATGCCGTTTCAGCAAAGAAGACAAACTGAGTAATGGTACAGAGAACAGCTGGCAGTCTCTGGAATGGCTACAAGAGACTGCCCCAGGAGTCAGAACAGCTCCTGAAAGACATGCAGCAGTGCAAGATGCACGAGGACCCATTTGACTCAATGCCATGTGACGAGGAGCTGGTAACATTGAAGCTCAATTGGACAAGCATTGCTTCTGCCAATGAGGGGTTCCAGCTGTCCCAATTGGCCCTGCTAATGCTGGACATCAAGCCTCATGCAGCAGATCCAGAGAAGACTGTAAGTCTTACTACTGTCAAGATGCACTTTCAGAAGGTGCAGGACAGGTGTGATAAATTTGCAGCCTTACTACGCATTGAGTGCTTGGTGTATATGTCTACAAGGTGGTTTCTAGAACAGACAGTTTCTCGTTGATTGCATTGTCAGTGTAGGGCTGCTAAGCCACTCAAAAATGTGGAAGACATCACGTTGCGCGAGCAAGAGCTGGCTGTTGATTCTGAAAAGGAAGCCTTGGTGGAGCAATCTGCTGAGGCTGAAGCTTTACTGATGGCGGTTGCTAGTCCTGGAGACACCAATGATCTTGTTGAGCAGAGGGTGGTGCAGCAGTCAATTCTACTGATGCCATGGAGCTGTGCTCCGCTGCAGAGCTAATGGATGTGTTTTCTGTGTATTATGAAGCTGGTGTAAAGCAGATTAGCAATAACCACCTGTTGAAGGACAAGACCACTGGTGTAGATGTCGATTTTGATCATCCAGCTTTCTGCAGTTCTGTGGGATCAACTGCACCACCGGTCCGTGCAGTGTCATCCTGCAGTGCAGGCGAAGGCAATGCAGACTGTGACATCGAGAGCTTGATTATGCAAGACTAAGCATGAGGATTCATTACATTCTTTCAAAGCAACATTCTTATAACACACTTTCATTTGCTCACATTGAAGTACTGCTGAATTTAAGAAAAACAAGCAGTTTGCACCATTCGATTCCGTTCGCTTCCACTCCGGTTTAAAATGGTCAGCGTCTCACCCTTTCGCCAGTAATTCGTCTTTCATTCGTCATTCGCCAGACCATGGTGGTTAGTCGTCCCGCACACTGCCTAGAGCCCTCAGTGGCAGCTTTAAATCTGTAACCTCTGTCTCTCTCTCTCTCTCTCTCTATATACATGGGTGATTACTACAGCCAAGGCTGAGATGTCATTTATACACTAATCTGTACTACAACAAGTTGTACCTTTATAATGACACAAAGCTGTACAATGCATTCCATGCTTGATAACAATCTGTGACTGTGCTTCAAGTACCACGCGCATTTACATTCGTGGCCTTCCTGGCTTGAGGTCACTTTGTTGCTCCCATCTTTTCCTTAGATATGGACACTCTTGCTGGGTGTGCATAACGTCTGCCCTACCCGTTTGGCTGGTCACAAACGAATTGAACATACCAGTTTATGAAAGTAGGCAAGGTTGCTTGAAGCCTGCCACGTGTGATTAGCCTTGTTGGCTAGCCAAAACCTGTGACCTCTCTCTCTCTCTCTCCTACAGCTCCTGTGGTCTGTAATAACATTCATTCATTCATACGTAAGACACATGGGCCCTACGAATTTGATCACGTGGAACATCTTAACGATTATATGTGACCACTGAGCCAGATTCCAGGTGGTAGGATTGTGTCAGATTTCTGACCTAGGCAGCCTGGTCAACATGTGTTGGAAACCCTATTACAGCCTACCAGTTCAAATCATCTAATGGAACCACACGCAAGGTATACTCCTTTTAATTGTTTATTTGTAACTGTTTATCATTATGTTTATTAGATACACAATCTACCATTACGTAAATAATAACGGTCTTCTAAGATTAGTGTGAAGAATAAGAATAACAGGGCAACAGGGTAACAGGTAAAAGCCAGGATCATGGACTCAAAGTTTGAGGGTCTGATGAGAGCTTACTTGAGCTGCGACTCAATGTCGCTGCCACGTGGCCCGCCCCACCCGCACCAAAGACCTATTGACCTATTGTCAGACCTATTAAGTTTGTCAGCGCGTATGTGCGATACAAATGTTTGCAGACGCAGTCATCCCTACATTAGATGCAATGATGCAGCGCGATAAGGAGGCTTTGCTCAAAACTACCCAGAATCGCAGTCACAGGCAGGCAGAATGCGAAAAGCACAGACTCGAATATCATGTAAGGCTGACAGAGCATTGTTGCAGACGTTGCTCAAAAGCTACCATGGCCTAGCAAAACGAAACTCTGAGTTGCAATAAAAGATGCAGAATATCATGTGAGACACCTGAACTTGCTGCAACTGCAGTGTACCATGATAGAAGGCCAGCAACTGTAGAGTCTCATTACATCATTGTGATGATCAGCAATGATTACAGTGATTGCAATGCCTTCTCAAAGTTGCTAGCAAAGCATGTTATCAACAGCATGCACACCAGGAGCAATGTCACAGTCTTGTGAAGCCCTGTGGTTGCTAGAATCACAGGCAATAAAACTGTCAACGGATGAGGAGCTGTTGCAAGTGTGCCAAGTACCCAATGATTGATCGCTTGGCAGATTGCTTGTGTTCAAAGCTTCCGCACTCTCAAAGTCCTTCTCCACAGTATCTTACAGCAAAATGCTTTGGAAAGGTCAACATTGTAACCTGAGCTGTCCCAAGCTTGTCACTTCTGCACCGTGCCTGTAAGCAACTGGGACGCTTGCGTTCTCTTTGAGTGCAGTTTCAGTATCAGCCTTTTGTTGGCCAAGCGTCCTTTGTCAGATTTGCGCAAGCAGGCTGACCAGGTATGTTAAGCACGATTGTGACCGCTCGAGCTTGCCTATGGCCAGCCAATGCACAAGGCAATGGATTCCACGTCAAAAGCACATTTGACAAGGGTGTATAGACAGCTGCGCAGACGCTGTGCACCCACTGACATTGGGAATCCGGTCAATGGTCAACATAGACACACGCAGGAAAATAAAGGGCACAGTGTTTAGAGGCCAAGGCGGGCTGAACTCGAAATTTCAGAAACCGGCCATGTTGTGTCAGGCAACCTTTTGCAGCGATTAACGAAGTTGCTCAGGTTTTGAAATGCAGGATGGATCAAGCTCTTCTGTGGCAATACGGCCATAAATAGCCTTTTCCCCTGTATATCTCAGCCAGACGCTTGCACTGTAGTTCTGAGCTGACGTGCATACTTGTTGCAGCCAGCGAGACTGTTGACCTGCAGACTTATGCTCTGCCAAGCCTAGAACAAGCGTGCAACTACACACAAGCAGGGCTCCTCCAAGTGACAGCAAGTTTGGAACCTGCATAGCACTGATCATGTTAGTTCTTGAAGTGTGACCAACAGGAGTGCCACAGTATTTCTGAATCAGTATAGCAAGCCAAGCTGCGGCACAGAACATCACCTCGCTGAATACAAGGTAACCTGACAGTATTCCCCACACTACAGACAAGTAACTCATGGCTGTGGCCAGAGAAGCCTGTACCATCTTTAGGGCGATTGTTTGGCTCATCTGTGATCCATAGGCTGAACAACCTGCATCGCAGCAAGACAAAACTGCGGTATCAACAGCAAGATGTCCGTATCAACAGCAAGCTGTCGGTGAAAGTATGCATGTGGCTGCACATAGTCAAACGTAGTTAATGTGGTGGCAACGTCATACTTCAACGTTGTAGACAATAGTGTCTACACCTGTAACCACTAGCAACAGCCACTCCAACGCTGTAGAAGGCATCGTCCATTGCTGGGCTATGATGCAAAGTACAACAGCGCCCACCACTGAGACACTGCCAAGATACACTAGCTGTACATGAGAGTCCTCGTCCTTCAAGTATCTGATGCAGATTTTGTGACTGGCTGCAAAGGCTGCCTGCAAAGAGCACAAGCTTACAGTGGAGAGACTTATCTGGGTGCCAGCCTTGAAAACAGACTGAATAACGGTGCTGTGTTGGCTTTAGTTGCCATTATTGACACTACAAGGGTGAGTTCCAGCATACTTCGCGTTTGCTAAATGTGAAAGCATTGCTAGCCTGTGATGAAAGCGTACTTGTGTAATGCCCACAGCAATGCCTGTCTGGCTGATGCTGGTAGTGCCACTGGCGCCAAACAGCACAGTTGGCTGTGCAGTCAGCAGGACGCCCACCAGACACATGGGAACACACACCCATATCAGCCTGCAGTGTGTGCCACAAGGAACTTGTTGATTATCACTAGAGGGTGTAGATGTTGTGTCTGCGTTTCAACATAGACCCAACTGGGCATTCTGGAGCCTCAAATAACAGTTGAAGACATTGAGTGATGTGCTTCATCAGCATGTGGTATTGCTCACTTGGCAGGACAGTTGCACAAGACATTGACAATCTATACACACCAAGTCTAGTATTGCAGAGCGGCGCACCTGCTGGGCAGCTCCTTCAATAACAAGGGAGCTGCAAGAGCAACCATAATGGGGGACAAGAATTGCAGAACCACTGAGTCTGACAGGGGCATAAGTTGCACCGAAGTGTAAAGCAAGGATATTGATGTGAAGCTGCACAAGCCACGCACAACCAGCATTGCACATCTGCAAGTAGCACCTGTGTGTCAGTCTGGGCCAAACCAAACTTTTACAGGTTGTGCTGTTCATGAGTGAATGAGGAAGCTGTAAAAAAGGTTATGACATGGAAATGCAGCTTCTTACTTGGTACCCCAGGGGTTAGCCGGCTTGTGGTACAGGACAGGTAGAACTGCTCCCAACAGAATAGAAAAACTTCTGAAAAGGATCATTACAGAAGTGTTCAGACCATGCCTCCCTGAACAATAAGTGCTTAGGCCTTGGAGCTTTGGTTTTTCCAGCGTTTCCAACAAGTGGATACTCACCAAGCACTTTAGCTGATGTGGCTTGGATCGATAGGAGCAGTGTGCTGAGTACATACAGGCAGAGGCCTTTGGTTGTGCTCCAGCCTGATGTTCCAGGGGGTTGGGCGGTGAAGCTAACCCCTGTGGCCTGAGGCGTGGTGTCTTCAATGAACGGAATCTGAGTCTGCACTTCGAGTGTCCAGTACCTTCCTGCTGTAGCCTTGATAGCAGACGAAACTGGAAACACAGCAGGTATGCCGTCTGGTTGCAAGTTCCCCGCCACTGGAAGACCTGTGGGGCAGCTTCCGGTGCCCACGCTGTCACAAGGTTGCATTAGCAGTGTAAAGTTGGCTGTGCAGGCAAGTCAGGAGGGATACCGGAGATCGATGTCAGACATTCCGCCTTAGTTGTCTGCAGTGCACAGAGCAATTGCGCATACCACTGCTTGGCGGAGCCGAGAATGCTCTCAGGAAGTCAGTGCAGGCGACAGCACGAAGTTCGAAGCAGATCAGCAAAACTTGCAGTCCGTAGGCGACCAGAACCCCGATTATTTGCACATTGAGATTCCACATGCAGAGTTACGCTACGACTGAGCTATTGACTGCGAGTCACAGCTGGAATAGAAGCGAGCATTGACGAAGGGAGGGACGACGTCCGGAAGTGTCGCACAGGTAACGTTCGGTGTGGACAAGCTGGAACCAGCAGTTCGCTGGTAGTCTAATCTGCAACTTATACTGCTGCTTTGCAGCCTCATAGACACGCTGCTGTTGTTCGCTACCCGCGGCCTGCGAATGTTTAGTTTTGGATCTGTGGGCGTAGTCTTCGCTGTGTATCTGCACGAGCTAGGTTTTTCGGACCAGCGTATCGGCGTGCTGACGCTCACTCTTCTGGGCGATTCTGTAATCAGCCTAGCCATCACAATATTCGCAGACAGGGTGGGCAAGTGGCGCATGCAGCTGCTTGGCTGCATGCTCTTACTTATGGCGGGTCTACTATTTGCCTGTCCTTGGTCTCAAACATTTTGGCTCCTCACCACAGCAGCCACGATCGGGGTTGTCTCTCCTTCAGGCAACGAGGTTGGTCCGTTTCAGGTGAGGAAGGAGCACTTGTGCACTGGCAGGATCTGTGAGAGGTTACCAGATTTTGTTTTTGCAGGGCTTGGAGCAGTCTATGCTTGCAGAGCTCATTGTGCCTACAGCTAGAACAACTACATTTGCATGGTATAATTTTGTGGGATATCTAGCAACAGCTTTGGGATCAGCTGAAGCTGGCAGGCTTGTGGACTTCTTACAACTTACGCAACACTGGACACCTGTTGAAAGCTGCCGTGCTGTGTTCGTCCAGTATAGCATTGTTGGGGCTGCATTGATAGCCATCCTTGTTACCGGCGACGCCTGTCATTGCATATTAGTGAAAGACCTGTTATCGAGGAGCCACTTCTGCAGCCGTTGAACACAGTTGCTGAGTCGACAGCTGAACAACCATCTAATCCTAGCACCTGCGAACCGAGCTTACCAAGCGAAGATTCGGAGGAATGCAACCAAATGCTAGGCATATCACCTCAATCCGTACACACAATGATGCACCTGAGCTCGCTATTTGCCATAGACTCATTTGCAGGCTCACTTGTCACCGGTAAGCGCTTTGGGTTGCTGGTATGTCACGTAAGCCCTGAACAATGATGAATATATGGCTATGGAGAACATATTTTGCCCATGCCTAAAGGCCTTGAGTAAAAGCTTTGTGAGTGTCTGCAGGGACACTGCTTGCTTACTACTTCAAGGTGACCTATGGGGTGTCCACAGCCTTTCTGGGTGGTCTACTATTTGTATGTAACATTATTGCAGGAATCTCCTCTTTGGCCTCGGGGTACATCATCTTGCCGCTTGTGCTTGCTACCTTTCACATCTTATCTTGCAACAATGTTGTGCTTGCCGCAGGCAAGTAGCAGCAAGGTTTGGGATGTTGAACACAATGGTGTTTACTCACTTGCCGTCCAATGTGTTAATAGCAATGGTACCATTGATGCCAACTCTGAACACAGCTCTCATCGTTCTTTTCCTCAGGCAAGTTTTAAATGTCTTTCTACGAGGTTTTCAGCTCATGGTGAAACACCGGTATGCCAAATTTACGCAACCTGATTATCTCTCTTGTACTGTGGTTTGTCAGGTCAACTTGCGGTGATGCACGACCAGTACATTGAGCATCTCCAACCTTTCATGCTCAAGGTTGTGACTGACATGCAGATACAGCATCTCACAGATGGACGTGGCCCCTAGGCAAAGCTTTGTTGCCGGCATTGTGCTCCCCAAAGAGCGCACCATAATGCTTGGGGTCGTCAATGTTGTCAAGAGCCTAGCTGGGAGCTTTGGGCCCTTGGTGACAGGTTACTTGGCAGCAAGCAATATGTGGCGTTGGAGCTTTTTCATTTGTGGTGGACTGAAGATTGTATATGATGTGGCGCTTTTGATCAGTGCCCGGCACCTTAAACCTGACACAGAGCGCCTCTCCACTTAATGTTCATCGTGATGTAGGAAAGCTGTCTTTGTAGATGCAAATACAGTGTTTGAAATACATTTGAGCAACCATCATCTTCGGTAGGGTCGGTTTTTGGTGATGTTGGAGAAGCATGGCATTCAGCTTATGGACTTGGTGTGCAACACACCCATTGTTTGAAAACACCTGACCCAACTTCTATGACAAAGATGGACAGCTATAATAATTGCTGTTTGTTGAAAGCCACCTTGCACATCATGAGTGCAGGCGTTTTTGTAATGGGATCAACATGTAGCAACTAGTCTGTCGTACTTACAACTATCTTGAACAAATCATACCAACAGACAATAAAGGCAGAGCCCAAGGCTGTGCAAAAGCATGCCTCAGGCTTTTCTCCTTCTGGCCATTCAACTACATTGCACAGTCATGTGAGCTGGCATTGGTTGACTTTAGTTTGATCATGGTAAAGGGCTTTGTTTGCTATGCGATACAGATGTTCTGATCTAGGCATTGATAATATCAATATTCTTTCCGAAGAAGTTCTTCCCTTTTTTCATCCCTTGTTCAACCTGTCCTCTCATACAGTTGTGAGATATTGGGTCTTGAAAAGTGTCATCTGTGGTCTTGCAAGGAAAGAGTCTGTTATTTGTTTATGAAACGTGCTTTGCACATCCGGTAATCAACCCTGGATGTGGTTGGCTTGTGTGAGTTGGGCCAGGTTCCATTGCGGCTCTTCTGGCAGAAAATGATTCTGTAATATGTCAGTAAAGTCAGTGCTTTACCAGGTGATAGGCTGGTCGAGAAAGCTTTCCCATGTGCATCTTCTTTTGACACTCCTTGGTTTCGACACCTGTCATCTGGCTTGCTGAAAATAGGTTTCATGCTTTCGACACTCTGCGAGACAGATGTTTCACCACTGCCTGTCAAAGTTTATCCTCTAATGTCAGCTTTTTCAGTGACAGCATGTTGTTTGACTCAGCAGTCATGGCCACTTACTTGGGGTCTTTGAGACCTTCACCTTCTCTTGTTGCTTTCATCAAGTTCAGATTAGGAGCACACCCACTACGGGTTGAAACTGACAGGTGATTGAGCTCCAAACCCCCTAGAGAGCAACGCATTTGCCGCCATTGTTCCATGCAAGCTGTTGAGGATGAGCAGCATTTTATTTTTGACTGTCCTCGTTACAGCACTCTTAAGGGACAAACACTTGTGTTTACTCGGCCCAAATTTCCATCAGCGGGATATTCGGCTCTTTTTTCGAGCGAACTGCTGATAGTCACAACATGTTCCAAGCCAAGATGTCCGATGAGTCACATCTGGCTCCCCACACGGACTGTAAATTCTATTGATTGATCGAAAGCTCTTGACGGGGTAAAAGTCGCCTTGATGTTCTGCAGCAAAGATGCCCGGCAAGCTCCGCAGCGCACTCGGCCTTGACAGCCACACCAATGGCGTCCGGCTTCCACTCGATGTAGAATGTGAATTGGATGCAAGGAACCACGCCTCCCTTTTCTCGGTCGCCCGTAAAATTGACCGGTATGGCTCAAGCAGTTTCATACACGCAGAGAAGATTGAGTTGACACAGCAGCTTGGGGTGCAGCTTCGCGACTTAAGAGTCCTTGATCCATTTTTGGCTTGCTCCTGTCCTTCAGCTGTTCTGTGCCGTGACAAAGCGTTGGTAGTCAATTTGGAGCATATCAACTGCATTGTCACCACGGACTATGTCCTTATGGCAGATGATCAGGACAATACATGTTTATCATTTGCCAAGGAGTTGTAGAGACGGTGTGCCCCTCAAAACCGCAGAACAGGCTGTCAAGAGCTGGATGACCAGTTGACAGGAACCGCGACCCCTTTTTGCAACAACCCGTACGAGTTGATGGTGCTGGACTTGGTCCTTGATGTGGTGGGCTTGTGAGCAACAAAACATTGTAGTGCATACAAAACTCCAAAGCCTGTCCTTAGCTCCCCTTTAGGAACTTTGCATGAAAAGCAAGTTTGACTGCAGCTGCCTTATTACAGGTTTGCTCGCGACTTGAGCACTTGGCGTCTGAGTTGGAGGGAGATGCCCTTTTTGCTCTAGATGCTCTCACCAAGAAGGTAACGCTGTGCTGCGCTGCAGCCTGTTCTGCTGCAATCAATGAACAGGATGATGAAGTTGATACATTTCTAGCTATTGCCCTGTTCAGGTCTCCAAGCACACATTGGAGCACGTGCGGCGTGTCAAAAATTGCATGGTGCGAATGAATGCCCGGGCAGGGGCTTTACATGATCTGCTAGAAAAGATGCTAGACAGTGACAGCAACATGAAAGACATGAATCTAACAGCAAAACAACAGGTGTGAATAGTGCCATATTCTTCACAGCTGTACAATTTAGGCTGTTCTATGTACAAGACATTTTTCTGGCAAACGTGATCAAGGTCTTTGCTGCTCACAGCCACTGTTCTGTCCATCATCCCCCCTGGTGTTGTGACCACGGTTTCTTAAGGACCGCTTCACTGCAGGTTTCTGCATATACGACTGGGCAGGCCATGGCACCCTCCAGTTTGCAGGACTGCCATGCAGACGTGCAAAAGGTGGAGATGGTGCTAGAAACCTATTCCATGCACATCGATAGCACGTATAACAAACTACAATTCTTGAAAGAATACATAGATGACACAGAGGTACAAAGTGCTCTGCATTTGCCACTTTGCGCAATTTCTCAAAGCAAAGAAATCCAGCTGGCACCTTGTAGGACTGCCACCATGTTTGTAAGGGTGAAACTGTTTGCAATGATGCAGACGCATTAAGTGCAGCCTAGCAAACCATTCAGCTTTGCAGGATTATGTCAATATTGAGTTGGATGGTCAACGCAATCAGCTGATTCGGGTATGACACGCTTCAATACAGCTACTGGTTCGCAGCAGAAGGCATTTACATTTGTCTAAGGCAGAGTATGTTCACTGATGGTGAGGTACTGCAGATTGGGCTAGTGTTGACAACCGGCACCTTTGCTGTTGGTCTCATCAATGCTGTTGCTGGTATTTTTGGCATGAACTTGGACAATGGACATGAGGTTGGCCAAGGCGACAGCCGAAGTATATTTCTTGTGGTAAGCAAGCTCGATAAGCCATAATGATGCTTTGTTGCCAGTTTGGACAGGACAGGGTTTGCTTTTTTTGGCTGGCAGATATTGAATCACTAAAGTTATTCCTTGTATGGCATGGGACATGCAAATTGTGTGATTTGTGAGTGCAGGTCACTCTGGTTGCTGCTGCCGGGGCTCTTTTGATATTTGCTGTCATCATAGCAATTTTGCGAGGCAAGAAGTTGATCAGATGTGAGCTGTAGCTAATGTTTGAATGCTATCACGTCGTACATAGCCATAATACCTACAAAACTTTCAGAAAAAACATAGTTTTGTTGGTATCCTTCAGATCACTGTATGGACAAATCGACAGCAGTTTGTGATTCCAACCCAGAAACTGCTCAGCAAAACTCTCACTCTGCTATTTGTGATACTGGTCTGTTACTCCTCCTAGTCCCCCTCCCTGACTTTTCTTTACGCTTGGACAATGCTACTGCCTCCAACTGCTGGCTTTGTTCAAGGTACCG
>JAABUU010004205.1_pt1 | contig 17251 bp, 22 predicted proteins | sample 5559301 | NCBI WGS metagenome assembly JAABUU01 (sample SAMN10711884, study PRJNA513360) | rock metagenome | isolation source: Antarctica rocks | place: Antarctica: Victoria Land, Richard Nunatak white | reverse complement strand
TGGCATGTTCAATTTACCTCAGAAACCGTTGGGAATTATTATTCTGTGCAATGCAGATTTGGGCCGCTTCACCAACATGCTGCTCAACAAGGGCAAAGTGGGCAACAAACAGGTAGTGCCAGCAGCGTATATAGAGGACTCGATAGTCTCTACCTCGTGCTTGCGTGAAGCAATGAATGGCAACTTTTACAACATGCCTTGGCCTGGCGCAGCTTTTCACAACACTTTTTTCCTGGATCCTGACCGTAAAGCTACGTACAACTATGGGGCTTTTGGCAACCTTCTATATGTGGATCACGATGCCTCTGCGTGCTGTGTGCTGTTGTCTGCCTGGGAGAAGCCCAACGAACAGATCCAGGAGTGGATAAATGCTTTGCAAGAGCTGGTCAAGTCACTGTGATTTGGATGTTTCTGAGCAAAGGCTTCTTGAGTGACACACACAGACAATTTGCAACAGACAAACACTGCTGCTTGTAACTAAACAAAACCACTGCTGCAGTGTTTATGAATATGTATGTTGTGGCGAGATAGTGATGCAGGTTGTATTTGTCCACAATGGCACGCAGTCTGCTGCTGTATGTCATATCGTCTGACTAACTTCACTCTGTCTGTTGGCCCCCGCTTGGTTTCTAGGACAATAAGAATAAAGCTGGATAGGTGCAACACCTAACTGTGGAGTCTCAGCTGCAAGGCAAAAGACTCAGGTGGCTACGTCATGTTTTCCGGATGCCTAATGATAGATTGCCTAAGAAGCTTTTGTTTGGTGAAGTCAAGGGGGTTCGCCCACCTGGCCGCCCTAGGTCTAGTTTCAATTGATTGTCAAAACTGTCGAACCAGTAGGCCTTACAGGGATGCACAAGACAGGCTGCTCTGGAGAGACAAGCACGTACCTAGCTCATCATTATTATTATTATTGTAGAGCCAGCTTCTGCAGAGCCGTAACGCCAGTATGCAGTGCAGAAGCTGGTGAACTTTATAGACTTCAGAGCCGGTCTACAGCTTGGGCTTGCTCAGTATATGGTGAAAGAGGCTGGAAAAGGCGACGACACTGCCCCTTCGTCGGGCAGCCCGGCGACCAGTAAAGGGCAAAATAAGTTGGCGTCAGTTCTATCAGGTGACCTGAGCACCCTTGGCAATACAGAGCGGACACCCATCTGAGCAAGCTTCGTGTTGTACATGACAATACGCACCCATGAGTTTACTGAGCGTGCACGACGCACGACTCAGACAAGAATCGTGCACGCGCAGGTTCCTTCTCGGGCGCTGTTGTCAGTGTTTGCGTCCAGCCACTTGACGTGGTTCGAACTAGGCTGCAAGCTGACGCTGCTAAGGGCATCTCAAGAAGCACTGCAGGTGCTTTTCGAGTGCTTGTAAAGGAACAGGGTGTTAGGTACAGTTTGCAGTGCCAAGGCTCCTGATAGTCACATAAAGACCTGGCATAATCACTCACTCAGGCCCCGGTGCACAGGGGACTTTGGAGAGGCACTTCACCTACTGTTGCACGGCTAGCTATTGGCGTTGGGGTGCACTTTCTGGCCTTGGAGTTCATCAAAGATGCCATCTATAACTTTGGTTCCAAGGGTGCTGGGCGTTCACACGGTCAGCTGTCAGCAGCGCAAGCATTCTTTTCCGGTGGGCTTTCCAGAGGTGTTGCAGCTGCGGTGACATGTCCTGTCACAGTGGTCAAGACAAGGATGGAGTATGTCGGCACATCAGGTGTCCAGTACAGGGTGTGTTCTTTTCGCTGACTCCTTATGCAGCATCTTGAAAAGATACACACCATGCGTCTGCTTTTGAGACCAAGATGCCCTCAACAGCAGGTGCACCCAGTGACATAGTCTGCGTGATTGACAGTCATGTAGAAGCATGTGCTTGTCTATACTGTGTACATACACAAGTCTCATCACAGGCATGCTTTGCCTTTCCGGCAGCGCACCCAGCCATGTTACAGAGTGACATGGCATTGTAGTGACTCACAGGTCTTGACGATGTGCAACAATGCATGCAGGGTACTGTGCATGCGTTGAGGACAATAGCTGCGACAGAGGGTGCTTCTGGTCTGATGCGAGGCATCTGGCCCACTGTGTTGAGCAATGCACCATTTTCAGCCCTGTACTACATGCTGTACTCTGACCTCAGAAGGCGCTTCCAAAAGGTCCGCATAACTCAGCTTGGCGCATCTGCCTGCAGCATGCTCCTATGTGGTCACAGATCGAGAGCTATTATGTGGGATGATGTGGTGCACTGTTTGCTCTGGACCAAAGTTCACTTCTGAAGTATCTGTACCAGCCTAGGACAGGCAAGCCGGCTAAACGGATTGATCCTCTGCAGGAAGGCCGATCAAGCACTGGTGTGAATTTTGTTTCTGGTACAGTTGCAGCGATTGCAGCAACTTTGGCCACCCAGCCGGCAGACGTTATCAGAACGCGCATGCAGTTGGTGGCTCACAATGGGGTGCACATGAGCCCTCTGGAGACACTTAAGATTGCAACGAAGACAGGAGGAGCCAAAGCCCTGCTGGTTGGCATCGTGCCTAGGGTAAGTCCTGTGCTGTTTCAAAGCCAATTCATGCTTACCATGAGTTCACCACGTGGGGGTTGACTGCAAAAGCTTTCAGCAGATCAAGAGACTTGCATGCATACATCTTCTGTGACCTGTTTATGTTTTATTGTGCAGGTGATGAAACGCACAATACAAACAGCAGTGGTATGGACACTGTATGAGGAGCTAGTCCCTCGTGTTACTATGCTGGCTGAAGCTTTGACTGGCTCATTCAAATCGTCCAGCTAATGCTGTAGCTGCATGAAGCCCCTGCAAACGTGTCATTGATTGCTGGTCCACAGTACAGTGGCAGGTTTCGAAGGCAGTCCTTCAAAATCTCACTGCAATGTGCCTGGTATACTTCGCTGGCTTCTCCAGCTCCCAAGCAAGCTTCGTTAGTAGTATTCAGCTCGACAACGGCCCCTGAACAATTAACGCACCGCAGTCATCTTTGACACATAGTGCATCAGTCTGCAGTGCAGTGCAGACTCTGCACATGTAATTTTACAGTCTCTACATTTAGCTTGCATGTACAGAGCGCAGAGTTGTTTCTTCCGACTGTCACAGTTGCATCAGTCGGTTTGCAAAAGGTAGTTTACATCAGCTCTTAGCCCTTCGGTGTCATCGCAGCAGCAGATGGCACAAATTTCGTGGATGCTGGCCTATAGAAGAAGAGGCAAACGGCAGCGCATGCAGAGAGCATTGATCGGGGGACACTTACAGCTCCGCATGCCTGTTCTCGCGGCCGGGTTTGGCACACCATTTGCTCAGGATAATCCTGTTTTGTGGCGAATCAGTTAAGTTGTCGTGACAGCCTTGACCTCATCATAATGGCAGATTAGCGCTAGGCGCGCAGGCAGCATCTTAGTTCAACGGAGTCCCGCTGAAATGGCGTTGCGGAGAGCAGCGCTGGTTGTCTTGCTCTGTCTGAGTGCATGTTGTCAGGCGTTTTATCTACCTGGAGTTGCGCCGCAAGATTATGCAAAGGTATGAGGAACTTATGCCGCTGCCTGTCTTGGAAGGGTAACAGCATCTGTACTGTTCGCGGTGTGGCAGGGTGATAAGCTATTTTTGAAAGTCAACAAGTTGAGTTCTACCAAGACACAGCTGCCTTACGAATACTACAGCATTCCATACTGTCGGCCAAGCAAAATTGTCCCCAACGCCGAAAATCTTGGGGAGGTATTGCGTGGAGACAGAATCGAAAACTCCCCGTATGAGGTTGGTATCTGGCGCTGTCGATATTGCGACTGTACCAGTTGCATTCACCAAGCATATATGGTTGTGCCGACTGTCGTATTGCCTCCAGATCGAGATCAGAGTGGACCAGCAGTGCAAGTTCTTATGTAGAATTCCTGCTCTTTCCAGCACTCAGGCTGAAGCTTTTGGATCCAAGCTGGAGGATGAATACAGGGTGAACATGTAAGTGATACATTGCGTCTCTGGTCACACGCAAATTTGCAAAATAGCTGCGGATGCACAGGATGTACAAGGTTGTGCTTATATGTTTATTTGCCAAGGCACTCATGCATGCAGGATTCTTGACAACTTGCCTGTAGCCATCCCTCAAATCAGGGACGACAGCGGTTCAAATGTGAAAAGATATGAGAGAGGATTCCCAATTGGCCGCATTGAGGTATGCAAGCCTCCTTCAGCGTTCAGCTGTGACTGCGCTGTTTTGCGAAGCTGCAGTAGCAAAGCATCTGTGGCATGCAGGATGATGGCAAGCTGTCTCTGCACAACCATTTGAGGTTCACCATCTTGTATCACCGTGACGTTGAGACTGACTTGTCTCGAATTGTTGGCTTTGAAGTCAAGCCTTTCAGCATTCAGCACAAGTATGATGGAACGTGGAATGAAGACAAAGCAGACTTGAGCACTTGCAACCCAGGCAGCATGAAGTACGTCAGCGATAAGGACGATCCTCAGGAAATGAAGGAGGGCAAGGAAGTCATTTTCACCTATGACGTCGTGTATGAGGTAAGCTACAAACACTTGAGGTGTTGGCACCTGCTGCTCTCATGGCCTCATGGCCTTTTCATGCTTTGCTCAAAGGCTTACCACATGCCACAAGTTTGTCTTGTCAACCCAAGGGACTCCCATGTGCAAGACCCTCTGCAGGAAAGCTGCTGCCTCAACCAGCATGTGTTTCTTTTGCATCCTATGCCTTCACTGCTGTTGACACTTGGGCAACTTCATTGCAGCCCAGCCAGATCAGGTGGGCGTCGCGGTGGGATACCTATCTGCTGATGACTGATGATCAGATCCATTGGTTCTCCATCATAAATTCCTTGATGATTGTGCTGTTTCTGTCTGGAATGGTTGCAATGATCATGATGCGGACACTGCATCGGGATATCAGCAACTACAATCAGCTGGAGACAGTAGAAGAGGCACAGGAAGAAACCGGCTGGAAGCTGGTGAGTTGTGCATGATGTGCCGCATGACTCAAACTAAATGCATCATGGATGCTGTCACATCTCCTATAGTTGACATGAGACCTTCTGCAGACAGACACATGCACAAAGTCCTAGGCATTTGCACCCTGGGAACTGATGCATGACAGCTCACTGCTGTAAAAATGATGGATTTTATGTTTCCCTGGCAGCATACACCACTCATTTGTGTGACCCTGCCATTGGCAACTCTTCCTAGTGCAGAAACATTGCCTGCAGGTGCATGGTGATGTGTTCAGGCCCCCAACCAACGCCTCTCTGCTGTCTGTATATGTTGGCACAGGAATGCAGCTGATTGGCATGGGTGTTGTGACCATGGTATTTGCAGTACTGGGATTCTTGTCACCTGCTAACCGTGGTGGGCTCATGACAGCCATGCTGCTGCTGTTTGTCTTCATGGGCATCTTTGGTGGCTACTACTCAGCGCGTCTGTACAAAATTTTCAAGGTGTGTGCCTTTCTGTGCCTTCTGACACAACTAAGCCACTGTGCTGCTTGCTTATAACGGTGTCTTGTGATGCAGCCTCATCAGCATTCACACATTTCCCCAGTATACAACTATCTAGGCTGTTTTGATTGCACATATTGATCCCAGGTGTTGTGCATGTATGGTTTCAGTCCTTCTGAAAGGCCAGGCCTTTGTTTTTGCGCCAAAGTCAAGCAGCGCTCAAGACCAATGTCTTGCAGGGAGAGCAATGGAAGAAGACAACGCTGAAGACAGCATTGTACTTCCCTGGTGTTTGCTTCTGCATCTTCTTCAGCCTTAACATGCTGGTCTGGGGCCAGAAATCCTCAGGCGCCGTGCCGTTTGGCACCCTGTTTGCCCTGTGCTTTCTGTGGTTTGGCATCTCAGTGCCACTGGTGTTTGTTGGATCCTATTTTGGCTACAAATCGCCAGCGCTGGAAGACCCAGTACGCACTAACAAGATCCCCAGGCAGATACCCGAGCAGCCCTGGTATATGAACCCAGTGTTCAGCATCCTGATTGGCGGCATCTTGCCCTTTGGAGCAGTCTTCATTGAGCTCTTCTTCATCCTCACATCCATGTGGCTACACCAGTTCTACTACCTCTTCGGCTTCCTGTGCCTCGTTTTTGTGATTCTGATCATCACCTGTGCAGAAATCACAATCGTGCTGTGCTACTTTCAGCTTTGCAGTGAAGACTACCGCTGGTGGTAAGCTTTCATTATGCCTTTGTGACCATACTGTTGTTTGCTGCTGCCAGATGCATCTTTTGAGCGGCCTGCATTGTGGCTTCATTGTGGTTTGGGCGCCAGATTTGGCCACAGTCACTTTGCCTGAAAGCAGAAATTATTGCGTGACATACTCAAAAGTCAGCTGCAATTTGTGTACATTGTCCAGACACAACCCCTGGTTTCCATGAATGCAGGTGGAGGGCATACTTCACATCAGGATCATCTGCAGCATATCTCTTCCTATACTCCATGTTCTATTTCTGGACAAAGCTGGACATCACACGCTATGTCCCTATGGCCATGTATTTTGGATACATGGCCATTGTCTCGTACAGCTTCTTCTGCATGACCGGCACTATTGGCTTCTTTGCCTGCTGGCTGTTTGTCAGGCAGATATATGCTGCAGTGAAGATTGATTGATGGATAGACCATCTAGTCTGATATGCCCAACACATCAAGAACTTGAACAACTGAGCTTACAGTCTGGCACCTGACGTTGCACAGTGAGTTGCATGTGTCAATTCTGCGGATCAAGCTGGATTCTTTTGCTCAACGGTTTGACACAAAGCTCCCCATCAAATCCGTTCCCATGTGAAAACTGCTCTTGCACATTGATCTCCATGCTACTCTGCTGCATGCGCTTGGAAATCTTACGCTTGTACGTCCACCCAGAACCAGCCTAAATTTGAATTCTTGCGTTCAAAGGTATGCACGACTTCTACCCAGTATTTTTCAATTGGGAACGTGCATGAGATCCAATCAAGCAAAGGAAAGCAATTTACAAAACAGCTCGCAATACTTATATTGTCCAAATTCTGCTGCGCATCACACTTTAGAATCCGCGACTAAACGCGATAACTTGGCATGCCAACAACCGAATGGTCTGTGGATCGAATGCCGAACTGAGCCTGACTGGTGTTGGGTGCGGGCTTCAAACCCGTAGGGGCCGAGAGGCCCAGAGGTTCAATTCCTCCTGGTCGGCGGTTATCAGTTTTCCTGAATCTCGATCTAACTCCCAATATAGTCACAGACATGTTCCATCAATGACAGCAACCTCTCTCAATTGAGTTATCATGGTTGTTTCAATCTTCATACATGCATGCTATGTGTTCAGCCATGTTCATTCGTCCAACAACCAAGCAAGATGCTTCGTGCACACATGCTTCACGATGACTGTGTGATGCGGGGTTTCTGCTGTCTGAAGTCCCTGCTACCTCTTTCAGACTGCCTAAATCTGGCATTGACTGCTTGATAAGGGCGCTTTGCTGGTGGGCCGTCAGCAGCTTTGTTATCATCAGGTCTGTCTCCTTCTGCGTCATCAGGAAGTGCTGAAAGCGCTTTGTGTGAGATCTGCAGATTGCCCCTGGCGTCATGGCCCATGACTTTGACCTGCAGCTCTTGCCCAAGTGCGAGCACATCCTCAATGCGTTTCACCTGCACAGCAAGGACACTGAGCAAGAAAGATCAGAGACCTGTGAGACAGACGCTTCATGGCAGGTGTGTTTTCACTGGCTGCTGTGAGCTATTGGAATCCACAGAGGTATCCCAAAACTGCTTCAAAACAAAGCATTGGTCTTGACTACAGGAAGCCATGAGTCTCGTCTGCACAGTGCCTGAAAGTGTACAACAATGTGAAGCACAGGACAGACGACAGACCAGAAGAGCCCTCTATACTGCTCACCCTTGTACGAGACAACTGCGAGATGTGCAGCAGGCTTGAAGAGCCACTGGGAAACTCCACAATGGCACCGTAGTCCATCAGTCTGACTACCTTCACTGTGTGGACAGACCCCTCCTGCAATTTGATCCACATGCTGAACAAATGAATGACAAAGGGTGTCAATGTGCACCAGTTGCCATCCCACGGTCTGGAGAGCATTGAGACAACAACTTTCGTTGCTGATTTGAGACTATGTTCCTGGTGCGATCATGCTCACAGATGAGGTTTTTTGTCATGCCACATGCTGCTTTATGGCTTATTAGCATGAATAGCAATCCAGGCAGCAAAGGTGTGTTGCTACTTGTTGCCATCTACTTGCTCACTGCCAGGAACGACCTCGCAATGTGTCAAAAGTCATTCTGATGACTGGGCAAAGAGACCGTAGCCTACTGAGCTGCATACAAATAGCTTGATGAAAAGCAGGTCATTTTGAGGCATTGCTGTGCAGTCACCATGCGCATTGCTCATATTGCAAGACAACTGAGACAGGCTTACAAAGAGATCCACTCCTGTAGCGCCTCTAATGGCCTGTTCCACAGCTGTGGCCTGTTGAGTGTCAGGGCAGAAGAAATGCACAGTCGCATCCTCTGACTGCTCAACAGCTTCCTCTATGCTTAACAGAGATCCTGCCAGGACAAAACAAGGGCATGAAGAGTCTGACACTTGAGAACACACACTCAAAAGGCTGGACAGCTTATGCTCACGGTGCTATCGCTATGTGGAGTTTGTTGACAAAACAAGAGCATAGATTATGATTGAGCAGTCACAAGCAAAACTGTGCCATTCATGCAGGAGCTGCGAGACGTAGGTGCCAGCACAATGGTATGTGGCTCCTGTGGCACAGGAATAGCAAACAGCTCAAAAAGTATTGTAAAGCCCTTGGACTTACAAATTTTGACAAACCCTGACAAAGCAGTATGTGTCATCTTTCACCAGACCCCTGTGCCAACATCTGGTTGCCCAGATAATGATCCATGCCTGACAATTTGTTGAACCATGCACATGCCATGAGATGCAATAACATGCCACAACAGGCCATAAGACGAATGTAAGATGTGCAGCATGCCTGACATACCTGTATCTGCGCAAATCTTGTTAATGACGGCTCCGCGAGGGCCAATGAGCTTTCCAACCTTTTCTTGGGGTACGGCCACAGACCCCATCTTGTTTGTGACATCCCTTGCCAGCTGCAGCAGGTCATCAAGCGCAACTACAATACACCTTGAGGGAAAGCCAAAGTATGTCCACAGGACCAGGCAGCGGCTTTGAAGCCAAAGTGGCAGCACTGATACTGCTTTGTAAATGAGTGCAACATGCTGGCAAACATGGCAACCAAGGATGTGACTACTGCCAACTACCAAAACGACATACTGACATGGGCAGACACACAAAGGGACAGACACACAAATGCACAGACAGACATGGTGGCCCCTCCTCCTCCATTTTCAGCCCGGCTTGCGTGACCGTATGAGTTCTGCGTGCTCTATGGCTGCTTGTGGACCTGCTGCTTGCAAAGCAATTACAGTCATGGCGAGCAGGCCAGCAACTCTCCAGAGCAGAGTACACACTTGACAGGAACCACATGCATGCTTACTTGAGCTTTAATGTCTGCCAGCTTGCTGTGCTGCTCCTGCAGGCCTTGCCAGCCAGATGACAAGGCAGCTGCCACCACCTCGAAAGGCACACCTCCCTTCTGCAAGGACTCCACATGAAGGCCAGTGATGCCTTCCTCTGTGCCAACAAGCTGCAGCAGCAGGTCACTTACACTGCTCTCTGCCTCCTGTGGGTCTACTACAATCTCATACAAGCTGGCATCCTGCTCAGAGGGTGTGCCATCGCTTTGGTGCCAGTCTAGGGCATGTGGGTGGCCACTGGCTGTGAAAGCAGCAACTTGCGTGCCTGCAGTGAAGTCAGACTACCTTGCCACCACACTTCCTCGCACTCCCGATACTCTGCAACCAGACTACCTTGCAACCACATTACCTTGCACTCAGACTAACTTGCACTCACACTGCCTTGCAATAGGCACTAGTCACAGCACCTTTGCAATCAGACCAGATTGCAGTCAGTGCGGTCAATGTAAGCAGTGATACATTTGTCAACGCTCTGGGTACATCCCCGTGACATGATGACAATTGCAGTAGCTGAAGCATGTGCTTTCTGTTGCGCTTTCACAGCAGTAGCGACATTGCACACACCAAGCACAACTCAAAGCCTGAAACAGAAGTACATATGCAGAACAGTCAGGCAAGCGTAGCTGCTCAAGCATCATAACAGGCACCGCCAACAACAACAGCAGCATCACTGCAGTCAACAGCAGCAGCAAAAGCAGCAGCAGTGCAACCAACAGCAGCAGCAGCAGCAGCAGCAGCAACACTGCAGTCAAAAGCAATGCTAACAGTGGTACAACAGCACTGTGAACAGCAAAGCAGCAGCAGCAGCAATCTGAGCGAAGTCTGCAGCGTTGTGGATACATATAAAGTAGCAGCGTGGATAGCAGCAGCAGCAGCAGACCTGCCACTTGGGCTCTGACAGGCACTCCAGCATCAGCCAGAGCTAACGAAGCAGCAGACAAGGCAGCCATGGTTTCGGAGCCATCAGCCGCCAGCACGTCTACATTCAGGCGGACCGCAAACGGGAATGGGGTGGATGGGAAGGCGGCTGACAGTCTGCTCTCCAGCATTCGGCCTGTGATGCGCCTGACACGTTGCTTCACGGGGTCCGGAACGCGATCCCTGCCGGATGTGCTGGCCTGCACAGCAAAGAACACAACTGTGAGGGCTCTAGTTTCAGCCCTTTTGCCTGAACATTCTTGCCACAAATTTTCTCTGGCACGGAATGTCTGAACTGTCTGACAGCAGGAAACTATGAAAAGCATGTCAAGCTGCACCAACCGCCACCAAGCAGCATCATCTGGCAGAGCTTGTGAAGACCAGAGTCATGCAGTCCTTGCACTCAAATCTATTCTGAGTGCCAGGTGCTGCGTAGCGCTTGTGTGACTTGCATGCGTCTCGGCATTTGCATGATCAGCTGCCTGCTGGGCTAGCCCAAAGAAGCTGCACATGCTGCAATATGGTGCCTCATGCTACACAAATGATGCTACACAAAAAAACACGTCTTGCAAGATGACGCAGGTACACAAGAAAGCATGTCTTGCAAGATGACACAGACGCCCTTTGCAGCAGCTGTCAAAGCAGCTGTGCCAATAGCTTTTGCCTGCTGTGGTCCGTGATTTGTCACATGCACACAGCCTCAACTCCTAGTCCTTGCAGCCATGCCATTTGATTGGTTGCTCAGCAGTCAGATGACCCAGGAGACTTGCAGAGTGAGGCAGCACAACATGCATGGCAGCAAGAGGGCTGACCTCGGCAGCAGCCGCCATGCGATCACCAAACTGCACCATCAGCTGCTTGCTGGTTTGACCAGTGATGCCTTCCGACTTGGCCTGGTCTTCTGCTTCTCCTATTGTGGCGGTGACAAGGGCCTGGCTCTGCCCCTGCCCTGCCAGGGCTGACCCGTGCACCACAGGCAACACCCCTACCTACATCGCGACTGAAGAATATCGTAAGCCTCGAATATGTAGTCAAATGTGATCCAGCTCAGGAGGAAGGGCGCAGCAGAAATGTGGGTGTATGAACCAAAGTCGGAATTCTTACCCCATTGGCGCTGAAGGAAGCCACATGGCATGTTCAGTAGGAAAAAATTGTTGACATCAAGGCTTGTGTGCCAAGCAGTGTGAGCATGCGCCTTGCCAGGCAATCTGCTGAATGGCTGGACACAGAAGCCATCCAGTCTCAACCAGCATGTGCAAAGACTGAAGCTTGTAATTTCAGTTGCATGCCAGCCCTTACAGCACACATTGAGCGCAAAAGCAGGTCTCAACAAACGTAGGCACATAGCAAGCAGGGCAGAACACGTCATTGGAAAGAGGTGGAGTCAAAAAGACGGTAACCTGATAGGAGGCAGGGCGCGAGTCTATGAGGCCCCTGCCATCTGGCCGCAAGTTGTCCTTGGTCATCATGTCGCGGATGACCATTGACTGCACATCCTGCCATACGAAGTCCACATCTGTCTGAGTGGCACACCCGCTGCCCACACTCCTGAGGGCCTGTCGTAGCAGCCGCTGAATGTCAGGCTTGATCATGGTTGAGAGGAATGTTGGCACAGCATTTGCCAGCTTTGCACAAACACTGCTTCAGGTGTGAAAAACAGCTGACAGCCCAACAGCTCTATGTAATGGATACCAAAGGAAACAGATAGAGATCAGGCTGGTGCGAAGTGATCTTGTTTGAAATTGCTCATATGCAGCTGTGTGCAGTCCCTCAACACACGCTGATTGTGCATAGCAAAGGATACACTAAGCCACCTTGTCGCAAAACCGTTTTAAAGCATTTGAACAGCAGCAAACTAGCAGTGACCCACCTGAAATCTGTACACACCCTGATTGGTCAGCTCCTCCACAACTTGGGTTTTGGCTTCCCTCAAGGCATCAAGCCTCTGCACTCGGCTCATGTCAGCATTACGGTCTGACAGGATGTCCTTGACCAGTGGAACAGCTAGTGCCATGATGCTAGCTTCAGCGGCTGGGTCACAGCCTGAGTATCCTTGGGACGGTTTCACTGGCTTGGCAGATGTCTGTTGACTGACTAGCTTGTGTTGTGACCTCAGGATCTGCTCTGTCGCGGCTTTGGCTGCTTCAAGCGCTGACCTCATGGCTTTTTTGGACACCTCCCTCCCCTGCCATGCACAGAATAGCTTCAGGTGTTTGTCAAAGTGCTGAGTGCTGTCATGCGCAGCCTGATTTAGTGCAACAGGCTGTCACTGGACTAGTTGCACTGTGCAGGGTAGTGAATAGCATATATTTCATGAGGGTGTATGGTGCAACATGCAAGAATCAAAGCAGTCAATTGCAAAAAGAAAGGTGTTTCCAAAGCATGAGCAAGTTGCAGCTCTTGGCCCAGCAACATGTGAAGACATACATCAAGAAAAGCTACCTGGAAGTCTGCCAGCAGAGCTGTGTCTGCTGTTCCCACATAAATCCCACTCAGGCCACAGTCCAACAGCTGCGCACTGGTGGGCTGGATAGTAGTCTGTCCAGCGTCATCATCTGAGGCATTATGGGCAATTTGCACTGCTGCTAAGGGCCCCTCCCAAGGGATGTCTGAGCACATGAGAGCAGCTGACACGGCATTCAGCGCAACGCTGCTTGCTGCCACAGCTCCATCAGAACACAACACAGTGGCTGTCACCTGGACGCACATTTGGAAGTCAGTCCACTCCCATATCACCACAGCATGACACAACAGGCGTCACGTGCATGCCTGGCTGACTGTTGTGATGCATAGTCTCTTGTCTGCACATGTTGCAAGCCATACAGCACAACTGCTTTGGCCAGTGACTGCTGCATGACAGAACTGGGCTGGGTACACAGCACATTTTGCATCACAACACAATGGCTGTGGCAGTTGCAGAGCAGACTATGCAGTTGAGTGCTGTGCTGCTGCACATGCAAAAGTGCAATGTGGTACAAAAGCTGTCTAAGTTGTTCATGACGCTCTGGCATTGTGCACGTCTGAACAGCCAGAGTTGAGCTACGAGTGAAAGGGACACAAGGGCCCAGATAGTGGCAACATGGTCACAGTCATGAGTCCACACACACCAACAACAGCCTTCGACTGGGCTCAAAGCATAGGGCTGTCTTGCATTGTGGCGGATGAGCTTACTGTGACATTTTGGGTGAATCCAGGGGCGAACAAAGGCAGAATGGCTTTCTCTATGAGCAGGGCTGTGTCCTCTTCACTTTGATTGGGCCCACCCTCTGTCTTTGCACGACCCCCTGGCATTCTGCCTACAGACGCCACAGGCTCCCTGTACTCTACCTGCAAGCGTGAAACACCGCGATGATAGCAAGTGAAATGTGACATGCCTGACCACCCATACGTGATATTGCAATAGTCACATTTGGATGTGGCTCATGTGAGTATCGTAAATCAGGTTGACAGCACTGACACAGCTTGAAGCACAGCTGCATTGATTGTCTTACAGTGATGTTGGGCTTGATGCGCTCCTGCACCCTGAAGCCATCGGAAGAAGTGACAGCTGCAAGAACCCAGGTGTTGCCAAATTTGACCAGGCTCGATCCATCTGACAGCTGTGCTAGATTGCCTGTTTCAAAGGAGTACTCAGTGCCATTGTGGACAAACTGGCTTGTGTCCAGTTGACCTGCAGCAAAGGGGTATAGGATATGGGTTGTGCGGAAACCACCTGGGGAAAAATCAGGTGCAGCTCACTTCGTGAGGAAAGACCTTACCTGTTTGTGCTGAGTTTGACGCCTCTACACCGGAACAAAAAGTTCTGGATGGCGAAAACTTCACAAACACATTTGTCAATTCAGATGCCGAGGTCGATGGCAGGCAACCTGCAGTCAGACAGCCTTGTGACGGTCTGGGCAAGCAGAGCCGACTCCACTGAGCAACGGTATGTTACCTGCAGGGCTAGCTTGCCAACCGGATGAACGATTCGTGTATATTTGCTGCTCGTATGCGCACTCCGCGGCAGCCTCCTGCCGCACCACCCAGAGTAAACGTCCGTGGCAGGTTGCTCGCCGCATCGACTTCCACTGAGCTGAGCACAGCAGCAAAAGTGATCAAACCCGCTGTAGGTCTGACTTTGGTGCTTGTTGCACTTGGATGAAGGCCGGTTGTGTCGGTCGGACTGTGCAGTCAACGTCACTATGTTGTCGGTAGGTCGTCGACATGGTCTCGTTGCCGTCAGCTCCGAAACCAAACCGAGTGTCTTAGGTTTGTCAAGCATGGAGAGCTGCATACCATTTGTGCGAGCTTAGAAAGGCAAACACAAGTAATGCGTGATTGGAACCTATCTACATGTGCTTTGTTCCGGGCCAAAGCATCATGAATACCTTGATCACACCTGTAATCTCTGTTGATGCTGACACCGGCAAGAAAATTCTTAGTGTCGGCTTTGCAAAGTACAACATGAGAAAGTCAGCTGCCATATCTAGTGAAAGCTTACAGAAGTACACAAAAGTACTTGTGTTTCACATGACAGTTTTGTCTGTTGTATTGTGTTCAAGTGAGAAGTGGACAGTCCTAAATAAGCATATGAAGCAGCTGCAAGCTTTCCAGGTGAAGTGTCTCCTATCCACTTGTGGCTACACACTGAGTGATCGTCAGCACATGGGTCCCATTATGAATGAACCTGCCGACAAGCCTACCATCCTCTCTAAATTACCATTTGAGATGACTCAGCTGACTAGGACTTTAGGACATATGACTGATCTTAGGCTGCCTTAAAAGCTTCTGTTCTGTCAATTAGAGAGCCACAGATCCCCAAGCCATGGTTGCAAGGTTTGACATGAATGTGTGCAGACCATCAACTCATGTCATTACTGGAATCGCGTCAATGCTGACTGCTACAACAGGACTTGAAACATGGACCTTTCTAGGACTGTTGGTACTTGATCCTGGGCGAAGACTTGTGTTTCACAAACCAACGAGTAGATCACTGGTGGGCTTTGCTCTGAGAGCTGTAGAATGGAGCAGACTTATGCTCCAACACATGCATCTCATATTCATCCTCTTCATAAAAGTGACCGCATGGCGCCAGACAGATGGGAGTTGATGGATCCATGACCTTGAAGTACTGGCATCTTTGTGCGCTCTGTTTGCCTGGGCGGACGATGACCTCCTGATAAAAAATGACACCGCGTGCCAGACCTGCTGCTGCTCACATGCAATTGCTGTGCTGCCAACAGCATGAAGGACAATTGTCGTGAGGCACGCAAGCAAAGTGAATTGACAGGTTGGACTCTGTGGGTCATGCTCAGGCTAAAACAATGTTGCATGGTTTCAACCTGAACCAGGTCTGCAAAATTGCACTGTAGCATGCACACAACACATGCCTGACCTGTTGCTTCAGCAGCTTGAGCATAGCCTCATCAGCCACAATAGGCTGTGAGATGTCCAGCATCTGCGCCTGAAAGGCATCATCCAGATCTATGTCCAGCGCATCTCCTGAATCCTCTATTTGCAGCACATCAGCTCCCCCATCAGTGGTTGCCCCTAACCCCCCTTGTGACATGTGGGGTTCTGGGTCTTGCTCCAACAAGGCTGCAGCCTGTCAAAGATAGCAAACCAACGGGTTGTCGCTGATCATGCTTCTATGCGCCTGCAATGTTGCAAACAGTCTACCACAGGATAGGCATGGTTACTGCACTGACGCTGCCTTCTGATGCAAGCTGTGATTGCATATACCAGAATGCCATACAGCGTATGGTGTCGTTTGACAAGCTAAGGTCATGTGCATTGGATGCCAGACTAGATCATGGCACAAACACCAGTGTGATATGAGAACAGCTGTACCTGGTCATCTGAGATGTGTGGGGCTACTTGGAACTGCAGCAGCGGCAGAGGCTCAAAGGTCAGGAAGGATCTCACAACACCATTTCCGCACGTGTTGCAAATGTCGCCCTGCAGCACAAGCAATCACGCTGGACAGGACACGCTTGGAAGCAGCTGACCCTATCCTGAGCATGCACAAGCTCTGCTGTCTGAGTGCGACCTCAGCGTGGGCCAATGCAAGTTGTGCAATGTTACATGTCTCTAGCAGGAATGCAGAGGCTTGCAGGGAAGAGTGCATGGGGGGATGCATAACTGCTGACCTGCGCGTTGACCAATGGGTTGCTGGATCCACAGCGGTAGCAGGTCGGCAGCACCTCCTCAGCGTCAGTGAAAGGGCTGCCTCTCAATTGTACACCAGCCAGATCTATTGAATCCTGCAGACATCATCTTCTGCGATTGCACATTGCAGCCAGAAAGTTTAGGGACGATGAGCAAGTTCAGCTGACAACCACCACAAGATTGTTTTCTTGCTGCCCATCTGTATCAAAACCTGCCAACACGCAGGTCCTGCACTGCATTGGTGTTCACATCAGCACTGCATGAAGCTCAGCTGAGGCAAAGCTGCACCCATTGTGGTGTCGAGACAAAAATTGGGATACCTGCCAAGAGGGCGGGAGGCGCAGTGTCTGTAGCTGCGTGTGAGCCCAGCGTGCTAGCTTGAAAGCCTGTACCTGCTGCGCTTGCTGGGCGCACACATGCACAACCACTGCTCTGCTTATGCCAGGTAACTTCCTTGTGCCTTCCTGCACACACACACACACACACACGCCGTCAGATTACAAAAGTTGTGAGTGTGTGTGTGTTACACTAACGCTGAGGTGGAGCGCTGAGTGGCAGTGTTGCTCCTGTTGCTGACCCATGGCAGGCACTTTCAAAAAGCATTTGTTTGTAGTCAGCAAAGCTATGCTGGACCAGATGC
>JAABUU010004204.1_pt1 | contig 17255 bp, 9 predicted proteins | sample 5559301 | NCBI WGS metagenome assembly JAABUU01 (sample SAMN10711884, study PRJNA513360) | rock metagenome | isolation source: Antarctica rocks | place: Antarctica: Victoria Land, Richard Nunatak white | reverse complement strand
TACGCCGCAGCTTGTACCGTCATCGCCACCGGAAGGCTCAACCGCATATCTGCCCTCCAGGCCATCTCAAACGCCCTGAAACCGTCCCCGGCCTAACCCCGACGCAACTGGGACCTGAGCAGTTACATTGGGACGTCGCCAGCGATCAGCTCATAGGCCACGCGGCGATCCCCGTCCCTGCCGTGAAGCTATCGGGCATACCGTTGCACTCAATCGTGTCAACGGGCGCCGAGGTTCGGCGGGCAGCTCGAGAGAGAACTCACGCGTCGCGCAAAGCCCGCCCGCTTATCACCGATAATTACGTTTATCGTTGATTTAACCTTTTCCCGGCATCCTGCCGGCATGACCCGCCCCGACCCCCGCCCGATCCGCCGCGCCAACACGTCGCTCCCCGTTGCGGCCGCCGACCCGCGCCCCGCGGGGCTTGCGGCGCTGTTCGACCGCCTCGATGAGTACGCCCGCGCCGCCGCCGGCGCCTTTGCCCGAAACACCGAACGGGCGCTCGCCGCCGACACCCGGGTGTTCGCGACCTGGTGCGGCGCCAGCGGCCAGGCCATGCTGCCCGCCTCCCCGGAAACCGTCGCGGCCTTCATCGATGCCCAGGCGGAACTCAAGGCGCCCGCAACTGTGGCGCGCTACCGCGCCTCCATCGCCGCGCTCCACCGCGCCGCCGGCTTGGAAAACCCGTGTCAGGCCGAGGCGGTCCGGCTCGCCATCCGGCGCATGAACCGCGCCAAAGGCCGTCGCCAGAAGCAGGCCGAGCCGCTCAACCGCGGCAGCGTCGAACGCATGCTCGGCCACCACGATGCCGCGCCGTCGCGGAATTTTGCGAGCCCTCCGGCGGCAGCGCCGCGGCTCATCGACTGGCGCGACGCGGCGCTGATCGCGGTCGCCTACGACACGCTGCTGCGCCGCTCGGAACTGGTGTCCTTGCGCGTCGAAGACCTGCAGCGCGCCGCCGACGGCAGCGCCACGATCCTGGTCCGCCGCACCAAGACCGACCAGGACGGCGAAGGCGCCGTCAAATATCTGGCGCCCGACACCTTGCGCCACCTCGACGCCTGGCTCGCCGGCGCCGGATTTCTTTCCGGTCCCGTGTTCCGGCCGGTCGACAAGCTGGGACGCGCCGGCGACACCCCCCTCGAGGCCCAGGAAGTGCGCCGGCTGTTCCAGAAGCTCGCCGCCCAGGCCGGAGTCATCCTGCCCCGGCCGCCGTCCGGCCATTCGACCCGGGTCGGTGCCGCCCAGGACATGCTGGCCGCCGGCCTCGAACTCGGCGAGGTCATGCAGGCCGGCAGCTGGAAATCCGTCACCATGGTGGCGCGCTACGGCGAACGCCTGCTCGCCCGGCGCGGCGCCGCCCGAAAGCTCGCCACGGTGCAGAACCGGGCGTGAGTGAGGGTTGTCTTTGTCGCACGCGGGACGATCGGGAGCGCGGCGAAGCATCTATCCGCCGCCGGACCTATCTCACAGTCTCCCCGGGAGAAATGGCTTTCAAGCAGCCGTAGGAAGTCCGCTCCCGGGCGGTTCGCCTCGACCGTTCGTAGAACCGCCGCGCCGGTCCGGACCTGACTCATACCTGCCGTTCCGAGCGCGTTGAGGTTGCGCGCCGTTTGCGGGCCTACATAGATCCAGCGCGCTTCCTCGTTCGCGATGCCGTAGATAAGAATGGCGTCTTAGGGGTGGTGACCGCAGGGAAGATCACCGGGCTAGCTGCTCTCTCGCCGCCCGGCTGGAAGTGGAAGCGGACGGATGCACGCGAGTAAGGAAGACGCGAGGGCGAGGTTGGACGCGGGATCGCTCTGGGGACGTTGGGAACCGCACGTCCATTCGCCCGGCACGATCTTCAACAATCAGTTCAAAGGTCCGGACGCATGGGATCGATATCTCGCCGCGTTGGAGCAGGCGTTACCCGCGATCGGCGCGATCGCCGTGACGGACTACTACTCCACCGATACCTACCGGCAGGTCATCGAGCACCAAGGCCAGGGACGGTTGCCGGGTGTGGCGCTGATCTTTCCGAACATCGAAATGCGTCTCGACGTCGCGACCGTCAAAGGCCGCTGGGCTAACATACACCTTCTGGTAAGCCCTGATGACCCGAACCACCTCGCCGAAATAGAACGGTTCTTGAGCCGACTTCGGTTCGAAGCTCATGGCGATAAGTTCTCATGCACGCGCGCGGACCTGACGGCGCTGGGCCGCAAGGCGGATCCGAGCCTTACCGATGAAGGGGCAGCCTTCAGGCATGGCGCCTCGCAGTTCAAAGTCAGCTTCAGCCAGCTCCGCGACGAGTTCGGCAAGAGCGACTGGGCCAAGGCCAACGTCCTGGTTGCGGTCGCGGGCGGGGAGATCGACGGCACTTCGGGAATACGCGAAGCTGCGGACACGACGCTGCGTCAGGAAGTGGAAAAGTTCGCTGACATCATCTTCGCCAGCAGTTCGGCCCAGCGTGAATTCTGGCTCGGCCGGCGCAGCGGCATGACCGAGGCCCAGCTTCGTGAGCGGTACGGCGGCTGCAAGCCATGCCTGCACGGGAGCGACGCGCACGACCACGACACGGTCGCCGCCCCAGCCGGCGATCGGTTCTCCTGGCTTAAAGGCGCGCTTCACTTCGACGCGCTCCGACAGGCCTGCATTGATCCTGCCGGTCGCGCCTTTGTCGGTGGTTCGCCGCCCAGCGCGGCTATTCCGTCCCAGACCATCGCTCAGGTCGAGATCAAGGACGCGCTTTGGGCGAAGACCCCGTGCATTCCGCTCAACGCGGGACTGGTCGCGATTATCGGCGCACGCGGATCGGGCAAGACAGCGCTTGCCGATGTGATCGCCGCCGGCTGCGACGCATTGCCCGACCGATCCATGCGCACGGCTGAGGGGCCGAGCGCTTCCTTCGTCGAACGCGCCGCCGAGCTCCTTCAAGGCGCGGAGGTGGAGATCGTCTGGCAGACGGGCGAGCGCGAGCTCCGCGCTGTCGACGGGACAAGTTATGATGGCTGGAGCCCGCCGCGCGCCCGCTATCTCTCGCAGCAGTTCGTCGAAGACCTTTGTTCTGCCAGGGGCGTGACAGACGCCCTGCTGCGCGAGATCGAGCGCGTGATCTTCGAGTCGCACCCCCCGCTCGATCGGGATGGCTCGGTCGATTTCGAGGAACTGCTCGAGATGCGTTCGGCGCGCTTCCGCCAGGCGCGCGAGCGTGAACAGCTGGCCCTTGTGCAGCTCTCGGAGCGGATCAGCGCCGAGTTGGAGAAGGACCGGCAGGTCGCCGGTCTCACCGCGACCATCACGCAGAAGACGGGCCTATTGAACCGTTACACAGCCGACCGTGCTAAATTGGTGACACCCGGCAGCGAAGTGCGGGTTGCTCGCCTAATCGAGCTTACCGTCGCCGCCGAGAAGGTCCGCAGCTATCTCAGGTTCTACGCCAATCAGGAGCAGGCGCTTCTTGGACTGCGCGACGAGGTTGCCGACCTACGTCAAAACCAAGCCCCTGAGACGCTCCGCCGCTCGAAGGAACGGCATACCGCAAGCAAAATTAAGGACGCTGACTGGTCGGGATTCCTGATCGACTATACGGGCGACGTCGACGCCCAGCTGACCCAGAATCTCGCAACCTGCCGCGGCAACGCCCAGCGTTGGAAGGGAACGACGCCAGCACCGACTGCGGCGGGCGCGGCTTTCCTCGCCGATGACGCCGACCTCCCCCGGCTGAGCCTCGCCGTGTTGAGCGCCGAGATCGACCGGCTGCAGAAGCTGATCAGCGCGGACACCGAAACCCAGGGGCAGTTTCAAGCGCTGTCGAAGCGCATCGTCGAGGAAGGCGCGGCGATCGACGGCCTCAAGGAGCGGCTGACCGAGGCACAAGGTGCGAAGGCGCGGGCACGTGACCTGCTCGAAGAGCGGAAAGCCGCCTATGTTCGCGTGTTCGAGGCGCTGATCAGTGAACAGCGAGTGCTGGAGGACCTCTACCGCCCGCTGATGGACAGACTGTCCGCCGCGCCGGGCACCCTGCGCAAGCTCGCCTTCCACGTCGCTCGCACCGCCGACGTTGGCCAGTGGGCTGCTATCGCCGAAAACGAGCTCGTCGACCTCCGGCGCCAGGGCTCGTTTAAGGGACGGGGTACGCTTCAGCCCGCCGCTGAGGAGCTGCTGAGGACCGCTTGGGAGACCGGCGACGCCCAGGCCGCAGGCGAGGCGATGGCCGAGTTTCGCAATCGATACCAGGAGCACCTGCTCGACCACGCGACTGTGTCGAAGACCGATGCGGCGGACTTCCGGGCCTGGTCCAAACGCTTCGCCCAATGGCTCTATTCAACCGACCACATCGAGATACGCTACGGCATCCACTATGACGGCGTCGACATTCGCAAACTGTCGCCGGGCACCCGCGGCATCGTGCTGCTGCTGCTCTATCTGGCCTTGGACGACGCCGACGATCGCCCACTGATCATCGATCAGCCCGAAGAAAACCTCGATCCGAAGTCGGTCTTCGACGAGCTGGTGGAGCTGTTCATCACCGCCAAGTCGAAGCGGCAGGTGATCATCGTGACCCACAATGCCAACCTGGTTATCAATACCGACGCCGACCAGATCATCGTGGCCGAGGCCGGACCCCACCAGCGGGGCGAGCTGCCGGACATCAACTATGTCGCCGGCGGCCTGGAGAGCGCCGACATTCGCAAGGCCGTGTGCGACATCCTAGAAGGAGGCGAGCACGCCTTCCAGGAGCGCGCTCGGCGGCTGAGGGTGCGGTTGGACCGCTAAGTCCCTGCCAGCTCCACTCGCCCGTCGGCGAGAGCGACCGAGGCCGCTTCGCTTCCAGGTCCCCGAGGAACGCCGTCCAGGGCTCTTGGCCGATCCGCCGTGACACATAGCCGGCCGCATCGCTGCGAACCCGCCGAGGGCGGTCGCGAGATCGTCGATGGACCCGTTGAGCATCTGTGGCACCGAGCAGCGATAGGCCACATAGATGGCGTCGCGCACGGCTCTCTGACGATCCGCTTCCGGCTTCAAACGCGCGATACTTCCCGATAGGGTGGCAGAATGACAACCTACTCTTGGACGCCGAGTGTTTGATGATCTGAAGCCCGGCGCGCGCGTGCGCGGGCTAACTCCGGCCGGCGTGGCCGAGATCGTTCAGGTCTCGCGCTTCGGCGCCGACGCGCTCAACCTTGTTTTCCGCGCCGACGGCAAGATCGGTGAGCGGTTGTTGTACCGCGGCGAAGAGAGCGCATTCGAGTTCGTTGAGGCAGGCCGCGCGTATGCGTTCGACGCGGATGGGGCGCTGCTACGGCTGGCGTCCGAAGCGAGCCGCATCCGGCTGGCGCACCTGTTCGATCCATATCTCGCGGTCAGCGCGTCGCAGATCGAGGCGCTCCCTCACCAGATTACGGCGGTCTATGCGGAGATGCTGCCGCGCCAACCGCTGCGCTTCCTGCTGGCGGACGATCCGGGCGCGGGCAAAACGGTCATGGCCGGTCTGCTCGTGAAGGAGCTGATGATCCGCGGCGACCTGGAGCGCTGCCTCATCGTCGCGCCCGGCAGTCTCGTCGAGCAATGGCAGGAGGAATTGGCCGAAAAGTTTGGCCTCGGCTTCGACCTGCTGACGCGGGACCAGATCGAAAGCTCGATCACCGGCAACCCGTTCGTCGAGCGGAACCGGCTCATCATGCGGCTCGACATGGCCGCTCGCTCCGGCGAGCTGAAGGCCAAGCTTCAGGCCGCGCCGGACTGGGACCTGATCATCTGCGACGAGGCGCACCGCATGGCCGCCTCCTATTTCGGCGGTGAGGTGAAGGAGACGCAGCGCCACAAGCTCGGCAAGCTGCTCGGCGCACATACCCGCAACCTCCTCCTGATGTCCGCCACGCCGCACAATGGCAAGGAAGCCGACTTCCAGCTATTCATGGGCCTGCTCGACGCCGATCGCTTCGAGGGCCGCTTCCGTGAAGGCGTCCACAAGGCCGACGTGTCGGACATGATGCGACGCCTCACCAAAGAGGAGCTCTACCGCTTCGACGGCACGCCCTTGTTTCCCGAGCGACTGGCTTACACCGCCAGCTACGAGCTCTCGCCGGACGAGGCGGACCTCTACGCCGCGGTGACGACCTATGTGCGCGAGGAGATGAACCGCGCCGACCGGAGCGGCGACGGCGGCCGCCGGAACAGCGTCGGCTTCGCGCTCCAAATCCTGCAACGGCGGCTGGCCTCCTCACCGGCTGCGATCCACCGCTCGCTGGAGCGGCGGCGCAAGCGGCTCGAGGAGCGGCTGCGCGAGGAGCGGATGGGCCGCGCGGCGGGGGCAGCTCCGCTGATCCGCGCACCGTCCCTCCCGGCCTACGACCCCGATGATCTCGACGACGCGACCAGCGAGGAAGCCGAGGCCGCGGAGGAGGCGATCGTCGATTCGGCCACGGCAGCGCAGACGCTGGTCGAGCTCGAGGCCGAGATCGTCATCCTCCGGGACCTGGAAGCGCGAGCCCTGCGGCTGAAGCTTTCGGGCCACGATGCGAAGTGGCGGGAGCTGGAGTCGATCCTCGACGAACCGATCATGATCGATGCGGCGACCGGGCTTCGGCGCAAGATCCTGATCTTCACCGAGCCGAAGGACACGCTCGAATACCTGCAGCAGAAGATTACGGCGCGCTTCGGCGATCCCGCCGGCGTGGTCGTGATCCACGGTGGCGTCGCCCGCGAGGCTCGGCGTGCGGCGATCGCGGCGTTCAACAGCGACCCCGTCGTGCGGGTGATGATCGCTAACGACGCTGCGGGCGAGGGCGTGAACCTGCAACGCGGCGCGCACCTCATGGTCAACTATGACCTGCCTTGGAACCCGAACAGGCTGGAACAGCGGTTCGGGCGCATACATCGCATCGGCCAGACCGAAGTCTGCCACCTCTGGAACCTGTGCGCCTCCAACACGCGCGAGGGCGAAGTTTACGGGCGGCTGCTGGAAAAGCTGAAGGAGGCCCGGGAGGCCCTTGGCGGCCGCGTTTTCGATGTGCTAGGCGAGCTGTTCGAAGGGCACGCGCTCCGCGACCTTCTCGTCGACGCCATCCGCTATGGCGACCGGCCCGAGACCAAAGCCGAGCTGTTCCGCAAGGTGGACGGCGCGGTAGATGTCGGCGCGATCGAGGCGCTCGTTGCCGAGCGTAAGCTGACCAGCGAGGGCATGGACCCTAACGCGGTGTCGGCGGTGCGCGAGGAGATGGAGCGCGCGCAGGCGCGACGGCTCCAACCGCACTTCATCGGCTCGTTCTTCCGCGAAGCGTTCACTCTGCTCGGCGGTCGCATCGCCGAACGCGAGCGCGCACGTTTCGAGATCACGCGCGTGCCGTCGGTGCTGAAGGAGCGCGACCGGCTGATCGGCCGCGGCGATCCGGTTCTCGACCGCTATGCGCGGGTGACGTTCGAAAAGGCCCTGATTGTTGGCCAGCCGCAAGCAGAGTTGCTGGCCCCCGGTCACCCGCTCCTCGAGTCAGTCGTGGACGTGGTCTTGGAGCGCTTCGGACCCCTGCTCGGCCAAGGGGCGGTTCTGGTGGACGATGCCGACGACGGCACCGACCCGCGCCTGCTCGTCTACCTCGAACACGCCGTGCGTGACGGCCGCGTCGCGCGATCTGGTGAGCCGAGAGCGATCTCGCAACGCCTCCAGTTCATCCACCTCAAGGCAGACGGCTCGGCCGCTGACGGCGGCTCTGCGCCCTACCTCGACTACCGGCCGATCACGGCGGAGGAGCGTGCGGCAGTCTCGGACGTGATCGATGCTCCGTGGCTCGCCGGCGGTGTCGAGCAGCGCGCTCTCGGCTACGCCATCGCCAGTTTGGTCCCGGCGCACTTGGCCGAGGTGAGGTCGCGAAAACTGGCGGAGATAGACAAGGTCGAGCGAGAGGTCCGCGCGCGTCTGACCCGCGAGATCAACTATTGGGATGCCCGCGCTGCGCGGCTGCGCGAAGAAGAGCGCGCCGGCAAGGAGCAGCGGATCAACGCATCCAACGCCGAAGCGACCGCGCAGCGCCTGGTCGAGCGGTTGCACAAGCGCCAGGAGGAGCTCGATCGGGAACGGCAGATCACGGCGCTCCCCCCGGTGCTGAAGGGTGCGGCTTTGGTGATCCCGAAAGGCCTTATCTGCACACGTACCGCGCCGGCCCCCGAGCCGGTAGCATCCGGCTTCTGCGAGGATCCCGCCGCCCGTGCGGTCGTCGAGCTTGCCGCGATGGAGGCGGTCATGGCGCACGAGCGGAGCCTCGGCCATACGCCGATGGATGTGTCGGCGCAGAAGAAGGGCTGGGACATCGAGAGCCGCGACGACGCGGGTGGGCCGCTGCGGCTCATTGAGGTGAAAGGCCGGCACGCCGATGCGCGCGACGTGATCATCACCAAGAACGAGATCCTCGCCTCGCTGAACGCTCCCGAAGCCTTCCACCTTGCGCTGGTCGCCGTATCCAACGGATTCGCGCACCAGCCCGTCTACGTACAGCGCTTCTTCAAGCGCGAGCTGGGGTTTGCGGAGACGGCGGTCGTGTTCAATCTCAACGACCTGCTGTCGCTGAAAGCGAAGGCCGCCTGACGCTTCGCCTCGACATCCGCGCCTCATGTCGTATATAACGAGCCAGCAATTCTATACAGGACGAGTCGCATGGCGCTCAGCTTGAAGGACCCGGAAACGGACAGCCTCGCGCGTCAGGTCGCCAACCTGACCGGTGAAAGCTTGACCGAGGCGGTGCGCGGCGCGCTCCGGCTGCGGCTGCGTGACGAGCAGCTCAAGCGCGGCAAGCAGCCGTGGGACGACGCTGCGATCGACGCGATCATCGCGCGGTTTAAGGCGCTGCCCGTGCTGGACGATCGCACCGATGACCAGATCTTGGGATATGATGAGAACGGCCTTCCCTCCTGATGGTCGTCGATAGCTCCGCGCTCGTGGCGATCCTGCGCGGAGAGCCGGAGGAGCCCGCATTCCGCAACGCGATCAGGACCGCCCCCAACCGCCTCCTCGGCGCACCCATTCGCGTGGAGGCGAGCATGGTTGCGCTGGGACGCCGGGGCGAGCCTGGCCTGGAGCAGATGCAGGCCCTGATCGAGCGCCTCGAGCTGGAAATCGTCCCCCTTTCGGATGACCACGCGAAGCTCGCTATCGAGGCCTTCCGCCGCTTCGGCAAGGGACGGCACCCGGCGGGCCTGAACTACGGTGACTGCTTTTCCTACGCGCTCGCCAAGTCGACCGGCGAACCCTTGTTGTTCAAGGGCGACGACTTTTCCCAGACCGATATCAAGCGAGCCGTATGACCAGGCCTGTCCGTAAGAAGCTGATCGAAGTTTCTATTCCTCTGGAGGCGATCAACGTCGCGTCAGTCCGCGAAAAGCAGATCAAGACGGGGAAGCCGCTCCAGATACACCATTACTGGGCACGGCGACCACTCACGACCTGTAGAGCAGTTCTATTCGCTCAATTGGTCGATGACCCGTCGGCTTGGCCTGAGCGGTTTCCATCCACAGAGGAGCAGGACGTCGAGAGGCGGCGCTTGCACAAGCTGATCGAGACAATGGTCCCATGGGAAGCGTCCAACGACGAAGAGATTCTGATGTCCGCTCGGTGGGAAATTGCGCGATCCGTTGCGTGGGGCTTGGGTGAAGAACCGCCCGCTTCGAACGACGGCTTAGCTATCTTGGAGTACCTCCAGACCAAAGCACCACCAGTTTACGATCCGTTTTCGGGGGGCGGCTCTATTCCGTTGGAGGCTCAGCGACTCGGCCTGCGTGCGTATGGCTCAGACCTAAATCCTGTCGCCGTTTTAATAGGCAAAGGACTCGTTGAATTTCCAACAAGGTTCGCCGGCCGGGCACCCGTAAATCCTACTGCCATGGAAGAAGCGGAGCATGGGCAAGTACGCGGCTGGAGAGGCGTGCAGGGCGTGGCTGATGACCTTGCTTATTATGGGCGGCGCATACGAGACGAAGGGGAAAAGCGCTTCGGCAACCTATTTCCGCAATCGACTGCCCCGGACGGCTCTAAGGCGACCGTAGTCGCCTGGATTTGGGCACGGACTGTACGCTCTCCCGATCCTGCAGCCCGTGGCATGCACGTCCCACTGGTATCTTCGTTCGTTTTATCAACGAAGCCCGGCCGTAAGACTTGGATTAAACCGGTGCTCAAGGCCGATGCACCCAATGGATATCGGTTTGAGGTGCAAACAGGAGGAATGTCCAAGGCGCAGGAGGACGAGCTGAAAAAGGGCACAAAGTCCGCCAAAGGCCAGGCTTTCACCTGCATTCTAACAGGATCAGCTATCGATCGAGATTACATCCAGGCTGAGGGGAAAGCCGACAGACTCGGTCAGCGGATGATGGCGGTTGCTATCGAAGGCACGAGAGGTCGTCTGTATCTCAGCCCTACCAACGAGGACGAAGAAATAGCGAGCAGCGCGTTTCTCAACGAGAGCGTCGAGGACTCGCGATCAACATTTTTGTCGACACCGACGCCGACCCGCGCGATGATAACAGGCGGGGTATGCTCCGCATATGGCATTCGGAGCTGGGGTTTGATGTTCACGCCCCGCCAGCTTGTAGCGCTTACCGGTTTGTCGGATCTCGTCAGCGAAATCCGTGACGAGATTGCTGCTGATGCAGTTGCCGCCGGAATGAATGCGGATGAGATAGGGCTTGAGCAGGGCGGGCGCGGAGCCAAAGCCTACGCGGATGCCGTAGCGACTTATTTGGGCCTCGCGCTCGACCGCGTCGCGGACTGGAATAATACAGGTTCTAGGTGGGAAAATAAGGTAGAAGTGCCGCAGCAGTTATTCGCCCGCCAAGCGCTTCCCATGACGTGGGATTTTTCGGAAGCTAACCCGATCGGGACGTCTACTGGATCTCTTCTGGCTACGCTTGACAATATGAAGCGCGCCTTCGCGGCCTTGTCTCACATTCCCCCTGGTTTCGGCGAAATACGGAGCGCCGATGCCGCGTTGGATCGGTACATTGGGCTGCCGGCCGTCGTTTCAACCGACCCTCCCTACTTTGACAACATCAGCTACGCAGACCTTTCCGACTTCTTCTATGTGTGGCTCAAACATGCACTGGATGGGGTTTGGCCGGACTTGTTCCGGCGATTGACGACACCGAAGGCGGAGGAATTGGTCGCAACCCCATACAGGTTCATCGAGGATGCGCCTCCGGCTTGGGCAAGGAATGACGCAGCCTTGGCCGCAAAGTGGGTCCGAACGAGTCCAAAGGACCGCGCTGAGGCATTCTTCATGCAAGGCATGAGCAATGCCCTGCAACGTATGAGTGATGCGGCAGACATCAACTGTCCGTTAGTTGTTTATTATGCGTTCAAACAGTCGGAATCCGACGAGGATGGTAAGACATCCGCTGGATGGTCGTCGTTTCTCCAAGCAATGCTAGACGCCGGGCTGGGGATCGATGGCACTTGGCCGATGCGCACCGAATTGGCCAACCGGATGATTGGGAAAGGCGCAAACGCGCTCGCTTCGTCGATCGTTCTTGTTTGCCGAAAGCGTGAGGTTACGGCACCTGTAATTACTCGCACTGACTTCATCCGTGCACTTAAGCGTGAGATGCCGGACGCCATCGATGCCATCCGACGGGCAGGCGTGGGCCCCGTGGATATGCAGCAATCAGTAATTGGTCCTGGCATGGGCGTGTTCTCTCGGCACTCCAAGGTGCTGGAGGACGACGATAGCGTCATGACCGTCAAGACCGCGCTCGCCGTGATCAATCGCGTGTGGGAAGAGATCGAAAACGAGCTTGATCAAGCGTTCGACCCCGAAACTCAGGTCGCGCTGGCCTGGTATGCGACCTATGGCTTCGATGCACGCGCATCCGGCGAGCTGATCACGCTAACAACGGCGAAAAACACCTCTGACCGGTCACTGTTTGATTCCGGCGTGTTTAAGGACATGAAGGGCAAAGCTGGGCTGACACCGCGCGAGGAGCTGCCGCCCGGCTGGTCGCCCGCGGGCGACAAGACGCTGACCACGTGGGAGTGCGTGCAGCACACCGCCCGCGTTCTTAACGCGGCCGATGGCGGCGGCGAGGCGGCGGCTGCGCTGGTGGCGCAGATGGGGCCGAAGGCGGAGGAGGCCCGCGCCCTCGCCTATCGCCTGTTCGAGATCGCAACCAACAAGGGCTGGGCCGCCGAGGCGCTGGTCTACAACGAGCTGGCGCAGGAGTGGACCAAGTTGGAGGACCGCGCGGCGACGCTAGACGATGCGGGCCGGGCGCCCGGTCCCAACCAGACCACCTTCGCTTTCGACGGGAGCGCGTGATGTCCACCGAAGACGTAACGGCTCGCCGCGTCGAGGACGCGCTGAAGGCGCTTCGCCGTGGCCTCACGCCCTTCGTCGAAGCGCGAATGAAAGGAAAGCATGGCGACGACTGGCGCAAGCTGGCGAGCCGTGCCTCTGGGGGCGACCAGAGCGGCCCGCTCGACACCTATGGCCTGCTGAAGACCATCGTCGACAATTGGCGCTACACCTTTGACGAGGCTTTCGGGCAGAGAGACCGGTTCAAGGTACGCAACTTCGTCTCGACTGCGCTCGACGCCCGCAACGCCACGGCGCACCTGACGCTCGCGTTACAGGACGCCGAGGCGCTGCGGTATCTCGACGCCATCTACGCGCTTTTGCTGGCGGTGAAGGCGTCCGACGCCGACATCGCGCAGGCAAAAGGCTTCTACGAGGAGCAACGCCGATCGGGGCTGACCCCAGCTCCGGCCGCGGCCGAACCGGGCGCAATCGCGGCTCCGCCGCGCGAGACGTTGTCGCTGAAGCTCGACGCCGCAGCCCCAGGCGCCCCGACCGCGGGCGTGGAGCGTGCGCTGCGCCCATGGCGCGAGGTGGCGCTGCCCCACCCGGACGTTCTGGAGAACCGCTTCAAGGAAGCGGAGTTCGCGGCCGACCTCTTCGCCGTGGACGCGGGCCACGCCTCCGACGACTACAAGCGGCCCGAAGACTTCTTCCGCATCACCTTCCTGACGGAAGGGCTGCGCCGCATCCTGACCACCAGCCTACAGCGCATGTCGGGCACCGGCGGTGATCCGGTCATTGGGCTGCAGACCGCGTTCGGCGGCGGCAAGACACACACGATGCTCGCTGTCTATCACCTGGCCAAGGCGCGTGACCTGTCGATCCTGGAGGGTGTCGGCCTGCTGGCGCAGACGGCCGGCATCAAGGATTGGACCCCGCCGAAAGTCGCCGTGTTCGTCGGCACGTCCAAGGGCGCCGACACGCCCCTGATCCTGCGCGACGGACCGAAAGTCCGGACGCTTTGGGGCTACATCGCCTGGCGGATCGCCGGACAGGCAGGGCTGGACCTGATGGCCGATGCGGAGGCCGCGCGGACCAATCCGGGGTCCGATCTGCTCGTCGAACTCTTCAAGCTCTCCGGCCCCGCGCTGATTCTGCTGGACGAACTGGTGGCCTACGCGCGCCAGCTTCCCGAAGATCGGTTCGAGGCCTTCCTGTCCTTCATCCAGTCGCTGACCGAGGCCGCCAAGATGGTGCCGGGCGTGCTTATCATCGGCTCGCTACCCGAGAGCGTCGCCGAGGCTGGTGGCCCCAAGGGCGAAGCGGCGCTGTTGCGGCTCGAGAAGGTGTTCGGACGGGTGCAGTCGGCCTGGCTGCCGGCGTCGGGCGACGAGACCTATGAGATCATCCGCCGTCGTCTGTTCCAGACGCTCGACGGCGACGGCGAGCGGGCACGCGACGAAACGGTCAAAGCGTTCGCGGACCTCTATAAGAACAATCCGGCCGAGTTTCCGCCCGAGGCCAAGGAAGCTCGCTACCGCGAGCTGCTGAAACTTTCCTACCCGATCCACCCCGAGCTGTTCGACCGGCTGTCGAAGGACTGGGCGAGCCTCGAGAAATTCCAGCGCACCCGCGGCGTGCTGCGGTTCATGGCCAACGTCGTCGGCACGCTCTGGCAGATGCAGGTGAGCGACCCGTTGATCACTCCAGCGCGCGTTCCAATCTCGCACGAGCGGGTGCGTGCCAGCGTGCTCTATCCGCTCGACGCGAATTTCAACGCCGTGGTCGACAAGGAGGTCGATGGCGAAAGCTCGCTGCCGGCGCGCATGGAGGCGAACCCGTCCCGCCGCATTTCCCAACTGCAGGCGGCGACCCGTGCGGCTCGCGCCGTGTTCATCTGCTCCGCACCGCTTGCCGGGCGGCCCAATGCCGGCCTGACTGGACCGGGGCTTCGCTTAGCGTGTGCGGAGCCAGGCGACCAACTCGCGATCTTCGGTGAGGCGTTGCGCGAACTCACCGAGCGCGCGACGTACCTCTATGAAGAGGCCGGCCGATATTGGTTCTCCACGCAGCCCACTCTGAACCGCTTGGCCGATGACCGCGCCAAGGCGCTGCCCGACCACGAGGTGGACGAGGCGGTTGTCAAAGTGCTTCGGGAGGACGGGGCGACCAAAGCCGGCTTTCACCGCGTCTTCGCCGCGCCCGACGATCCGATCAGTATCGACGAGGCGAGTTCGCTGTCGCTCGTCATCCTCGGCCCGGCCACCCAGCACGCCGGCAAGGGTGTTGGGAAGTCGCTCGCCACCGACGCAGTGACCGAGACGCTGATGCGTTGCCGCTCGTCTCAGCGCCGTTACCGCAACACGCTGTTGTTCGTGGCGCCCGACGAGCAGCTCTTGGGGACGGCCCGCGATGCATTGAGAAAAGCAATCGCCTGGGCCGAGATCGCCGGGGACAAACGCCTTCAGGATCAGCTCCCTCCCGCACAGATGCGGGATGCGACGGAGAAGGCGAAGGGCAACCGCGAGGGCGCAGCAAAAGCCGTGCGGCTGGCGTGGAGCCACGTCCTGTTCCCGGTCAAGGCTGCGGCCGCAGGCGTCGCGTTCGACCTCGATCACCTCTCCATCGCGTCCAAGGACCGGGCCGCCATACCCGCCGCCGTTTACGAGAAGGCCGGCCCCCGCGGCGACGGCATCGCGAAGGAGCGGCTCGGCCCCGACGCCCTGGCGCTGCATCTAAAGCCCCTGTGGCCCGACGAGCGCCCTCACCTCGGCATCAGCGAGGTAGCCGACTGGTTCGCGTCCTTCGCTTATCTGCCCAAGCTGCGGGACCGGGTGGTGCTGGAGAACGCGATCCGCGACGCCGCCGGAAAGCTCGATCCCGCCTTCGGCTACGCCGACAGCTTCGACGAAGCGGCGGGGAGATATGTCGGTCTGGCTTGGGCGAAAGGCACCCCCGATCTCTTTCCGCCGACAGCGGTTCTCGTCCGCTCCGAAGAAGCTGTCGCGCAGGTGAGTCCGGCTCCCGCGCCGTCGACGATCGAGGCGACGGCGAGTGACGGGGTGCCTCAGGCGGGCGAGGAGCCGTCGACACTTAGTGAGGACGGTCCCGCGCCGGCCGGACCACGCAAACCGCGCCGCTTCTTCGGCGCTGTCGAGCTCGACATGGTCCGCCCGGTTAAAGCGTTTGATGCCGTGTTGAACGCCGTTGTCATGGAGCTGCAGCGCGCTCACGGAGCCAAGGTGAAGGTCACGATCGAGATCGAGGCGGAGACCGAGGCGGGCTTCGACGAAGCGGACATCGGCGTGGTGCGTGACAACGCACGCCAGCTCAAGTTCAAAACTGATTCCACAGGCTTTGAGTGATTAGAGCTGCGCCTTAGTCCGTAACAGCGTGCCGCGTACAGGAGACTGGCGCAAAACCCGCCGCACTGCTGCTAATCGCGACCTTGATTTTGCGACGGCCTTCTCGACTCCCAATCGGGCTGGTTCGGTGGCGGATTCGGCTACGCTGGATGTGTCGCGAAAACCCTCGTTTAGGCGACGGGCTGCTCCGAGGCAGGTTCAGGTGCTCGGATGAGGAGTAGCGCGCAGATCGCCGCGAGCGCGGCCGACCCACCCCCGACCGTTGCGGCGATGCGGAACGCGCCCATGAAGTCCGGGACCGATCCTTGACGGGCGAACACGACCCCGAGCAGCGCGGTCGCGACCAGGCCGGCGATGCGCGCCACCGCGCTGTTGAACCCGGAGGCCGCGCCGACGTGGTCGGTATCGACCGACGCCATGACCGTGGTGGTCAGCGGCGCGACGCTCGCGCCCATGCCGAGCGCCACCAGCAGCGTCGGCGGCAGGATGTCGGTCCAGTAGACGACCGCTCCAGCGCCGACCCGCGCATAGAGCGCCAGGCCTGCACCGACCACCGCGGCCCCGACCGCGAGGGGCAGTTGCCCGCCGATCCGCGCGGTCACCCGGCCCATCAGGCGCGACGCCAGTCCGATCACGATCGGCACCGGCAGCAGCGCCGCGCCCGCCGCCACCGCCGTCCAGTGCTCCACGCGGATCAGCAGAAACGGCAGCAGAACCAGCAGCCCGCCCAGCGCGCCGTAGAGGAAGAAGGTCAGCAGCGTCAGCCCGACGAAGGTCGGGGCGGCGAACATGGCGAGCGGCATAATCGCCCGGTCGCCTCGACGATGCTCCAGCCCGATGAACCCGGCCAGCAGCGCTGCTCCGCCGCCGGTCGCCAGCCAGACACCGGCCCCGAGGCCGCCGGCGGCCGACGCCTGCGTCAGCGACCAGGTCAGCAGGCCCAGCCCCGCGGTCGCTAGCGCCGCCCCGCCCCAGTCTAGCGAGACCGCGCGGCGCGCCTCCTTGCTTTCCGCGACGAACCCCCAGGCGAGGAACGCCGCAGCCGCAGCGATCGGAAGGTTGAGCAGGAAGATCGTGCGCCAGCCGATTGCGTCGACCAGCCAGCCGCCGAGGATCGGGCCGAGCGCGCCCCGCGAGCGCGCCGACCGCCGCCCAGGTGCCGATCGCGCGGCCGCGCGCCTCGCCGGTGAAGGCGCTGCCCAGGATGGCCAGGCTGTTGGGCATCAGCAACGCCGCGCCCAGCCCCTGCAGGCCGCGACCGGCCAGCAGCCAGCCGAAGCTCGGCGCGACGGCGCAGACGACCGACGCCAGGGTGAACAGGACCAGCCCTGCCAGGAACATGCGTCGTCGGCCGAAATGGTCACCGAGCCCGCCGCCCAGCAGGATCAGCGCGCCCAGCGGCAGCAGGTAGGCGTTGATCGCCCAGGTCAGTTCCGATGGGCCGGCGCCGAGATCGCGAGACAGCGCCGGCAGGGCGACGTTGACGACCGAGCCGTCGATGAAGGACGATGGCAAGGATTCGCGCGGGATCCTCACACAGGAGCTTTTGACGCGGGTGCTGGGCTTGGCGGACGGGCGTAGGCTGGCAAATCGAACGGCAAGGGCGCGGGCGGTTTGCTGAGATCGAGTT
>JAABUU010004201.1_pt1 | contig 17274 bp, 19 predicted proteins | sample 5559301 | NCBI WGS metagenome assembly JAABUU01 (sample SAMN10711884, study PRJNA513360) | rock metagenome | isolation source: Antarctica rocks | place: Antarctica: Victoria Land, Richard Nunatak white | reverse complement strand
AGGACCGCCTCGCCGCGCTGCCGGAACTCCCGCCACCCCGCCCCGCCGCTACGTCGCCCCTGCCACACACCGCCGCTGCCCCGCTATGCGCCACCTAACCCCACAGGAATTCATGAACTGGAGCACTAAGCTCAACTGCGCGGTCGCCTGAGAGTGCCCGATACGCCGCCCCATGACGAGGTCGAGCGCCAACGACAGCCCGCGCAGCGCCTCCCACAGATCGACCGGCGTGCCTTCTTCCAACCGACTCAGCATGCCGCGTCCTCGTTCCCCGATCGCCACCGGTCCCACTTCGTGGGCGATGGTCCCGCGCCTGACTGGCATGGTCCAGTATGCGCTGTCAACAGCAAGAAACACCAGGGGCATATTTCCCAGGAGACGCGACGCAGGCGTACCGGTACACCCCGTTCCCCTCCACTTGTGTGCCATGCGATCACCAGAACAGGAGCGCGCCGTGCCCTGGGCGCGCTTCGCGAATCCGGGGGCGAATCCGCGCTAATCGCGGGGCGTCGTGCGATTACAGGTGCGCGGATGGGCAAAGCCGACAAGAACCCTGACAGCGCAATCGTGCCGGGGCCGATCCTACTGCGGCGCTTCGTCCTCATCCGTAGGCTCGGTCTCGTCCTCGTCGGCCCCGGCCTGCCCGTAGAAGACGCGGCGCTGACTGAGGTGCTGGTCGGACGCCAGCACGCGCCGCGCCGCGACCGACAACTCAGCGGCGCCGCCCGTGGCGGGCGCGATCTCGGGGGTGTTCCAATCCGGGTGCTTGTTTGCGGGCGCGGCCTCGTCCCGCTCGTCGTCGCGCCGCTCGTCGGACTCGCTCATGGCCCCTCCTTGCGCCCGCGCTGGGATTTTCTAGCGCACGCGCCGCAACGTATCGGCGTATTAGGGCAGCGCGCCACGTCACGCCGCATCGTGCTTCGTGCCGCGTTGCACGCATACGGGTCGGGGTGCCGGGGCCGTCCCCACGTCGTCACCCCACACGCGCTTGCGAAACGAACCACTTAGCGCGCCGCGATCTGCCACCCTGCGATGGTGCGGAAACGGTCGCTCGGCACGTCGAGCGGGTCGGCGTTCGGCCCGCTCACGCGCTTGGACACCGCGAAATGGTATTGCGGATAGTAGAGGATCAGGCTCGGCACCTCGCTGGCAAACAGCTGCTGGAAGGTGGCATAGGCCGCCTTACGCTTCGCCGGGTCGGTCGTCAGGCGGCCATCCTCCAGCGCCTTGTCGGCGTCGGCGTTCGCCCAGTTGGCGAAGTTATAGCCGGTGTCGGCCTGGCTGGAGTGCCAGCCGCTGTACGGATCGGGGTCCGCCGCCAACCCCTCCCAACCGGAGAGCGCGGCGTCGTAGCGGCGCGCGGCCAACGCCTGTGCCAGCGCGTCCGCGCTCTGCGCCGACACCGTCACCTTGACCCCGATCGCGCCGAACTGCCGCGCCAGGATCGTCGCCACCGCCGTGCGGAGGGGGTCGCTGTCGGTCAGCAGGGTGAAAGCGAGCGCCTGCCCCCCCTTCGCCCGCGTGCCATCGGCACCCACCTGCCACCCCGCCGCATCGAGCAGTTGGGCGGCGCGCGTCGGGTCGTTCGGCCAGTCCTGCTTCGCGTAAGCCCAGGAGTTCGGCAGGATCGGGCTGGCCCCGGCGGTCCCCCACCCTTTCAAGCCATCGCGCACGAGTTCGTCGCGGTTCACGGCCAGCGCCAGCGCCTGTCGCACCTCGCGCGCGGTGAATTGCGGCCCCTTCAGATTGAAGAAGAGCGCGGTGTACCCCGCCACCGAGGGGCCATAGATGTTGACGCCATCCGCGACGCCGCCCGCCTCGGCCAGCGACGCGGGCGGGATGTAGCCGATGCCGTCGATCTCGCCGCGCCCCAACGCCCCGATCGCCGCGCTGGCACCCCCGTAGGAGCGGAAACGGAGCCCTTGCAACCGCGCCTGCTGGCCGTAGAAGCCGTCGAAGCGCTTCAACACGACCTCGACCGTCGTCGTGTCGAGCGAGCCGAACGCGAACGGCCCCGTCCCGACCGGCTGCAAGTTGAACGACGCGCCCGCCAGGTCGCCGGGGCGCACCGCAGCGAGGAGGTGCTGCGGGAGGATGCCGAGATTGGTATAGGCCAGGAAGGGGGCGTAGGGCTTCGATAGGGTGCAGATGACCGTGCGCTCGTCGGGGGTCACCACGCTGACCGTGCGCCAGAAGTCGGCGAGGCCCGCGTCGCCGGTGAAGGCGGCGTCCTGGATCGTGCGGATCGTGAAGAGGACATCGCGCGCGCCGAATGGCTGACCGTCGTGCCAGGTCACGCCATCGCGCAGGGTGAAGGTGTAGCGCTGACCGTCCCCCTCGACCTTCCACGAGGTCGCCAGATCGGGCTGGATGTTCCCCGCCGCGTCGGTGCGCGTCAGGCCGTTGAAGAGGAGGGCGCTGAGGTCGCGGTCGGTGCGGGTCTGCGCGAGGAGGGGGTTGAGCATCGTGGGCGTGCCGACGGTCGCCTCGCGGTAGACGCCGCTCGGGGCGACGACCGGGGTGCCCACGCCCGCCCCGAACACCGCAGGTGCGCCAAATGCCCCGCGCGCGACCGCGACCGCCACGCCGGCCACGATCGCCCCGATGATGACGACCGCGCCGATCAGGGCGAGCCAGCCGCCACGTCCCAACACCCTCATGCCCCTCCCCGCGTTCGCTCAAGCAATCGTGCGGACACGCAGCGGCTCGCCTCGCCTGGGCCGAGGCGGGCCACCGTACGTGATAATCTTAGGACTTACGCAGTTGAACGTGGATTCACGCCCAAATCGCACCTTATTCGTGCTCAACTGCGTAAGTCCTAAATCTATTCGGTGCGTCTAGCCCTTGTAGATGCTGGTCACCACGGCGACGAGCATGAAGGCGACCGCGAGGCCGATGGTGAACTGGAAGAGCGTCTTCTCGACCCCGCGCCGGGTGCGATAGATCGAGTCGCTCCCGCCGCCGAAGCTACCGGTGAACCCCTGCCCGCGCAGTTGCAGCAGGAGGGCGACGATCAGGGTGACCGCCAGGATCGTCTGGACGACGAAAAGAATGTTCAGCACAGTCGCGCGTCTCCTCGCTGCCTCGGCGGCGCGGGCATCGTCTGCCCGGCGCAGCCCCGTTCAATCGCTGCCGCGAAGTATAGCACAGGGCCGCGCCAAGTTCGGTACGCCGCGATCATATACCGCGTACGTATGCGGATGCAAGGGGTGCTTGTACCGGTGTGGTAAGGTTGTCCGACACGTACATTCCGGCGCGCATACGGCCTAGCGCCGCCGCGCCGCACACCGCCTCAGGAGTCGCCCGTGGAGCACACCACCCCCTCATCCCAGCCGCGCCGCCTGCGCGAGAGCGCCGTCCTGATCGCCCTCTACGAGCGCGATGACGCGGTGCAACTCCTCTTCATCAAGCGGACCGACCGGGTGGGGACGCACAAGGGGGAGATCGGCTTCCCCGGCGGGCGGATCGAGACGGACGACGCCTCGCCCCTGGCGGCGGCGCTGCGCGAGGCGGAGGAGGAGGTCGGCATCCCCGTCGCCGACGTGACCCCGCTCGGCGCGCTCCCTGCGGTGGACACGATCGTGACCGGGATGCTGATCCACCCCTTCGTCGGGCGGCTCGACGCGCCGCCGACGCTGATCCCCAGCCCGTTCGAGGTGGCGGAGACGATCGAGGTGCCGCTGCCGCATCTCCTGGACCCCGCGACCTACCACGAGGCGGACTGGAATATCCGGGGCGTGCCGCGCCGCATCTTCTTCTACCGTCACGGCCCGTACGACATCTGGGGGGCGACCGGGCGAATCGTGCAACTCTTCCTCGCCCGCCTCGAAGCCTGGGACGCCCGCCCGCCGCGCACCGCCTGGACCCTCGACGACGTCGCCGCCGCGCTCGACGCCACGGCGTGAAGAGTTGCTGCTTTCAACACACACGATGGCGCTTTTCACGCCGGTCGCGGCGTGACAACACGAAAGTCCGCGCGTTTCATGTCCACACCATCGAGGCGCATGATGGCCGTATATCGCCCCGGTCGCTGGAATTCGGGATTGACGCGGATGGCGAGCGATAGAACCTGTTCGTCGCCAACCATCAAATCAGGTGGACGACCGGCGACGATCCCTCCGCCGATCCGGTCTGCCTCGTTCGGGAACATGGAGCGCTCATCCTCATCCACGATATCGAACTCGATACCGCAGGGATCGTTCGTATCCGACCACGGGATACGGAACTGGAGCGCGATAGCGAATGCATAATGCACCGGAAACGAGACGATCGTGATACGGTTCCAGCCCGCGCCATGTATATATAATTTACCATCAGCGGCAGTTGCGGCATCCGCGAGGACCATGTAATCCACCTGTATCGCCATCGTCCCTCCATGAATATCGATTGTTGTCTTACGGGATCGCGGAACAAGTTGTGCTCAATGGCCCGGTATGGATGCGGAACAAGAAAGGGCGGAGTGGCGACTGGAAGGCGGTAGGATTCGCCGATGGGGTAGCGCGCTCACCATCATCGTCGCGGTCAATAGCGCCGCTGGTATCTTGCGTATCATCACCGGATGGCCTGCTACCCGGAGCGACGTTACCCGCTATCGATAAACCAGAGGATGAAGCGATGGAAACAGAGGCGGATCGCGCCGCTTTCTACGAGCAGCACCAGGATGACGACGACCTGTGGGGTGCGCCGGAGCCCGCCCCGACAGCGGGGAGAGCACCGCGCGCAAATTTAACAGCCACCATAACCGTGCGCTTCTCGGCGACAGAGGCGGCAACTATCCGACAGATCGCGCGCGAGCAAGGGGTACGCTATTCGGACGTGGTCCGTGAGGCGGTAGCCGCGTACACCCGGCGTAACCCGCAAACAACAAGCGTGGTGCGCCTCTTCTCGGCGGAAGGAGAGCGGCCGCGCTCGGAAGGGACGAAAGGCGCGTTTCATCGGGCGGACGAGCACGCTATCAACGCTACCGGCACGCGCTGATTCCTGGATCGGCGCGAGCAAGATACCCCACCACGGCGTAGCGAGCGAGCCAGTTGGAGAGGCCCATACATGACACCCGAGCAAATCGCCGCGATGCGCGACCTCCTCCTCCGCTGGCAAGCGAGGGAGATCGGCGGGCTGACACTCTACGACGAAGCCGAGTACATGTGGGATGAGGGCTACCCCTGGCCCGAATACGACCGTGACGATCCCCGCGCGATCCCGATCGACGTGCTCTCACTGCTCGAAACGTTGATCGCACAAGGAGTCTTCCGTGAGGACATTCCGGCGCTGCTCGCGTTCCTGGACACGCCATTAGCTCGACTTTAGCCCTTCGGGGCTGCCACATCGTGGCGGTCCCTCTTGATGTATCGCCGTCTATCGCTTGTCGTTACTGGAGTCGTGAGAGTTTTTGCATGTCGGTTTCACAAGCTGATATGCAAAAACTATCGTTAACATTTGCTTTGGCAAGCGACATGTTGCGGGACGCTGTGACCGAAGGGCTAAAGTCGAGATTAGGGGAGGAGCAGGCCGGGTGGGACACGATGGATCGCTATTGGGAGGCGATCGACTGGGACTATCGCTTGCATAACAGCGATCGAGAATATACCCGGCTTGCTCCTGGCGCGCTGCTACAAGGAGAATGAGTCGGCGTCGAATACCGAGCGATCAGACGCATTGCAGCGCACGATGTATCCGGCATCGGCGTTGGCACCGCCGATGCGAATAGTGAAGGCGTCCCGTGGTCGGCGTCGGCCCGGCGCGTCCCCTGATGGCCTCCGTAAAGAAAGCGGGCGACGATGGCGGGTCACCACGATCACCACGATGAGACGCCGCACGAGCGCGAGCACGAGCACGAACATGAGCATGGCAACGAAGGCGCAGGCCCGGCAGCCCTCGCCGAACATGGGCATGAACATGGCGAACACGGCCACGATCATGGGGCGGGCGGGCATAGCCACGGCTCCAGGGTGCTCGGCCGGGTGCGCGGCACCTTCGCGCACTCCCACAGCATCGAGGACACGATCGACGCCTCGATGGAATCGAACGAGCTCGGCATCTGGGCGCTGAAGTGGTCGCTGGTCGGCCTCGGGATCACCGCGCTCTTGCAGGCGATCATAGTCGTCATCTCCGGCTCGGTCTCCCTCCTGGCCGACACCATCCACAACTTCGGCGACGCGACCACCAGCCTGCCCCTCTGGGTCGCGTTCGCGCTCGCCAAGCGCGGGGCCAGCCGCCACTTCACCTATGGTTACGGCAAGACGGAGGATGTGGCCGGGGTCATCATCGTCCTCGTCATTTTCATCTCCGCCTGCATCGCGGCGTACGAGGCGATCACGCGCTTCTTCCACCCGCAGGAGGTGCGTTACCTCGGCTGGGTCGCGGTGGCGGCGGTGATCGGCTTCATCGGCAACGAGGCGGTCGCGCAGTTCCGCATCCGTGTCGGCAAACAGATCGGCTCGGCGGCGCTGGTGGCGGACGGGCAGCATGCGCGGGTGGACGGCTTCACCAGCCTGGCAGTGCTGATCGGCGTGGTCGGCATCCTGGCAGGCTTCCCGATCCTCGACCCGATCATCGGCATCGCGATCACGATCGCCATCCTCTTCATCGTCAAGGATGCGGCGCGCGCGGTCTGGCGACGGCTGATCGACGGCATCGAGCCGGAGATCGTGACCCAGCTGGAGCGCACGCCGCTCGACGTGGCTGGCGTGCGCGGCGTGCATCGCGTCCGGGCGCGCTGGGTCGGCTACAAGATCGAGGCCGATCTGCACCTCGCGGTCGATCCCGAACTGACGGTGCGGGAGTCGCACGCGCTCGGCGAGCGGGTCGAGCAGGCGCTCCACGAGGGGATTCGGTCCCTCGGCGGGGTCGTCATCCACGTCTGCCCCGCCGATACCGCGCAGCCGACCACGAACGTGGCCGCGCCTGCCCTTGTGACCCAGGACACCGCGCGACCAACCGCGAGCGTGGGTGCGCCGCCCCTCGCGCTCATCCACGCCGCATCGCACGAGCACTGACACATAGTGGCGGGGAGCGCACCGGATGGGACTCAACTTCTCTGCCGTCCTTGGTCACGAGATCGACGCCGAGGATCTACGGACGTTGCCGCGCTTGCTCAGCGCCGCGCGTGCGCCGCAACTTGTCCACGCTATCGGAGAATTCGCGCATTACATCAACGAGTATCGCACTACGCAGGGTGAACTGCGGACAATGGCCTATGATGTGACTGACACGACCTGGCATGTAGACCCTACCAGCATACCGCTCTATAGGGACGCCGTGGGCAACCTCATCCCGCAAGCCCTCCCACCGATCGAAGAAGAGATCGGGCCGGGACGCCATCGGGTCCGCTTCGCCCCGGTTGCCGCGCGGCGCACGGTGAGCATGGAAGAGTATTGGGCGGCTGGGAACTTGTTCGATGTGGCCGGACCCGCTGGCATCGACCTCGACATCGGGCCACACGCCCTCCGGCTGACCTGCGGGCCGCGTTGGTGGCCTTTTCTTGCAGAGCCAGCGGTGCAACTGGCGACACGCCGCGTTTGCCACGAACTCGCGCGCGTAGTCGGCTCGCCACTGGCGATCTATCTGGCGGATGGTTACACACTCATGGATGCCATCGTGGACGGATTGACCATCGAGCAGATCGCCGCGCAACTCCACGCCGATCTCGGCCCCCCCAGGCCAGCCCTCACGGTGCTCGACGAGGAGACGACGGGGGGTGAGATTCGCGATGCGTATTACCTCGATACCTTTGCCGATCTGTGAGCGGGAGAGACACGAACTGCGGGGGCTTGCGGTGCCGCGCGATGCAGGCAAAACGGTGGTCAGCCCGCCTTCCGGTCAGCGGAGACCCGGGAGCAGATAACGGCGATGGCCCCCTCGCCTCGGATGGGCGGGTCCCCCGGAGGCATTGCGCCCTTCACGGGTGGGAGCTACTGCCCTTTGGGCGGCGGGGTGGCGAGCCGGGTGACGAGCCGAGGTGCGGGCCGCCCCGCCCCGTATAACCGCCTCCCGCTACAAGTTCTCCCGGATCTTCTCCGCCAGCGCGCGCGAGATGCCGTCCACCGCCGTCAGCTCCTCGATGCTCGCCTCGCGGATCTTCTTCGGGGAGCCGAAGTGCTTCAACAGCGCGCGCTTGCGCGTCGGCCCGATACCGGGCAGATCGTCCAGCGACGATTTCAGCGCGCTCTTGCCGCGCTTCTGGCGGTGGAAGGTGATCGCGAAGCGGTGCGTCTCATCGCGGACACGCTGCACCAGGAAGAGCGCCTGCGAGTCGCGCGGGAGGATCACCGGCACCGGGTTCTCCGGCAGATAAATCTCCTCGTTCTCCTTCGCCAGCCCCACCGTCGGCAGGTTCACATCGAGTTCGCGCAGCGTCTCCAGCGACGAGCTGAGTTGCCCCTTGCCGCCATCGATGATAATCAGGTCGGGGAGACGCGCCCAGGAGAGCGCCTTCTCGTCGGGCGCGGCGGCGTCATCCGCCGCCTCCGCCGCCCCTTCGACCGACCCGGCGCTCGCCGTGTCGAGCGGATCGAACGGCACCAGCGCATCCGCCACCCCCTGCGCCGCCTGCGCCGCCGCCAGACTTTCCTGCGCGCGCTTAAAGCGCCGACGCAACACCTCTTGCAGCGAGGCGAAGTCGTTGTTCCCCTCCACCGTCTTGATCGCGAACTTGCGGTAGTCGCTCTTCTTCGGCTTCCCGCCCTCGAAGACGACCATCGCCGCGACCTGATTGGTTCCCTGGCTGTGCGAGATGTCGTAGCACTCGATCCGCTGCGGCAAGCCCGGCAGATCGAGCGCCGCCGCCAGCTCGGAGAGGGCCATCGTCGTCTTCTGCTCGTCGTTGAGCCACTTCAGGCGTTCTTGTTCCAGGTTTTCCGCCGCGCTCTTCGCCGCCAACTCCACCAGCCCGCGCTTATCGCCGCGCTGCGGGACGTGCAGCTTGAACGCCCCGCCCCGCCGCCCGCGCAGCAACTCCTCGATCGTCTCCGCGTCCGGCAGGGCGTGCGGCAGGAGGAGTTGCGGCGGGATCGTCTGCTCCGGCGCGGCCCCGTAGTGCTGCGTCACGAACGACGCCAGGATGTCGGGGTCGGGATCGCTGATGTGCGCGTCGAGGAGATAGTGGTTCGCGCCGAGGAGCTTGCCGTCGCGCAGTTCGTTGACCTGCACGCAGGCGTCGCCGCCCGCGCCGCGCGCCAGCCCCAGGATGTCGGCGTCGGTCGCGCCGGGGGCGATCATCTTCTGCCGCGCCGTCACCCGCTCCAGATCGCGCACCTCGTCGCGGAGGCGGGCGGCGGTCTCGAAGTCGAGCCCTTCCGCCGCCGCCGCCATCTTGGCGCGGCGCGCGGCGATCAGTTCCTCGCTCTTCCCGCCGAGGAAGCGCCCGATGGTGTCCAGCACCGCGCCGTACTCCTGCGAGGTCGTCGCGCCGATGCACGGCCCGAGGCACTGACCGATATGGTAGTACATGCAGGCGCGCGGCCAATCGCCGTGCAGCTGCTTGTCGCGGCAGGGCGCGTTCGGCTTGCGATAGGGGAAGGCGCGCTGGAGGATCTTGAGCGTCTGCGAGGCCGCGCCCGCATCGGAGAAGGGGCCGAAATAGCGCGCCCCACGCTTGCTGTCGTCGCGCACGTTGCGGGTGTAGATCACCGTCGGCCACTCGTCGTTGGTGATCTTGAGGAACGGGTAGGTCTTGTCGTCCTTGAGTTTGATGTTGTACTTCGGCAGGTGGCGCTTGATCAGCGACGCTTCGAGGAGCAGCGCCTCGCGCTCGGTGTCGGTGACGACCACCTCGAAGTCGGCGATGTGCGAGACGAGTTCGCGCGTCTTCGGCAGCAGGCTGCGCGGCGAGCCGAAGTAGGAGCGGACGCGGTCGCGCAGCGTCTTGGCCTTGCCGACGTAGAGGATCGTCCCCTGCGCGTCCTTCATGATGTAGCAGCCGGGCGCGAGCGGCAGCGCCGCCAGCCGCCCTTCCAGATTCACCGGGGCGTGCGAAATCTGCTTCTTTTGGCTCGTCGCGGCCATCGTGGTCTGTCCTCACCCCCGCCGCGCCGCCAGCGGCACCGCCCCCCCTGCGACAAGGAACGCGATGCGCGGCGCGCGGTGGGGTGTCACGCTGAGCGGTATCCGGGTCGGTGATCGCGCGCCGGGCGGCGCTGATCGATGTATCTTCCAAGTATACCGCGCCTGAAGCGGTAAACGGTGAACGACCACTCGATTACCATCTGCAGCACCGTCGCAACCACAGTACACCACGAATAACTACATCGTCTTCACCGGGAGGAAAACATATCAAAAGTAACTTCTGTACGTCTAACTGACGATGCGGCAGAGAAACTGGATCGTCTTGCAGCCTCCCTCGATCGCCCAAAGGCTTGGTTGATTGAGCAGGCGATCGATAGCTATCTCGAAGAGCAATCCTGGCAGATCGCGGCGATCGAGGAAGCCTTAGCGGAGTATGGATCCGGGACAGCGACGCCCATACCACACGAAGAGGTCGAGGCGCGTATGGAGGAACTGCTCCGCCAAGCGGAGCAGCGTTGACATGGGGATCACCTGGCTCCCGCGCGCCACGCGCGACCGCGAAAGCATTGTTGGCTATCTTCTTGACCGCGATAGCGGTGCCGCCCGACACATGAATGAGACGATTCGGAGCCGTGTCGCTCTCCTAAACTGAAGCCTAGGTGAGACCTACATGCCTGACGCGGGAGACCGTGCGGGTTTCATCGGCGCTTCGGTTTAGCTGAACAGCCAGCCCTGGGGCGGGTGGGTCGTGTACCCAACACCAGAGAACTGATCGTCGGTGGTCCGCCATGTATCGTCGCGTACACCGTCGATCGTCGCCGCGACGTAGTCATCGTCCTCCGCGTCCTGCACGGCGCACGTCAATGGCCGTCCACCCTCCCATAAAGAAAATCACCTCGCACAATAGTGGCCCAGCGACGCTCCGCGCACCACTACGGAGGACAACGGTAGCGTGTCGTTTCTATCGCACACTCATGCCAAACACTCCTTCTTCCGCGCGCGGGTAGCGCTCCACCTCGACCGCATAGTGCCCCTCGATGTAGGGGAATTGCGCCTCCAGATCGGGCGCGAGGGTCACGCCCAGGCCGGGGGCATCCGGCAGGGTCAGATAGCCGTCGGTGAGCGCGGGCGGGTCGGCGAGGATTGCCCACTGGAGCGGCCCTTGCAGCTGGCAGACTTCGAGGACGCGCGGATTCGGCAGCGCGGCGACGAGATGCCCGTTCGCCAGGGCCATCAGGCCGTTGTGCCAGCTGTGCGGGCAGCAATCGACGCCGTACCGCTCGGCCATCTCGGCGATCGCGAAGCACTCCGTGATGCCGCAGATTCCCGCGTCAGGCTGCACGATCCCGTACGCGCCCCGTTCGAGATAGGGCCGGAATTGTTGGAGGCTGGTGAACTGCTCCCCCCCGGTGATCGGCAGGTCCACCGCGCGATTCAGCCGCGCATAGCCGTCGATATCGGCCTGCGGGATCGGCTCCTCGAACCAGGTGAAGCCGAGCCGGTCGAGTTCGCGCGCGATCGTCAGCGCCTGCGCCTCGGTCAGCCGCTGGTTGCCATCGAGCATCAGTTCCATTCGCCCGCCGACCGCCCCGTCCAGCTCGCGGACGAGGCCGAGGAAGCGATCGGTCGTCACGCCATCCCAGGCCCACTCGGTGCCGATACGGAACTTGTAGGCGCTGAACCCCGCTGCGACGGTCGCCAACGCCTCCTCAATCAGCTGCTCCGGGCGCGCGCGCCAGTCGTAGCGGCAACCGCTGGAGGCGTAGACGCGCACCCGATCCACCGGGTCGAGCGTCAGCAACTCCGCGACCCGTTTCCCCGCGATCTTGCCGCGCAGATCCCAGAGCGCGCAGTCGATCCCAGCCACCGCGCAGGAGTAGGGTCGGAGGGTGCCGTGATCGGGGTGCGGGCCGATGGCGCGGTCGCGCGGGTCGCGCCCGCGCAGGGTCGGCGCGAGCCACGCCACCCACAACTCGATGGTGCGCGGCCAGCCGTAGGCGCACGCCTCGCCGATCCCCGTCAGCCCCTCGTCCGTCTCGATGACGACGATCGCACAGTCGGCCTTGATCGTGCGGTAGCGCGCCGTCACCCACTGCCGCTCGCGCTCGTGCATCCGCGACAGGCACAGCGTCCGCACGGCGGTGATCTGCATCGCAACCCCTCCCCCTCTTCGTCGCCCCAACCAGGACGGCACCCTGCAACAACGCCTTTATACCAGACCAGTGGTAAGGCCGCCGAATCGGTACGGGGTTTATTTGCTGCTGCTTATTGGTCTGTTTCACGAATACGTGGCGGGGTACGGCGTGGGGAGAACCGCTCCCCGCCGCTGCGGCGGCGACCCTCCTCGACGCGGGGAGGGTGGGGGCGGCCCTCCAGGGGCGGGGCGGGCTGGCCCCGGCCACCCCGCCACGGATGCGTGCAACGCAGCACGTATCCTCGCTACCAGCCTATGACCTTGTGCTCGACTGTCGAGCCGCAAACACCAACCGCAAACACCAACTGGGATATGTCATATTGAAGCGATCTGGACGTTGCTCGCGCTCGCGACCCCGGACATGCGGCGGCCACTTTCGGTACACTACGCCCTACAGAAACACCCCCGCTCGTCCTTTCTTCGCCTACGCTCGTCCTTTCTCGCCTACTCGCCTACTCGCCTACTCGCCTACTACGACTACTGCGCCCACTATTCGTCATTCGTCACTCGTCACTCGTCACTCGTCACTGGAGATGTCCGATGGACAGGGCCGCGCGCCCGCCGACCTCGTCCTGCGCGGCGGGCGGGTCGTCAACTCCTTCAGCGACGAGATCGAGGCGGTGGCGGTCGCGATCGTCAGCGGGCGGATCGCCGGGGTGAGTGACGATCCGGCACGCTACGCCGGGGCGCGGGAGACGCTCGACCTGGAAGGGCACTTCCTCGCGCCCGCGTTCATCGACGCGCACATCCACCTGGAGAGCACGCAGCTCTGGGTCGGCGAGTTCGCGCGCGTGGCGGTGCCGTGCGGCACCGGGGCGGTTGTCGCGGACCCGCACGAGATCGCCAATGTGCTCGGGCTGGCGGGGATGCGCGCGCTGATGGACGGCGCGCGTGGGCTGCCCCTCAGCACCTTCTTCGTCGTCCCCTCCTGCGTCCCGGCCTCCCCGCGCGAGACGAGCGGCGCGCTCCTCGACGCCGCCGCCATCGCCCCGGCGCTCGCCTGGCCCGGCGTCGTCGGCCTCGGCGAAATGATGAACTTCCCCGGCGTCCTCGCCGCCGACCCCGACGTGCTGGCGAAGATCGCGGCGGCGCGGGCATTGGGGCTGCCGATCGACGGCCACGCGCCGGGTGTTGGCGGCGCGGCGCTCGACGCCTACGCGGCGGCGGGCCCCGGCGCGGACCACGAATCGACCGGCCTCGACGAGGCGCGGGAGAAGTTGCGGCGCGGCCTGACGATCATGATCCGCGAGGGCTCCACCGCGCGCAATCTCGACGCGCTCCTGCCGCTCGTCACCGCCGAGACGGAGGGGCGCTGCACCTTCGTCTCCGACGACCGCGACGCCGCGACGCTGCTGCACGACGGCCACCTCGACGCGATCCTGCGGCGTGCGGTCGCGCGGGGGCTCGCCCCCCTCCGCGCCCTCCGCCTTGTGACGATCAACCCGGCGCGCTTCTGGCGACTCGACGGCCTCGGCGCGATCGCGCCCGGCTACCACGCCGATCTCGTCGCGCTCGACGACCTCCGCGACTTCCGCGTGGCGCTGACCTTTCATCGGGGCCACCTCGTCGCGCGCGACGGCGAACCCCTCTTCGACACGCCGCACGCGCCGCCCGCGAGCCTGCGCGGCACCGTGCGAATCGCCCCGCTCGGCCCGGACGCCTTGCGCCTCCCCGACCCCAACGGCGAGATGCCGATCGTCGGCGCGATCCCCGGCCAGATCGTCACCACGCGGCTCAGCGAGCGCCCGACCGTCCGCGACGGCGCGGTGGTGCCGGACCCTGCGCGCGATCTGCTGAAGATCGTGGTGGTCGAGCGGCACCGCGCGACCGGCAATGTCGGCGTGGGGCTGGTGCGCGGCTTCGGATTGCGGCGCGGCGCGATCGCCTCCTCGGTAGGACACGACGCCCACAACATCACCGCCATCGGCGCGAGCGACGCCGATATCCGCGCCGCGATCGCCGCGATCGTGGCGCTGGACGGCGGGATCGTCGCGGTCGCGGACGGCGAAACCCTGGCCGCGCTGCCCCTACCACTCGCCGGGCTCCTCTCCGACTTGCCGGTGCGCGAGGTCGCCGCGCGCCACCACGCGCTCGAAGAGGCCGCGCGCGCGCTCGGCTGCACGGCATCCGACCCGTTCGCCCTCCTCTCGTTCATGCCCCTCTCGGTGATCCCCGCGATCCGCATCACCAATCAAGGGTTGGTGGAGTTGTGAGGGGGCTGGCCCTTATCGGAAGGAGCAGGCACCATGAACCGCAGCCCCGGCATCGTTGGTGTAGACCCTGCGTACCGCTCGGGCAGGGCATGGGGCAGAGCGATGGCGGGCGGTCCGTCTTCCGAGGTATGCGGACACGATGGGAGGTTTGACGATGAGCGGACAAGCGCAGACGCATGGGCAGGACTACCGGCAAGGCTACCGCGACGCCCTGGGGATGATCGTACGCGGGTTCCTGGGCGTCGAGGCCGAACAGGTGGGCATCGGCGAGTTGATCGCGGGGTTGAGCCGCTACGAGGAGGAGGTGGATGCCTGGCTGGCTGACGGCGACGCGGACCCGCCGGTGTGGCACCCGACGATCGAGGAGCTTGGCGCGGATGAGCGCTGAGCCGCCCGCTGCGCCGGCCGCGTGGCCGCGCCGAGTCCCGCGCCGGGGCCATGATAGGTTCCGGTGCACCGAGTGAAGCAGTGCCGGGTGGCAGCGCCACGCCGGTACGCATCTGGGATGGCGAGGGCGTGCAGCGAACCCTGCCGATCGGCCTACGGCGCGGGGCGATATTGCGCCGTAGCTCGCGCACCGCCTGGTGTGAGGCTGACGCCATCCCATCACCGAAAGGAGTCGTTGCCATGTCGCGCATCCCCGGTGTCGATCCCGCAGCGGCGGAGGGGCCGATCCGCGCCGTCTTCAGCGCGCAGGCGCAGAAGTGGGGCGGGCCGCTCCTCAACCACCTCGTCTACGCCCGCCGCCCGCCGATCTTTCGCGGCGCGCGCGCGATGTGGACCGGCCTCGACGCCTCCGGCCTGCTCGACCCCGCGCTGGTCGCGCTGATTAATCGCCGGGTGGCGAGCCTTAACGGCTGCGCTTTTTGACAGGACATCAACGCTGCCGTGAGCAGCGAACTCGGCGTCCCCGATGCCAAGATTCTGGCGCTGGCGGATTATGCCACCAGCCCGCACTACGACGCGGCGGAACGGGTCGCGCTCGAATACGCCGACGCGATCACGCTCAGCGACCGCGACGTGGACGATGATCGCTTCGCCCGCCTGCGCGCGCGGTACACCGACGACCAGATCGTGGAGTTGACCGCGACGATCGCCTGGGAGAACGCCTCCAGCAAGTTCAACCGCGCCCTGCGCGTGCCGTCGCAAGGGCTCTGGAAGCGGGGTGAGTAGGCGAGTAGGCGAGTAGGGAAGGGCGGCGGCGCGGATCGGCGACCACGCCCGCACGGGGAATAGCCGCTCACCCCGCGCGGTTGGTGTCTATGACACCGAGCCCGATCGTGTTTGCCGATCATCGCTACCCGTCTACTTCGCCGTTCGTCCCTCGTCCTTCACCGTTCGTCTTTCGTACTCGCCTACTCGCCTACTCGCCTACTCGCCTACTCGCCTACTACGCCCACTCGGAGCCGCATGGTCCTCATGGCCGACCCGCCAATCCGCGATCCCCACGCGCCGATCCGCGTCCTGGTCGTCGCGGCGTACCCGATCGCGCGCGCCGGGCTCGCCGCGCTCCTCGGCGGTGTCGCCGACATCCAGATCGTCGGGCAGGCGGCGGGGGGCGCGGACTTCACCGGGATCGTCGCGGCCACCGCGCCCGACCTCCTCTTACTCGACGAGGCGGCGGGCGACGATGAGGCGCTCGACGGGCTCGAACGGTTGCTGCGGGGCGGGGGCGGACCGGCGGCGCTCGTCCTCGGCGCGGAGCGGACCGAGGCGGCGGCGCTGGCCGCGCTCGGGGCCGGGGCGCGCGGCTACCTCCCGCGCGAGAGTGGCGGCGAGGAGCTGATCGCCGCCGTGCGCGCCGCCGCCGCCGGACTCGTCGTGATCGCCCCCGTCCCCGCCGCCGCCCTGATCGCGCGCCTGCTCGACCGCCCGCGTCCGCCCCTCGAGGGCGAGCCGGGCGAGGCGCTGACCCCGCGCGAGGGGGAGGTGCTGCAAGCGCTCGCCGCCGGGTTGACGAACCGCGCGATCGCCCGCCGCCTCGGCGTCAGCGAGAACACGGTCAAGTTCCACGTCAGCGCCATCCTCACCAAGCTCGACGCGGCCTCCCGCGCGGAGGCCGTCGCCCTCGGGGCGCGGCGCGGCCTGCTGCTCCTCTAACATTCTCTTGGCGACAATAACCATACCACCACTTTTTCAGGGTAGCGTTGCGATCCCGTACTTCAATCAGGACCGTTTCTACCCTACTGTCACGGTATACTGGAGAAACGACAACGACGGGCGAAAGCGACACGGAGGTGGATCATGCTCGCGACCCAGGGTGCGATCGAACCGCGCGAAACAGCGCCGACCGCAGCGACGATCGGCGCGCGGCGGCTGGCGAGCCAGGGGTTGACGCCGCCCGCGTGCGCGGACCCGGCGGCGCTCGTCCGCTGGCTCGGCGCGGTGCAGGCGCAGGACTTCCTCGGGTCGCTCTGGGCGCTCGGCTCCCGCCTGCCGGGCACGACGGAGGCCGATATCGAGCGGGCGATCGCCGACCGCGCGATCCTCCGCACCTGGCCGATGCGCGGCACGGTCCACTTCGTCGCGGCGGAAGATGCGCGCTGGATGACCGGGCTACTGGCCGCGCGCGTGGTCGCCCGCAACGGCAGCATCTACCGCAACGCCGGATTGGACGACGCGGCCTTCGCGCACGGTCGCGAACTCCTCACCCGCGCGCTGGCGAACGGGCAGCCACTGACGCGCACGGCCATCTACGCGACCCTGGAAGAGGCGGGGTTCGCGACGGCGCGGATGCGCGGATCGCACCTCATCGGGCGGCTGGCGCAGGAGGGGACCATCTGCTTCGGCCCGCGCGCGGGGAAACAGCCGACCTTCGTCCTCCTCGACGCCTGGGCACCGCAGCAACACACGCCCGCCCGCGAC
>JAABUU010004200.1_pt1 | contig 17282 bp, 18 predicted proteins | sample 5559301 | NCBI WGS metagenome assembly JAABUU01 (sample SAMN10711884, study PRJNA513360) | rock metagenome | isolation source: Antarctica rocks | place: Antarctica: Victoria Land, Richard Nunatak white | reverse complement strand
GCTTCGTCCGCCAGTCCCCGACGCCGCCGCCGCTACCGGCGGCCGCATGGATCAACAAGCCCGACACCAAAGAGGCTGCTCACTAAATTCTCGACCAAACTGTCTCATCGGGCTTGACAGGCTCCGTCGGCGAACAGCGGGCCGATGACCTTCAGGATGTTCTGCTCCGTCGTGTAGTGGGCGCCGATCGCTCGCCGCTCCTCACGGTTCATAACCGATTGGAACATTGACCCGAAGATGGCGGGGCTGATCGCCGACCAGTTGAAGCGGCACGCCTCAATAAGCCGCGCACGAGTCTCGTGGTCGAACGCGGCCAGCGGTAGCGGCTCGGCGAACAGGAGGCCGTCGATGTACGGGAACGCGCTCAGGCCCGCGTCAAGTGTCGACTGGCGAGCGGCCTCCGGCGAATCGAGCACCTGGAATAGAGCGGCGAGGTGCGGTCCGAGGTCTCGCCCATCGGGGCTGGTGCGCCGCTCAAGGTACTCCTCGAACAAGCCCGTCTCCCACACGCCCGTGTCGTCTGCGAAGAGCAGAAAGAGCAGCCGTACAAGCAGCACTCGCAGGTGATGACCGTGGTAGCCGCTGGCGTCGAGGGCGTCGTGAACGCGGCCCATGATCTCGGCGGCCTGGACGTTGACCGTCTCCTGGCCTGCGAACACTCGTCGCCGATAGCCGGCCAAAAACGTGAACAGCTCGACTCGTGCGGGCAGCTCTTCGAGCGGGAACTCGTATTCCTCGCCGGCATCGAGATCGCGGACCTTGAATATGGCGAAGTCGGACAGCACGACGAGACGAGGGAGGTCCGCCTCGGAAAGCCCGCCCAGATAATCCTCGGCCTGGCCCATCCCCTTGTCGAGATCCTCGCCTGCGCTCTTGTGCTCGGCGAGAATCCTTCCTGGCCAGAAGACATCGATCGAGCCCCGCTGCCCAGAGAGCTTTGTTACATGGTGCTCATACGCGACCAGGCGCCGACGGGTGACGCCGCAGATGTCAAACCAGTCGTTCCAGAAGCTCTGACGCTCGGCCGCCTCCCTGGTCTCCCCCTGCCACTCGGCCACGAAGGCGTGAGCCCGCCCCCGGATATCCGCAATCGTGAGAAGCACCGCGGACGGAGGCTAACGGCCAGACCCGGCGTCAGCGCGCGACTGCCCAGCCGCGGACGCGACCTACGAAGGGGCCTGAGCGCGCCGAGTGCACTGGCCATGGGCGGTTCCCGCCAGCACGCGCTACCGTAGGGGTTGTCCATCCAGAGCGGTTGAGGGGCCCAGCCCGATGACACCGCCCCAACCGGCCCGTGTGGGCATCGGTGGGAACGCTGGGAGCGATGGAGGTGAGGCTCATGGGAAGCCAGCAGAACGGGCATGTGCCCGAGTTCGCGGTCGCCACACTTGAGGCGGCGATCCGGGGTCTGGAGTGCGGGGCGAGTGACGAGGAGGTCGAGCGGGCGTTCGTGACGGTCCACAACGCGCTCGCCCAGCTCGGCCGGCGCGATGCTGCTATCGACCCGGACGGCGCGCTCAACGCCGATCAGCAGGAGATGTGGGATCTCGTCAAGCCCCACGAGTACAAGCCGTCGGAAGGCCAGACGCCCGCGCAGGCACTCAACTTCGCCGCCGATTCCTTCAAGCACGCATGCTGGTTTGACGGGGTGGACCCACCGCCGGATGACGTGATCTACGCGGAGATCGACCTGCTCGCGGAGAATCAAGAGACAGCGGCGGTGGTGACCGATGATCGTCGCCGGCCTGTCCAACCGCCATGAGCTGCGCGCCGTAGCCCGCTACGACCAGGGCCAGACTGCGTTCGGCGGTCCCCGCCCCGACGTGTTCGAGCGGTGCGCGGCAGACATCCGGGTGGTGGCGCCTGGTCAAGGGGAGCATCAGCCATACCGAGGAGCCCGTCGCCTGGCTGCGCCACCTTGCCGGGGCCCCGCGGTGCGACAAGGCCGAAGCCAACGCCACGTTTACGACCTCTTCGCGCTGCGCGTCGCCTCTCACCGGGGCGATGGGCTAACCCCCGCGCCGTGAGCCAGGCCATCGCCCTGCCGCAACCGCTTCGCGAACTCGGAGGTATCGGCTGAGCGCCCGAGCCGCTCGATCACCGCAAGCGTCTCGTCGTGCATGACGGCGATCGACCTGGAACCATGCCGCAAGCGCGACGCAATCTGGGGTTGCGGTAACCCTCCACGCGCCCCAGCCCGGCCCACACGGGGCGCCGAGATGACCAGGTACGGGTGCTGGTCATGCCGGTGGCGGCTCCTCGGCCAGCTGCGCGAATGTTTCGGCCACCCACTGTCCCAGGCTGCGCCCTTGCTCCTCTAGAGTTGTGGCCGCGAGTAGCGCGTCGGGGTAGCGCACGCGGGCGAGCCGGTAGTAGGGGTCGAGCCAGAAGTACTTGAACCCACCAGCGATGAGGCGGCCATACCATTCCGCGTTGTCGGGCACCCTCGTGGGGTTGTCCTTGGTGAGCGTAACTCCGGCCACGAATGCCCACGAACCGCGCGGCGCGTCGATTCTGTCCATGGATGCCGTCTGTCGCATGCCCCACTCGAACCAGGCGCCCCGCCAGTTGGGCGAAGGCTCGTCGCCTGTGCGGTGGGCGTCATAAGTAGCCCAATAGGAAGTTCCGAACGCGGGCACCGGCCGGTTGTGACGCGTCTTCTGGCAGTCCGCTGGTGCGCCCCATCCCATCTGCGCGAAGTCGTCAGCATGCTCGCAGATGCCGGCGGCAGAAGCCGCCGCGACGTTAAAGTCCATCAGCGCGAGAGCCGACGCAGCGGTCAATGCGTCCGGGTCTGTCAAAGCTTCCTCCTTGAGGTAGCGAATGTACTCGGATAACAGCCAACGCTGCGCCGGTGGCCGAGCGACTGCGTTGGCCTCCTTCATCGCGCGGCCGACCCCTTGCCAATCCACCATGAGCACGCCTGTAGAGACGATCCCGGCCCCAGGCGTCCATCCGCGTGGGGCGAGCAGAACGATGAAACGCCCGACGTGCTCGGGAACGGGCCGCATCCTTATGTCCTCCAGGTAGGCCTGTAGTTGGTCGTCGGTGAGATCGGCGCCGTGCTTGACCTCTACCCAGACGAGCAGACCCCCCACACCGCTACCGACCGCTGGGCGTAGAAGCAGTTCCAGGTCCACGAACCGTCCCTGTTTGGTCGCAACCTGGGTGTTGACTTCGACCCTGGGCACCGCGAGCCCATCCAGTGCCGCCGTGAGCCTCGCCCGGCGCGTGGCTTCGCTCCTGCCAAGACCACGGCGCTCGACATCTTCCCTGCTCGCGGACAGGAGTTGGCGCACGAACGGGAGAGCAAGGCCATCCACCTCGTTCAGGACCGCGGCCGTAACCTCGGTGAGCCGGTTCTCCCGCGGGTTCGACAACGCCACGGGGTATCTGGTGATGCGTCGAAAGAGCGAAGTCCGCACAAGCAGAGCCTACGTCTCGGCCCGCGGGGGCAAGTGGGCAATCGCTGTAGAAGTGGCCTAATCGGGGCCTAATCGCTGCCTAACGCGACTTGTCCCGTCCGGTTGTGTCCGAGGCCAGTCCCTTGGTGTGCGCAAAGGCTACGTCTCCCGTAAAGTGCTACATTGCAGATATGCCTACTACTCCATTCAAGGATATAGCCAAACGAATCGGTCGCCTAAAGGACTATCAGACGATGTCCCATGAGTCGGACCGGGCACGCTCGCACGGTTGGTGGAAGAACCTTGTCGAGCACGGCGCGTGGGGCGGTCGAAACGGAAATCGCGTAGGTCCGCCCACTCCAGAGACACTGCCGGGCATCGCCAAGCTCTTTGGTACGACGGTCGAGCAGGTGTCCGCGATGGTCGCCGCGGACTGGTACGGCGTGTATCCAGATGCGGACGTTTCACCTCGCGCCTTAGCTCTCAGCCCTACCCTAGATCGAATGGGCGAGTCAGACGCAGCACTGCTTGAGACGCTTGCAAAACGCCTCGCTTGCGATCAAGGTTCCTAGGAGGGTCTAGCGAAACGGCTAGCGAAACTCGGCACGCTTACCGCTTGTCAGCGCGTTTGTGGAAGTAGTCGAGGTATTTCTGCTCGCTGAGACCGGCGCGCTGAATCTGCTTTTGCAGTAGCGCTCGCTTGACCTGCTGGTGAGCGGGGATAGAGAGGCAGTGGCGCTCGCCAGATTTACTCAGCACGAAGTGGGCCTTCTTCGCCAGCTTCGGGGCGCAGATCCATCCCGCTCGCTCAAACGCTTTGACATGCTCCTTCCCGTTCGCGAGCGGGAGATCCTTCTGCCCCACTCGCTAGAACGTCACACTAACGACGCGACCAGGCCCGGACGAGGTTGCGGACGCGGCATCGAAGTCAAGCGTCCGGAAGTGCTCGCCCATCCTGACGGCAACGACACCCTGAACGGCGTCGATCAGGTTCTCAAGAGCCTCTTCTTCGGTTTCGCCCTGAGCCATGGCGCCCGGCACATCGAGACATTCCGCAACAAAGCCGCCATCTAGCGCGTCGGGTTCCACGGATACCCAAAGATCCCACTTGCCGCGATGGGAGACGGCCTTAGGGGGCTCGTGGACGACCTCCCGTGAGTCCTCGGCCTTGCCGAAGATTTTGCGCATACCGGCAAAGAACGCCACGACGGACTTTGGTACCGGCGATGAATCGACTGTCCCCGGCGCGGCCGCCTGCCGCTCCGGCATCTCCTGGACCGCCATTTTGTAGGACTCCTCGTTGGGTTGTGGCGCGTATACCAAACGCTCAACGCGATGTCAAGCACATTGATGAAGTCATGATCGCACAGATCGGCTAGATCAGGTGCGATCTTTAGCTCCCATCCACGGGCTGGGCGCGGTGGCACTGATTTAGGCGGCGAGCGAGGCCGCGCGGGCCTTCGCCAACGCGCAGGCGAGCTTGGCGAGGATCGTCAGGTCGGCGTGGAGCTGCACGCGAGCGAGCCCTCGGACGCGGAGCGGGAGCAGCGCCCACTCGTTCTTGAGGCGCCCGAACTCGCGCTCGACGGCCCCGCGCGAGCGGTAGAGCTTGCGGCTGCGCTCTGACTCGCGGGGGATGAGCGGGTGCAGCCGGTCGGCCTTGACCCACGTCGAGGCCGGAGCGCATTCGCCGGTCGGGCAGCGCCACTTGGTCGCCTTGCGCTTGAAGTCGGCCCCGGCGAACGTCCAATCGCCGTGGTCGCACGTAGGCGGGCGGTGCTCGCCGCGCTTGACCCGGCGTTGAAGGTCCGTTGGATCGATCGCGTCCTCGGGGAGAGCCGCCGGCAGCACGCGACCGGCCCGCGCGGGCAGAGGAAGGCCCAGGCAGATCCAAAGATGCGAGGGTGTGGCGATGAGTCCTCGCGGGACGCCAATCGGTCCTGTGCGCCTTGGCGTATCGGCGGTCCTCATCGGCGCTGGTGCGGTAGTCGTCGCCGATCAAACGAAGCTGACGGCGACCAGGGCTCTGACGGGCGGTTTTTTCATCAAGCCCGGTCTCAGCGCCGCGTTCCAATATGGCGGGATCGCCCTGATCGGCCTGGGCGCGCTGCTCATCATCATCGGCGCGCTAGCCAGCGCCGACCCGGGCGCGGTCGCCACTCTCCGAAGGGCCACGGTCACGCTGGAGGTGCTCGTGGTTCTCGTAGGGGTGCTTGTCTACCTCGGCTACCGCCACGCCAACGACCAGCAGCAACAGCCAGCTCAGTCGGTCGCGACTACCGACACGACGACCACGGACACAACGCCCAGCACGACCACGGCCACGCCAGTGCCGTTCGTGATCAACTGCAACCTGGACTCCTCGGGCAAGCCCACGTCAACGTGCAGCTACCCAGACGGCCCGCCGCCCGCCGCCGCGGGCACAACGACGCCGCCACCGCCAGGCAAAGACCCGCTGACCGCCAACTGCACAGACCTCGGCCGAACGCCGCGCACGCAGTGGAGCTGTACCGCTGCACCAGCTCAACGGGATGACCGAGACTCGGCGTCGCGCCCAGGCGCGCAAACCTCCCTGCCGTTGGACGCAGGGACGGTCTTTCGCCATCGCCGAGCGCAAGCGGTGACCTGACTCACATTTATCCCTTGACAGGGGGTAGATGTTGTGGGACACTTCAGCCCTGCCTCCTGTTGACCGCAACGAGCCGAAGCGCGCCCCCTACTCGGAGTCGTCGTACTCGCTCATGGAGTTCATGCGCGAGTTCCCCGACGACGCCGCATGCCTTGAGTGGCTGTGGCGCAACCGCTACTCCGAGGACGGGTCGCACGCGGAGTGCCCGGCCTGCGAGCGCACACGCAAGTTCCACAAGGTCCGTGACCGGCCCGCGTGGGACTGCGACTCCTGCGGGCACCACCTGCACCCACTCGCGGGGACGATCTTCCACAAGTCGTCCACGTCGCTGCATCTGTGGTTCTTCGCGATGCACCTGATGACGAGCACTCGCTGCGGGATTTCCGCCAAGCAGCTTGAGCGCGAGCTGGGCGTCACCTACAAGACCGCCTGGCGGATGTTCAACCTGATCCGCAACCGGCTCATGGCTGAGGACGACACGCCGCTGGCCGGCGAGGTCGAAGTGGACGAGACCTCGGTTGACGGCAAGCCGCGCACGCACCTGCCGCGTGGCGAAGGCGCGCGACTCCGCGAGCGTAGTAGAGCAACCGTGTTCGCCGCGGTGCAGCGTGGCGGGCAGGTCAAGGCAACCGTGCTGCCGTCTCGGCGCGGGCCTGCGATCCCCGCGAAGGTCGTTGAGTGGGTCGAGCCGACGTCCATCGTCTACACCGATGAGTGGCCCGCGTACAACTCGCTGCACCGCCACTTCGCTTCGCATAGTCGAGTCCGGCACTACTCCCGTGAGTACGTCATCGGCGCGGCGCACACGAACACGATCGAGGGGTTCTTCGGCCACCTGAAGCCGTCGATCCGGGGCACCTATCGCAAAGTGTCCCACAAGTGGTTGCAGGGCTACCTCAACGAGTTCACGTGGCGCTACAACCATCGCCGGGACCCTCGGGCGATGTTTACGACGCTACTTCTTAGAGCTGCCCGAGGCTGAGTCCCTGCCGGGCGGCTTGACAACCTTCTTGAGGTTGTCGAAGAACGCCTCACGCTTGGGCACCGGGACGGTCAGGCCCTTGGGCGTCTGCTCGGTCTGCTGCTCGTCCTTCGACTTCTCGGCCATCGCTCCCCAAGGGTAGGCCATGACAACGCTCGTTCCGTCCCACATCGCAAAGGTCGCGCGAGCCAAACAGCACATCGCTGACCTCGACGCGGCAGTCGCCGACTACGCTAAGACCAAGCCTTACGAGGTGCGCACACGCATCGAGGGCAAGAAGAAGGTGCGCCGCTTGGCCTTCACCGCGTCCCCAGCGAACACCGACATCCCGTTGATCGCCGCCGACGCGATCTACAACCTCCGTTCGGCCCTGGATCACCTCATGGCAAGCATGGTGCCTAAGGCCAGGCGCCAGAGCGTCGGGTTCCCCATCTTCTTCCGCGGCGTCTGGGAGACCGGCCCCCCAGGGGAGGAGCAACAACGGGTCAAGCTGCGCGGCCGCTGGGCGTCCGAGACCGCGACGCTTCATCCTGGCGCGGTCGCAGTCTTGAAGCGTTTGCAGCCGCCGGATGACGCTGGGGATGACGCGGCCAATCTCCTGCGAATCATCAACTCCCTCTCGAACAGAGACCGTCACGAGAAGCTGCCCGTGATCGCAGCCGGACTCAGTACGATGATGGTCCGCTGGACGATGGCCGACGGCAGGCCCCAGGGCGGGCTCAGCGCCTCCAAGGGTGGCTTTTTCAAGGACCAGGCACAGATCCGGGACATTCCCGATGTGGCAATGGACGTGCAGATCACGGGCGTGCCGCTCATAGCGATCCGTGTCAGAGAGGAGAAGGGGTACATCGAACTCGCCCGCCTGGGACGAGCCCCCAGCCTTATCGACGAGCACGTGATCTCGCCGCTCACTCCCTTTGTCCTGAGGTAGCGACGCGCTCATCGCGCGTCCGTCCGCTTGCCACGCGCGACAAGAGTACCCCCCGTGAAGGGATAGTTGTGAGTCGGTGGACGAGCGTGATCCGTGGGGTAAAACCCGCCCGAAAGTGGGGTAAACCCATCCGGCGCACGCCAGAATCGCCCGCCACAGTAGGGCGTACGAGTTTCGCCAATCCCTCCTAGTGGGGTTCAGGGGAGTCTCAAGGGAAGAAACAACGCGGCTACCCTACCGCCCGCCCCCCGCTTCGGCCCCGCCTCTCAGGCCCAACCGGAGGCGGATCCCGGTGTTCCACGGGGGTAGCCTGGCCGCCAACCGGACCTCGAGGAGCCCACGTGCGTCATCGCCCCATCCAAGCCGTCGCGCTCGCCGCCGCGCTCGCCGCGGCCCTGAGCGCCACCGTCGCGTTCGCCCTGCCGGCACTGGGACGCGGAGCCGCAGCCCACGTCAGCCGAACCTCGCTGGCCCTGCGCCGCGCCACCGCCGCGCTCACGGCGGCCCACTGAGGATCGGTGCGTCGGCGAACGTGCTGGGGTCAGCGACCGTGCTGCTGCGTTCCGCGGAGGCTCGGCGACGGGAGAGGCGCGCTGCGGGCTGCAGATCTCCGACCCCGCATCCGGATTCGTGGCCATGGGCCAGGAGTCCGGGGCGACCCTGACGCCGGGCGGCGAGGTCGAGCTGGCGCTGACCGGGACCCTCGGACGCCCGGCCGGCGCGTGGGACGTTTGGGTGGTCTGCCGTCAGGTCGGTAGCAGCGCCCTCCGGTTCGTGCAGGGAGACCTGCAGGTGACAGCCGCCGCCGCCTGAGCGGCGTTCGCGGTCCGCGGGCTGGGGCTGGCGGGCCGGCGCCCAGCGCGGCGCCGGACTACTCCACGTTGCCGTCCGCCGTGGCGGCGCCCGGCTTGCGCCGGGGGACGAGCACGAGCCGCTTGAACTCCGCCACCAGGACCCCGTCCTGGTTGAGCACGCGCGTATGGACCTTGACCGTCCCGCGATCGGGCTTGGAGCGCGACGGCTTGACCTCGAGCACCTCGGTCTCGCAGAACAGGGTGTCGCCGTGGAAGACGGGTGCCGGGTGGCTGAGCTCCTCGGTGGCCAGGTTGGCGATCGCCTTGCCCGACACGTCAGAGACCGACATGCCCAGGGCCAGCGAGTAGACCAACGGGCCGACGACGACATTGCGGCCCTGCTGGGAGGCCGCCGCATAGACGTCGTTGAGGTGCAGCGGGTGGTGGTTCATCGTGATGAGGCAAAACAGGTGGTCGTCGGACTCGGTGACGGTCTTGGCCGGCCAGTGCTTGTAGACCGCCCCCACCTCGAACTCCTCGAGGTAGCGGCCGTAGGCGTGGGCGCCCGAGGCCTCCCGGGTGGCCTGATCGGTGTCGAGGTGACGGGTCTGGGACATGGCTGGACTCCTTGGGCTCTCGGGTTCCGGCGCGACAGTGTGGCGGAGGCGAGTGCGGCCAGCGCCGCCCCTCAGGGCTGCCACCGGAACCCAACCGCCGCCGGCGCCGGGGTCAGAGGACTCACCGGGAGCCCGTCGGGAGGCTCGGGATCGTTGTAGCCGCCGGGCGCAATGTCGTTGGGCGCGTCAGGGTGAAACAGCGATGCCAGGTACTGGATCTGGCCGCGACCCGGGCCGAGCTCGAACTGACCACCGCCGTAGCTGCGGATCCCGTGGTCCTGGCAGTAGTCGTAGGCGGCGCAGAGCTCCTCCAGCGAGCCCAGGCGCGACGGCTTGATGTTCACCATCCGCGGGACGAAGGGCAGCGCCTCGATGTCGGCGACGGCGTGGATGTTGGCGTCCCAGGTGATGCGATCACGATAAGGCTCGAGCAGCGCGTCGGTGCGCTCATCAAGGGCCGGATCCTCGATCCATGCGTCGGGAAAGCCCTCGACCACCCGCCGGTAGAGATCGGCGTCGGCGCCCTGGTCGACGATCGACCCGTGGTAGAGGCCCTTCAGGTCGACCGAGTCGACCGCGCCCGTCGCCGCCAGCTCGGTCACCAGCTCATCGGTCCACGACGAGGTGGCGTCGAGCTTGAAGTGCAGCCCGGGGTAGCGCTCCAGGCGCGTGCGCACCGGCCCGATGGTCGCGGGCTCAGCGAGGCGCAGCGAGACCAAGAACGACACGGGTCGCGGCGTGCGTCCGAGAGCCTCGGCCAGGCCGATTCCGGCCTGGCGCAGGGCAAGGTCGAGCGCGGCGCTCTCGAACGCCCATCGCCGGTAGCGGCGTGAGACGTCGCGCTCGGGTGGGGTGGGGAACAGGTCGAGGCCGGCGATGCGCGTGCACAGATCAGCGAGCCGCCAGGGACCAGCCAGGTCGTGGACCGGGCCCGCAGCCCACAGCGCGTCGTGGTCGATGCCGTCGTAGGTGACGTCCTCCCCGGCGCCGTCGTCGCCCCCGCCGCGCAGACGGATAACGGTGGAGAGCCGCTCGAAGCCGCTGGACACCTCGCGCGACAGCGCCTCCAGCCCGTAGCCGTCGACCTCGACGTTCAGGGCGGCCAGCCTCTCCCAGGTGCTCATGTGACGCGGTGGATGCCCTCGGGGCGCACGCCCTGAGCTTACGGGCACGACGCATCCAACCGGGGGGTGCGGGAGAATCTCGGGGCCTCCAGGGGCCCGACCGGCTGACTACCGCCCACGACCATCACCGACCCCGTCAGGACCACCCAGGGACCAACGTCCGACTCGCACCCGGACGCGACGCCGGACGGGCCCGCAGCCGCCCGACTTCAAGCGGGCGGCGGCGACGCCCAGCTCGGAGATCGAGGCCCTTCCCACCAGGTCGACACCTTCATCGCCGCCCTCCAGGCGGCCTCGCTCACGGAAGCGGAGTCCTCCAACCTCGACGCCGCCCTTCAGGGTTGCCTGGGCCGGCTGTGTCGGTTGATGGACTGGCCCCTCGGCCACGCCTATCTGGCCGACGAGGAGCATCCCGGTGAGCTGGTCTCCCACCGCCTCTGGCACGTCGAGGACCCCGAGCGCTTCGCTCCGCTCATCCGGGCCGCGGAGCGCACCCGCTTCCACGCCGGTGACGGCCTTCCCGGGGAGGTGCTGCGGACCGGCGCTGCGCGTTGGGTCGTGGACGTCGAGAACGATCCACACTTCACCCGGGTGGAGGCGGCGCGGGCCTCGGGCGTCCGCAGCGCCTTCGCCTTTCCCATCCCGGTCGCCGGCGAGACCGCGGCGGTGCTCGAGCTGTTCGCCACCGAGCGGGTGGAGCCCGACACGATGCTGCTCGAGGTCATGAGCCACATCGGCGCCCACCTTGGCCAGGTGATCCAGCGCCAGCGGGCCGAGACCGCGCGCGTCCAGGCCGAGCTGCACCTGCGCTCGGTGGCCGAGTCGGCCACCGACGCGATCATCTCCACCGACCGCGGAGGGCGGGTGGCGTCCTGGAACGAGGGCGCAGCGCGGATGTTCGGGTTCAGCGCGGCCGAGATCATCGCCAAGCCGCTGACCCTGCTCATGCCCGAGCGCTTCCACCAGGCCCACCGCGACGGCCTGGACCGTCTGGCGGCCGGGGGGCAGCCCCGGATAATCGGCCAAACCGTCGAGCTGTTCGGCGTGCGCAAGGGAGGGGCCGAGTTCCCCATCGAGCTCTCTCTGGCGACCTGGCAGGTCGAGGGTGAGGCCTACTTCAGCGGGATCATCCGCGACATCAGCGAGCGCCGGCGCATCGAGGCCGAGCTCGAGCGCCACCGGAGCGGGCTCGAGGAGCTGGTGGAGCAGCGCACCACCGCCCTGGCCGCGACCTCGCGCGAGCTGGAGGCCTTCGCCTACTCGGTGTCCCACGACCTGCGGGCGCCGCTGCGATCGATCGACGGCTTCAGCCAGATCGTCCTCGAGGACTACGCGGACCGGCTCGACGAGAAGGGACGAGGCCATCTGGACCGCGTCCGCGCCGCCAGCCAGCGGATGGGACGGCTGATCGACGACCTGCTCGGCCTCTCCCGGGTCACCCGGCGCGAGGTGCGACCCACCCGCATCGACCTGTCCAAGATCGCCGAGGAGACCGTGGCCGAGCTGCGCGCCGGCGACCCCGAGCGCGACGTCATCGTCGAGGTCCAGCGCGGTCTGCGCGATCGGGCTGACGAGGGCCTGATGCGCGTCGTTCTGGGCAACCTGCTCGGCAACGCCTGGAAGTTCACGGCCAGACACGACAGGGCGCGGATCGAGTTCGGGGCGCGGCCCGAGGGCAGCGGGCGCGCGTACTTCGTCCGCGACGACGGTGCCGGGTTCGACCCCGCCTACGCCGACAAGCTCTTCGGCGCCTTCCAGCGGCTGCACGCGACGGGGGAGTTCCAGGGCAGCGGCATCGGCCTGGCCACCGTCGAGCGGATCGTCCAGCGCCACGGCGGCCGGGTATGGGCCGAGGGCGTGGTGGAGCAGGGGGCCACCTTCTACTTCACACTGTCTGCATGAGGGCAGTTGGCCAGCGACTAAAGGACAGTCCGTGCACAGACGCATTCTGCTGGTCGAGGACAACCCCGACGACGAGGCCCTGACGCTGCGAGCCCTGCGGCGCAATGACGTGGCCGATTACATCGACGTGGCCCGTGACGGGGCCGAGGCGATCGAAAAGCTCATCGGGGCGGGTGCGGATGCGGCCACGCTGCCCCAGCTCATCCTGCTCGACCTCAAGCTCCGCAAGGTCGACGGGCTCGAGGTGCTGCGTCGGCTGCGCGCCGACGATCGCACCGGCCTGGTGCCCATCATCATCCTCACCTCCTCCGACGAGGAATCCGACCTCCTAGCGGGCTATGCGTACGGAGTGAACTCCTATGTCCGCAAGCCGGTGGACTTCGCCCAGTTCGACGAGGCGGTCCGTCAGCTCGGGCTCTTCTGGATGGTGTGGAACCGGCCCCCGCCCATCCGCGAGGCGTCGTGACCGAGGATCGCGCTCTGGCCGCCCTCATCGTCGAGGACGTCGAGGACGACGCGCTGCTGCTGGTCCGCGTGCTGAGCCGTGGTGGCTTCGAGGTGCGCTGGAAGCGGGTGCAGACGGCGGCGGAGATGACCGAGGCCCTGGCCGCCGAGACGTGGGACGTGGTCATCTCGGACTACGGGATCCCCGGCTTCGGGGCGATCGCCGCCCTGCGAGTCCTGGCCGAGCGCTCGCTCGACCTGCCCTTCATCATCGTCTCCGGGGTCATCGGCGAGGAGTCGGCGGTCGACGCGCTGCGCGCCGGCGCTCACGACTACGTCAGCAAGGGCGCCTGGGCCCGTCTCGTGCCGGCCGTCGAGCGAGAATTGCGAGAGGCCGCCGGCCGAGCCGAGCGTCGCCGGGCGGCCGAAGCCCTGGCCGACTCAGAGCGGCGCCTGCGCGGGGTGATGGACCGAGTCGTCGACGCCATCCTGACCCTCGACGGCGACGGTCGGGTGCGCAGCGCAAACCCCGCCGCCGACCGGATGCTGGGGGGCACGCCCGGCGACCTGGTCGGCCAGCCACTCGGCGACCTGCTGACCGAGCCGCACCGACGCACCTACTCCGGGCTCATCTCCCGGTGGCGCCGGGGGGGCGGGGAGGAGTTCCTGGGCCAGACGCGCGAGGTGGTCGCTCGACGCGCTGACGGAGGGCCCTTTCCCATCGAGCTGGCCCTATCGGATCTGGAGCTCGACGGCGAGCCGGCGCTCATCGCCGTGGCGCGCGACATCACCGAGCGCACCCGAGCCCAGGAGCAGCTCCAGCACCTGGCCGATCACGACGGCCTGACCGGGCTGTTCAATCGCCGGCGCTTCGAGCAGGAGCTGCGCCGACAGGTGGCGGCGATCGAGAGCTTTCGCGGCGGGGGGGCCGTCCTGATGCTGGACATCGACAACTTCAAGGATGTCAACGACACCCTCGGCCACGCCCACGGCGACGAGTTGCTGCGCGCGGTCGCCCGGTTGCTGCGCGACCGCTTCCGGGCGTCCGACGTGGTGGCCCGGCTGGGCGGAGACGAGTTCGCCGTCCTGCTCCCCGCCGTCGACGCTTCCGGCGCCGCCGCGGTGGCCGACGACCTGCTGGAAGCGGTCCGGGCGCGGTCGATCGTCCTGGCCGGCCAGGCCGTGCGCTTGACCACCAGCGTGGGCATCGCCCTGCTGGACCCCGAGCACCTGGCCGGGCAGGAGCCGATGATGGCCGCCGACGTCGCGCTCTATCAGGCCAAGGAGGCCGGACGCGACCGGCACGCCCTGTTCGTCCGTGGACAGGGCGAGCACGCCGAGATGCACGCCCGGATGACCTGGTCAGAGCGCGTCCGGGTCGCCCTGGACACGGGCATGCTCGTACCCTACCTGCAGCCGATCCTCGACCTCGAGACCGGTTTGGTCTCCCAGTACGAGGTCCTCATGCGGATGGTGGACCAGGACGGCAAGGAGGTCCTGCCGGGGGTCTTTTTGCCCACGGCCGAGCGGGTCGGGCTGATCGGCGAGATCGATCGCTACATGGTCCGCGCCGCCATCGGGCTGATCTCCGCCCAGGCCGAGGTGGGGCGCTCGCTGCGGCTGGAGGTCAACCTGTCGGGTCGCTCGCTGGCCGACCCCGAGCTGCCGGGGCTGATCCGGGACGAGCTCGCCCACGCGGCCGTTGACCCTTCGAGCCTGATCTTCGAGATCACCGAGACCGCGGCCATCGCCAACATGGACGACGCGGGGCGCTTCGCCAACACGCTGCGGGCCCTGGGCTGCGGCTTCGCCCTCGACGACTTTGGGGCCGGGTTCGCCAGCTTCTACTACCTCAAGCATCTGCCGCTGGACTATCTGAAGATCGGCGGGGACTTCATCCGCCAGCTGGCCCACAGCCGGACCGATCAGCTCGTCGTGCGGGCGATGGTGACCATCGCCCGGGGGCTGGGCCTGCGCACCGTCGCCGAGTGGGTGGCCGATGCCCAGACCGTCACCCTGCTGCGCGAGATCGGCGTCGACCTGGCCCAGGGGTTTCACATCGGCCATCCGGCCCCGGCGGCGACGGTCCTGGGCCCAGAGGCCGACCAGCCCCCGGTGGCGTCGAGCTCCGAGGCGGGCCAGGTCGCGCCCGGCCAGGACGAGTCGGGTTCGGGACGCTAGCTTCTCGCTCACCCCAAGGCAGACAGGAGACCCGAGCCCAGCATGCGCAACCCCCGTGACTTCGCCAAGCCGCTCGCCATCGGCGCCCCCGAACCCGTGCTGGACATCCCGTTCACGCCTTCGCGGATGATCCACTTCCTCAACTTCGCCAACGAGAAGATGGTGGCCAAGGTCCCCGACATCGCGCCGACGGTCGACATCCTGCTGGGCAACCTCGAGGACGCCGTCGACGTCGACAGCAAGGAGGCCGCCCGGAAGGGTCTGGTGCGCGTCGGCCGAGAGATGGAGCTGGGTGACACGCAGCTCTGGACGCGGGTCAATGCATTGGAGTCGCCCTGGGTCCTCGACGACATCACAACGCTGGTGGGGGCGATCGGCGACCGGCTGTCGGTGATCATGGTGCCCAAGGTCGAGGGGCCGTGGGACATCCACTACGTCGACCGCCTGCTCGCCCAGCTGGAGGCACGCCACAGCTTGGAGCGGCCCATCCTCATCCACGCCATCTTGGAGACGGCGCTGGGGGTGGCCAACCTCGAGGAGATCGCGACGGCCAGCCCGCGCATGCAGGGTATGAGCTTCGGTCCGGCCGACCTCGCCGCCTCGCGCCGGATGAAGACCACGCGCGTCGGTGGCGGGCACCCCGGCTACCGGGTCCTGGAGGATCCGGATCCCGACAACCCCGACGCCCCCCGAGCCAGCGCTCAGCAGGACCTCTGGCACTACTCCATCGGCCGCATGGTCGACGCCTGCGCGTCGACGGGGATCCTGCCCTTCTACGGACCGTTTGGGGACATCCGCGACCTGGCCGGGTGCGAGGCGCAGTTTCGCGCCGCGTTTTTGATGGGGTGCGTCGGCGCCTGGACGCTGCACCCGGGCCAGATCGCCGTGGCCAAGCGGGTGTTCAGTCCCGACCCCGAGGAGGTCCGCTTTGCCAAGCGAGTGATCGAGGCCATCCCCGATGGTCGCGGCGTGCACATGCTCGACGGCAAGATGCAGGACGACGCCACGTGGAAGCAGTGCCAGGTGATGGTCGAGCTGGCCGAGATGCTCGCGCGCAAGGATCCCGAGCTCGCCGAGGCCTACGACATGACGGGCGCCGCGGCCTAGGAGCGTGGGTCAGTAACCGCCGCTGAGCCGTCCGGTTGAATACGGAGAATCTCCTGCACACGAGCGGGAGGGTGTAGCCGTTCAGTCGCCCTGGTCCTGGAGGTCTGGGCTCAGAGCAGGGCGGGGAGGGCGCCGCCGGTTTGGTTGGCGGTGAGCAGTTCGCGGAGGTAGGCGAGGAGCGAGCGTTTCTGGAGGCGGCAGGTGACCGATGCGGAGAGGGACCGTTCGGTGAATCGTTCGCCGTCGTCGGATCGGTTGCCGTGCGAGAGTCGGCGGTGGATCACCGGTCCGCGCAAGGCTCGTTCGGCGGCGTTGTTGGTGGGTGTCACGCCGGGGATGGTGATGAACGTCCAGAGCGCCGGCCAGAGCTTGATCAGGTTCTTCGCGAACCCGCGGTGCAGACGGTGACGCTTGGTCTTCGTGGCGGCGTGCTCGAGCAGTTCACGTAGCGCGTCCTGGACGGGTGTCATCTCGGCGATCAGGCGGTCGCGGTCGTGATGCTCGAGATAGGAGTGCCAGATCTCAAACACCCGGCCGCTGAGCGCTAGGCCGGCGGTCCCGAACTCTGCTTGGGTGGCCAGCCCCTCGCTGTGGAATCTGAAGTCGCGGACCAGATGCGACCAGCAAGCCTGGCGCTGCTCGGGATCGAGCAGGCCATACGCCCACCAGCGGTCGGAGGTCACGATCCCTTGAAAGTCGGAGCCCAGCAGCTCGGTCAGGCGGTCGCTGTGCCGGTCCTCGGCGATCCGGAAGATCGCGCCCTGAGCGCTCGTGGCGGTCCAAATCCAGCGGTTCTCGGCGGCCAGGAACCAACCGGTCTCATCGACGTTGATCGCCCCAGAGGCCAGCACCTGGCTGCTCAGACTGTCGTGCGGACCAGCCAACACGCTCGAGGTGCGCTGGCAGATCCGGTCGATCGCGCCGACCGAGACCCGAACCCCGAACAGCTCGAGTAACTATTCACGTGTTCGGGGGCGGGTTGGGCGCGCGGCGTGCGCTCGTCAGCCTGGGGCGGCTGGCGCTGCGGGGACCCACGGGGGTCCGGCTGTCAGCTCGGTGAGCGTGCGCAGGGGCGAGTGGCCTTGCTTGCGCGCGGTAGAGATGTAGGAGCGGATCGCTAGGAACCGGGCGGCGCCGTGGCTGGTGCGCCAGCATCCGGAGATCTTC
>JAABUU010004198.1_pt1 | contig 17285 bp, 14 predicted proteins | sample 5559301 | NCBI WGS metagenome assembly JAABUU01 (sample SAMN10711884, study PRJNA513360) | rock metagenome | isolation source: Antarctica rocks | place: Antarctica: Victoria Land, Richard Nunatak white | reverse complement strand
CCGGTACGCTGTCGGTGTGCCATCGTCTTCCTCCTTCGATCCGGTTGGTTGCCACTACCGATCGTGGAGGACGATGGCCACTTGTCAAAGCGGCATCGCTAATTACAGAAGTTTACGGACACAACCACTCATCGATGCAGGTACCCTGCAAGACATTGATTCTGAGACAAGTAATGAGAGAGCAAACATTGGGCGGAAGGCATGACCGAACATTGTTCGGGGTAAGCCTCAGAAACGTTCGTTTCCTGGGAGTAGAACAGCGTGACGCTAACGATCTTATATCGCTGACCGACAAATAGCGCTGAAGATTTCCGCCATTTAGCGTTGAAAGTGACAACCAGGGTGCTACGAGGAACGCTCCGGCACTGCGATGAGACACCCCTTCCTCGCGGGAAGGGGCCGGTGGTTAGGTTCTCCCTACGGCGCCGCTGTCGCGGTCGGTGGGCGCGGGGTCGCCGTCGGTGTCGGGCGTGGCGTCGGGGACGGTATCGGGGTCGGCGTCGGCACTGGCGTTGGGGTAGGGATGGCGGTTACCGTCACATCAATTGCGGGTGGATCGGTCTTGATGACTTTGACCGGGCTACCCGACGGTAGTTGCACTTCGATACTAATGCTCTTTGGCCCGCCCGGCCCGGTGAAAATGGCGAGATTGGCAAGAGCGACGATGTTCGTCCCATTGATCTGGTCGAGTTGCTGGCGCGTCCCGCGGAGCGTGACGGTCACTTCCCGCTGCGAGAGGAGTGAGGGTTGCAATCCCGGACGCAGATTGACCGCCTGGATCGGCACCTGAAAGGCGATGTCCTGCGTCACCTCAACGATATTGACCAGCACCTGCACGCTCGTAACATTGTTCTTGATCGTCATGCCCGGTGGCAATTTGGACGTGTCGAGCGGTACCGTCAAGGTGGTCGCCTGATTCAATCCGTCTATGACAATCGGTTGCGTCGGGATATTCGGAATCGTGCGGATCACCTGCGGATCACCCATCAGCGTGACCTGGTTTGGCGTGACAACGATCGTATCGAGTTTGAAGCCGGGGGCGGGCGCGCCCGTCACATCGGCGGTGCTGATCGGCACGACGCGCTCATTGCGGAGGTCGGTGAGATCAACGGCGACCGTGACACGAGGCGGAGAGATCGTCACACCCGCAACCTCTCTGCCGCTCGCATCCACCGCTTTCACATCAACGGGCGGGCTGGTGAAGTTCGTCGTGCGGTCGCCAATGTCGAGCGCCGCGACCGCCTGCGTGACCGCATTGACTTTACTTTCCGGGCCGCTCACGCGCACGTCCGCCGGTGTTGGGGTGACATTGTTCACCGTGACGCCCGGTTGCGTCGGCGTCGGCACGGTGACAGGCAGCATCTTCTCGATGCTTCGCTCGATCGTTACCTGCGCGGTCACGGACGACGCGCTCTTTTTCCGGAGATTGTGTAAGTCGCTCTGGACACGGATCGGTATCTGCTGTGTGCCCGGCCTGGCATCCTTGAGATCAATCGTCGCTGAGAAATTACCCGCCTGCAACGCCGGGTTGGTGACGACACTGCGCGGCCCCCAGATCGAGACAACCACAGTCTGCGGAGTAGAATCAATGACGGAAAGGCCATCAGGAAGGTTGTTCTGCGTCACGGGGACGTTCGGGAAATCCTGGCGGCGGTCGGGATCGTTGTTGTTTGTCACCCACGCCCAGAATCCGAAGGCGAGCACAACCGCGAGCACCGCGCGGCTGATCACGCCGCTTGACGTGGATCGGCGGTTAGTCTGCTGCGGGGCGCTCGCCATCCGAGGTTGCCTCCGTCTTACCCATGCGATCGCCGCGTCCGTTGAGAAAAGATGGCCGGTGCGTGCGGCCGGCCTCACGATCCACCCGCAAGAGCGCGCGCAGGGCGCCTTTGAGCCGGTCGTGCGTCAGGTCCCGTTGCAGCCGCCCGCCAAGCGCCATCGAAATTTGCCCCGTCTCCTCGGAGACGACGAGGGCGATAGCATCCGACTCCTCACTGATGCCGACCGCCGCGCGGTGGCGCGTGCCAAGCGTGCCGCCAATTGGCGCTTCGGTGAGTGGCAGGACGCAGGCGGCGGCGAGGATGCGGTTCTGCCGCACGATCACCGCGCCGTCGTGCAAGGGCGTGTTCGGCGTGAAGATCTGAATCAACGTCTGCCGCGTCAGGATCGCGTCTTCGGGCACGCCGCGATCAGCGTAATCCTGCAAGCCCGTTTCACGTTCGATGACGATCAGCGCGCCGATCCGCTGCCGCGATAATTGCACGATAGCGCGGACGATCTCGTCAATCGTCTTGCCGATCTCCTCCTCCGTGCTGGAGAAGGGGAGGTTGAGCCAAGTACGTGTCTGACCGAGTTGTTCGAGGGCACGTCGCAGTTCCGGTTGGAAAATGACGGGTACAGCGATGACGAGGGCAGGAAAAGAGATTTCCAACAGACGACGGAGTGCGGTGAGAGCGAGTATGTTGGATAGAACCGCAATCATGCCGAGCAGAATCGCGATCCCCCGCAGGAGGGGCATTGCCCGCGTGCCGCGCGCCACGGTGAGCAACCAGAAGAAGATGATCGCCACGACGACGATATCGAGCAGCGCGAGCGGCGTCAGGCGCGTGACTATCCACGGCAGGTCGAAGGCGATCAGTAGCGGTGTCATGTGCGCGCGTTCCGCTCCTTTGCCACCGCTGGGGTGTGGCGTCTGGCTGCGCGGAGTCGGCCACAAGGCCGCACAGCAGACTGCGCGTGCGTCGGGCGCCATTGTAGCACAGGGGAAAGTGCTGAGTGCTGAGTGCGGAGGACAAAGAAGTGCGAGAGCCTGCCTGCTGGAAAACGCGCCAATGCGGCACGACATGACCCCATCGCACTCCGCACTCCGCACTCCGCACTTTACGTATCCTCGGGGCGTCGGGGCAATCGTCTTCGACTTTCTTTATTGATCGGTCTCTATCGGCTTCTCGCGGCTCCTACAGAATCGCCTTCAGTTCCTGTTGTGCCGATTCCTTGTCTACAGAACGTTGCAGCACCTGGCGCACGATGCCGTTGCGATCCACGAGAATACTTGTGGGAAAGTTCTGGATGCGATAGGGGCCAATGTCTCGGCTCCCATTGTTGAAGGCGAGCGTGGAGGTCAGGCGCAGATCATGGAAGAACTTCATGCCGTCCTGGCGGTTATCCGCCGTATTGAGCGAGAGGAGGACGAAATCGGGATGCGTCGCGCGCACTTCCTGGGAGACCGCCTCAAGGTCCGGCATCTCCGCCTTGCACGGCCCGCACCAGGAGGCCCAGACATTGATCCACACCGGATGCCCGGTTAGCGTTGCCATGTCGAAGGGCGCACCGGTGGAGTCGGTAATAGGCAGTACCGCGAGGCGATCACCAATCCTGGGTAGGGTCGCGCCCGGATCGGTGAGGCCGCGACCGCCGTTTTCCCGGTTGAAGAGCAGCGTCGCAAGGAGGATAGCGACGACGAGGACGAGCCCGAGGCTGACTTGCACTCCGCGAGGGAGGGAGCGTAGCGGCGGGGCGGCTTCCGGGACGAGGGCATCATTGGGTTGCTCAGCCATGCTGCCTGTTCCTTTCACGAGATGCCGGGGCGATTGATGGCCGGGGCGTAGCGGGCGAGGCAGGAGAATCTGCCTGTGTCATAAATCTCTCGGGCAATGGTCGCATGGCGTGCCTGGAGATCTGTCAGTTGCTCCTCATGGGTGAGGCCTGCCAGGGAATGATCCGGGGCGTCGCGCGGCTGCGTGCTACTCGCCTGCCCCATCCCGCCCATGCCGCGCATCATGAAGACCATCGACAGGGGGCACGCTGCCAGCAGGAGGAGCGGCGCCGCCACGCCGATGAGGTTCGGCGCGACCACCCAGACCCCCAGGCCCACGACCGCCAAGCCAGCGACAACCTTCCCGTTCATGCACATGCCACCGATACTTTTCATCTGTTTTACCCCCGACGCTTTCAACGTATTGGGGGGCAAGGGAGCGGGCAGTTGGCTGACCATCTGTCCCTGCGTTGAATTTCCAGACATGTCCTTGTTTGCCCGCATCATCAGCCACATCACGCCGCCGATCAGCGCCATGCCGCGTGGGCAGGCGAGGAGCGGGAGGAAGTACGAGAGGTTCTGCATCGTCGTTCCTTTCAGAGTTAAGTCGGTACTGTCCTATCATGTCGGTTCACTGCCGCCTGGATTGCCGTGCCGCGAATGACCGCGCACCCGGCTCGATCTGACCCGGTTACCTCGTGACGCCGTACCACGCCTTGAGATACCCACGCATCTCGGCGATCTCCGACGACTGTACGGCGATGATGTCCTTTGCGAGCCCGTGCAACTCCGGGTGTTGCGCGTTCGTCAGGGCGTCGTTGGACATATCAATTGCCCGCTGATGGTGCGGAATCATCATCTCGAGGAACATCCGGTCGGCGATGTCACCCTGCATCATCGCACCACCCGTCATGCCACCTGACATCCCGTTGCCCATCATGCCATATATCGGCGTGGTATTGGAGTACCACTGCTGACGCCACGCAAGCATCTGGTCAATCTGCTGTTGCTGGCCGGTGATGATGCGCTGCCCCAGGTCGCGCAGTTCGGGATGGTTCGACTGGCTGATCATCATCTGTACCATCATGATCTCCATCTCATGGTGCGGGATCATCGCATCACGGAAGCGGAGATCATAGGGGTCACTGAGGTTGGTGTGCCCCATCATCGCACCGCCCATCATCTCGCGCATCCCAGTGCTCATCATGCTCCCCGCGCGCGGCGTATCGGTCGCACCCGGCGGGTTGAGAGGGCCGTTCGTCGCGTCTCGCGCGCTGACGGCGGCGATTGTCACCGCCGAGAGGAGCGCAACGAGGATGAGTGCTGCCAGCGCGGTGCGTGTGAGGCGTGTGTTCAGTCCCATCGGTCATTCCTTTCGATTATCTTGTCGCCGCACCCACCGTGTATCGTTCCGCGATCCGTCGGGCCATGCGCGATGGAAATTCGCTCAGGCCGACACCCACGTCTGAGCGCCATCATCGCTGCGGTAGAAGTGGTCCTGTTGGTCAACCACCGCGACCCGATTCGGCTGCGCGGGGCTGACGGAAATCGCGAAGACCGCCGTGCCTGCAGGCAACGGCAGAGTGTGCCATGCCCCGTCCGGTGCGCGCTTCGCGAGTCCCTGGACCGTCCCGGCATAGACCACACCGGCTGGATCAACCGCGAGTTGAATCGTCTCCGCAGGCGGGCCGGGTTGCATCGTCCACGTTTTGCCACCGTCGCGACTTTCGGCAATGCGTGTCCCGATGCCTGCATAGAGATGGAGCGGGCTATCGGTCGCAGTCATATGCCAAATACCCCGCGCACATTCGTGCGGCGGGTTGCTCGCATGGGGAGTGGGATCAGATCAGGAAGACTTGGAGGAGGGCGCGACGGCGCGCAGGAGGCCCTGCCCAGGAGAGCGATGCAAGCGTGCGTGACCGCGTCGGTGCGGCAACGGCGATCAGTGCAACCAGCGCAAGCGCCAGGAGCGCAAACACCGGGGCACGCGTGAAGGTCGCGACGACCGCCGCGCAGACCCGGCTCGCGGGGAGGCAGGGAATGATGGCTGAGGCGCACATACCACCACACGGTTGCGGGTTCAGCGCCACCCGCGCGTCCGCACTCGCCATTGGCATCGCGGTTGGATTGCGGGGGACATTCGAGGCCACCTGTTGGGTAATGAAAACGAACGCCAGAAGGAGCGCCACCTGCAGGAGCGCCCGTCGTGATCCTGATACTGGCCGAGTAGTACGCGTCATCATCGTGCAGATTGTATCACGCGGAGTGGGGGAAGTACTGAGTGGGCTAATCCCTTCTCAGTACTCAGTACTGCCTCCTCGGCGGGCGGGGCGTGATGACGGTCGGGTAGCCGGTCTGCCGCTTGCGGTAGTCGCCGGCGGGGATGTGAATGTGCCGCACCATACGGACATCGGCGAGGCGGGAGGCGATCCGGTCATCCACGCCGGGGAAGTCAATGCCCTGCTTCTGATCGGGCCGGATATTGTTGCTTGTCACGACGAGCGGCAACTTCTGCATCGCACGGTAATTAATGATCTGGAAGAGTTTTTCGCGCGCCCACGGCGTCGTGTTCTCGGTGCCGAGATCGTCCAGCACAAGGACGCCGACCTCACGAATCGCCGTGAAGCGGTCATCGAAGGAAACGCCGGTCTTCGGGTCGTACGCGGCACGCAATTGATCGAGCAAATCCGGCACGACGCCGAAGTGAACCGTCATCTGCTGGCGAACAGCCTCATTGGCGATGGCAGCGGCGAGGTGCGTCTTGCCCGTCCCGTAGGTGCCGAACAGCACGATCCAGATCGGCTCGTACGTCTCGCTGTACTGCTTCGCCTGGATGAACGCCTCGCGCGTGCCAGGCACATCCTTGTCGAAGGACGCGAAGGTGCAGTCCACGAAGTGATCGAGGTTGGAGAGCGAGCGCTGGTCGCTGTAGCGCATCGCCGCCCGCTCGCGCTCCTGGCATTCGCAGGGGACGGTCCGCCCGAACTGCGGGTGACCAACCTCAACATCGAGGCGCAGAAAGCCCGCCCCATGGCAGATTGGGCAGACATTACCCTCGCCGCGATCCCGCCGGTTGACGGGAATCTCTACCTCGCCCGCCTCCGCCGCTCGCCCCTCGACATAAGCTGCTAGGCGTGAACTCCGAATTACGTCTTTGATACTTTGCATTTAATGTCCTCCGCTCGATCCTACCTCATAGTCTCGGTATACCTCGAGATCGGCGAACTTGGTGAGTGCTTGGAAGAAGCGGAGATTGACGGTGCCCATCGGGCCGTTACGGTGCTTGGCGATATGAATCTCCGCGATGCCTTTTTTCTCCGTCTCCGGGTCGTACAATTCCTCGCGGTAGATGAACATGACGATGTCGGCGTCCTGCTCGATCGAGCCGGACTCGCGCAAGTCGGAGAGTACCGGCACTTTTTCGGCGCGGGACTCGACGGCGCGGGACAACTGCGAGAGCGCGATGAGCGGCACATTCAGTTCACGCGCCAGTTCTTTGAGCGAGCGGGTGATCTCCGCCACTTCCTGCACGCGGTTATCGCTGCGACCGCCGCGCATCAGTTGCAGGTAGTCCACCATAATCATGTCCACGCCGGATTCCGCCTGCAGGCGGCGCGCCTTGGAGCGCAACTCGACGACGCTGATTGCCGGCGTGTCGTCAATAAAGATCGGCGCGCTGGCGAGGGTGCCGAGCGACCGTGAGATAGCGGGCCACTCGTCGTCGTCCACATACCCTAGCCGGAGCCGCTGCGAGTCTACGCCCGTATCCATCGAGAGCAGGCGCTGCACCAACTGCTCGCCGCTCATTTCCAGCGAGAAGATGCCGATATGCTTGCCGTAACGGAGCGCGGCGTTGAAGGCCATCGTGAGAGCGAGCGAGGTCTTGCCAACGCCGGGGCGGGCCGCGATGATGATGAGGTCAGACTGTTGCAAGCCGCCGGTCATCTTGTCGAGGTCTGCGAAGCCGGTCGGCACGCCGACGAGTTCGCCTCGGTGCGATTGGACGAAGTCAATCCGCTCGAAAAAGGCATCGAGGAAATGCGAGATCGGCTTGAAGTCCCGCTCCAGCCGATCCTGCGAGACATCGAAAATCAGTTTCTCGCTCTTATCGAGCGCGTCAACGAGTTCAAGGTCGTCGTTGTAGCCGATCGTGACGATCGTCGAACCTGCGTCAATCAAGCGGCGGCGCGTCGCCTCGCGCTTGACGATCCCCGCGTAGTACTCGACATGCGCGGCGGTCGGCACGATGCTGAGGAGCGTCGTGAGATAGGAAAGCCCACCGACATCGTCGAGACGACCCCGGCGCTGGAGTTCGTCCGGCAGGGTCGTCAGGTCGGCAGGCTCGCGCTTGTCGTAAAGGTCCACGATGGCGGCGTAGATTTCCCTGTGCCCCCCCCGGTAGAAATCTTCCGGGTTCAGGCTGGGCCGCACGCGGACAATCGCCTCGCGGTCAATAAGCAGGGAGCCAAGGACGGATTGTTCCGCCTCGCTGTTGTTCGGTGGTAATCGGTCCAGTACTCGCTCTTGTAGCGCCACGTCGCCCCCAGTACTGAGTACTGAGTACTGAGTGCGGGAGCGGGCCCGTGATTCACTCAGATCAATACTCACACTGCTACGTACCGAGGGCCAAGCATCGTGTACCGAGTCATTTTTACTCAGTACTCAGTACTCAGTACTCAGTACTTCTCTACGCCTCCGGCGGTTCCGGCTGATCGGGCTGATCGGCCACCGCCGGAGCCGTCTCTTCCGCCGTTTCGCCACCCTCACCGACCACGACGACCGTCACCGATGGGACGAGGCGACCGACGAGCCGGACGGAGACCTTGTGCTCCCCGATGCTGCGGATCGGCTCATCGAGCGCGACCTTGCGCCGGTCAACCTCTTCACCCACCGCGCGGGAGAGGGCATCCGCGATCTCCTGCGCCGTGATCGAGCCGAAGAGCCGACCATTCTCGCCGACCCGCGCCGTGAAGGTGAGCGTCGTCGCGGCGATCTTGTCACCGAGTGAGCGCAGTTCTTCTTCCTGCTTGCGGATGCGCCGCTCGACCGCCGCCTGCCGCTCCTGCACCTGCTTGATCGTGCCAGTCGTGGCGATCTCCGCCAACCGCTTCGGCAGCAGGTAGTTGCGGGCGAACCCTTCCTTGACCGTCTGCACTGTTCCCGCCGCACCCAGATGCTCGACATCCTGGGTGAGAATCACTTTCGTCGCCATTGCGCGCCTACTCCTCGGTTTCGTCTACCACAACAAAAGAGCGGCACTGATGCCGCCACAGCGACAGACAGTATACGTGCCGATGAGCAATCCGCGCAAGGGACTGTGTACGGACAGTACATCTGTGCGAGAACAATGTCAAGGGGGTAGTACGTACTTTGCAGAGAGAGACAGTGATGGCGCAATGGACCTATGCCTATCTCACGCATTGCCGCCCCGCTTGTCTGATCCGCACGGCAAAGCGCTAAACCACAGAGAAATTGAACCACGAAGACACGAAGAGCACGACGGCATCTTCTGTACTATCTCTGTAGCAAAGATCACCGAGTGAGGCGGCCGACGATGGCGTTGAGGCCGTCGTCATCGGTGACGTGCAGCGTGAGTTGGTAGCCGCGACGCATCTTCTTTACCTGCACGCGAGAGACCTGCGTGCCGAGGGCGGAGCCGATGCGGCCCTGCACCGTTTCGATCTCCGGGGGGGGGGGCGCTGGTGCCGGTGACACCGCGTGTTCATCCCAGGTACGGACAAGCGCTTCCGTCTGGCGGACATTGCATGCCCGCTCGATGACGACACCGAGCGCGGTGACTTGCTGCGCGTGGTCGGTCAGGCCAAGCAGAGCGCGGGCGTGACCCTCGGAGATATGCCCCGCCGCCAGGGCTTCCTGCACGGCGGGTGCAGCGCCGAGCAAGCGGATGCCATTCGCGACGGTCGTACGGTTTTTGCCGACGCGCTGCGCGACCTGCTCCTGCGTCATGCCGAACTCGGCGACGAGCGTGCGGTAGGCGAACGCTTCCTCTAAGGGGTTGAGGTCCGCCCGCTGGATATTCTCGACGAGCGCCAGTTCGAGCATTTGTTGTGGCGTGGCATCCTTCACGACGACCGGCACTTGCCGCAACCCGGCGCGGCGGGCCGCTTGCCAGCGCCGCTCCCCGGCGATGATCCGGTAGGGCGTGCGATCCGTCGCCTCGGCGCGCGCGACGAGCAGCGGCTGAATGATGCCGTGCTCGGCGATAGAGGCGGCGAGGGAGGCGATCTCGTCTTCCAGAAAGGTTGTGCGTGGCTGATATGGGTTCGGCGCGATCGCCTCAATGTCTACCTCGATGCCGCCGCCGCCGAGCGCGCCTTCCGGCATCAGCGCCCCGAGGCCGCGCCCCAATCCCCCCCGTTTTACGCCCATCCCTCGCCCCCTCGTCCTGCGCGTCCGTTCACCCCATTGACAGGCGGCAAGTCTACCACACTGCCGGGTCGGGTACTTCCAGTCTGATACACTGGGCTTCCTTGATCGGGAGGGTTTAGAAGATTTGAGGGGGAGTGTGGTCTTGCAGCCGGAAGAGGCGCGACCAAGGGAACAAGCAGCGGTCGTGACGCCATCAGGCCAGCGGACAGTGATCGGTCGGCTCGGCAGTAGTGTCGGTGTGCGGGCGTGGTGGTGGTGGGTCGCGGCGGTCGCGGTGATTGCGGCGGCGGTGATTGGTGCGGCGTACCAGACGCACCCCGCGTATGATATTGCCATCGGCCAGCGCATGCAGGATGACCCGCTCGTGCAGGACTTCAACACAGCGGAGCATCAGCCCCCGGCAGGGGGTGGTCGTACGTACCGCTGGACGCGGGGCGAGAGCAGTATCGTCTTTCCCGGCATCGGCAGGAATGCGGCAACCGTCACGCTCACAATGGCAGGCGGCCCGAACCCGCACCCGGACGTGACGATCCTCACCAATAACGGCGAGGTTGCCCATCTCCATCTGACGCCGGATTTTGCGGACTATCCAATCGCCATTGCCGCGCCGTACCTGACGACAGGCAACCTGACCCTGACGATTCGCGCGACGCCATTCCGCGCGCCAGGCGATCGCCGTGAACTCGGTGTGCTCGTCAGCCGCGTGCGGATACAACCGAGCAGTGGTTTCACCCTCCCGCCCGCGCGGACGGCGCTCGCGCTCTGGGGCGCGGTGATGTTCGTCATGCTCGCGCTCCTTGTCGTCGGGCTGCGCGGGTGGGAAGCGGCGGTGATGGCGCTGCTCGTCGTGATTGGCTTTGGGTTGCTGCTCACCCGCGACCGGCTCTTTATCGCGCTCGGCGCGGGGCCGTGGCTGCGGATCGCGGGCGGAACGTTCCTCCTGGGGGCGGCGCTCCGGTTCGCGATGCCGCCTCTCTTGCGACGGCTCGGCATCGTTGGTGGCGTGTGGGAGGCGCGCTGGCTGCTCGTGGCGGTCGTCGGCGTCTTCGCCGTGCGGCTCGGCGGCCTCTATCATCCGGCAATGATCGTCAGTGACCTCATCTTCCATGTTCACCGCTTCGAGGACGTCATCGTACGGCACATCTGGTACCAGGAGATCGTCGCACTCTATGACAAGAACCGCCCCGTACCCTATCCGCCTGGCGCCTATCTCCTCTTCGCGCCCTTCGCCCCGATTGTCCACAATCGTGCCGATCTTCTGACGGTCGGCACGCAACTGCTCGACGCGTCGCGTATCCTCGTCATTGGTCTCGTCGTTTGGAAGACGACGCAGGACCGCATCGCGGCGGCCTGCGCGACACTGATCGCGGGGATCGTGCCGGTCGCCTTCATCATATTCTCGTGGGGCAACCTGACGAACGCGGTCGGCGAATGGGCGTTGACCCTCGTGTTCGCCATCCTCGCACTCGGCGCGGATCGGCTGCGGAAGCCGTGGCTGGCGATCGGTTTCGTCGCAGTCATCCTGCTGGCGCTGCTGTCGCATATCGGCGTCGCGGTGACGACCGTCGCGCTGTTGGCCGCCGCGCTGGGGCTTTGGGCATGCATGCTGCTCCGGACGCGGCGCATGCCGTGGCGCGACCGCGACTTCCTGGCGACCCTCGCCCTCATCTGCATCGCAGGCGCGCTGGCCTTCGCGCTCTTCTACCGCATCCCGCTCACGAGCACACACGCCGCGACGAATGATCCGGCGCTGGCGAACGTGCCTGCACCATCAATAGGCGGTAGATATGAGATCGGTGGCCCGCGCCCCGATCCCTCGATCGGCTTGAGCGACGCTCGCACCAATAATCCGGTCGTCGCGGTTGTCGGACAAATCTGGGTGGAGGGGTACGCCTTCTATCGCCTCTGGCCGCTCCTGCTCGCGCCGCTCGGATACTGGCTGTTGTGGCGAGGATTACCTAACCCCCCAGCCCCCTTCCTCGCGGGAAGGGGGAGTGAGCCGCTTATACGGTCGGGACGTTCGGGGTACAGCGCAGTATTGCAGTGGGGCACCCCTTCCTCGCGGGAAGGGGCAGGGGGGTTGGGTCAATCTCTCTGCCTCGTCTGCCTCGTCTGGTTCGGCGTTGCGTTGCTCTTCCTGGTGATTGGGGTGCTGGCGGGGCGGTATGTGCGGTATGCGGTGACGGCGATTCCTGCCGTGGCGGTGGGAGCGGGCGTCGCGCTCGGCTCTCTGTGGCAATGGCGATGGGGAAGAGGGATCGCGATCGTGCTGTTGATCTTCAGTATCGCCGCGACGCTGCTCGTTTGGTATGGGCGGATCACGCGGGCGTATCACGCATGATGAGGAGCGCGAAGGGGACGCGTGCCGCGTCGTTCATTTTGGTTGGCATCATGATCTTCGCGCTGGTTGGGCTGGTGGCGGCGATGCAGCGGCCGGACGTGATGGCGATTGGGCCTGCGAGCACGGCCTTTGACCATGCCTCCACCGCCTGGAATGCAGGCGAGCGGGCGGCGGATGGCACGGCGTTTCGGTGGACGAGTGCGGAATCCACGCTGAATTTCCGGGCGGCGCGTCGCGTCCTCCCGGCGAATGCGCCATTGACGCTCACGATGCGTTTCGCCGCCCGCCCGCCGGGCGCACTCCCAGGGACGGTGACGCTGCTCGCGAACGGCCAGACGTTGGATACGTGGCCGTCGTCCGTCGAGCATCCCGTGGCGCTGGATGTCACGTCGCTGCTGCGGTGGCACGACGAACTGCACGTCACCATCCGTGTTGACACGACCTATGCACCGCCGCGCGATGCGCGAAAACTTGGCGTGCAACTCGTCGGTGACGCGCGTCTCGCTGCCCGGCCCGGCCCGGCGCTCCCGTCGCCGGATACGGCGCTGAGCGTCATCCTGCTCGTCGTGCTCGCCTGGCTCGCGGTCGGGCGGTGCGTCAGCGTCCGCTGGCGCCTTGTTGCGGCAGGTGGGATGGCATGTCTGGTGATCGGCGGCGTCCTGCTCGCTCGCCTCCCCTTCTGGCGGATCGCCATGCCGCTCGAACTGCTCCTTGCCACTCTCGTTGGTGTGCTGTGGGCGCGGGAATGGTGGGCGGCGCTGACGTGGCCGCTCGATGTGTTGCGGGCACGGACGCGCCTCAGCGATCGCGTGGTCATTGCAGTCGGGGCGGTCATTGCCCTCGTTGGGCAAGTGATTGTCGCGCAGCACCGGTGGGCATTCGTTGGTGCAGTGATGCTCGGAGTTGGGTTCGTGATGCTGCTGTCGGGGTTCGTGCCCACCCCCCAACCCCCTCCCGTATCGGGAGGGGGAGCCATAGGGGCGCGGACGCCCTCTGGGCAGGATGAACCGCCCTCTGGCGCAGATTGGGGCAATTCTCGTCCGCTTCCTGTGCGCGATACGCGCCTCGCGGCGTGGCAGGTCGTCGCGCTTGTGGGGATTGCGGCGCTGGCGGTGGCGCTGCGGCTGACGTTGCTGACAGAGATGCCAGCGAGCCTGTTTCGTGATGAGGGGCGGCACGCGCTGCGGGCGATCCGCATCCTCGACGATCCCACCTACCGGCCGGTGTACGAGCCGGAGATTGCCCTGCCCGCGCTCTTTCTCTATCCGCTGGCGCTCGCCTTCAAACTGTTCGGTATCTCGCTCCTCACGCTGCGCCTCTTCATGGCAACGATGGGCGTCGTGGATGTGCTGCTCTTCTTCGCGCTCAGCCGCCGGTTGTTCGGTACGCGCGTCGCGTTGATCGCCGCGTATTTGTTTACCGTCTCGTTCTGGGCGCTCCGCATCCAGCGGGTCGCATTGGCGCCCTGTTTCTCGACGGGACTGGTGCTGCTCGGCCTGTTCCTGTTCGTGCGGGCGATGCAGATGCGCCGCTGGCGGGACTGGGCGCTGGCGGGGGTTGGGGTGGCGGGGACGGTCTATTGCTACCATTCCAGCCTATTCACGCCCTTCCTGATCGTGCTCGTCGCCCTCGTGCTGCTGATGCGGGAGCCGCGCCGTTTCTTCCCGTATTGGCTGCCGCGCTTCGCGGCGCTGGCGGTCGTCTTCCTGCTGCTCGCCGCGCCGCTTTTGCACTATATCGCCACCCATTTCGATCAGTACACCGCCCGCCCCGGTCAGACGGCGATCTTCTCGGAAGAGAATCTCCGCCGCCTCGGGCAGGACCGGCTCGCCGCGCTGGAGGCGAACATTGGGCCGAATCTCGGCATGGACACCGTGCGCGGCGATCGCGAGCCGAAGCACAACCTCCCCGACGCACCACACCTCGACGCAATCGCCGCCGTTCTGTTCCTCGTCGGGCTGGCCCTCGCATTGACCGGGCGACTGCATGGCCCGCCGCACGATGCACGTCGGTTTGGGGAATGGCTGGCCCTCGGGTATCTCGCGGTGATGCTCATGCCGAGCGTGGTTGCGATTGACGCGCCGAACACGCTGCGCGCCTTCGACACGCTCCCGCCCGCTTTGCTGATTGCGGCGTTGGCAATGGACGCGCTGTGGGTGCGGTTTGCTCCCACCCTCAATCCCTCCCTCGCAAGCGGGAGAGGCGAGTTCGCACGGTTAGGCCGTCAATCTCCCCTCCCTCGCTTACGGGCGGAGGGAGTGGGGGTGGGGATCGTCCTCCTTGCTATTCTCGCGCTCAACGCGGGGACGTATTTCGGTTTGATGCGGCACGATGGGAAGGAGACACTGCGGTTCGACACCTATTTCGCGTCGCAGGCGGGGAAGCGGATGGTCACGGAGGCACGCGCGCGCCCCGGCATCTCCTTTCTCGTCCCGCGTGAGACGATTGATCGCGATGTCTTTCCCTTCTTCGCGCGTGTGATGCGGGATACCGGGTCGCTCGCGTCGCTGGAAAGCGCCAACGCCGCGACGCTCCCGGCGCGCTACGCCATCCTGCTCCCGAACGGTGCGTCCGATCCGCAGCCGGACGGCGTCATTGCCGCGCTGCCGTGGGCGAAGGGGCTGGAACGCGTGCCCGGCAACAGCCCGGCGGGCGCGGCCGGCGTCCCGGCATTCATCGAGTATCGGACGCCGGGATGAGCAATGGAGAGGTTCGGGGTTCGGAGTTCGGAGTTCGGAGAAGGGGCACGCTCTTTCTCCGAACTCCGAACTGCGAACTGCGAACTGCCATCTGGCTCCTGGCGGCGGCATTCATGGCGGCGATGCTGCTGACGGCGGCGTATCAGGTGCGGCCGACATACCGGGTTGGCATCGGCGATACGGCGCACGATACCGCGCTCATTCAGGGGTTCAACGCCCCGGAACGGCAATCGGTGGCCGATGGCGGCGCACGGTACCGATGGATGCGGGGGCGCGGGCAGATCATCTTCCCCGGCATCGGGCGCGGCGCGGTCGCGATAGATATGCTCCTCTCCGGCTCGATCAACCCTAACCCGGAGACGCATGTGCTCGCTAATGGGACCGAGATTGCGACGCTCCGCCCGACGCCGGATTTTCGCCCGTATCGCGTGGAGGCGCCCGCCTCCCTGATGACACACGGGACGCTCGAATTAACATTTGTCAGCAATCCATTCACGCCGCGCGGCGACCGGCGGGTACTGGGAATCGTCGTGCAGCAGGTGACGGTTCGCCCGGCAGGAGGCGGGTTCGCACTGCCGCCCGCGCGGATCACGCTCTCCTTCTGGTTCGCCGCCATCGGGGTCGCGCTGGCGCTCGTCGTCGCGGGGTTCGGTGGGCCGAGCGCTTTCGCGGGCGCAACCGTCGTGGCGGGCGGGATGGCGGCGTTCCTCGTTTGGAACCGCCTTTTCCTGATGGTGGACGCGGGCGGGGTCATGCGCGCGGGGGTGTTGATGCTCGCCGTTGTCGCGTCCATCCGCTTCGTCTTCGCACCGCTCTGTCGCCGCGTCGGGCTGGCGGCGACGGCGCGGGATGTGCGCTGGCTCGCGCTCATCGGCGGGGCGACGCTCGCGCTCCGGTTCGCGGGTGTCCTCCACCCGGACATCGTGATCGTGGACCTGAAGTTCCATCTCCATCGCTTCGCGGATGTGGTGGACATGCACACGCTGCTCCTGCCGATCCAGTCCGCCGAGTTCGGCGGGCGCACGGTACTCTACGCACCGACGCCCTACCTCTTTATGCTGCCCTTTTCGTGGGTCATCCGTGACCGGACGCTGATGCTCTTTCTCTTCTCGCTCGGTGTTGATCTAGCGCGCTTCTGCGTTCTCTGGCTCGTGGCGCGGCGCGTGACGCGCGATCTGCTCGCGGCAAACCTCGTTGTCCTGACGATGGCATTGATGCCCGTCGGCTGGATCGTCTATTCGTGGGGGACGTTCGCGAATATCTTTGCGGAGGGGATGCTCACGCTCCTGTTCGCCGCGCTCGCGCTCGGCTACGGCTGGCTTGCGGGGCCGTTTCGCTGGCGGTGGTGCGCGATCTTCGCCGCCGTCATCTGCCTAACGCTACTGGCGCATGTCGGCGTCTTCGTCCTCACTGCGCTCACTGTCTCGCTCTACCTGCTCGCGCGGCTCGGCCTCGCGTATGTGCCGCCGCGACGGCAGTCGCTCGAACAGCAAGGCGAACGGGTCGCCGGGTCGCTCTTCGCGCTCGCCGGATTGACTGCCGCACTGGTCGCGTTCGCGCTCTTTTATCGCTTCCCGGCGCACGATCTGCTCGCCGGGCAGCCTACCGCCTCGGTGGATCAGGAGGCGACGAATACGCGGCCCGCGCCCACGAATCATCTCTACCGCACGGGGGGCGCGACACCCGACGACCGGATTGGCCTGTCCGCTGTGACGACATCGCATCTCAGTGTCGCGCTGGCACGGGAGGCATGGGAGGTGTCACTTGCCTTTTATCGCGTCTGGCCGGTGCTGACGTGCATTGCGGGATGCGTCCTGCTCTGGCGAAGGAATGAGGACAGCGGGCGCCCTTTGGGCAGCATGAGAACTGAGGAGGGCGGCGTTGCTGCTATTTTTCCGCCGCGCGATCATCGCCGCGCGACGGCGTTTACGATTGCCGTCTGGATGGCGGTTGCGGCGATCATGCTCGTCGTGGGGATCGTCACGCGGCTCTATGTGCGCTATCCCCTTTTCGCGCTGCCCGCAGTTGCGTTCGGAAGCGGCGTCGCACTCGCCTGGCTCGTGCGGCGCGTCTGGTGGGGCTGGTATGCCGCCGTCGCGCTCCTTGCGTTCTCCGGTATCACGACCCTGCTGATGTGGTACGACCGGATCGTCTATGCATTCAAGGTGATCGTGTGACGAAGAAGACAACAGACCGTGTCAAGTCAAATGAAAATGTTACCGAGCGGGGTGTCCGGACATCCCATTCCCTCATTTGATACTGTTACCGACGACCGCCCTCCTTTCTCATCTTCAATCCGCTGCGAGCAGCGTGATTTCCT
>JAABUU010004197.1_pt1 | contig 17286 bp, 23 predicted proteins | sample 5559301 | NCBI WGS metagenome assembly JAABUU01 (sample SAMN10711884, study PRJNA513360) | rock metagenome | isolation source: Antarctica rocks | place: Antarctica: Victoria Land, Richard Nunatak white | reverse complement strand
CCCAAAGCAGTATGGGAACGATTTGGGCGTAGGGGGAATCCCAAATCATTCCCAAACATTCCCTTGTCACAGTGGGAATCACCTTCTCAAAAAAAGAAGGTCGATTACATTCAACTATTTTGAGAAGCTTATCGGAAGTTATTTCCTATATTCCTTCTCAAAAACTTCTCAAACACTTCCAATAGTCTTCTCAAACAATATACTAAAGGAATGTTTTGAGAGTGTTTTGAGAAAAGAAATTTGTGGAAGTGATGGCTGCACCAAGAGAGCAGGGACAACACTACATAGATTTTCCCCTAAACCCTAAATACAGTACAGTGAGTGCCATAAGCTATATGCGGCACCATTCATCATCACACAGGATGGACTGCAGCATCTTGAAGTTGTACTGCATGCTTGTGCATCACACAAATGAACACTACCTGTGCATAAAGATGGCTGGGAGTCTGTCAGAGTGAACTGATTGAAGTTGGCTCTTCGGGACATCAAGCGCGCACAGTCATTGTACGCTCATACAGCTCTCTCCCGTTTGGCTATATGTCGTTCAAGATGAGCCCTAGCTAGCCAGCAGATTTAGCATACGACATGGTTCCCTTTTTCAGCAACAGATGGCCTCTGACTATGTCTGCAGTGGCACTCTTCAGGGCGGGAAACCCCCGTTGCTCGTTTGACGTGAACCTGCATTCCAGCACAGCAGGAGTCAATGCAAGAGCCATAGCAAACACCAGGCCTTGCTTGCACTTGCACGCTCAACGCTGTGACTGGCATGAGTCATCATTACATGATTGACTGGCATGAGTCATCCTCACATGATTGAGTGGCACGAGTCATCATTACATGAATTCACATACATGCGCATGCCAAACTGAAAGACTGATGCACAGACCAGCATATGCACATGCGAACTCTGAGCATTGTCTGAGCAGTTGAGTTGACTAACCTCTGTTGTCAAGGAGTCTGCTCCATAATCATCAGTCCAGTCATTAAGAGGGCATCTGAGAAATGGGACAACCTTGGACAGCTTTTCCACAGACAGCACTGAGTCTGCACAACATCCCAGCAGCATGAGAGAAGTTTGAACCTGAACAATGTGACAGTACATGTACCTGTTGTTTCATTCATTTGTGGTGCATAGCACAGACTTTGATGGACCGCTTGGACACCTGTCAACATTATTTTTGTTTGTCCTTCACCACTGCACACAGGCAGCACATTAACAAGGCAACATGTGCATAATTGCACACAACACTTTTGCTCTTAGACACTGACTTACGGTTCTGTTGCCACATCTGGAATTGAAGAAGGAACTGAGGTGGCCTTGCTAATTGCCGCAGCAGCTTCCATCAGGTGCAAACTTCCTGACAGCTGAACACATGCCAAGAGTCAGCCTCTTGAGAGCACTGGTGCCTAGCATAACAACAAAAGAGTCTTTACCTGCTTGCTGTAGCCTGTGTGTTTAAAGTTGGTATGAGCAGCCGCAAGCTTGACTAATATCCTAAATCCCTCCTTTGGTGCTGTAGAAGCCGTGTCTGTCAAGTCATCCTGATGTCGTCGTAACAGTACATGGTATTGAAAACCTTTGAGAAAGCAGAGCTCTTGAAACGGCCAAAGCTTTGCTTTTGATGAGTATAAGACAGTCTTATTAAGACTCCCTTGCCATATTAGAGACAGGGCTCTGTCATATGATTTACCTAACCACCTGGCAGGACTTTAGTTTGCATTCAAAGCAGCCAATACGCCGGATGCTGGCTAATAGCCACTATAGTGCTTGCATGACATGACAAGGCTTCATGAATCCCTCATAAACACAGTTAGCGACTTGTACATGACTGCTTTGATTGCAAAGAATGACTTCATCTCACATAGCGTTACAAGTTGCAGGGGGTATACCTGCTATGGGGGGTCTTTCAATCCTACTTGTGACAGCGTACCTACAATTTCTGCATTGCATGCTGACAAGGTGCATTTCAACAAAGTGCATGGACAGGGGCCACACTGCCTGCCACTGACTGATCTACCTAGCATGTTTGATAGCTGCACCATACATGTTATCTATCTCAAAATCTGGCGACCATTGCGGGGCAGGCAACAACATGCCTCATTGAAGCATGGAATTTGCATGGGGACTGCTAAGTTGGTAATCTGCTGGCAGCTGCTGACATTGTATATGCTTTGTTATTCAGAAGCAACATGTGCAGTCAAAAGGACATTGATCTGTGTCTCCTCCAACGCCAACATTTAACTCGTCTGCTGTGTAGACGGGCAGACCCTCAGCATCAAACCTACAGCATGAAAGGCAGGGTTGCCCTTGTGATGCCCAATCAGACACTCTTGACAGCTGTAAGTAGTCAAGCATGGTCAATAGCACACCTGCGCTGCTTGGGCTGACCAGTGCCAAAGATATCATCTTTGCTTCCCTGAAATGCTGCAGGCTTAGGGGCAAGCTTGACCTTCTGCATACACTATGTGAATTTAATTTGGCTCTTTGATGACAGGATGCGACCCACAGCTGAATGGGTACCTTATCAGGCTTGGCAGTTGACTGTTTTTTGGCACGAACTTGCTTGAATATGTCGTCAATATCTCCAGCAGCTATGTGCCCTGGGACAGCCTTCGGACTTTCAGGGGAACTGGGCTGAGCTACCTCTTCAACTTTAGCCCTTTTGGGAAACACTGCCTTTCCTGGAGGGAGGCCGGCACTTGAAGGCGCTGTCGACGATGTCTGCTGTTTTCTTTTGGTCATTCGCAGAGGACAAGGCTGAACGTGATTCGCCGCGGTGTACTACCACTAGAAAGACTCTCTCAGAACCCCGCGATTCAGCGAATGCCAGGTCGACACCGCAATTGCTTTCTCTGCTTGCCATTCGTTCGTCTCTTTGTAAAACGAACTAAGTGGCAAGGTTGCCAGTGCCAGTATTTGAAACGATGTGTAGAACTATAATATCTCTCTCTAGGTCTCCAGCAGGGTCTTCTGTTGTTGCTTTAACCGTCGTATCTGCCTTACCTTGATGTTGCAAGAATGACAATAACAAAGTTGCTCACCTTGGGCAAAGACCCCGCCATCACTGCATCCTTCCTTGCACAAGTGGATCAAGTCCGACCTGGCAAGTACAAAGCGTACAGCGCGCACTCTCTCGAAGAACTTCGAACGCTTGCGGAGCTACACAAATCAGAAATCCAGGTCGTTTTGTTGGGAGCAGCTCAGACAGACGAGCAGGTGCAGGCTGCAAAGGGTGTTGTTAGCACAATATGGGGAGAGGGTGGAGTGCAAGTGCTTAGACTGCCTCCAAGCTTGTTGACACCAGAGGGCAAAAATGGTGGCATGATGAGATGGTTTCTGGAGCACATGGACGGACCAATTGAAGGAGAGTGTGGATGCTGCTGATTTTGTACCTTTGCATTTTTTTTGGCCATGATAAATTAAATTAGTTTTCAGCTTTGGTGCATTGCGCACGCAGTCGATTTCTGTGACGTATGGGAGACGTACCAGGGGTCATTGCAATGATCACACCATGTCCAGTGATTAACAAGCTTGCAAGTGTCACAATTGTCAGGCTTAAGCCAAAAGGAGTGCCAGACTTCTGGTGCAAAAGTATTAGTGGAAGCATCCTGGTGCTTGCTGACATGTGCTGTCAAAGTCTTCTCCCTGTTCTGGTGCTGCATCGGCCCAGCATGGGCAGCAGTTTTTCTTAGGTATGAATCCGAAGACAGCTTCTCAAACTTGCACTAGCGAGCAAGCTTGATGAAGTGAAGGGATCAGTGTCAATTGACAAAACATGGGGCTCAGCTTGTAGGCATGAAATGCATTGTCATGCATCTCGCAGTAAGTCCTGCCAAGCTGCTATGCTGAGTGCTGAAAGCTGCTTTACAGTTAAAGCGTCTGAACCTGAGCCCAAGTTATGCTGTAGAAACGCTGCCGGCCACGAACTCAAGGAAAAAGCATGTAGATCCGCAAGAGGATGCTCTCATGTATACACCCATACCAGCAGAGTGAAAAGCCCTCAGAATGTGTGTCAAGGCTGGTTCGAAGAGTCCAGGCAGGCACAGGCAGGGGCAGCAGTTTGCATCACTGGTGTGTCGTGAACTGCCTCCAATTTCAAATGTGTCGCTTACTGCGAGTAATCCTACCGTCACAGGTCATTACGATGTGCCAGCCGTACGCTTTGAGCTCGTTATCCTGATTCACCATCGACCTTCTGTTGCGCAAACTATCACGCATCTGCACCAAGTCGCCATGGCTTCATCTGCGATTGCTTCTTGCTGCACAGCGCCAAAGCCTAGCCTGAAGAGCTCTACCCGTCACAGCTTCGCAGCCTCTCGGCTGCCTGCTCGTCGACCACAGAGAGTAGTTGCTATTGCCGCTAAGCATTCGAACAAGGTACGTGAACTGCAGATGGCACACGTCCAGCAATTTCAGCGTACTTGCAGCAAGCCATGAAGCTATCCTGCGTTGCGGCAGGCGTCAAGCCTGTGACGCCAGGATCTTTGGACGTTCGACTTATCTGTGCTTCATTTCAGGCGCAAGTCGCCGCTGCTGCTACAGCCTTGTCGACATTAGCAATTGCAGTTGCCCCTGCTGCACAAGCAGCGCAGGAGGCGTTTGTGGTCGCAGAGGTACGCAGAAGGCTGCATGTGCTGTTGCTTCTGTGCAAGCAACTACATAAGTTGGCGTATATGCACACAGAGATTCCTGTCTTCCTTCTCATTGGGCAACACTCAGCTTGATGATAGCGCTGACACAGCTGACGTTTGTTATCCTCTGCAGGGAGAGCCAGCCCTTGTGCAAGTGGGATGGGCAGCCACATGTGCCATTTTCACATTCTCCCTATCTTTGGTTGTATGGGGACGTAGTGGATTGTAGTCGGACAAACAGACCTTGTTTGACTAATTTTTTTGAGAGGAAAATGAATGCTCTACACATTGCAAAATCAATGTTCAGTTGAATGCTGCTATGATGTTTAGTGGAATGCTAATGTGATGTTCAGTGGAACGCTGATGTGTTGTTCAGTGGAATGTGGAAAATAGGACGCCTCCATGAGTCCTGAAGCTATTGCCATTTGCATGTGCTTCACAACAACTGAGTTTGAAACTCCAGCAAATGGAATAACAGAACTACTGGTACATGTTTCTGTGTATGTGCTCAGAGGCAAGTTGCCTGTGACCTGATAGGCAACATCCTCGACAGAATTGTTTCTTGGCATGGATGTGGGACTTTCTGGGAACAGGATAGCCACAATACCTGGCACTACGCATGTCGAGGAGGACCATAATAACATTGTGATGTAGTCTGATGTTCACTTGATGCACAACAAGCTCAGCACATGAGTTGGAACATCATGACTATTTGTGGTCAAACCTGGAAACCCACATGGTTTGCTGCGCTGTGACAGGAACAAGGAGAACCATGTGTAGTTGTGCTGGCTGCGGACGCAAGTTACTGGTCAACCAAACAGCAATGCTGTCCTTCACCAAACGGCGTCATAGGTGAGTGTCAGCATGTGCAGGACCTGTGCAAGATGCAAGCTTGCTGGGATCAGTTATCCTGTACTTGAGCCTGTTTCATTTCAACACTAATTGTAGCTACCGAGACCCTTCACAGTGTTGTTTGGGCAGCGATGCAGTTTTGATAACTGTCCTGCCTTGCGAAGTGCTGCCACACTAGGCTGCAGTCTCTTCTTTCAACTTGAACATATCACTCAGAGCCTGTGCACTCTCCCCTTTGTAGCCGTAGTCATGTAGCTTGTTGAATCGCCAAAACTTGCCGTCACCTCCAAGCATCATGCCTTGAGAGGTGTAGAGCTCCTGAAAGTCTGGGAAGACCTGGTCCAGCTCTGAAATGCTGAAGTAGTTGATGGGGAACTGAGAGCTCAGCATCAGCCCTGCAAGGCACGAAGTGAGACATCATCCAGCTCAGGACATCAACTACACCTCAAGTACCACTGCAAGGCACCCCCTTGTGAGCAGCAATTCAAACATCATGCTTGAGGATGCATGACATGCACACAATTTGTTGAAACAAGGTCTGACTCTTGTACGTTTTATGTGGTGCATTGCTTGTGCTGGGTATGCAACTGTGTGACAGTACCTTCAGTATGTCTTGGCTCCTTTTTCTGCAGCAGGAACGTAAATGCCATTGCCACCACATGTTCTGGCTCCAGGCCAAAATCCTCATAGTACTCTTTCCCCAAGATGATCCTGTGCCGGGTTTCCTGCTCCTCATAGGTGATGGTCAAATCATACATCATGCCTCCGTTTGTGGGATAGCTGTGTACGAAAAACAGCTCATATCGTGCTGTGGTGCCGTCAAGCTCAAATTCAACAACCCTGGTGGCCTTTGCCAGCTCTGCAATCCGTTTCTGCTGTGCCTCTAGCTCTTCTGGTGTCATGGCCTTGGCTGGCAAGAAGTCTACCTGCATATGACAAACAAAGATGATGGGGCCATCCTGTCATGGCCTGGCCAACATTGGCAGCATGCAAAGCGTGTGCTTAACAACAATGACCCACTTGAAACATGTCATCTTAATTGTGAGTAAATTAGAAGGGCCTCAGCATGCCAAACAGATACATAGCCCACTCTTGCCAAAGCATGCTAGACAAAAGATGTGTTCTCCTCGTGTTATCAAGCGGCCAGCGCTGTTTGGCCAGCAGACATTTTGGAGCAAGCATGCTTTTGTTGGGCCATGTCATATCAAACAGTCAATTCACATTTCCTGTCTTTAGGACTCATCACAGGAGTCAACAGACAATAACTGGGGAGAATTCTGAGAATGCTGAATTTGAATGCAACAAGTTGTTTAATGCTGTTTTGGGCCACAAAAAGGTTCAAATTTTGTAGTCGAAACTCTACATCTACACAAGAGGTATCTGCCGACCTGTCCGTCCTTCATCAGGGCAGCATCTGGCTGAAAATCCTCTTTGCAACCTCGCTGCTGAATTTGAGCCAGAAGCACCTTCAGTTGCTCCTCTGCTGCCTGCAGAACAAGACCAGCCTTGTTTGCAATTTGCCTCTCTCAGCGTGTTGCAGGTAGGTGGACCTGCATAGGTGACTCCCTAGACAGTGATCTGTAGTTAGGATCTGTGCAATGTCTGGCTGTGTGTTGCTACTACACTTCACTAGTCAGTCCTACCAACAGCACCCTAAATCTGTCGAGGCATGGTTTCATTAAGGTGATCAGGCTGCATATGTCAAAACTCATGTTCTTCCTGCTACCCCAAATGCAAGCAACAGTAGTTGCAAAGAGCACACTCATGACAAAGCAATCATGACACCAGCACAAGCATGCTGTGCAGACGCTGCAGACGCAGGGCAAACAAGGACCCAGTTGTGACATATGTCCACACCTGCAGTTTGCCTCTTTCACTAATGGCACCGGCAGATACTGGCTGCTGCCAAGCTGTCCTCTCCAATGCCACTGCAGATGGTGAGAAGCACTGCTCAGGCAAGCTGCAAGACCTTGCGATGCATGTCAGCTTGCATTTGCAATGAACTAAAGCCTGTGAAGGACAAATGGCTGCAGCATCAAGCCCTCATCACAACCAAGGCAGCCTGCTTGCATGCTTCAAAAGTCAGCTCTGGCAAGTTCAAGTGACCCTAAGCATGTTGCCTACAGGTATTGTGTAGTAAAAAGATGTTGCCCAGCTGCAATGCAGCCTACAGTCAGTTGCATTAGACATGCAGCAGCATTCTTGTACGGCGCTGCTACAGTGATTTCCGCAGTTTCTACTGCAGTAGAAACTGACAAAGGCACCAAGTAAATGCATGAAGAGTGCGTACGCTTGTTGCCAGGAGGAGGGCCACCGCACTCCTCAAACCAAGCTGCCCGGATGTCTATCATTTGCTTCTGATCCAGCGTTGGCAGGTGCACTGCCCTAAACACACAAACAAGACAACGCTTGCCTCAGTATTGTGCACTGTCCTCTGATGACTGGCTGGCAACACAGGTTGTACAAGCTGAGGACATATGCGCTGCCAGCCTAAGGCATCATGCCTGCCATCATGCAGATGCTCTGCAATCTGCATTGGCTAGCCATTCAGCCTGGGACCTGAAGATGCTGCATTGCTGCTGCTAATGGCAGTGGACAGCCTTGACACGGAAACTTTGGTCTATGATGCAAAAGCAATTGCTGCGAGAGCGAGTGCACACAAATATGCATGCATGGCAGATGAAAGCAATCTGTGAGCATGTCAGTAGCTGCATGTTCTTACTTGTAGAAGAAAGCCTTGTCTGGTCTCCTCCCTAGAAGCGTTCTCAGGGAGTTGTACAAATCCTTTGAGAACCCCACATACTGCAGCTGCTTACGGTCATTGTACACAGCAAAAACTGCGGCCTCGCTGCCTGTTGGTATCAGTGGCTGTATCAATCCCTGCACACCGGCATGAGGCGCATTCCAGCAGGGTGCTTGGACATTGCGAATGCATGCGCATCAGACTGACCATTGCATGCATGATGGATCAGCAGAACCACATGCATGCACTGGAGGCAATACATGTGCCATGCTGTCTGCGTGGTTGTCCTATATGGACTCACCTGTGTGTTGATGATTGGATTGATTTCCACAGACGATAAGCTTTGGCTGGTTGTGGCTGTTGCTCCTGCTGCAGCCCGGGCAATGAATAAATCGCTTGTGTTGTTGTGTGCAGTGACAGGTCCTGCGAAGTGTCCCGCTGGTAGGGTTGTCAGCAGAGGCTTGTGAGTTTGCTTGGTAAGGGCTTGCTTGCTGGAGCTTGCATGTCTTGCTTGACTCCTGCAAACGTTGCAAATCGATGTCAACCAGGCTATGCGGACAGGCGATCAAAAACCAGCCGTTTGCTAGGCAACAACAGAACCACCTTGGCACGGAGGAGCCGCGTGGTATGCTTGTCGCACTGCTTGACACCTTCGTTGCAACCTGCACAACACACAGGCTCATGCTACTCGCTGCGCACAGTTCTGGGGCGGCTACAAGTATGACTGAACAAGTATTAACCTGATTCATGGTGGCTCTACTCGATCTTTGTGGGGTGTTTTGTGCGATTGTGTATGCAACAAACCTATCTAAGATAAAGCTTAGATTGGTTTCGGAGTTTCGGAGCAGAATTTATCGAAGGAAGAAGAGCCCTTCGTATGTTCACACTGCTCAGGTATCTCAGACTTACCTCTTGTCCCGCCGCGATCGGCAACAACATGGAGATCGCCATGCCAACCGACTCAAGCTTCATGGTTGACATTCACAAGCAGCTTGTTGCCCGCAACGCAGTCGAGGTGCACGCGTTTGCCGAGATCACCGGCGACTACCAGCGGTGCTTGGACCAACTGCGGGACTTGCGAGTGAGGCAGCCTGTTTAGCACTGAGATTATGCTCGCGGCTCGTGCCAATGGCAAACTTTGACCGTGCATAGGACTTTTCTGCTGCAGGTGCGTAACGCTCAGCTCGACAAAGAGGCAGCGGAGCTGAGAAGAGAAAGCGTTGAGCTATCGCATGCAGCGCAAGAAGCCCGCAACGGCGTGGCCAACAGTCAAGAGGCAAGTTCGGACATCGGTCCCCGACAATACTCAGAGTCACCTTTCACATCCAGACATCAAGGCAAAGAAGCTGCTCAATGCTTCAGGTGGCTGACATGAGAGCTGAGGTTTCCAAACTCAAAGATGAGTTAGCACCAGTCTACAAGGACAAAGCTCGTTTGACAGAAGAACTCATGCAGTGTCGAGAAAGCCTAGCCAGGGTGAGAGATATCAATGAAAAGCACAGCCAAGCCCTTGATGAAGCCACTGGTAGGATTAGAGACTTGCAATCAAGAAACAAGGAGCTCAGTCAGCAGGTGGACAATGAAAGAGCCACTCAGGCTGTTGCAGCGTCTGAATTGGAGGTGACAGAGCATTGCCGTACTTGCCATCCACATTTTCAAGAGTACAATCGATCATGCTGTCTTATGTGTGTTGTTGAGAACCTGCAAACATGCCTGATCTGCAGTTGGTCGGTTGTCCTGCACAAGCCTCTTATCAGCGCAAATGTCCATTCCTGTGCAAGATACTCATTCATTTACTGAAAGCCCAGGGCAGTCTGTTCAAGTAGGGTTTCCTGGTGTATTCCCACAGCAGGTTTACCCGATTGACGTTCCTGCTGGGTAAAATTCTTCATTGGAGCGTCTGTGAGCAAATGAGCCCAACATTTGCTGATGCTCAATGGGCTGTTGCTCGAGCCTCCTCATTCTTGCAGCATGCAAGATCATTGTTTTATAAACTCGCCAAGAACACATTGAGGCAAGTTGCTGCTTCCCGGCTGTCCAAAATGATGAGAGTGAAAGCTTCCATGTTTGCTGCAGACTTCTCGCCACGAGAGAGCTGAAGCAGAGCAAAAACTGAACAAGCTAACTGCAGACAATGATCAGCTAGTTCAGAGGCTTGTTGAGATGAAAGCCACTGAGGTGGAACGCATGAATGAAGTCAATCGGACATGTGATGAGATGGTAAGCCACCCTCCAGTCTATCTGTTGCACAGTAGCTGTCTCAAAGACATTGCTGTCTTAGCCCAGACAGCTCCCGCATGCTGCGCAAAGCTTCATCATTTATGTGCACTGTACAACCGACTCTGTCTGAGGTGTGCTGCTCAATTCACAAACCTACGTGCCCATTCTTGGCTGCAAGCCACCCAAAAAAGCAAGCATGCAAGCTTGTTGCTGTGTCTAAACGGCTTCTGTAGCAACATCTCCTGATTGATTATCTGCATGTACATGCTGTAGCTGCATAATCACAAGAACAATTGCCAGACAGCGCACCATCTGGTTGACAACAAGGTGCACTGCTGTGCTTTATACAGACTGGGCGTTCCACATTGCATCAACTTCTGAGCCACGATCTACTTGGTACTGCAGCTCAAAAGTGCTAGGAGTATGGAGAGGCAAGCTGCACAGCAAGCACAGCAAAGCGCAAATTCCCTGCGTCACACTTCCAGCATCCTTCGCACCCCCAGTTTGTCAGGTGCCCTGAGGGGCATGCGCATCAGGGGGGGCGAGACTGGGGGTGAGGGGGCCACCCCCGCTGCTGCTACCCCCGTGCCTGAAAAGGCAACCAAGAGTGTTCCTGCTCATGATGGTGGCTGCTTCACGTTTGCCTTTGACAGGTGAGTACCTTGCTACCTGCAGCATGCTTGTGCAGCTGTCACCCATGCTTCGAATCACATGACAGCTACATGACTCTGTATTGCGGCTTGTTTTGCGTCGTGGACACAGCTGCTGGCAAGATGTCAGCGTTAGTAAAAAGCAGACTGTTCACTTTGGACTGACAGGCAGCTTGTGCAATTGCATCGTGTTTAGACAAATGCTCCACTTCACAAAGACCATGCTTCACAGAGTACTCAACCATGCTTACCGTGTCAGGGCTGCTGCTCCTGCTGCATGGTCCTGTGAACACATAGCAGCACTGAAAATCATTGTGATGATACACAAATTGCTGTCAGGAGTGACATTTGTGCTGTCGTCCGTTCAATTCAATTCAACTCAATTCACTTCAATTCATTTCAAATCAGTTCAGTTTGGTCCGACTCAACCCAATTCAACTTGATTCAGTTCAGTTCAATTCAACTCATCACATGTTGTGTGCAGATCAGGGAGCCACATGGCAACAGGCGGTGCTGACAAGGTAGTCAAGCTGTGGGATCCTGCCACAGGAGCCAACACCGGCTCACTCAGGGTCTGTTTCTGCTTCTTCGTTGACAAAACTCATGCTGCATTTGCAAATTTCACCTGTTTTGTGACTCTGCTCAGGCCTGTTTGCAGTGTGCATGATACCTGTACCACGATGTAACCCATCACAGAAAAACAGCGCCCATGTTATAGCGCTGCACTTTCTGGCAAGCTTTACTGACCAACCCAGCCAAACCATCCATTACCGTTGTGTCGTCAGATTGTCAGGGCTGCTGTCACTGCGCTGTGGGGCTTGACAGCGCTGAGCCCTAATGCAACCAGCATTGATCACATTATGCCATGACATTATGGTGTCTGTGCATGTGTGCAGGGCATGCTGGACACAATACTGGAGGTGAGCTTCACTGCAGACCAGAAACACTTGTTGGCAGCCGGAGGGGACCAGGCCCTGCGCATGTGGGACATCACCTCTGGCCGAGTGCGACACACTCTCACGGGCCACACAGGCAAGGTGCACTCCACACCTACAGCACTGCTTCCCAATCCTCCCAATGTAGAAAGTCTTTTGACTTATCCCCAGGCATTGTTTAGTGAAGAGTCGCACTTTGAAATGGACATTCTTCTGAAAGAAAGTGACGTGTCTGTAACCCAGAGAGCTTTTCCCAGCTACCCTTACAAACCTTGTAGGATTGGCCTGAGCTGAAACTCAAAGACGTACAAAGAAGAACAAGAAGTAAGCAGCAAATTGAGGCTTTTGGCAGCATACTTTTGGCAGCTGACGTGTGCAACTAGGAATTGCTTATGGCCAGGGTGCATCACTCAGTCACAGGATGTACTGACAAGATACATGCCTAACGTGGTATGGCAAGACCAGATGAGGTACACAGGCTGTCACATAGGTCTCATGCTGAAGGCACTCTTGCTACAGCAACTTCCATGGCATGGCATGGATGCTGTCTGTAGATAGCGCTGCTGACTGGACTCCTAGATGCTCTCAGTCACACATGTTGGGAGATTGATTGATGGGCCTGACCGACCCTTACTGCCCATGCCCCTTATACATTACCTCACTGCAAATCTCTGTGTCAAAGAAAGTGCTTACCTCATACATGCAAGGCTGGGCAACGGTTTGCCCCAGCTACGGATCTCCTATATTGGTTGCAATGGCCTTGATCCCTCTCAAGAATGTTGAGAAGAGTTGGCCTGTGAACCTATTGCTCGCGCCCCTTGTATTTTTACCTCACTGCAAATCTCTGTGTGAATATGCTATATGTACATATGACGTGTCAGAACTCTTCTTCTTCTCGCCTTGTGCAGGTGAGCAGTGTGGACTGCAGTCCAAGCTCTTCTCTCAGAGCTGTCAGCAGCGGCACAGATAGAACCATCAAGGTATGGGACCTCAACAAGGGTTACTGCCTGCGCACCATCATGTGCCACAGCAGCTGCAACTCGGTGCGCTGCACTAGGGATGAGCACCTCATCTGTTCGGGTCACTTTGACGGCACTCTGAGGTTCTGGGACATCCGGACTGGCAAGATGGCCAATGAAGTGACTGGGTTGCATACACAGCAGATTTGCTCTGTGCAAATCGGGGCCAGAGATGGTAACAATTCTTTGTGCATGCATGTCTGCCAGACTATTCAAGTTTGTTTTGCTGTCCTTCTGATGCTGTCGCTGTTATAGTCGTGATGTTTTTCTGCTTGACACTGTTTGCTTGCTACATATGCACAGCTGGGTTGCATTGCAGTGAGCTGTGGGCAAATCATTTGTATGATGATGGAGAGATACGTCGAGCCATGCATGGTATATTGACCAGCAACACATAATGTTGTCTACCTGCTTGGAGGAGCTTACAGCAAGCATGTTGGTGCTGCAGGAACTGTGCTGACTTGTGGTAAAGACAACCTCCTGAAAACGGTCAACCCCCACACCTTTGAAGTCAGGCAGACCTTCAGAGCGCCTCAGTTCAGTGTGGGCACCATCTGGTGCACTGCCTGCAGCTCACCAGATGGGCAGCATGTGGCAGCCGGATCTGGAAATGGCAGCCTGTTTGTATGGAATGTAAGCTCCAATTGAGCTCCCTCACACCACCTGTTGTGGTGGTCACGCTGTTTGTTTTGGCTGGGCTTGGGAGTGATGCACAGTTTTTAGACCCAGAAGTGCATGTTCGCTCTAGACACATGTTTATGCTTTATGTCTTGACAGCTGCCCCAGCAGCTGCAAGCCAAGTTTGAGCATGTGTATGTGTGTTTGTTTTTCCTCTCTGGTGTTGTCACAGAGTGCTTCCAGGCGAAGTATGCTGCCAAGGCATGCTACATTTGGATTTGGCCAGTGTCATTGAGTGCTCATCACAGCCTATGAGAAGTGCTTTGTATTGATACAAGGTGCCGTAACTAGAAAATATCATCTGGTACCCCTTTCATGCTTTGCAATAATATGTCGAGGTGGGTCTGCCCATTTGAGCTGTGCAGAGCTCCTGCTGTTTAACTTGGCAGGCAGCGGCTGGCACAAGTAGTCTTTCAGCAGGCTTTGCTTGTCATTGCAGATGGAGACAGCAGCAGTGGCACAGGAGCTCAAGCATTCAGGTTCTCAGCCAATACTGGCCTCAGCTTGGGGTCCTACTGGGCAACCCCTGGTCTCATGTGAGAAGAACGGCACTGTCACATTCTGGAGTAGTCAATGACTAGATCTGGATGTGTTGTTGCCTCACCATGAGCATACATTGAATCTGTTTACCAGTTTCTACGTATGGGATCTTGTTTATGAAGCGCATGTGTCTGTACAAAGCAGTTGCAAGTAGACACTCGTCATATGATGCCATGCATGGAACTGTCACAGATCATTGTTTTTATAAAGAATTGCACAGACGGTTGACGCTCTGTTGTGCTTGACACGTTGTTGAACCTACACCTAGTACATGCATTATAGGTCAACACAGCTAAGATCTGCATCAAAAACAGTAAGCTATAGCACTAGTACAGTCAGCTAGCTGCTGCTTCAAACAGCGTCACACTCGTAACGCTTCTCATGCTAGCAATTTGGTAGTGTTGAGTAGATTTGCCTCCTTTTTGGATCAGGTCCCCGAGGTTCAGTGAGTCGTGACTGCAGTGTTGCACCATTCTAGGCGCATATGTTTTACGCTTGCAAGCTTGTACAATAATGTTTGAACAAAATTGCTACGAATTTTTTACACTCATGCATGTATGATTTGCATTGAGTGATTATGAAGTACACAGGTGTCCCCGTCCGCATGCATTTTCAACCTACACTTGCTATTTACAGCAGCTGTAATGCATCAAACTGCAAGATACGCACTGCAATTACCGGTAATGTTTAACCCGATCGGCAACTGCGGTAATGATTAGCCGCGATTGCCATGCTTTACCGAGGTTTGCCTCTCTTTACCACTTACAGGTAAACCGTGTGGGAATAGTGGCAATAGTGCGGCAAACAACCCCCCCTTAATTTGTAGTGAAACACAATGAGCCAAAAAAGCAGCAGTTATTCTGTGGTTGCAAACTCTTTTGGTCAAGGATTTTGCAGCAGCAAGACTAAGTAAGTATGTTTCAGCTAATTGAGGGTTTTCTGTGTTCATGTCCCACCCCAATGTTTGGCACAACATCAGCTGTCTGCCAGTGCTTATGCCACAAACCGCGCGGTTTGCGTGCACTCCACATTTCTGTCTCTCTTGTTTGACAAGCTAGTCCCCTCATGCTGTTATGACTGCTGGCGTTGCTGCTGCATGAGGGCAACAGAGGCTTCTAACTCATGCAGGCGGCGGTCATGCTGTTGCTTGTCCTGTAGCCCAAAACAGCACAGACCAGTCAGCTGCTGTGCATGACCTGTTCAACCAACCTGTGACCTATTGTCACATTAAATGACGATCCATCATAAAGCACATGGTTGTAGGCGCCCACTTTGAAACAAGTGATATGACATGACACACTGCCACCCAGCTAGCTTTTGGCGCTACATATCAAGGTATAAAGCATAAAGCAGCAACGCCATGAGCAAGTGCATCAACGAGCACAGATGAGGATGACGGTACCTCACGCAGGTCCAGAACCATCTGGCTCACAGACTTCAGCTGCAGGAGAGAATGCTCAGCAGCTGCTGCCCTATTTTCAGCAGCTGCTGCCCTATTTTCAGCAGCAGCTTCCTTCATCTTTGCAGCCTTCAGCTGACGCTGCAGCTGGTTGACATTTCCTACAAGTGCCGTAGCTGCATCCGCAGCTGCAGTCTGACTCTTCTGGCGCAACTCCAGTTGGCGCTGAAGCTCACTATTCTGGGCCTCGCATGCAGCAAGTCTGGCCTCAACAGCAACTTGGCTCTGCCAGGATACCAACAGCTGCCGCCTGAGCTGATCTACTTCAGTCTCAGTGGATGCACCTGTGGCAGCAACTGATGTCTGATGGGTGTCATTGAGCTGCTGGTGCTGTTGTACTTCTAGTTGCTTGGCAGCTGTGTCTTCAGCAGGTGCAGTGGTGGCTTCAGCACTTGTAGCTGTGGTGTTGGCACTGGCAGCTGTGATGGTGATGGCAGATGCAGTGTCGCTGATTCTGTCAGTAATAGCTTGGCTCCACAGGACCTGGCTGCCTCTAGCCTTCCTCACTGCAACAGTGGTGGCAAGAGCCTTCTGGTGAGGACTCAATCTCTCTCCCTTCAAGTTCAGGATGCACTGCTTGCTGGTCTCCAGTTCTGCAGCTGATAGACTTCTGGTAGGTTCCTGCAACACCAGATTGTGTCAGCCTTGGAGTATGGTTCAAAGGCAGACTGTATGAGCAAAGCACAGCCGTGGGGCGTGACTTGACAGCTGCAGGTGGACAATGCAGCTTGTACATATCTTGTGCAATGTCCTGAAGCCCATGTATCATGTGTACCGACAACTATACCCATGCAGCACATGTGCAGAGTCTACGACAGTTACACAGGCCCATTCTGCTTACATGACACAGATTTTGAGAGCATTGGCGTCTTAGTCACAATAGGCATCTGTCAGAGTCATTTGGTCAAACTAAGGGTAAATTCTGGCACCAGCAAGCTGTCTGGCCCAGTTGGAGTCGAACTCATTGCATCTCCAGCCAGCGACGTAATAAATGCAGATAGCAAGTCACTTGTCGATGGTGTCTCTTCATCTGCTTTGCATGAAGAGAGGCTTACCAGGCCAAGCCTTGCATCCTCCAACTTTGCAATCGTCAGACTCAGAACTGCCGCATCTTTCACTGTAGACCTCAGAGCTGAACACTGTGTCAGTGTAGCAGCCGAAAGAGGCCCAGAAGCTGACTCGTGCTTGAGGTTCAGCTCAAGAGGGGCAGCATGTTCCCTCAGATGCAGCAAGTGCAGCCCTGGTAGCGCAGATGCTATCCTCTGCAGATCCTGCATTGCATGTTACCTAGCTCATTGTGAGCCAGAACACCCTACAATTGTTGTTATTCTTGACTGTATATTTTATTTTATGTTTATTTTAATTTTATATATACTTTTTGTTAGCAGTAGCAGTAGCAATAGTAGCTCAGTGCAGTTCACTTCACGCAGGTTGAGCTGTAGTGAACCTGAATTGTGCAAAGCTTGCAAGCTCAAGGTGTGCAGAAAATGCTGTGCTATACCAAACGAGGCTGAGGCCCTGCAGTGTATTTATGCGCAGCAGTGGATGACAAAGAGAA
>JAABUU010004193.1_pt1 | contig 17301 bp, 17 predicted proteins | sample 5559301 | NCBI WGS metagenome assembly JAABUU01 (sample SAMN10711884, study PRJNA513360) | rock metagenome | isolation source: Antarctica rocks | place: Antarctica: Victoria Land, Richard Nunatak white | reverse complement strand
TCTCTGCAGCTTACACACTTTCTAATGTTGAATTCTAGATTCTTAAAGAAACAATTCTTAAATCTATGACTCTCTACACATATGCTGCATTTCTAAGTACTCTCACATTAAGCATTTATGTAATCATACTTATGACACTTAAAGCACTTCTGAATGCAGCAAGCTCAATTATATAACTCTGTCTTCTTGTACTCAGAGTTTTAAATTAACTCAGTTTAAAATGTTAAATTGATGTGTTCTGCATTCATAAATTTCATTATTACAGATTCTGTCACTCATTTTAAGCTGCACAGTCATCTTACATAGTTGATTAAGATGTTTTCTTTAACTTCAATCTTATAATTTTCTGTCTATATGCATATCATTATGACTTGCTGATCTTTTATTTTGATGCTCTGTATCAGTATGCTGTACACAATGACATCATAAATGATGATAACTATCTTGCTGCCTGCTTCTAAAGATATAATTTATCTAATATTATTCTGCAGTGACTCTTTTTCAGTCACTGTGAATGCATACACTGTCAAGTCATTTAACTTCAGTTATTTAACAGCTACAATCTTAATAATAATGATGTTTTGATTTACAGTGATGCAGATGTGATTGTTGATGTGATTGTGTAGTGTAATTGATGAGAAAATGCATCAATAATTAATGAGAACAGTGTCAATGAGTTTGATGATAATTCTGCAATCATTAAATATAAAAAGATCTGTGATGATGCTTTTTTCTTTAAATAATGATGAAAAGAACACTGCTGTTAAGAGTGATGACACATTTACTGTCATTTAAGCTTAAATGTGTGTGTATCTATATTTTATGATGATGAAGAATTGCAATGCAGAGTTTCTGCTGATAAGAATTTTTAAAATGTTTTTTGTGACTGTGATGTTGTATTGTACTGTGTTCATGATTTGTTGTAAAGCTTTCAGATCAGCTGCAATTTAAACTGTTTCAGATTGATTCAGAACTCTTTTTGTGAAGTTTTAAACAGATTTAACAAAGAATTTAATGTAAATTCATTAAAGAATCTTCTTAAACTTGTCTTTCTTGATCTTTGAATTCATAAAGGCCTGAAGTTGAGTTGCTTCATGTTTCAATTAAGTGATGTACTTTGATAAAAAGAAGAATTGCACACTCACTGCTGATCATGAAAGTCTTGACATTGTGATCTATATTAAGTTATAAAGCACAATGAGAAGAGTTACTGACTAGATTTTGGGCTTATTTGGTGCGGTTCTGGTGAAGTTATTTTGAAAATTCATTTTGAGCTAGAGGAGGTGTTTTTTAAAACCTTGGGGTTATTGGTGAAGATTGAGTGTAACCACTCAAAGCGGCTAGCGTTGTTTAAGCTCGAAGCAGTGAGGTGTCCAAAATTCCATGTGCTCTAAAGACCCTCCAATAAATTCCCTTAGTACAGTTGTTGCACACAGGGACAACAACTAGACACTCCCCGTCATGTTGATGCCGCTGTTTGAGCAACGGACCAGAACATAACCCTCAACGTGCAGGTTTCTAACCGTCGGAAAGCATACCAAACCCGAACAATCTTGGGGACAGCACCCCCCTTGTCACGATGTCTGACTACTCAATGTATCATGCTTTAGGTCAAGACGAGCCAAGTAATGATCCTTTACATCCAAACCCTCGGACGCAGCCTGCACCATCTCAATACCTACCCCACGGACTGACCGCACCAGTGGGATATCAACAAACAGGCTCTTCATACAGCCAGCATGCTCCCGGTCAGCAACAGTATGGAGGGACACCTCAGATGGGCTATCAAGGTGGCGGGCCGACGGGTCAGGAGCAGGGCTATTTTCCGCGGCAAGACTCGCCGCATATTGGAGGGCAAATGAATGGTTCGATGGGTGGTCTGGCATCTCAGCTCGGGGGCCTAGGACTAGGAGGGGAGACCGTAGGTGCGCCGAGGAGTCATAGGAAGAGAGACAGACATGCCCATCACAATATTGAAATTCCTGGGGGCACTTCGCAAGCGTTCAATGGCATGCCACAAGCCGGTTTCGGGAATCCTTCTCAATACCTAAACGGAGATCCTTCACAACAACAACAGTCGTCTCTTCACCCGTACACCGGTCAACCTATCACGCCAGCAATGTCACAATTCCCAGCATCCGCCAATTCCTCTTACAGTCCCGCAGGGCAACCTTCCGCTCGGCCAAATTTTGGAGCGACCAATCCACCAATAACTCCCAGTAACGCCCCCGGTTCAGCACAGGGCCGGGTTGATCCAGAGCAGATACCAAGCGTACCTAGATCTCGCGATGGGCCAGCGCAGTACTATCTGGACCATATCTACCCGACCATGGAACAACACCTTCCACCACCGGCTGCCGTACCTTTCATCGCACATGATCAAGGGAATTCTTCTCCCAAATTCGCCCGCCTTACCTTGAACAATATTCCGTCAACATCCGAAGCTCTCAGTTCGACAGGCTTACCTCTCGGTCTCCTTCTGCAACCGCTGGCAGCGCTACAAGCCGGTGAAAACCCCGTTCCGGTATTGGATTTCGGCGAGACAGGTCCACCGAGGTGTCGAAGGTGTAGGGCCTACATAAACCCATTCATGACCTTCCGCGCCGGCGGTAACAAGCTCGTCTGTAACATGTGCACCCATCCGAACGAAGTGGCGCCGGAGTACTTTGCTCCGACCGACCCATCGGGCGTCCGCGTCGATCGTGAACAGAGGCCGGAATTAACGATGGGTACTGTGGAGTTTATGGTACCAAAGGAATATTGGGCGAAAGAGCCTACTGGCTTACAGTGGCTCTTTCTGATCGACGTTAGTCAGGAGGCTGTCAATAGGGGCTTTCTGGAGGCGGTCTGCGAAGGTATACTTGGCGCATTGTATGGTAAAGATCCACCAACGGACGCGGGCGACGAACAAGATGGTAAGGAGCATGAGCGGAAGGGGATGCTGCCCTTAGGCTCGAAGGTCGGATTTGTGACCTTTGACAAAGAAGTACATTTCTATAATACTAGCGTAGGTGCTTCCGGCTGATATCGTTTTGCTACGAAACTGCTAACGACTAATAGGCCAGCCTGGAGCAAGCGCAAATGCTGGTTATGCCAGAGATTGAAGACCCCTTCGTTCCTCTTGGCAGCAATGGGCTTTTTGTAGACCCCTATGAATCCAGGTTTGCACAACCTTTATTCATGCGCTTTGCTGTTGACTAAACAGTCGCAGAACCGTCATCACCTCCCTACTCACTCAACTCCCCAGTCTGTTTGCCCATATCAAATATCCTGAACCTGCGTTGCTACCAACACTGAACGCTGCGCTTTCTGCCCTATCCCAAACAGGAGGCAGGATCGTATGTTCCTTGTCGGTTCTACCATCTTTAGGACCAGGGAGACTATTCCGTCGTGACGATGGGAAGACACAGAATACCGACGCTGAGAAGAAACTCTTTCAGACCGAACATCCTGGGTGGAGAAAAACGGCCAACAAGATGGTCGAGAGCGGCGTTGGGGTGGACTTCTTCCTTGCGGCGCCTGGTGGTGGTTACCTGGACATTGCAACCGTCGGTGCGCATACCCGAGCCAAGATGCATTCAGTGCTCACTGTGTCGCAACTCTGATGTCTTGATAGGTCACGTATCTGCCGTCTCCGGCGGTGAGTCTTTTTACTATCCGAACTTCCATGCCCCTCGGGACAGTCTAAAGCTGTCAGAGGAAATCAAGCGTACAGTAACGCGGGAGACGGGGTTTCAGGCGCTTATGAAAGTCCGATGTTCCAACGGCCTACAGGTGTCATCCTATCATGGTAACTTCCTGCAACATAACTCAGGTGCGGATCTGGAGTTTGGTGTCATCGATGCCGACAAAGCCATTGGTGTCCTTTTCAGTTACGACGGCAAACTAGAATCTAAACTAGACGCTCACTTTCAGTCGGCGCTGCTCTACACCACTGCCAGCGGCGAACGGAGAGTGAGGTGCACTAACACGGTTGCAAGCGTAAGTGAGGGCGCAACGGAAAGCATGAAGTTTGTGGACCAAGATGCCGTTGTGAATATAATAGCTAAAGAAGGTAAGCTATTCTATTCCATGGGCGTTTTCGCACACCACAAACTCACATACGTTACAGCAGCGACAAGGATGACTGAAAGGTCGCTGAAGGATATACGTGGAGCCTTGACAGAGAAGACTGTAGATATCCTCGCCGGCTATCGAAGAAATTTCTCTGGATCACATCCTCCGGGTCAACTGGTTTTGCCCGAGAACCTGAAGGAGTTTAGCATGTACATATTAGGACTTATCAAAACTCGACCGTTCAAGGGTATGATTTCACAACAATGCAAATGCGTCGATGGTGCGGCTGATGAGATTGTCAGGTGGGCAAGAAACTACAGATCGAAGAACCTACGAGATGCGAATGATCAAATCTATGGGCGCCATGGAGCTGTCACTCTACCTTTACCCTAGGATAATACCGATACATAACTTAGACCATCAGGTAGTGTCGGCCGCGTTCGAGCGGCGAGTCCATGGCTAACCCTCACTGCTAGGACGGTTTTCCCAACGAGAACGGACAACTCCGAGTCCCTCCAGCGATCCGAGCGTCATTCTCACGGATCGAAGAAGGCGGTGCGTACCTTGTCGACAACGGGCAGATCTGTCTGCTGTGGATGCACAGCCAGGTGTCTCCCAACCTGCTGGCCGACCTGTTTGGCGAAGAGAAGACGTCCCTGCAATCTCTCGACCCCTCCTGCGCCTCACTGCCCATCCTCGAGACTCATCTGAACGCTCAAGTCCGCAACATCTTACAGTATCTATCGACGGCGCGGGGATCGAAGGCATTGACGATCCAGCTGGCGCGGCAAGGCCTCGACGGCGCCGAGTACGAGTTTGCGAGGATGCTGGTCGAGGATCGGAACAACGAAGCGCAGAGCTACGTGGACTGGCTGGTGCACGTGCATCGGCACATTCAGCTCGAGCTGGCCGGACAGCGGAAGAAAGAGGACGGGCTGGAGAATCCGGTCGCGAATTTCACTGGGATGCGGCCGCCTTATTGGTGAGAGACTTACACGCATAGCGAGGTTCGTTCTCTGTCGGTCTTGTCGTTGTCGCCGTTGTCGGAGTACGACGTACAGTAGCAGTGTGCTGCTACTGCTTCTGTTCTTGTTGGTATAATCTCTAACTTACGCGTTAAATATGAAAGATTGTCTGTCATAGCGGCATAGCGTGTGTGGCTTTGCGAGTGCCCCAGACCTGCACAGACGACCGCTTCCTTTCGTGAACTAGCTATATGCATGCGGCCCATTCGAGTTGCTAGCAGCGAAAGAGTTGGTGGAGTTCTCTGACGTGTTGTGTGTTGCACCCACAACAGCATGCGTTGGTTTCGAGACTCCTTCTCCTGGGTGCGATCGAAGACGACGGGCCCCAATCTTTGTACGACCTGTCAAGTCTGTCGATTGCATTGGGATTGCACAGTAGCAGGGTCTGCTAGTTTCCTCATGCGCCGGGCCAGGATTCGTACTGCAGAGTTACCTGCTTCATCGTACCTTATCCACTTTCTTCCCTCCTTCCTTCGCGGCCGAGTACATACATGCTTCTTACATACCTTACCTGCTATGCTATGCTATGCTATGCCATGCCATGCCATGCCACGGTGGCACGTTTACCCCGCTGCAAGTATGACAGCGGGCGCGCGCCGCACCAGATAGGTACTATAGGTAAACCCAACTTCACGGATCACCGATCCGTGTAACGAAAGCCCGTCCCTTCATGACTTTCTTAGTGTTGGCTTGAAGTCTCGCGCTTATACCTACCAAAAGGCTTTTCCGTGGAGGCCTTCTTAGCTCGCTCGATTATAGAAAGGCCGCTTGTCGGACCTCAGTGTGACGGTAGGCTAGGCTACTGTACTTGGACTTGGATCTGCTGATTCAAGTTTTCCTGAATCTTTACCTTTCCTCTCGACCGACTAGACAGGTTACCCCCCGGTGAGGGTCCACGGTTTGTCCCAGCTGGACTTGGGGCACCCCTTCCTCGTAGCCCCAAGTGAGCCAGTGAGAGGGATCGGAAGGAAGGATGAGAGAGAGGAAACGGCGTGAGATTTTGGACGACTTCGCCGTCGGATGTCAGCCCCATCATTGGTGCGGGAGAGGTCAGGCGTGTGCTGGCTGGTCGAAGGGTCAAAGTTGATGGGATGAGATGAGACATAGAATGATTGCGTTCCTAATCGGGTGTCGTTGAGTTCCTGGGAACTTGAAAGTTGTCGCACGAATCAGGGTCTTATTTGGTAGGTCGGAGAGAAAGATACGCGTGCGAGTCTGAGGAGGACTGGAGAGTGAGTATTTTAGGTAGAGTCAGGTTAGACCAGACCAGTCTAGAGTAGGTAGGTAGGTAGGGTAAGCTGAGCAAGCTCGGTACCTCTGTGACCTGGCCTGTGCCGTGCATGATCAAAGCTCATGCGAACGTTCGACCGGTTCTCTTACTTGAGACGTAGTCGTACCGTAGTGCCACTGTGCACAAGGTACTTAAGGTAGCCCACCCTCCCATCTCGACTGTTCAGGTTAGATGTGGCAAAGCAGTTTGAACTGCCGTTCCTTGGGGCTCGCTTCGGGACTCGGCTAGGTCCACAGATACATATGTATATGTACACCTGACTCGAGCAGCATGAATATCTTCTCGCCTCCAGCTCAGCTCGGCCAGCAGCTCAAGACTCACACGCGCTACTGTACATGCACAGTACCTAGCGAGCTGCGACTGTCATACCTGGGCCGATCAGCATGCATCGGCGAGAAAGGAGCAAGCCGTGGTTGATCAAATCAGCACGCCAGTAATGCTGGTCGTGCGCATGAAGGGTGTCCTCCACCAAAGCAAAGACACAAACAACAAAACAAGAGGCAAAGAAAGCTCGAGTAACGCCGATGCAAGAGCGGGTGACTGCGTCTCAAGTGCCCTTGCCCTTGCATCGGCTCCGCCTCAAATGGGTCCGTTCTCTTGTGCTAAGACCCATACCATACCTGAAGAATCTCCAGTGCCGCCACTCTTGTACTGTAGCCATCACCGATCGGGGGGAAGAGGCTGCCAGTTCAGCGAAAACGACCCATTGCCCAATGCCATCAGGGTCTCGTAATGGTCTACAACTATACGGCCGATAGAAGGTCGTCGGTCGGGATGCTGCAAGCTCTGTCGTTGTCGGACTGGTGCGAGGCTGTGAATCCGGTCCATGACTAATGGATAACTAATGATGCCGTTTGATCCCCACGCAGTTATTCTCCATGTTGTTGAAAGTCGTGGCTACCTTATGACACTCCGTAGGACCGATAGCCTTCCCAGATACCGAGTCTACAAGGGTGACGATTCATTTACAAGTTGATCCTGGATCGTGGGCGCAAGCACTGTCGAGATTTCGCCGTTGCCGTTCCGGATGAGAGATCAGCTTGCAGCTTTGCTCCACCTACCTTACGTTTATCTGAAACACGGTCGTCCATATGCAACACCTCGATGAGATGTTCTGCGACAGGCAGACAAGGTATTGATCCAAGCTACGTTACCTACCTATACGTCCTTGCCGGTCCGCTGTACCTTGATGCACGGCAACAATCTATCAGCCGATTCACATAAGTTATCTTACTGTAAGGTAATCCTTGCAGGAGGGTACTTGCACACTTATGTACAGTACGCATGGAAAGTGGCCAGTTGACCTGTCAGATTGCGGTCTCCCAGCTACAGTAAGATATCTTTTGAAGCCTAGCCTGCTCCAAAGGGCGATTAAGGTACTGGGGACAAAAAGCCGGCGGTAGCTTGTGAGAATGGTGGAGGGAAAGAGGCGGGATAACCCTGGCAGTGCTCTCGACTACTTCGCGCGTGGCTGAACTCTGTAGCGTAAGTTAGTAGTGTTGTGGCCGCATCCAAGTGCTCCTTCTCCCTCTCCCCCAAATGGAAAGGAAGGATTGTAAGGGTCTCTGGATCAAGGAACGAGAAAGTGCTGATTCGGTTCGAAGGTCGAATTCTGCATTCAAGGAGTGCTGGCAGACAATAACATTGCAGAGTGCATCCCGGTGTACATATCATCTGCAGCAGCATCATCACCATGCACATGGAAGACTCACAACCCAACGGGGTTGTATGGCGAGGTGAACAACTAACGTCACTGCCGAGGGATCGGTGATGATGTGTGCCAGTCTGCCAGTCTGCCAGTCTGCCAGCTATGCAATGCTATGCAATGCAATGCTATGCTATGCTCTGCCATGCTGCTGCTCCTCTGATAGGAGCTGTGACAGTATCGTTGAGGGCATGGCGTAAGCTAGCATCAATTTGTGATTGTCGGTTCCACGTTTGGACGATGGTTATTGATACCCACTGCAGGTCGCGCAACATGAGATCTTACGACGAGCCCTCTCGGCCTGGGCTGGCGTGTGGATGTTAACTTATCGTCACGATGAGTGGTCAATCGAGCAAGACACACTCACAGGTAGACAAGCTGACTGACCGCCCGCTCCAGCGCGGATTTTCGCATACACAAGTCCGAGTATATGGGATGGGGTTGAGTACCTTATGGGTAAGAAGGCTAGGGGATGATCAAAAGTCAGGTCGGCATCTCGGAAAGACAGCCATAAGGACAGTCGCTGCCCATTTGGCCCAATTTTCGACATGAGTCTCACTGTCCAAGGATAGGGGCTTTTGTCGAGTCATAGAAGAATTCTGAACTCTGCTTAAATCTGGGGATGAGGATGAGTACCGGGTAAGTGGTACACTCCTCTACGCCGGAGTTGTACAGGAAGCAGTCATACATGTTTGTACCTTACCTGCGTACCAAGTAAGAGGTACGTTGATGGTTCTCGAATCTCAAAGGCCCGCTTCCTCGTGCCATTCTCGTTCCAATCAAGATTCGAGCCCATCACCTTAAATATGATGATACCTGTACTAATAATGAAACCCACGGGCTTTGCTTCGAACCTGCGCACGGGCCCTCCACTCCACTCCACCATGACCACGACCACGACCACGACGGCCAAAGCGTACTAATAACATCGGAGGACCGCGCACAGTTGGACGACCACCAACATTCCGCGGACATTTCTCTCGTACTTGTAATGTCCTCCTATGAGGCTAGTACAGACAGTACATGAGGTACAGGATCGAGAGGCGCAAGGCGAACGCCAGTCAGCACTTGCTTTCACTAACCCTACCAGCAGTAGTCGTCCGGTTTCCTCGCCCGTGGATGAAGGATGGACGTCCCACGGCTCTGGTGTGCGGTAAGAGTACGGAGTACTTCTTCTACGTTGACAGACCGCCGGGCCTGATAGGTACAAGTAAAGATATTGAGAAAGATCATGAGACACACAGAAGGTTTCGCTCACCCAGGAGAGATCCGCTTGTTTCCGGGCAGCTGAGACTCTACCTTGAGTTTCCACATGGAAATCCAAGATATAGAAACCCAGCATACGGTATGGTGCGTTCCCGGTATGCTGGGCCTGGAGTAGACAAAGGCAGACTCATGTCAACATATCTACCTTGGTTGCGGTCCAGACCAATTCCCTTCCTTGAGCTCAAGTGGCTCAGTAGTGTGGATAGTCAAAAAAGAGTGACTACCTATCTTTACCTACAAGTAGTGTGAGCCACGCAAGCTCAACTCAACCCTTACGCCGCTGCAATGCGTCTGAACCGTTTGGGTGGAGAGTCCTTACCCGACACGCTAAAGGGTTTTGTATGTATGGTGTCTAACAAGCTATCTACTCTGTGTACTGGCTTACCGCTTCGAGGCCTGTAGTATACAACCTTTGGTAGGGTCACTTCGACCTCGCCGTACTGTACCATCACAGCTGCTTATCTCTGTTCGCACATCAGTGATTATTGATTATACATGATATTTTGTTATCATTTATCAGTTATTGTCTATTATATATTGTTTCATATTCAATAACAATTGACACTTGGCAATCCTGACTTATTATTCATTATTATTCATCATTTATTTTCTTCTCACCTAGCTATTATTGACGGCTTCCAGGCCAACATTACGATTCGTATTGATATTATAACTTAGACTTTGGGGTCCACCAGCACGCTAACTGACCAAAACTCAATCACAAATATCCGCAGCCTTCGCACATCTGCTCTTTGGTTCTCGATGATTCAGTCCTCCAATTCGAGAGACCCATGGCTGTGGTTGGTAACTCGTACTACAGTAAGTTACCTGCAATATCAATACACCCCATCAGGTATACTTCGTACCTTGCCCGTCGATGGGACTTGGGTCTATGGCTAAAGGCGTCCAAAACGCCCTAGCACATGAATTGCCTTACAGTACGGAGTACCTTGCCTTGCTTGTCTACCTACTGTACTCCGTATGCTTGCTTCGCAACCACAATGATAACTGGGGTAGTGCCCCCCACAAATTCAAAACAGACCCTTCCCACTTCCAGGTACTCCGTACTGGCGCCCTTGCGATAACTCTACATACAAGCATCTACGATTACCTACCTCGAGGTAGGTATCCTATACTCCGTCCGTGCGAGTACCTAAAGGTAGAGCAGCAACTTCTTTCGGTCTTCTGCAGGCAATCCACTGACAGGGATCCCCGCTGCTCACTTGCTGCAGGCCATCTTCCCGCCCACTACCGTACGCATTCGTTGATCACTAAATCACCTACTAAACGAGAAGCCAACGAGGGACCGAGCAAAGGCCGGAAAGATCATCGCCGTTGTTTCTCTCACTGCCCCAATTACTCTGCAAAAGTTGCATACATACATAGATCGTTCGCCTTTTCCCTCTCTGTTCGTCAGAATTCCTTTCCTTGCCTTTCCTCTGACTCACCATCCTTTTGCAGTTACAGAAAGGGGAAAGGATCCGAAGAACAGGGATTATACCAGAAGCAGTCCGGCCTCAGATGATCGGGCTTCAGCGTCCTATCATCTCCAGCACACTTTCAAAATAGCGAACGAGAAGGATTCACCGTCGACCGAGTATTTTCGGTCTGGTCTCGCAACGCGGAAAACCCCACTGCATGCCTTGTCGTCGCCGCGCGAAGGCGGCGAAAATCTCCTCTACCACGATCATGCACAGGCTCCATGGGCCAATTTCCCATTCCAGACGTTGCGCGAAGAGCAACAGCAAGTCAGTCCAAGCTCCAGCTCCAGCATGACCCTCAGCCGGCCGTCTGCGAACCTGTCGCGGATGGATTTCGAGACGTTTTCGCGGCGAACATCGGAATTATCGAGCACCCCTTCCAGCTCGGCGACCACGTTCAGCTTCTCGGTTCAATACTCACACGATGATCCGATGGAAGACGCGGACGACGATGTGGCGCCGAAGATAGAGGAGATGGACGAAGAGGGCTTGGACGACACCAAAGTGACGCCGACCTCGGAAAGTCCAAAGGCAGCGCAGGCCGAGACCGAGGCTCCTCCACCCGGTGCCAAGAAGCGTGGGCGACCGCGGAAACATGCCTGCCCGCCACCGGACAGCCAGGCCAAAGTTGCAAAGGGTCGGTCGAAGACGGGCTGCATAACCTGTCGGCGGCGCAAGAAGAAGTGTGACGAGACGAAGCCATCCTGTAAGTACACTCTACTAAATCGTTCCATCAGCCGCCCCGTTCGGCTCTTTCGCTGAATGCTGAATCATTCTGGTACGGGCACTGCTGATGTACGTTAGGCCTCAATTGTCAGAAGAATGCCGTCGTATGCGAAGGGTATCCGCCTAGGGGTCTCTGGAAGAGCCCGAAGCCCAAGGGCGAAAAAGGTATTCGGGTTTCCGAAAGACCTTTTCGAAGCGGTTCCGTCACTAACGCTTCTTCAGCCGGTTCTGGCGCCTCAGTCATCTTGCCCAGAGGGCTCCCGTTCCTCATCGATGGCATCGAGACGGAGGTCGATCGCCGCTTCTTAGATCACTTTGTCTACGATTTTAGTCGGGTCTTGACACTCATCAACGACGACTCGAATCCTTTCAAAGAGATACTCCTGCCGATGGCGACCCAAAACCGTGGACTGATGCACTCTCTGATGTGTCTGTCTGGTTCGCATCTGTCATCGCGAGATCCTCAGCCTATCTTCAAAGAACGTCGCCATTATCACTTCGATTGCGCCGTCTCGAATTTGCGGACGCACATCACAGGATATGCGACCAATCCATCCAGGGAGATGATCGATGATCCCACCGTTGCATCAACTTTGGCGTTGTGCTTGAACTCGATATGCGAAGGAGAGACTAAAGGGGAGTATCGCATACACATGGACGCAGCAAGGCACCTTTTGGAGACACAACGGTCGCAGAACCCCGAATTCAAGAAGTTCTTGTATGAGTTCTTCATGTATCACGATGTTTCCAACTCGCTCACCGCGCTGGATCGGAGACCACTCTTACTCACCGAGGACTTCGTGCTGCCAAGTTTCGTACAACCGGGAGCGGGGATCCTGCTGGGTGTTCTGGATGGATTGTTTGGCTACATGTCGAAGATCACCCTCTTACGCGATAAGATCCGGGAAAGGAAGGGCCAAGGCATCGAGCCGACGGTGGACTACCAATCGTTGAGTGAAGCCGTAGCAATCGATTGGGGCATACGGAGTTGGGAGCCGGCACAGCCCAAGGGCAGTCGCAATTTCGTTGCCGCGCAGTTGTACCGGCAATGCACCTGGGTCTACCTCTACCGGACGATACAGCCTTCCAAACCGAACGAGAAGATCGCCACGGCCGTCGACGGAGGACTGGAGTACCTCCGGCAGCTGCCAGCCGGTGACGCCACTCAATCCATTCTCCTCATGCCGTTGTTCTTACTGGGCTGCGCTGCGTTCGACCCGGAGCAGCGACCGGAAATCAGGGACGCATTTGACGGTCTGATCGCATACTCCAACCTCGGCAACATCAAACCTGCCCGGGAGATCGTGGAGAAGGTGTGGGAGAAGATGGATGCCGGGGACGAAAGCTCCTGGGACTGGGAGACGATCATCCAGGAGATGGAGTATGACCTTCTGATTACCTGAGCAGTGTTACGGATCACGCTTGTTACGTCACGCTTGGGTGGGATCTTGGATTTCGTCAATCACTCCTCTCGGCGTATACGGCGTATACGGGTGAGCATGGTCAGGGGGCGGTCGATTGCAAATAGTACGTTTTAATGGGAGAACCTCTTTTCGTGCGTTCGGATGGGAAAAGGTGGGGGTGGACATCTGATTTCGCTCGCGGGGTATATTCTCGTGGGTCGCATTGAAAGGGGGTTTCGGCCATTTCCAGCAGGTATCGAGTACGGGTCGTTGCCGTTCTCCCGGTAGGCACAGTAGGGTAACAATAGCATCAGCAACGGCGACAGCACGAGCAACAGCAACAGCATAGAATCGTCACTCGTAGCTGGCGTCCAGAGGCGGAAAGGGGGTTTTCACAAGGCTGTGCCAGACCGCACACCCTATACGGTTCGATTGTTGCCGATCTCTGTTACAAATCTAAACCACACTCTATCAATATGGCGCACGATCTTCTCGAGAGATCCAGAGCTTTTTCCGTATACGCCTGATCAGAATAGCTTCACAGTGAAGTCTCTACGATTCAGATTGACAAAATGCATCATTGGATTCAGTCGGTCCGCTTGGTGCGGTACTGGTGTGAACAACGTTAGAACCAAAGCCTACTGGTCTCTGATTGATGACTTTATGCATGAATGGATCAATCGCAATGCCACATTCTAGAAGAGATTGTAGCAAGAGTCGGTGCGTTCCATGTCTAAGACACTATTCTACCCACATGGTACCACTCTCTACGCTTTCCTTCTACCCTGTTCATATATCCTTATCTCGGGCTCACCTGCAGCCATGGATGCTTCAACAATGTTGCAGCAGTTCCCCGTTCCTCAGGGACCCATCGAAGCATAGACTTGAGGAAATCAAGAAATAACTCAACGTCTACACCTTCCAGTCTATTGTGCAGAGTGATGGGTGTAATATCAGCCCCCCTCCACGTCCCTATCACTAGCTATCAGTGCAATTCTATCAAGTGCTGGCGCGTATCTTACTACTTGCCATGTTCATCGAAGTATGAAGAGGGCAATGCATGGCGTTGCAAGAACTCCGTCGGCGGCGGACCAAGATATGTAATCATCATTTCAAGACATCCTCGTTCTGTTTGGCTACCAAATATGTGCTCGGAGAAAAGAAATTCCCAAATCTATTCGAGTGTCAGTACCAAGAGATCACCAGATTGAACTACGCCGGAACGAGATTACACACTAAGACGCCCAAGTTCCAAATGTCCACACTGAATTTCCACTTCATGCCTAAAATCACCTCTGGTGCCCTATAGGGGACAGGCTGAAGGAGCCCTTCATACTCGTCCTGGTCAAAGACTGCCATACCAAGATCACAGATTATGGGGTAAGTCAAATCATTGCCATACTCTGGGGTTCGAGACGTATAGATTGCGCGGCTGTCATCGATCACTTTTACTGGATCTTCGCGTGCGACTTTGATGTGCCTTGTCAGAATGGCGTCTTCATCATCTGGGAGAGTGGTCAAGATGTTGTCGAGTTTGATGTCTGCACAACAAGAATCAGCTAAAGCCAAGGACAAGACGTCGCTTCACCGAATACCTGTGTGTACCACGCGACCTGTATGAAGGTAATCAAAGCCCTATAAGAAGATATTTGGTGACCCACGCTGCTGCCCTCATGCCGAGTCTTCTCTCTGGTTGCAGGTTGACATACTCCAACAAACTCATTCCCAGAGGCTCGTACAGAAGACATTGATGCGCACCACCAGGGACGTTGATCTTGAAAGCATCGCATGCCCGTCTCACACAATATCGGCCATCATGTGTCAAACTGCATTTTGCCAAGTGACTGAGCACCTTCGACTCTCGGTTCTCAACGGTACTGTAGGTGCCCACTTTGAGAACCTTGTAAGCATCAGCTCTAGAAATCAATTAGCCAGCAGCCCATCATTTGTCAGGTGAGTTGTGTACTTTTGATCCCGGCAAAGCCAAACGGTAGAGGACCCACCGTGTCCGAATTTGGCCTCAACTTTGTACCGTTCATGGAAGATCTGGCCGATGTGCACGGGAAAGAATGACGAAGCGCTGTAATGGAGCAGTGTTTCCTCCTCCATCAGTTTGACACCAGCGGTGATGGAATTGGACATGGAAAATTTGTGAAGGTGTCGGGTAGCCCAAAGAGAATTCATGTTGAGGCAGTAGTGAGAACTACCGTAGTTGGGAGCCTTACCAGCACCATGAGGTAGGACCACATTTCTGAAGCCTGCAGCGCGCGGACCAATTTTGACGGCCATTCTGGGAGGGTCTGGGAGCGGAAGAACTTCGTTGCTTGGCGTTGCGTCGCATAAGCTGAACAGTAAGATTTCTGGACAGGCCATGTACAAACGGACACACCGACCTATCTAGCATTCGCAGTGCCCTATGTTATGGCAGCAAATTGTCTTTCGACCGTCAGCGGAACGCTCCGTTCCGTGGCAGATCTGCGTTGTCCGCAACCGGCCACACGAGTAGAGCGGTCCAGAGCTGTAGAGGGGTCCGTCCTTGAGTTAGGGCTGAGAGACTGCGCAGATACCCGGACACGTCCACAAAGGGCTGTAGTGGCGGCGAAAAGCGGAGAACTAGTCTTGGGTCCTTTTCTGGATGAGGTTACCACCGGGTTGGACAGCTCCAGCGCGTTCCAACTGATCTCAACGCTGAAGAGTTTGGCGATTGAGGGTCGGACCGTCGTCACTACTATACATCAGCCTCGTCCAGAGATCTGGAGACTTTTCAGAATCACTTGGTACTTCTTTCGAGTGGATCTCCTTTATACAGCGGCTCCAACCGGACAAGTGCCCTGCCTTACTTTGATAGCCTAGGCTATGAAGGTGCCCCGTTCCGCAATCCAGCAGAATACTTTTTCGGATCTGCCTGCTGCTGATACTGGGTCACCTGAGATAGGGAAAGTGTCTAGAGACCGTGTGGAGCGCTTGGAGAAGTCACGGGGGGTTGATGAAGTCCAAGATGACACAAGAGGGACTGAGGAGATGACTACCGCAGGCGAGACTCAAATCCAACGGAGATGAAGAAAAATTACCTAACACCTCCTGGATGACAGATTCGCGACTTCACTCCGTGGACATTCGTGGCGACCTTCCGGGATCTAATGGGTATCGCCGGCAGTTCTTTCTCCGAAGCAATCAGTATGGCAATCATCACTGGGTGGATCCTCCTCGCCTTAGATAGCTTGGCAGGAATCGGTTTTTTGCCATCATCTCTTTTGATTTCATGGCTGGATTTCGGCCCTTGGCAGGCCAAGTTTATACCATACTTCGCCATCACACTCTTGAGCCATTACATTGCCGTTACATTCGCCACGCGTGCGTGGCAATCTTTGGAGAGTTCGCCGGTGCTACCCTTATTGCCAATATGGGGTACACTCGGCAGTCCTTGGCTTGCTGGTACGTCGTACAATCAAACGAGATTACATTCACGTACGGTGGCTAAAATGGACAGCCATATGTGTTCTATGCGTTTGGCGCTCTCTGCGCCAATGAATTCGTGGGCCACACTTCGAATCCCGAAGGTTAACTCTACGACTACCCACTTCCTGGTGGCATCAGCAACCCAGTAGGCAACCAATATACTGGGCAGTATATCATGGACTCGCTTGGATTCCCTTGATCTCGGTCGTACGCATTGAGTTGCTCAGAGGACTCGCCGGGAAAGGCCGAACTGTCATACTTACTATTCATCAACCAAGGTCAGATCTTCTCGCACATGTTGGGAACGTGTTCCTACTAGCTCGTGGAGGGTTACCGGTATACGCAGGAAACGGCAGTGGCACGTTAAAGCATTTCCAGATGCTCGAATTCTCCTTTTTCGTGGTGGCGCTCAAATGAGTTTGCATTGTCAGGCTATTGCGAAAGCGTTGCCATCATGTTTAACACTCTCTGCGACACACGGGCTTTGCAGTTAACGTCACTTCTGTCGTTTTACCTATTGCTACACTCATGGGAGGTGTCATGAGCCTCAATATCCCAGGTTTCTTGGCGGCCTTGAACCACCTGTCGCCTATCAAGTGGTCCTTCGGCAATTTGGCGCCGTGTTCGCTGCTGGCTCAGCACTTTCCGTGCAACGGTTTACCGGAAACCACCCGACGGGGACTGTCCCATCAGCACCGGCGTGCAAGTCTTGCAGCTTTACAACCTGGACAAGGACGCCGGTACGAACCTTCTGAGGCTAGGGATTTGTACCGTGATTTACCAGTTCATTGCATATCTTCTACTTATGGCCAAGAGGCCGCACTGAAATCTCAAGGAAGGGTGTGGAGTAGAAATGATGGCTGGTATATTGCTCTCCTCGATGGCATGG
>JAABUU010004191.1_pt1 | contig 17313 bp, 14 predicted proteins | sample 5559301 | NCBI WGS metagenome assembly JAABUU01 (sample SAMN10711884, study PRJNA513360) | rock metagenome | isolation source: Antarctica rocks | place: Antarctica: Victoria Land, Richard Nunatak white | reverse complement strand
TCAAAGTGCTCAAGCGCGCGATGTACGGGCGGGCGAAGTTTGATCTGCTGCGGCAGCGGATGCTGTACACGGGATGACGAGCTATCCGAGTCTCATCAAAAGCGCCCATGACCCTATTTATCAATCAAAGTGACACCCTGGTATTGCGGAGATTCCCTTCCCCTTCCTCGCGGGCAGGCGAAGGGGGTTTAGGTTTCTTCATCCTCCGTATCAATGACGTGGGCGATAGCCCCGGCGAGCGCACCGGACTTTTCGAGGCCAATGACGAGTGGGACGCCGCCGAGCGTCACGGCGGTCGTTGCCGCGCCTTCCGGTACGGGAGCGATAGTGAAGCGCGTAGCGAGCGTTTCGCCGCTGATGTATCGCTCGTATTCGTCGAGCATCGTCCGGGTCTCGGTATCGTCCTCGTTCTCAGTATCCATCGCGATCCAGAGAGCAATCGTGTCTTCGATATTTAGGCCCGCCGCCTTGCGCGCATCCTGGATAACGCGGACAAGATCGCGCGCCATCCCCTCGCGGATTAACTCCGGAGTCAATGCCGTATCGAGGGCGACGGTGTAGCCGCCCTCCTCCATCACCGCGTACCCCTCGCGCTCCACGGCGTCCACGAGCAGTTCGTCCGGTTCGAGCACGATCTCTTCGGTGACGGGCACTGATCCGCCCGCCGCCACGCGCCGCGCGACATCGTTCGGATCGAGCGCGGCGAGCGCGGTGCGGATTGCACCGAGTTGCTTGCCGTATTTCGGGCCGAGCACGGGCAGGTTCGGGCGAACGCGGTAGGAGACGACTTCCTCGCCCGCCGCGAGCGGTTCGACCACTTTGACGTTCAGTTCCTCTTTCAGTTCATCCGCAAGGCGCATCAGCGCCTCCTGCTCCGCCGCATCCCGCGCGTGGACGAGCAAACGGGCGAGCGGCTGGCGCACCTTGAGATTCGCCTTCATCCGCGCCGCCCGACCGAGTGAGACGGTCTGCACGACCGCGCGCACATCCCGGCTCAGGCTCAGGTCAATGTAGGCCGCGTTCGCCACCGGCCAGTCGCGCAGATGGACGGACGCGGCGGCATCGGGCTCGACAGAGGAGACGAGATTGCGGTACATCGCCTCCGCGAGGAACGGCGTGAAGGGAGCGAGCAGATGTGCAACGGTGACGAGGCATTCGTAGAGCGTCGCGTAGGCGGCGTTCTTGTCGGCGTCGCTCTCCGTCTTCCAGAAGCGGCGGCGCGAGCGGCGGATGTACCAGTTCGAGAGGTCGTCCACGAATCGCTCGATGGCACGGCCACTCGTTGTCACGTCGTACGCTTCCATGGCCGCCGTCACCACCTCGATCAGTTGGTGCAGTTCGGAGAGCGCCCAGCGATCCAGTTCGGGCCGCTCGGCGACGGGCAGCACGGGCGTCTGCGGCGTCCAGCCATCAAGCCTTGCGTAGGTGACGAAAAAGGCATAGGAGTTCCAGAGTGTCAGCATGAACCTGGAAACCGTCTCCCGCACGAGATCCATGCTGAAGCGGCGCGGGTTGCCGGGGGGTGCGGCGGTGAAGAAGTACCAGCGCGTCGCGTCCGCCCCGTGCGTCGCCATCAATTCCCACGGGTCCACGACGTTCCCACGCGACTTGCTCATTTTGCTGCCGTCCGGGCCGAGGATATGGCCGAGGCAGATGACATTCTTGTACGCGGGCTGTTCCATGAGCGCCGTGGCGATCGCGTGGAGGGAGTAGAACCAGCCGCGCGTCTGATCCACTGCCTCGCAGATGTAGTCCGCCGGGAAGTCACGTGTGAATTCCGCCGCGTGCTCGAAGGGGTAATGGAACTGCGCGAAGGGCATTGCACCCGAGTCAAACCAGGTGTCAATTACCTCCGGCACGCGGCGCATCGTTGAGCCATCGTGCGGGGAACGAATGCGCACGGCGTCAATGTATGGGCGGTGCAAATCGTCCGGCAGCGGATCGAGCGCCAGTTCCTTTAGTTCGGCGAGCGAGCCGATGCAGTGCATGCCGCCCGTCGTCTCGGAGACCCAGACGGGCAGCGGCGTCCCCCAGTAACGGTTGCGGGAGAGCGCCCAATCGTTGACATTGGCGAGCCACGTTCCGAAGCGACCCTCCTTGTAATGCTCCGGCACCCAGTTGATCTCGCTGTTCGTCCGTAGCAGCAGATCGCGTTCGCGGGACATGGCGATGAACCAGGTCGAGAGGGCGTAGTAGATCAGCGGCGTGTCGCACCGCCAGCAATGCGGGTATTGATGCCGATAGGGCTGGACGCGGTAGAGATCGCCCGATTCCTTCAGATACTTGATGATCACCGGGTCGGCGGGCTTGTCCTGCTTCGGGTCGCGCGGCTTGACGGCCAGCCCCGCGAACGGTGTCACGTCTGGGGTGAAATGGCCTGTCAGGTCCACGGGCTGCATGACCGGCAGATCATTCGCACGGCCCACTTCGAGGTCATCCTCGCCGAAGGCGGGGGCGATGTGGACCATGCCGGTGCCGTCGTCCGCTGTTACGTAGTCGCCCGGCACGACGCGGTAGGCGGGCTTGTCCGGCGTGACGAAGGTGAAAAGCGGCGTATACGTCTGCCCGATCAAGACAGACGCTGGGAAGGTGCGCAGCAGTTCGTACTGTCCCGTACCAAGCACGGTATCCAGCAGCGCCTCCGCAACGACGAACTGCTCGCCGTTCTGCTGCGCGAGGGCATAGGTGAAGCCGGGATTGACCGCAACCGCGACATTACCCGGCAGCGTCCACGGCGTCGTCGTCCAGACAAGGAGGCTCGTCGGTCCGCCGAAGAGCGCGTCGTCGGTGAGACGCATGCGGACGTAAACCGAGCTGTCGTCAATCTCCTTGTATCCCTGCGCGACCTCGTGCGTCGAGAGTGGCGTGCCGCAGCGCGGGCAGTACGGGACGACCTTGTATCCCTGATAGAGCATGCCATCATCCCAGAAGCGGCGCAGCAGGTTCCAGACGGACTCGATGTAGTTCGTGTCCATCGTCCAGTACGGATGCTCCAGATCGCACCAGTACCCGATCCGCTCCGTCAGCCGGTCGAACTCCTCGACGTAGGTAAGGACGGATTCACGGCACTTCTCGATGAATCGTTCGACGCCGTAGTCCTCGATGTCGCTCTTGCTCCGGGAGCCGATCTGCTTCTCGACCTCGATCTCGACCGGCAGACCGTGGCAGTCCCACCCGGCGATACGTGGCACGACGTACCCCCGCATCGTCTTGTAGCGCGGAAAGAGGTCCTTAAAGACGCGCGCGAGGATATGATGCGTGCCGGGGCGACCGTTCGCCGTCGGTGGCCCCTCATAGAACGAGAAATTCGGCCCGCCCGCCCGGAGCGCGATGGATTTCTGGAACGTCTCATTCTCCCGCCAGAAGGCGAGCACCGCCTCTTCCAATGCCGGAAAGGATACCCGCGTGTCCACTGAATCAAAGGTCATGGATGTTTCCGTACGCATCTGGCCACCTCATATCTGACAAACAAAAAACCCCGTCCCTCCAGGGACGAGGCGCAGGAATCGCGCTCCGTGGTACCACCCTCTTTGACACCGCCGTATGACAGCATCCACTTGCTCCGGCGCCAACACGCCGACCCCGCTGTACCGGGCGGTTCCCGTCCACGCCTACTCATACCTTCCATCTCCCCTCTCCATTACGATGGAGAGGGACTGGGGGTGAGGTCTTTTCGGGTGGCGGCTCGGAGCGGATCACCACGCGGGGGTTCGTGCCTGCCTTGCACCAAATCGGCAGACTCGCTGGACGGCCCGACCATCGTGGTGGTGTGCTCGTCATTGCCTCATCACTAGCGTAGCGATTCCGCCGCTCTCTGTCAACCCATCCGCATATGCGAATAGAGGGATATGATCCAGGTAAATATCACGGGGTATATACTGTGCGGTATCAGTAGCGTAGGCTTCAGCCTGCGATCTCTCCCTTAAAGGCTTCCGCCGATCGGGGACGCAGGCTGAAGCCTACGCTACTCAGCAATCCAGGAGGATAATGCGACACAATGCATGGACATTGCTGGTTCTCCTCCCCGCGCTGATCGGTGGCACGCTCCCGGTGGGTGCGGCGGGATTCGCGTCGCCGCTCTTCCGCAGCCAGTGGATACAGGGCGAGGGGATCGTGCCGAACTTCTGGGGGCCAGCCGCGACGGAAGGGATGATGGAGCCGTATGCGGAATCGCCCGGCGGCATGCGGCTCGTCCAATACTTCGACAAGGGGCGGATGGAACTGACGGACCCGCCAACCGGCATCGTGACCGACGGCTTGCTGGCGAAGGAACTGGTCACCGGCGATCAGCAGATTGGCGACGCCACCTACACACATCGTGATCCACCGGCGATCCCCATCGCGGGCGATCCGACCGGCGCGGGGCCGACGTATGCCACCCTGAACGCCATCGGCGCACCGCTCTTCGCCCCTACCCCAATGCGCAGCACGACCTCAATCGCAGCGACCTTCACCGATGACGGGCGGCTGATCCTCAACACCGGCCAGCCAACGACCGGGATCAAACCGCTGCGCGCGTACGACGCCGCGACGCAGCACAACGTCCTTGGGCCATTCGTGGCATTCCGCAGCCAGGTTGGCCTGGGTGCTATCGGCTATGCACTCTGCGAACCGTTCACCGCGACGTTCACCGTCGGCGGCGTGCCAAAGCGAGTCGCCGTGCAGGTCTTCGAGCGGCGCGTACTCACCTATACGGAGAGCAACCTCGACGCCTTCAAGACCGAGTTCGGCAACATCGGGCAGCATTACTCTACATGGCGATACCACTGAGTTTGCCCGGCAGCGGGCCGGGGAGAAGGGCTAAACGCAGAGCGTACAGAGCGCGCAGAGGACGCAGAGAAAGGAAATAGAGAATCCCTCTCTCTGTGACCTCTGCATCCTCTGCGCTCTTTCGGTTTCCTTCCTGTCGTCCTGGCGATTCATTGGCGACGAGAGCCGCGCTACTTTGCTGGCGTATACTCGCGGAGAATGCCGGCGAGGGTCTTGATGCCACGGCGGATCGTCTCTTCGTCCGTGAATGAATAGGCGAGACGGATATTGCGCCGCCCTTGCTGATTCGGGAAGAAGACCGTGCCGGGCATGAAGTCCACGCCGTGCGCCGCCGCCTCCGGCTGGATCGCGACGGAATCCATGCCCTCCGGCAGCGTCAGCCAGACGAAGAAGCCGCCTTCCGGCTCCGTCCACTCAACGCCTTCCGGCATCTCCGCCGTGAGCGCGCCGATCATCGCGTCCCGTCGGTTCCGGTAGACGGAGACGAGTTCCCTAACATGCCCTTCGAGGTGCGACGGCGCGTATTCCGCGACGATGTGCGACGCGAACGGGCTTGTGCCGCCATCCGGCTTCAGCTTCGAGACTTTGTGAATAAATGGTTCCGGCGCGATGATCCAACCGAGCCGCAGGCCCGCGCCGATAATCTTCGAGAACGTGCCGGTATAAATCACCAAATCGGCATCATCCAGGGCGATCATCATTGGCAGGTGCTCGCCGGAGAAGCGAAGATCGTAGTACGCATCATCCTCAAGGACGGCGACGTTGTACTCCTTCGCCAGTTCCAGGATACGCAACCGCCGCTCCAGTGTTGTCGTGATGCCCGTCGGATTCTGGAAGGTGGGGATCGTGTAGATAAACTTCGGCTGGACGCCCTGCGCCTTGAGCGTGGCCAGTTTGTCCGCGAGCAGGTCCATCTTCATGCCCTGATCGTCCATCGGGATACCGACGACATTCGCCTGGTGGGCGCTGAAGAGGCGGAGCGCGCCGAGAAAGGTCGGCTCCTCCGAGACGATGACATCGCCCGGATCAACGAGGGCATCGCAGACGAGGTCAATCGCCTGCGACGCGCCCGCCGTGATAAGGACATTCTCTGGGCGAACATCCACACCATTATCGCGCTTTAGTTTGATCAGCAGTTGCTCAATCAGGCCGGTGTAGCCAGCGGAACCGCCGTACTGGAGCGCCCACTGACCATTCTTCTCCATCGCCCGCGCCGTCGCGGCGGCAATCTCCTTCGTTGGCATGCTCTTCGGGTCAGGTGCGCCGCCCGCGAAGTTCACCCGATCCGGCGAAAGCCCGCGCCCCTGCGGCGCGCCCGGCGTCACGCGCTTCGCCGCCGCAGAGAAAAGACCATCCAACCGCGTCGTCTCCGTCTGTACCATCGCATACCCTCCATACTCATTCTTTCATCGTCATATCCGAAGATGTGTCCACTATACCCGCCCACGCCGATTGCGTCACGCGGAAACGGAAAGGATAGACAAGGCGTATGCATCCAATGCCATCCCGATGTGTACTAACGGGCAATCAGTTCGGCGAACGTGATGCGCGCGGGGGTCGCTGGCGCCTTTGTTGGCTGCGTCGTCGCCATTTCGCCATGCTCGCGACAACTGGCGAGCATGGCGACCAGCAGAAGAACGGCAAGGACAAGGAAGGATCGCCGCATCATTATCCTCCCATCGAGTGAAATTTGAGCACGCGATGATTTCCGGAATCGGCGATAAAGACGGCGCCCTGGCCATCAACCGCCACACCGGTGGGGTATAAGAACTGCCCCTCATTGCTGCCCCGATTGCCCCATTGGGCAATGAATTGCCCATTGCTGTCGAATTGCTGGATGCGATGATTCCCCGTGTCGGCGACATACAGATTGCCCTGTCCATCAACGGCACAACGTAGAGGCTGGGCAAACTGTCCGTCGCGCGAGCCATAGCCGCCCCATTGCGCCAGCGGCCGCCCTGTGCTGTCGAAGCGCAGAATACGCAACTGCCCGAGATCAACGATCAGGAGATTCCCGCCGCTACCCACCGCAATATCAATCGGCTGACTGATTCCCCCGCCCCACAAGGCAAGAAAATGCCCGGCGGTATCAAAGACTTGGATGCGACCATTGTTCGTATCGGCGACGTAGACGATGTCGCGTTGCCGGTCCACCGCCACACCATGCGGGTACATGAACTGCCCCTTGCCAGTGCCCCGGCTGCCCCAGGCCAAGAGAAATCGCCCGCTGCCGTCGAACTTCTCGATACGTGCATTCCCTGTGTCGGGGATATACACATTGCCCTGTTGATCACTCGCGATGTTGCTGCCGAGGAACCCCGCATCAATGAGGAAGAATTCTCCGTCATTGCTGCCGGAACCGCCCCAGGCGGTGACCATCCGTCCGCTCGAATCGAACTTCGACACACGCGGCGTCATATCTATCACGAAGAGGTTCATCCGCTCGTCAACCGTGACGCCAATTGGTTTGTATGATCCCATCGCGATTGTAGCGACCAACTGCACCTGGCCAAGCGATATTGGGTCCATCGGTGGCGGCGCTGGCAGTGGAGTGGGAACAGCAACAATGTGCGTGGGAGCGGCGGGCGTGGGGAGAGCGGAAACGGCTGATCCTTTCGGTTCCTGCCCGCAGGCGACCGCGATGGCACTTGAGGCCACGAGAGAAAAGCCGAGCAGGAATTGTCGGCGCGTCACGGAATGGGGGCGAACAATCTTCGACATGGGCTATCCCAATAATCATGCAACGCGAATACCGTACCACAAAACCGTTCTCCGGAACGGCGTGGGCACGGAAGAGGGTGTGCGATACTGACCGTCGGCACGTATCGCGCATCTCCGAAAAGTGAGAAGGTATGATGAAGCAGAACGCAGCGCAATCTTCATCGCACCCGGACGAGAAGCCACGGTATATCGTCGCGGTCGGCAGCGGTAAGGGCGGCGTCGGCAAGAGCACAGTGGCGGTCAATCTAGCGGTCGCGCTCGCGGCGCATGGCCATCGGGTTGGGCTGCTCGACGCGGACATCCACGGGCCGGATGTCGGCGTGATGCTCGGCGCACGGCGACGCGGCGGCGCACCCGGCGAAGTGATGCTCTCCATTGGACACCGCGTGCCGCTGAAGGGGCCAGCACGGATGCCCGCTGTCGAGCGATTCGGCGTGCAAACCTTTTCGGTCGGTATGCTGATCGGCGAGCGGCAGGCGGTGAAACTTGATGGCCGCTTCGCCGGGATGCTTGTTCAGCAACTGATCGCGGATGTAGCGTGGGGACCGCTCGACGTGTTGCTGCTCGATCTCCCGCCCGGCACGGCGGAGCCACACGAAACCGTCGCACAGCAGGTCAAGCCAGACGGCGTCGTGCTCGTGACAACGCCACAGGAAGTCGCGCAGATTGATACGATGCGCATGGTGCACTTCTACGAGGCGGCGCATGTGCCGGTGATCGGGACGATCCTCAACATGAGTTACTTCGCCTGCCCCGATTGCGGTGCGCGGCACACGATCTGGCCGCGCCACGACACATCGGACGGGCCGCTCACCTTCCCGATCCTCGCGGAACTGCCGCTCACTCCGGCTATTGCGAGCGCGGGCGATGCCGGACGCCCCATCGTCGCGGCGCAACCGGAGAGCGCGGCGGCACAGGCATTCTTCGAGGCTGCACGGCGATTCTGGGAACGGTTAGAGGGGAAAAGCCTCACCCCTCGCCCATAAGGGAGAGAGGTGAGGGGTAAGAGACCGATTACTGCCTGGTAGTCGGGAACTGTGAAGGCTGTGAAGGCTGCTGGCTTTGCGGCTTGGGCATGTTCTGCATGCCACCCGGCTGTGTGCTGCTTTGGGATTGCGTTGCACTGGCCTGCGGCGTACCGCTCTGTGGCTGCTTCGTACCACCCTGCTGGTTGGCCTGTGGTGAAGAGCCTGTCAGACCCTGCTTCTGCGCCGCGTCCTTTGCGGTATCGGTAGCGGTCTGCTGCACCTGTTGCGCGACCTGCCCGACTTTGTCCATCGTCTCCTGCGCGGTGGACTGCGCCTTCTCCATTACGTTGTCGCGCGCTTCGCCCATCAAGTTATCCTCGAACGGCGTCTCCGGCAGGGACATACCGACTGCGAGGCCAAGTGCGATCGCCGCCGCACTGACGCCGAGCGGGTTCTCATGAAGCATCCGGTCAAAGTTGCTCCACGCCTGCTGCGCGCCGGACTGCACCTGCCCGCCCCATTCACCGACCTGATCCTGCGCCTGACCGGCGAACTGCCCGACCTTCTCTTTTGCCTGGCCTGCGGCATCAGTGACGGTGTCTTTCGCCTGTCCGGTCGCATCGCCGACTTTATCTTTGGCCTGACCAGCTACACCCCCAACCCGGTCGCCAAGCGATTGATCGTCGCCTTCCTGACCGGAACCGTAATACGCCTGGCCCCGCCCGTAGCCCGGTCCCTGACCGTAGCCGTAGGAACCGGCGCGATAGCTCTGACCACGCCCGTAGGAGGGCTGGCCACCACCGACATAATAGGCACGACCACTGTTGGAGCCACCGCGATCACCGGACGCGCCCTGCTGCCGATTCATCAACAACCAGCCGAGGCCGAGACCCGCCAAGGCGGCAGGGATAGGATTTTGCTTGATAGTCTCTACGAGACCGGACTTTCCGACATTGCTCACCATCTCTTCTGCCCTCCCAATCGTCGCGTCGTGGATGTTGCCCTTGACCATTTCGACTTGTTCCTGCACCGCGTCCGTCATATGCTCTTTGGCTGCGGCGATCTGATCCTGGACTGCCTCCGTTACCTGCTCCTTGAGGCGATCCGGGTTCAGTTTTTCCTGCAGCGCGTCAATCGTCCCGCTCATCTCGACGCGGGTTTGCTCGATCTCGACCAGGATCTCCTTTGATCCCTCCGCCGCAGTGTCATCGGTGAATGGCGCCTGACCATCCGGTCGTTCGTAGTCATTCATCATATCTGCTCCTTCGCCCATGTCTGATCTTCCTTGAGAGAGGTAATCGTCTGCTGCGGCATCATGTTCTGATGCTTCAGGGCGGTAAGCCCCTTTTGCACCATCAATCCACCGATCCCCACGACTACCACACCAACGATCAGGGCGGCAATCCACCAGGGTAGGCCTAATTGGCCCAGGCCAATAATGATCGCCGCAAGGAGCGCCAGGAAGCCCGCGTAGGCGACCGCTCCACCAACCGCGAGTGCGCCGACATCCTTACCAACCCTCGACGCCTTGTCGCTCAACTCGGTCGTCGCCAGCTTCATCTCCTGCCGGACTAACGTGCCGGTCTGTTGCATGAGATCGCCGAGAAGTTCACCGAGTGAACGCTCGTCCTTGTTTTGCTGCATCAGCGTGTCTCCGTGCCCCGGACGGACCAACTGCGCTCACCCGTGCCCGTCGCGGGGCCGCCGGTGCTGGGATGGGCGGTCGTTGCACTGCTCGGTGTCGTGCCACCGGCATATCCAGCCGTCCTACCATACCCACCCGACGATGCACTACCCGCGTACTGTCCACTCTGCCCGCCACGGGCGGATTGCCCGCGATACGAGCCCGAGCCGTAAGCCGATCGAGACCGGTCGTAGCGATAATCGCCCTTTCCCTCATCCTCCTCGCGCTGCGCCGTGCTCTTCAGGAAGCGCGCGCCGAGCAGGCCGAGGGCAAACGCACCGCCGAGGAAGAGGGCGGGCTGCCGCCGTGCGTACCGCTCCACATCGCGGACGATTTCCTGGACATCCTTACCGCGCAGTTGACCAGAGAACTGCTCCACTCGCTCCGCCGCCTTGTTCGCGTATTGCTCCAAGCCGTGCTGATTATTCTCGTGCAGATGTTTGCCCGTCTGCCGCAGAGCGTCAGCAACCGTGCCGAGGCTCTCCACCGCCCGATCTTTCTGCGAAGACAACTGGCTCGTTGCCTGTTGCTTCACCTGGTCGGCGACCTCACCGGCCTTCTGCTGCGTCTGCTCGACGACATCCTGCGCCTTCGCGCCGATGTCGCTCTGCGTCTGCGACGAATGCCCCGCGCCACTCTGCGCACCGCCCCCGGATGCTCCTTGCGGGGAACTTGCGCCCGACTTCGGCGTTGACCCGGCCATCGTGTCACTACGGTTCTGAGGTTGCTGGGATACCATTCTCGTGCTCCTTCCATAAACGGAACCAACGTGGATCGTAGAGGCATATATCGTGCCACAAATACTAGCAGGCTACTGACTGATAAACGGATATGTTTGCGTCGTTCATGTAAGGAGCGCGGAGGGAGCGGATTTCTTCCCTCACTATGCCGCCACCCGCGCGCAAACGGGGTATGATGCGTGGGCCGGGCGGGCGTCGCGATCATGGAGCGAGGCTGCCAGCGCAGCGGAAAGGAAACCCAATGGTTCTCAATCAGGTAGCGCCGACCAAGGAAGCGATCATGGAAGCATGCGAGCGGTTCCTCGGCGGTCACGGCTCGATGCGCCCGCACGACGAACTCAGGGCGCTCGCGGCGGCGACTGCGCCGGACGAACGCGCGGATGTCTACGGCAAAGGCGATCTTATCGAAGACTTCGAGCGGGAGATCGCGACCATTCTCGGCACCGAGGCCGCGCTCTTCCTGCCGACTGGCACAATGGCGCAGCAGATCGCCCTGCGCATCTGGGCCGAGTGGAAACATTGCCATACCGTCGCCTACCACCCAATGTGCCACATCGAGACGAAGGAGGAGAAAGGCTACCAACGATTGCACGGCCTCCATGCGCGGCTCGTTGGCGACGCGCGGCAACTGATGACACGGGATGACCTCGACGCAATCGCGGAACCAATCGCTGCGCTCGTGATCGAGTTGCCGCAGCGCGACCTTGGCGGCATGCTTCCGTCGTGGGAGGAGTTGCAGGCACAAACGGCGTGGGCACGCGAGCGCGGTGCGGCGGTGCATATGGACGGCGCACGGCTCTGGGAATCCGCTCCCTTCTATGGCCGCTCCTACGCGGAGATCGCCGATCTATTCGACAGTGTCTACGTCTCCTTTTATAAGGGCATCGGCGCGATGGCCGGGTCCGCGCTCGCCGGATCGGCGGACTTTATCAACGAGGCGCGCGTCTGGCAAGTGCGCCACGGCGGGCGGATTATCCATCTCTTCCCGTATCTCCTCTCCGCGCGGACGAACCTCCGCCAGCGCCTCGGCCGCTTCCCACACTACCACGAACGTGCCGTTGCCATCGCGAATGTGCTGCACGCGATCCCCGGCATCGTTGTCAAGCCAGACCCACCGCAGACGCACATGATGCACGTCTACTTGCACGGCGATCCGGAGTGCTTGATGGCAGCGGCCCTCACTGTGGCGCGCGAGGAAAAAGTCGCCCTCTTCCGCTCCCTGCGACCGACGGATGTGCCGAACTGGTCCATGTTCGAACTCTCCATCGGCGACGCGGCGGACGCCCTGACGGACGACGAAATCCACGACTACTTCACACGGGTGATGACAGCGGGAGAAAGCGATTGAACCGCAAAGGCGCATAAGAACGCAAAGAAAGAGAGAAACGGGGAAACACTCACCTCTTGGTTTCCTCTGCACCCTTTGCGGTGATCAGGTTTGTCGTTTGATATGAAAGAGAGGTTAGCATGAACGGGACGGATTTGCGGGCGAAGATGGCGGGTGGCGAGCGAGTGTATGGCACGATGGTGAGCCTGATTCGCAACACGCGATGGGCGAATACCTATGGTCGGCTGGGATTCGATTATGTGATCGTGGACACCGAGCATTCGCCAACGAACCGCTCCGAGGCGGCTGACCTCGCGTCGGCCTTCCTCCTCAACGGCATCTGCCCGATCATCCGCGTGCCGACAACCGATCCGGCCGAGACGATCAAAGGACTCGACGCTGGTTTTCACGGCGTTCTCGTCCCCTATTGCGAGTCGGTGGAGGAAGTCAAGGCGGTTGTGCATGCCGCGCGGCTGCGTCCGCTCAAGGGCGTGCTCCACGGTCTCGCGCGGGAGACCGGCGGCCACCCGAGCGAGGCGACGAAGCAGTATCTCGAAGAGCGCAACAAGAATGTCGTCGTCATTATCGGCATCGAATCCGTCCCGGCGATGGAGAACCTGGACAGTATTCTCGATGTCGGCGGCATTGACGCGATCTTCATCGGCCCGAACGACCTCTCGATCACGCTCGGCGTGCCGGACGAATATGACAACCCGACGTTCATCGAGGCGACCGAGCACATCATCGCCACGGCGCAGAAGCGCGGCATCCCGGCGGGCGGCCACTGGCAGACCGAGAAGGATATTGAGCGCTGGATGGGCAAAGGCTCGCGCTTCGTCCTCTACAGTTCGGACACGCGCGCCCTAACGGAGGGCTATCGCCACTCACTCAACAAATTCCGCAACGCCGCTGTCGGCCAACTGGAAGACGTGATCTGATAAAAGATTGAACCACGAAGGCGCGAAGGAGACGAAGAGGGAAAAAGAAAGGAAGGCGAGGACCGATCAAAATTTCCCCTCTTCTCCCTCTTCTTCATATTTCCTTTGCGCCCTTCGCGCCTTCGTGGTTCAAAATCCCTTAATAGGCCGGGTCGGGGTCGCCGAGGGAGGGGAAGTGCATGCCCTCGCCTATGCCGGCCATCACTTCGAGGGTGATGCCGTTTGGATCATCGAAGAAGAAGGCGCGCACGATGCCCATGTCGCGGATCGGGCTGAGGTGCGCCGCCTGCGTCTCCGTCAGCCGCTGATACCACGTATCGAACCGCTCATTGCTCCCCGCGAAGAAGGCGATGTGGTCGAGCGCGCGGCCCGTGCTCGGCAGCGTTGCCTCCTTATGAGCGGGCAATGCGGCGTCCGGGAACTCGAAGAAGGCGAAAACGGTGTTCGGCGCGACGGTGATAAAGTAGTGCCGCTCGTTGCCGGGCCGGTCGAGCCGGTGGCCCATCGCGACCTCGGAGCCGAGCACATCTCGGTAGAAGGCGACCGTCTTTTTCATATCGTTCGTGACGAGTGCGACATGATGGAGCGCGGCGAAGGGCGATGCAAGACCGTTCCGATCCGGCAACCCCAGCACCTTCTCCGCTTCGGCAGCGTGCTTCGTTGAGTGCTGACCGCCCGACCCGCGCAGGACATCACTGAGCGGAATCTCGCCGGTGGGCCATTGCATCGTCTTGCCGAGTTGCTCATCGGACATGCCGTTCACGCGTTCGATCAACGCGTCATGAACCGTGAGGAATTCGGCGATCAGGGCATCGCGGCTTTTGTCGGCCCGCGCGTCAACGATCTCCTGGTTGTACGCATTGAGATCGAAGTCTGGCGGAAATCCGTCGCCGCTCTCCGCCATGCCGATCATCCGCGCGTGGCCGGACGCACGTCCGGCGAGATGCGCGAGCAGTTGCTTCGCCGTCCAGCCAATCTCGTCGAAATGCACCCGCGTGTTCAGTTGCTCCTCAGTCAGCCCGCCGAATGTCTGTGTGACGCGCTGGTTTCCCTGCCGGATCGTGTCGGTAATCTCCTGCTTCGTTGCCATCGGTTGCTCCCTTAGCACTCATATAAACGACGATGGCAGTCGTTGAGCGATCGGACGTGCCATGCGTTCTTCTCGCATCTGCCGGAGCACCGCCGCGGAATAGTCACGGTCGGTGAAAGCACGACCATGCATGATTGCTTCACGATCCGCGTCGAGACGACAGATCAGCGCTTCCGCTTCTTTGCGCGTCCGTGCGCGTCTCACGGGCGACACTGTCGTATCACGCCGCTGCGTGTTCGGCATTGTTCCTCTTTCCCGCTCGGCTGGTATCCGCTTCCAGAATTAAGTTCATCGTCCATAGTGTAACACTGCCAAGCAGGCGAAAGTGATCGTACCAGTCTATGACAACCGGAACGGGCCGCGTTCGTCCTTCGGGACGCGCTCGCCGCGCCGTTGGATCAGATGAACGACGACCGGCGCAGTACCGGCGTGAACGAGCATCCGGATGATGCTCGCGGTGAGGGGTGTATCGTTCAGGAGCAGTGCCCACGCACTCTCCGGCACGCCGTCCGGTTCATCTTCGCCGACCGCGACCCAGGCGACATCGGGGTACGCGGTGCAGACCGCCGTTTCCACCCCACGCCGCAGGATAGAGGCGAACCGCGCTGCCCGCTCGACCGCATGCACGCCGGGCGCATACTCCCGCCATCTCTCCCAGAGCGCCGCCGCCTCGTCCGGCTCCATCCGCGCCAATGGCACCGCGATAGCCGGCAGCATCGCCGCCCCCGGCAACTGAAGCGTCTGCGTAAACCAGGCGACCGGATCATCCATCAGGGAAACCAGTTGAACCGCAAGGGCGCAAAAAGCGCAAAGGGCGCAAAGAAAGAGAAGAATGGAACGGAAACAAATATTTGCTCCTTCTTCCCTCTTTGCGTTTCTTTGCGTCCTTTGCGCCTTTGCGGTTCATTCAGTTTCGGCCCGTTTCGATTACGGCTGCGGGACGATGGCGGCGATGCCGGACTCACGTATCTGGCGGTTGAAGGCACCAAGATCGGCTTCCATCACATCGTCCACCTGGCGCAACTGGCGGTCAATGCGCGCCGCGATCTCCTTGTAGACCTCCTGTGCCTGCCGGGTCGGGGCGACATCGGCGGCGTTGACGAAACCTGCGAGGGCGGCGAGCTTGCCATTCAGTTTGATCGGCGGTTGCAAGGGGCTGTTCGCTTTCTCCTGGATCAATGCATCCTCGATCGCCTTCGCCTTCTCCCGCAGCACCTTCGCCGCCTCAATAAGTGCTGAGTGCTGACTGCTGACTGCCGACTTCCCACTCAGCCGCTTCTCCCATCCTTCCGCCTGCGCGCGCACATCGCGCAGCATCAGGATCGCCTCGTGCGTCTCGGTCAGTTTGTCTCGCAGGTGCAAGAGGAAATCGCGCTGCGCTTCCAGATCGCGCTGTGAGACATCAACGCGTGGGTCTTTGGCGACCTGGAAGGTTGCGGTTTGTGTGACGTCACCGACCGTGAGCCGCACCTGGTACGTACCGGGGACGACCATTGGCCCCGCGACGGCGTCCTCGGTGCTCGTATCACCCGGTATCTTCGTCGCCTCCGCGTAGCGCGTGTCCCAGACAAAGCGGTTCAGCCCTGCTTCCGCCGGGACGAACGGCGTCTTCTCTTCGTCCTTCTTTTTTTCACCGTCCGCCGGTTTCGCCGCTTCCTCCTTCTTGCTCTTGAGCGAGCGGATTTCCTTCCCGCTCGCGTCGAGGAAGGTGAGGGTGATTGGTTCCGTCGGCTTCTCGGTGAGGAAATAACGGACGATCACGCCATCCGGCGGGTTCTCCCCCGCGTTGATCAACACCTCTTCCGTCTCACCGTTCGGCTTCTTCTTCTGCTTGAAGGTGACGACGACCGTGCCTGCCATACGATAACTCATTGCCGGGCCGGGATCGCTGCCGTATCCCTTGTGAGTGCGCAGGCGGACGAAATCACGCGGGGTAAAAAGGTGGGTCGTCACTTCCCGCAGGTCGTCTGTGTATTGCCGCAGCGGTGTCACGTCGTCCAGAATCCAGAAGGACCGCCCGTGCGTCGCCGCGATCAGGTCGCTGCCCTGCACGATCACGTCGTGGATCGGACAGACGGGCAGCGTGCCCTGGCACGCCTGCCACTGCCCGCCATCGTCGAACGAGACGGACACCCCCGTCTCCGTCCCTGCGTACAACAACCCACGCCGTGCCGGGTCCTCACGTACGACGCGGGTGAAGTCGGTGGCGCCAATACCGTCGGTGATCCGCTGCCAACTCGCGCCGTAGTCATTCGTCTTGAAGAGGTACGGGGCGTAGTCATCCGATTTATAGCGCGTCGCCGCGATATATGCGGTCGCGGCATCGTGCGGCGACGGCTCAATGACGCTGATCAATGCCCAGTCGGGGAGGTCCGTCGGCGTGATATCCGTCCACGTCTTACCATCGTCGCGGGTGAGATGGACGAGGCCGTCATCGCTCCCCGCCCAGAAGACGCCGTGCGCATGGGGGATGCGACGAAGGCGAAGATCGTGCCGTAGACTTCCGCGCCGGTGTTGTCCTTCGTGATCGGCCCGCCGGAGGGTTCCATCTTGGTCGCGTCGTTGCGCGTCAGGTCGGGCGAGATCACCTCCCAACTCTGCCCCTCATCCGTTGAGCGATGGACGACATTCGACGTAGCATAGAGGGTATTTTGCTCGTGCATGTCATAGAAGAGCGGGAAGGTCCACTGGAAGCGATATTTGAGGTCCTTCGCGCCATTGCCCATGCCATCGGCATCGGGCCAGATGGTGACATTGCGCTCCTGCCCGGTGCGGCGATCGTGACGGGTCAGCCGCCCATTGCCTGCACCACTGCCGATTGCGCCGCCGAAGACAATATCGGGGTTCTTCGGGTTGACCGCGATGTAGCCGCTCTCGCCGCCGCCCGGCTGATACCATTCCTGCTGCGTGATCGCGCCGACGGGAGAGAAACTGGGCAGCGACATCGCCGTGTTGTCCTGCTGCGAGCCATAGATACGGTAGGGCACCTGATTGTCCGTGATGGCATGGTAGAACTGCGCCGTCGGCTGGTTGTAGATGCTCGACCACGACGCCATATCATTGAACGTGACGTAC
>JAABUU010004186.1_pt1 | contig 17338 bp, 14 predicted proteins | sample 5559301 | NCBI WGS metagenome assembly JAABUU01 (sample SAMN10711884, study PRJNA513360) | rock metagenome | isolation source: Antarctica rocks | place: Antarctica: Victoria Land, Richard Nunatak white | reverse complement strand
GCCGCTGTGTATCAGCCGCCCATGCATGCCTACACAGAGGTGCATGATCATCTGTTGGCGTGAGTGGTCATCGGATCGTCACGGCGGCCGCGAACCGGCTCGGGCAGGCGCGACGATGGCGCTCACCTGGCTGTAGCTCGTCCCCTATGCCGGCGAGTTGGCGAGTGCATGCCGATCCGCTCATAGGGCCTCTTCACCGCGAGTCATGAAATAGTTGCGCCACACGACGACGACTACGGGGTACGCTGGACCAACTCATCTCGGGTCTCGGATTGTACGTCGCCTCCCCCGCCACGCCGCACGTTCGCCAGCCAGTGGCGCTGCATATACATGCGCTACGTGGAATCTATATGCAGTGCCAGCATCAGCTCACACCGTCGTCACCCATGTCATATAATGGGTGGCAGAAGGCCGCGCCATGACGGTGCCGATGTAAGACATGCCCTCTTCGATTATCGCGTCAGCACCTGCTTACACCGCGCTTCGGAAACGCACGTTTTCGTACGCAGGCGGGGCGGGTGAAGGTGATGTGCGCCAGCACGTCACGATTCCGCGCCCCGCTAACTGGGCCGCTAGCTTTCGGCAAGACCTTTCCGACGCCGATACCCGCCTCGTCGCTGCACTCCTTGTCGTTGGACACCTGCCCTCACCTGGGGTACGGATAATGACAGTGCGCCGACTGGCAGGATATCCCTCGATCGTGCCGCCTCGCACTCGATCGTGATCGAGGTTCCCGCACACTGGTCGTCCAGGGGCACATAGAGCATCCCATCGCGCAGTTCCCCGCGATACCAGTGCCCCTGATAGGACCGCACGTCGAAGTAGGCGCAGAACCCCTTGGCGGACACACGGCGGCTGCGTGGCCCTCCATGCGGGGAGGACACACGCAAGGCGTGCCTCTCACCTTCCCCGCTCGCCTGGACGCCGATCGTGCGGGTCGCACGGTCGTAGAGCAGGCGGACGTGGCTTGGCAGGCCCAGGGCCGCGCAGGTAGCTCCGTTCATGTGCATCTGGCCGTGCTTGTTCAAGGTGATGCCGAGCCGCTGCCTGCTCGACACACAGTCGTGGTCATACGGATAGACTTCAAAGGCCATCGTTCTCTCCCTCCATGATGTTCATCGTCAATGGTTATGTCATCCGTTGCTGCTTATCGTCAGTGGTCATCGTCACGTTGCCCCCTGCTCAAGGCGGCGCTTCAGAGGGACCAGAGTCCCGCGCGCCGCGCATGTCACGAGCCGAGGGAACGGATCGCGCCGTGCGCATCCCGCCAAATCGGCGCCCACGGCCCGCTCGCTGACAGCGCGATGGCCGTGGCCGCGCGTACATCGAGGGGCGGCAGGCGCCGATCGCGGACGCTCTCACGCGCTCGCGCGAGTGGCCCCTCGCCCCGTCCCGCGCCCGGCGTGACGAAGAGTACGCTGAAGCCGTCGTCGCCGGACCAGGCGCGATAGGCGTCGTATTGCTCCACTTTGCCGGCCAATTGCTGCGCTGATTCGCTGTCCCGATCGATCTCAACAAAGGCGCGGAGCGGGCCACCCGGCCCGTCGTAGCGCACCTCGGCGTCGGGCCGCAGCGTATGGGTCCGCTCCCGTCCGTGCCTATCCGGCGCCAGGTACGGCCGCGTGCAGGCCCACTCGCCGCGCCACCATAGGTTCCCGCCATGCGTCCGCGCCGCCATGAAGAAAGCCAGGAAAGCCGCGTTGACGCCATCGGTGTGGGCCAGGTTTCCCCGCGCGTACGAGAGCCCGCGCTCGCCCGAACTCCGCGCGTCATCAAGCACGCCGTGGACACGCCGATAGGTGACGGGCGATAGGCCAGAGCCCTGGGCGAGGAGACTGGTGCCACGCGTGGTCAGGCTGTAGCGCCAGGCGCGCCCGTGTCCCGGACTATTCGGTCGCCATACCTGACACAGTCCATAACGGCAGAGCGAGCGTAGCACGTCCCACGCATCGAACGGATCGCCTCCCGCAACCGTCGCCAGCGCGCGCCGATCAAGGAGCGGATGCTGGCCGACCTGGAGGAGCAGCGGCCACGCGCGGGGCGGCAGCGCGAGAGGCAAGGTGAGCACGTCCCCGCGCGCGGGCGTGGCGGACGGCGCGGCTCGCACAACCACCGCGCGCCGCCGCAGGTCGTCCGGTCCCCCCGGAGCCGTGCCCCGCATCACCGCACGGCGCTCGGAGCCGGGCGTCGGGCGCGGCGCCATGACGCCCAGGCGGTCGAGCGCGGCGCGGAGGCCGTCTGCCCGCTCGCTCTCGGCGTGAGCGGCGGCGCTCGTCCAGCCCGCCGCCAGGGGGCCGGCTGGGCCGGCCGCGTCGAGGGTCGCGACCGTCGTCCACAGGAGGCCGGGGCGATAGCCCATCGGAATGCGCGCCGCGCTGGACGTGACGAGGAGCACTGGAGGCACGCGCGTCAGGGAGGGCGGCGCGTAATCAGGGCACGCTCGTGCTGCGGCCAGATGGTCCAGGCGCACCGCCAACGTATCCTGCGGCGCGTCACGGTCGCCGTCCCAGAGGTAGCCGACGACGCACGACACGCCATCCGCAAAGCGCAGGGTCGCCTCACCATCGAGTATGAGCGCGTCCGACCCGCCGACGCGCCGGTACGGCCAGCACGCGGGGAACGCGTGCCATGCCTCCATCGCTCCACCCACGCGGGGGAGCGCCGCGGCCAACTGAAGGAGAAATCGCCGACCCGCGATGAGGCGTCGCAGGGCCGGGAGCCGGCGCAGTACCGCGCGCTCACCCAGACCGTAGCGCCCCGTCACCTCCTCCGGGCTCAGGCCCGCGAGAGGCGCGGCGGCCGCGACCCCGCTGGCGGTCAGATAGTACAGGTGGCGGCGCGAGGTCGGGTCGGTCACGTAGCCGGCCTCCTCTCTGGACACGAGAGCGTCAAGGGCGCGGCTCGCGCCCCGCTCACCAATCCCGTATAACAGGGACAGATCATCGGCCGCGAGCAGCGGCGCATGGACCAGGGCCATAAGTGTGGCGTTACGCATGAGATACCTCCATCCGCCCACCCTCCGGTTGCGCCGATGGCGTGGGCGTGGTTGTCGACGTATCCGACGGCTCAACCACCGCCGGGAGGACTAACTGGACCGGCAGAAGCGGTTCCGGTCGCGGATTTTTATGGCGCCGACTCGCGCGGCGCGCGCGTGTTGTCCCGTGGGGGACCCTCTGGACAGGGATGCCGAGCGCGGGCCGCGACCCCGTCGGGACAGGCGATGGCGCGCCGTCCACGGCGGTCGTCGGCGCGTCGGGCGTACCCTCGGTTGTGTCCGGGGGGGAGTGGCAGCGGCGCGCGCCTGCGATGCCGCGCGGTCGGTGTGGTAGAGGTCGGTGAGCCACTTTTTGTAGGCGGCGACCACGGCGTCACGGGGACGACCGTAGCGGCGGGCGCAGGACTCGGTGATCAGGCGCGCCGCCGCGGGCGAGGTGGGCGGGGGTGGCGGCAGCGTCACCAGCACCGGATCGAGTGGGCGCTCCCCGTCCGTCGTCGCCACGTAGCACTGGCGCAAGCTGAGGAGTTGCAGGTCGCGGTAGGTGAGCTTCTCGCCGTCGAGCACATGCGCCAGGTAGTCGGCGTCGTGGTAATCACGCGTGCGGAAGAAGACGTGCGTGGCCGCATTGTTGAAGACGGTCGCGTGCAAGCCCTCCTGCATCGCGTCGACCTGCCCGATGCCCTGGGCGATGCACACGTAGGACCCGTGGTGTTTGCGGATGCGCGGCAGGTACTTGTCGTAGAGCGCGGGCGCGTGCTGGAACTCGTCGATGATCAGGAGCACCTGCCGCGCCGCTTTGTCGCCCTCGGGCCGCGCGCAGACCAGGCTGTGCAGGACGTTGATGAGCGTGGCGTCGAGCAGCGCCGCCGCCTCGTCGGTGATCACCTCGGCGGCGGAGTTAAATAACAGCGGGGCACCGCTGGCGAAGAGGGCGCGCAGGTCAAACGTGCTCGCCGGCTGGCCCAGCAGGGCCAAGCTGTACTGGTTGTCGGCGAGCTTGCCAATGCGCGTCAAGACGGGCTTGGTGGCGTTGAGGCGCTCGGAGCGGGGCATCTCCAGGTAGTCCTTGTGCCAGTAGCGCGTCACGCGGATGTCGTCGGCCTGGCGGATCAACTCGGCGCGGAAGTGCCCGTCCTGCACGAGGGGCTTGACGTCAAAGAGGGTGAGTTGGTCCTCGGGCCGGCGCGTGTGGTTGACGAGCAGGAGGGTGCGCAGGGCGTTGCGCAGCAGGTCTTCGAGGCGCTCGCCCCAGGCGTCGTAGTAGCGGCGCCACGCCTCGACGATGGCGCCGACCACCTGGTCGTCGTCGCGGCCGGTGTGCGCATCGAGCAGGTTGAGACCGGGAGTGCGCGTGGGGTGGCCGACGTCGACCACGACCGCGCGCAGCTTCTGGGCGTCGGGCAGCCAGCCCACGATGTCCTGGACGAGATCGGCGTCAGGGTCGATGACGACAATCTGCACGTCGTCCTCGGCGACGGCATGGTGGACAAGGTGCTGGGCGAAGGTGCTCTTGCCGGTCCCCGTCGCGCCCAGGACGACGGTGTTCCCGCGATGGATCGCCGCCGGCAGGTGGACCATTTCGCGGTGCGTGCCGACGACGGCCTCGCCGATGGGCACGCCCACGGCGAAGGCGTCCGAGGAGGGCAGGAGGGCGCGGGGGCCGCTGCGGGCAAGGCCAGGTACGTCGACCGCCTCAGCCGGCAGATGCCACAGCGCCGCCACCTCGTCAGCGCAGAGGATCGGCCACGGCCGCGGCCAGAGCCGGGGACCGCCATCCATGGTGACGGTGGCCACGCGGTCGGCATCACAGCGACGGGCGACGAAGGCGTTGCCGGTCTCCTCGGCGAAGGCGCCGTAGGCGGCGATGAGCGTATCCAGGCCGCGCTCACACGCCGCGCGGTCCGCGCCGGCGACCAGGAGGCGCAGGCGCGCGGTGAAGGCCGGAGATGCGGCCTTGCGGGTGAGCAGCGTGGAGGAGGGCGCGCGCCGGCCGCCGACCAGGCGCCACAGAGCCAGGAGACCGGCGAAGCCAACGCCCACCGCCTCGCCGAAGGGGACCAAGCCCGCGATCCCGTGCAGGGTGTAGGCGTGGTAGGCGGCGACACCGCCGAGCGCGCCCAGGACGCCCAGGGCGGCGAGCGGACCCGCTGCGGCCGGCGCGTCATCGTCCCGGACGACCCCGAGGGCGCGTTCGCGCGCCACGGCCCGGTCCCGCTCGCGGGCGATGTACGCGCCCCAGCGGCGCGGCCCCGGCCACAGAATGAGTTGGCACACCCCGCGCGTCTCGCCATCGAGCCGGCACAGCGCACCGATCACCCGCTGCAGCCCGGCCGACGGGTCTTCGACCACAATCGAGGCGTTGGTGCGGTCGGGAATCTTGAGCGGCAGGTCCGGCCGCTGGCGCAGCCGTAACTCCGCCGCCAGCGCCGCCTCGCCAGGGCGCAGGCGCGCGGGGTCGTCGGCGGGGCCGGGCAGCGGGGCGAGAGAGCCCTGGGGGTAGTAGCCGGCCAGCGCCCCCTCCAGCGCGGCGCGGGCCGCCGCGTTGGCGGCGCGGGCCACGAAGCGAATGTGACCGCTCTCGCCGGCCATCTCCAGAGCGACGCCACGGCGCGCCGCGCGCCGGGCGCCGGGCGTGAGCCAACCCGGCCAGCATCTGTGCCTGCCCCGCCAGCGTGACCGGGCTTGTGCGCGGCGGGGTCACGACCAGGAGCGACGGGGTGTCACGCATGGGACACCTCCCCCTGGGGCCGGGATGGTCCGCCTCCATTCCCACGCCCCTGTCCCCACCCGGCCGCGGGGTCGGTGAAGACGAGCGGCGCGAACGCGGGACTGACCATGATCTCGAAAGGCAGGCGCAGGCGCTCCCCCTTGGCCGACGGGTGCTGCGCCAGGAGTAATCCCTGCCCCGCCGGCGCGCGCAGCAGGAGGGCCTGCTCCCGCTCGGAGAGGTGGGCAGCCCGCGCCAGGTCGGGCAGGGCCACCTCCTCGCATCGCAGTAGCCAGGTGCGGCAGCTGTTCAGGATCAGGGCGCGCCCCGCCGCCGTGGCCGTGAAGTCGAGCGGGTCCTGGCTGGCCGCGATCGTCTCGCACCAGTGCTTGCGCGCCTGCTTGGCCATCCGCGCCAGGAAGTCGCTCGTACTGGCGAAGCGGGTCACGGCGTGCGCCTCATCGACCAGGACGGAGCGGCGGCGGCGCTCGGAGAGGACCGCCCGCCAAACGTGCTGCGTCACCAGGCTCATCAGGCCGGCGCGCAACTCCGTGTTCTTCTCGACGCCGTGCAGCTCGAACACGGTGAGGTCGTTGTCCAGCGCGACGGTGGTGCGGCCTGCGAAGAGACCGCTCAAGGCCCCGTCGCAGTAGCGGCCGAGGCGCTCGGCCAGGCCAAAGTCGTCACCCTGGCCGTCGAGTGTCGCGCGCAAATCGGCGAGCAGCGGAGCGGACCGGCCGTGCGTCGCGCGCTCGTGCGTGATGCCGGCCTCGCGGTAGGTGCGGAAGAGGGCCGCTTCCAGCCGCGCCTTCGGCCCCGTGCCCAACTCAGCGCCCTCGCCGGCGATGAGTACCTCCAGCAGGTCGATCACCCCCGCTACATGCTCGCGCAGCGCGTCGTATTCCTCATCATCGTCCGCGCCGCCGCCAGCGCCCCCGGCGGGCGCCTGAGGGAGGTCAAGCGGGTTGATGCGGTCGCGTGAGCCGGCCGAGAGGCGCACTACCTGGCCACCGACGGCGGCGCAGAGGTCACGGTACTCCCCCGACTCGCCGGGGTCGATCACGATACGCTGCGCGCCCAACTCACCCACGCGCAGCAGGTGGACCTTGGTCCAGGCACTCTTGCCCGACCCCGAGGAGCCGATCACCACGCTGTTGCTGTTCGTGAAGGCGTACGGGTCGACGATGAGCGGCGTATTGTTGAGTGTGACGCGGCCATACCAGACCCCATCGTCCATACAGAGCGTGGGTGAGCCAAAGGGATAGGTGGCCGCGACGATCTCGCCGGGGACCGGCCGGCTCCAGGCGAGCCGGTCGCGCGTCGTGGGCAGCGCGCTTTCCAGACCAGCCGGGTGCTCGAAGGTGGCGCGGCGCGTGCCCATGCGCGCGGCGCCGAACGCCCCTTCGACGCGGCGCGTGCGCGCGTCGAGATCCTCGCGCGTCGCGCCGTGGACCTGCGCGTAGAGAGACACATGAAACAGCTTCTCTTCATTGGCCTCCAGCCTGGCGACGATGCCGGTGATCTCCTCGATAGCCTGGCGGCGTCCCTCGCTGGGCAGCCGGCCACGGCCCTGGGCGAACAGGCCGACCGATTCGAGCCCCACGAGCAGGTCGGAGAGGTCGGCGACGGCGTGCGCCGTGTCCTGGGGCGCGAGGTGCAGCGAGAGCACGAGCCGCTCGCGCAAGGCAGTCAGGCGGGCGAGCCAGCCCCAAGGGACGGAGCCAGCCCAGGTGGACAGACCGAGCGTCCGCGTCCACTCGTCGTCGAGCCGTAGATGCCCAGTGCTCTCTTCGATGGCGTCGGGGGCGAGAGCCGCGCCGATCGACCCCGCCGGTCTGGCTGTCTGTGCGGCACCACGCCGGATGCGCCAGGGGGCTTTACGCGCTGTCGTCGTCATCGTCGTCCTCCTCGTCATCCGTGCCGTCCATAGTCGCATCGTCGGTTGGTGGGGCGAAGACGACGCGCGCTGTCGCGCCCGGGTCCGCGTGTCCGCCGTCAAACGGTTGCAGGCTGGCCGTGCGCGGACACAGGCGACGGTAGTACAACACCCGTAGAGCGGGGGTGTCGAGGCGCCAACTGTGGACGCCCGCGCGCGCCAGCCCCTCGCGGATCGCGTCGCACCGCTCGGTCAGCAGACGGGACGCCTCGTCCCGGTGTCGTCCATCGGCCTGTGGCCGGCGACGATAGCGCGGGAGAGTTCGGAACCTCGCACCATCCGGGGTGGGCGCGGTCGGCGACGGCGCGGCCGGTATGACCATATAGACACGCTGGTCAAGCGCGCCGGCCCGGACCATGGCGTGACGCATGTAGGCCGCGTCGGCGCTCCCGAGGCGGCGCACGACCAGCGGTTGCCCGGCCAGTCGCGCTATGCGGCGAGCGGCATAGGAGCCGAGGTCGACCGGGTCAGCACAGATGAGCGCCTGCACGGGGAAAGACAGGCCGAGCAGGAAGGCGTGGTAGGCGGTGTGCAGCGCCCGTTGTTGCTCCGGGTCCATCCTCCTCGACGTTGGCGCCACCGCACTCCAAGACGGCGCAACGGCGCCCGTCGGTGAAGGTGACGGTGTCGTCGTCGATCGCGACCGGGACGAACGGGTGGGCGTGGGTCGCCGGGCGACGCGGGACACAGCGCGCTGGGGACCGGATGCGTGGGGGCGCCGGGGGCGCCCAGACGGACGATCGTTCGCCGAGCGCGTGCGTCGTGGCGCGCCGGCCCCAGTCCACGAGCGAGCGGCCGCCGGGACGGAGGATGCCGGTCGCGCCCCCAAGGGCGACGACGGCCAGCGCCTCACCAATGCGGACGGGGGCCAGTAGGTGGGGCTGGCCCAGAACGCCGGCCGCGCCAAACATGCCTGCGACGACAGGCACGAGGTCGCGCGCCGTGTAGCGCCCGACAATGGGGTTGCGCCCGTCGAGATGCGTGGGGACCGTGAGCATAAACGTCATGTGCGTGTCTCCTTCGTGAATAGTGAAGCCGGATGTCAGGAGAAGAAACCCTTGAGCGAGTCGACGATGGGGGTGGCCGCGATGACGCCGATCAGGCCAATGGCGGCGTGCCACCACGTCGAGATGGCCGTGCGCCGCAACTGGGGGCTCGACCCCGAGACGATCCAGAGCAGACCGCCCCAGCCGAAGACGAGCGTACAAAGCGACACGCCGATCAGTAAGAAGTGGGCGCTGATGAAGTCGGCGATGGCGGCGATCTTGTCGAGCGCGTCGCCGAGGCCCGTGGGCGCACCGCTCGGTAGGGTCGGGCCGCCCTTGCCGGCCACACTCTGGGCGACGTGCGCGGCGACAAGGTGGGCGTTGGGGCCGTAGATGGTCAGGAGATGTGCGATCATCGAATGTGCTTCCTTTCTTGTCATGTGTGGATATATCTGTGTCATGTCCCGTGGTACGAGACCATGCGTAGAGGGCGGTGGAACAGCACGGTGGGGCACGCTCACCCATGGCCGCTTCCTCTCCCGCCGAGGCCACCCGTGAGCGACCGGAACGCCAGCAGGCTCACGGCGAGCGGCGTCCCGGTGTAGCCGCGCAGGATACGCGGGACGCGCAGCACCACCACGAACACACCAAGCGCGACGAGGTATTGCGCCCAGGTGATCATGTTGCCCAGGCTGGTCTCGCCCACGATGGTCGTGCCGTCCTTGCCAAAGACGAGCGGGGCGTAGAGCACCAAGTCCTCGCCCATGTGCAGCACCACGATCTGCACGAACTGCGTGATGAGCGTGACGACAAAGAGGCGGCCCCACAACTCGGCCATCCCCTGCAGGCGCGGCCAGGCGTAGCACAGGAGGCCCGCCGGTGCCAGCACGATCAGCGCGTCGAGCAGGCCAATGCGGATAATCATCTGGATCGCCAGCAGCAACTCCATCAGTTCGTCGATGAGCCCAAGCAGCGCTTCCAACAAGACCTGGTTGGCGGCGCCACTGTGGACGCCCACGGCGAAGAGGCGGGTTGATTGGATAGCCACCGCGCCATCGGTGACGGCGTTGGCGAGCTTGATCATTTCGCCCAACACGGGTAGGCTGCCGTTGGCCAGCAGCGCGACGAGCAGCAGGCGCCAGAAACGTTCAAGCGGCCCCGCGTAGGTGCGCTGCGTACGCGCACACAAGAGGATCTCGGCGCAGATACCCAGGAAGACGAAGATAATGAAGGCGTCGGCGATCTTGCGCACGCCGTCCCAGTACGTGGCGACGACAGGATTGCCGAAGGTCAGCGTGGGGTCGGTATTGGTCCAGATATCACTGGCGCCGATGGTGGCGTTGACATTGTCGACGGTGTCTGCGACGCTGCTGATCGTGGCGGCGGCGATGCACGGTCCCCACGTCCCGATGTCCCAGAAGTTACAGCCACCGTCGCCGCCTTTGCCCGATCCTCCCGCCGTAGTCGCGGTCCCCGTGGCGGAGCCGACCGGCGTCGCGGTGACATAGCGCACCAGGCAAGACGTGTGGTCGGGCGCGCAGACCGTGTAGGGGGTGGCGGTGGGCGTCAATGTCACGGTCGCCGTTGCCGTCGCCGTCGGGCGCGGCGTCGAGGTGGAGGCTGGCGCGTGTGGTGTCGGGGTCTGGCGCGTGGCCGCAGCGGCACGCTGGACCGGCAGAGCCATCCATGCGCTTGCAATAAGCACGAAGATGCTGATTGTCGCATACAACCGCCAGTCTTGCCGGCCCATCGTCCTTGCCTCCTCTCGGTCGCCGGATCTGGCCTGACGACATGACCCAGCGTATGAGAGGAAGTTCCTGGAATTCTCCGGGCGGAGATTAGGAGGAGGTTCCCGCGATTCTCGGGGCGGAGATTAGGAGGAGAAATCGTAACACATGCCCCGAAAGAGCGCATCCGCGTCGATCAGTCGAGTGCTCACGTCTGGCGCTCCGCGCAGCGACTCCGTCGCCCACGTCAATGCAATTCGATGCAAGCCCCGAATCTCGGGGTCGATTCGATGCATGTCCCGCCATCGCACCGTCGTTTCCCCTAGCCCATCAAGTGTCGACCCCACGCCCGACGGCTTCTCGGGTCGTTGACTTATCCGACACTCGATCGCGGAGCGTCCGCTAGCGGGCGCACGTTCTCCGCGCGCACGGAGACCACTCCGTCACGGCGCTCGACGACGCCCCGCACCCATACCAGTGAGGCGCCCCGGACGGCCGCGCGGTCGCGCTCGTACACCGCCGGCGGGATGATGACATTGGTCAACCCATCTTCATCCGAGAGCGTCAGGAACATGACGCCCTTGGCCGTCCCCGGACGCTGCCGCGACACGACCTGTCCCGCGATGTCGATAGCGGCGCCACGCGGCCACGTCCTGAGGTCGGCCACGCCGCGCACCGACCGGCGCGCCAACTCCTCGCGCAGGAGCGAGAGCGCATGCCGCTCCGGAGAGAAGCCCAGGGCGCGCCGGTCCAACGCCTGGTCTTCCACTGTGGTCGGAGCCGGCCACGCGATGGGCGGATCGACGGCGGCGTGGATCTCCGGCAGCCAGCGCTCACGCGCGGCGCGCGCCGCGACGGGCGCGCGCCACAACGCCTCCCGCCGCTCCGGCAGAAAGCTCCGCAACGCCCCGGCGCGCGCGAGCGCCAGCGCCTCGTCCTCCTCCAGACGCGCCCGCACGCACAGCTCGTCCAGGCTCTCCGGCGGGGTGTCGCCCCTCATCACTGCCGCGATCCGCCCACATGTGTCCGCGCCCAACCCACGGATCTACCCCAGCCCCAGGCGCACGGCTCCCGCCTCGACCGTGCAGCCCGCCTCGCTATAGTGGATGTCCACCGGCCGCGTGCGCACGCCGTGGCGCGCGGCGTCCTGCAGCACGACCTCCGGCGGGTAGAACCCCATCGGCTGCGCGTTGAGCAGCGCCGCGCACAAGGCGGCGGGGTGGTACACCTTGAGCCAGCACGACACATACGCGAGGTACGCGAACGCGGCCGCGTGCCCCTTCACGAAGCCGTAGCCGGCAAAGGCCTCGACGGTCCGCAGCACCTCGGCCCGCGCCGGCGCGTCGAGCCCCGCCGCGGACAGCCCCTCATCCAGCCGCTCCCGCAGCGCCGCCATGCGCTCCCGGCTACGCCCCCCGCTCATGGAGCGCCGCAGTTCCGCCGCGTCGGCCGCGTCCAGCCCCGCCGCCCGCGCCAGGTCGATCACCTGGTCCTGGAACAGGCAGACGCCCAGCGTCGACCCCAGCACCGGTTCGAGCAGGCGCCGCCCCGCCGCCCCACCGGGGTAGCGCACCGGCTCCTGGCCCTGTCGCCGCCGCAGGTAGGGGTGTACGGCGCCGCCCTGCATCGGACCGGGCCTGATCAACGCGACGGCGACGGTCAGGTCGTCGAGCGTGCGCGGCCGCAGTCGCGGCAGGCAGGCGGTCATCTGCGCGCGGCTCTCCAGCTGGAAGACGCCCACGGTGTCGGCGCGACAAAAGTGGTCGTACACGATCGGGTCGTCGCAGCGGAAGCCGTGCAGCGCCGGGCACGCGCCGCTCTCCTGGGCGATGAGGCTGAAGCAGGCGTCGATCACGGTGAGCATGCCCAACCCCAACAGATCGATCTTGATCAGCCCGGCTAGCTCGACGGCGTCTTTGTCCCACTGCACGACGATCCGTCCGGCCATGCGCGCCCGCTCGAGCGGCGCGACCTCAGCGAGGGGACGCGCCGTCACCACGACGCCGCCGGGATGCTGCCCCCGGTGACGCGGCAACCCCTCCACCCGCGCGCAGAGGTCGGCCAGCCGTCGCGCCACCGGTCCCGGCGGCAACCCCGCTGGTGTGGAGATGCCCACGTCCGCTACCGTATGATCCTGCTCCCGCGCCAGCAGGTCGATCTGCTCCGGCGCGAGTCCCAGAACCATCCCGACGTCCCGCACGGCCGAACGCGCGCGGAAGGTGATCGTGGTGCTCACGAGCGCGGCGTGTCCGGCGTAGCGCGCCAGGGCGTACTGGATGACCTCCGCGCGCCCCGGACGCCCGTCGGCGCGGTCCGCCGGCAGGTCGAGGTCGATGTCGGGCGGGTCGGTGCGGCCGGGATCGAGGAAGCGCGCGAAGCTGAGGTGATGCGCGAGCGGCTCGACGGCGGTGACGCCCAGGCTGTAGCAGACGAGCGAGCCCACGGCGCTGCCCCGCCCTTGACACAGGATGCCGCGTCCCCACGCGTAGCGCACGAGGTCCCACACGATGAGAAAGTAGTCGGACAAGCCCAGGCGCGCGATGACACTCAACTCGTGCGCCAGCCGCCCCTGGACCGCCGCGCCCGCAGCGGCGTCGCCGTAGCGGTCACGCGCGCCCGCGGCCACCAACTCCTGCAGGTACGTGTCGGCGGTGTGACCGGCCGGGACGGGGAAGGGCGGCGGCGCCGCGTCGATGTGGGCGAGCGCGAACCCGCAGCGATCGGCCAGTTCGACCGTCCCGCGCAGCGCCGCCGGCAGGTCAGCGAAGCGCCGCGCCATCTCGGCGGGCGACCGCAGGCTCCACGCCGCGCCGGGGCGCAAGAACGGCCGCGCCCGCGTCAGCGGCACATGCTCACGGATACACACGAGCACATCCTGCAGGTCGCGGTCGCGCGGGTCGGCGTAGTGCGCGTCGCCGGTGGCGACGAGCCCGACGCGCGCCCAGCTGGCCAGCCGCGTCAGGCCGAAACAGAGCAGGCGATCGTCGCGCAGGCCGGGGCGCTGGATCTCGACCCAGGTGTGCGCCGCGCCGAAGATGTCGCGCAGCGCGCCGAGCGCCTCCCGCGCGGCGGGTTCGTCCCCCCGCAGCAGGGCGGCCGGGACACGACCCACACGGCAGCCCGTCAGGCACTCCAGTCCGTCCGCGTGCGCGGCCAGGAGGTCGAGCGTGGCATGTGGCGCGCTTTTCTCTCCCGCCAACTGTGCGCCAGACACGACGCGGCACAGCGACCTGTAGCCGGCGGCGTCGCGGGCCAGCAGCGTAAGGTGGCTGCCGTCGTCGAGGGTCACTTCGGCGCCGGCGATGGGCCGAACGCCAGCGGCGACGCAGGCGCGCGCGTGCGCGACCAGGCCGGCGAGCGAGTCGTGGTCGGTCAGGGCCAGCGCCGGATAGCCCAGGTCGGCCGCGCGCCCGGCCAGGTCCTCGGGACGGGACACTCCGTCGAGCAGACTGTACGCGCTGTGGCCGTGCAACTCGCACCAGCCCGCGCCGTTGTAACCTGAAGCATAATCGTTCATCAATTGCACGCATGTGCTTCACAACTGCGGTGCCGGGTAGTCACGGCCCTTATTGCCGCCCCTGCTGTTCTCGTCATCTGCACCCTCCTCTCGCGCTAGATGCGCTCCCTGCCGCCCGTAGACGACTCTGAGCACAACTGCACGCTTATGCTTCACAACGTCACGATGACCTTGACCAGAGGCGCCTCTCGCGACCATTGCTGCCCCTCGACACGGCGCGCTCCACTGCACGATTATGCTTCACAACGCTGCACGATTATGCTTCCGGTCACAGCCGTCCCGCTCGGTCGCGTGTCTCTGCACAAGGTCAATCCTTCCCGTTCGTGAACCGGCGACGTGTGTCAGTCTCTCGACGACGCTAGCCCCACATGTGCGTTGCGCCGCCGGATCATGGACATCGTGCTGTGTCAGTCATAGATGCGCTCGACAAACCACGCGGCGCCCTCGTCGATGGAGAAGATCTCGTAGACGAGGGCGCCGTCGAGCACAACCTTCATGTAGGCGCGCTCGCCACGCAACGGGTCGGCCTCCCCGCGCCCCCCCGCCCCGTCGCTCTCCGCCCACCAGGGAGCGGGACGGATCCAGCAGGCGACGACGTGCGTGACCACGCGCTCGCGGCCGCCGCGCCGCACCCGCGCGGGCAGCCCATCCGCCCCTCGGCGCACGTCAAGCGGGGCCGGTGGCCGCAGGCGGCGTGTCATGGTGTGGACTCCGCCGCGTCGCGCGTCTACCCGTCCTCGGCGAGGGGGTCCGCGCGCCAGCGATACGCCAGGCCCCGGCCGTCGCGCCGCGCGTGGGCGCTAAGAACGGCGGTCAGACGCGCCTGGCGCCGCCCTACATCCGCTCCCTCGTCGTCCCACAACCCCTGCTGCGTCGCGTCGGGCGCGCGCAGGTCTGTCGCGCACAGCTCGACCATCTCGACCGCTGTTAGGGGCCGCGCCTCGACCAGGAGGGCCAGGGCGCTGCCCACGAGGGCCGGGGTACCCTGGAGCGGAGGCCACAGTTGACCACATCGCGCGTGGCGTGCCCCGTCCTCGCAGGTGAGGTGGAGCGTCAATGCGGCCGTCGCTTGTCCCTGGCGCGCCAGCAAGCCGGCGAGCCGTTCCCCCAGATCCCGTACCACCGCCGCGAGGACCACGCCATCCTCCACCCCGCCATCGAGCGTGCGCGCGACGCTGAGGCGCGCCGGTGGCGTCCAACGGCGCAACGGCGGCTCGGCTACCCCCGCGGCGACGCGCCAGGCGCCGCGCACGTCGTCGCCGAAGCGCAGCGCTACCCCCGCCTCCGGCAACGCGGCCAGCGCGCCGGCCGTCGTGACCCCGAGTCGCGCAGCGCCGCGATTGAGGCTGGCGTGAGGCCCAGCGCCGGGTCGTCGAGCGGCAACGCGCGCAGGAACGCCATCGCCGCGTCACCCCCCAGCGCGTGCGGCTCCCCCGCGTCCATCCGGCGCGCCAGCGCCCGCGCGACCACGCGCGTCGGCCCCGCCCCCGCGCGCGCGTCGATGCCCCGCGTGGCCAGCGCGCGTACGATGGCGCGCGCCACCACGCCGCCATCCCAACGCACGGGGTCCATGCCCCAGAGCGCGGCGAGTCCGTGCGTGTCGAGGTACGCCACGCCGGCGTCGGCGTCGGCGTCCGCCGCCTCGACGATGGGCGAGAACGCGGCGAGGGCGTGGAGCATCTCGGCGTACAGGAGGGCTGCGGCCAACGGGTCGGGCGGGACGACGACGAGGGTGGGGCAGCGGAGGCGCGCCTGTGCGACACTCTGACCCCTGACGACGCCCGTACCCGTTGCCAGGGGACAGACGGCGACAACGCGGCCGCCGCTGGCGAGGGCGACGACGAGGGGCGTGCCGCGCAGGGCCGGACGGGCGCGCCATGCGGCCTGGAGCAGCGGCTCCGGATGGATCTCGACGGCGACGAGCGGCCCCACGGTCGGCCCTTCGTCGCGGCGCACGATCCCCGCCGTCCGTGCGTGCGGGCGGCGCGACGAGCGCGCGGGCGCGGCCATCAGCGCGCCGCCCCAGCGAGGGGGTGCCCCAAGAGCGGCGTGGCGTCCCAGGCCCTCCTGATGTGCGCCTCAAGCGCCGCGGCCAGAGCGGGGTCGGTCGCCAGGGTCGTGGCCGCACGCGTCTGGGTGCGCCCCAGCGCGATCCCCTCCGTCACCAGGCCGAGCCGCGTGTCAGTAATGCGCCCGGTCAGCAGTCCGAGTGTAACCAACTCCCGCGCGTGGTTCGTGCCGCCGTCGGTCAACTCCAGCGCCAGGGCCGGTCCCCGGCACAACCCGTGGCGCTTGACGACTGTAGCCGTCGCGCCCAGGCCGGCGACGTCGCCGTGGGGACCGAAACGCAAACCGGTCGGACGCAACGCGACGCGCAGCGCGGCCGCTTGTGCAACGACCACTCCCCCCACGGTGTCCCAGGCGCGCGCCCGGTCCACGTCGTCCCGCGCCAGCGGCGCGTTCGTGACCAGCAGCGCCGTGCGCCGGCCGCGCAGGGCCAGGCGTAGCTGCGGCAGCCACACCCGTAACAGGCGCAGGTCGCCAGCCCCCGGGAGGTTGAGTAGGCCCGAGAGGGAGGTCACCAGCAGCAGGTCGAGCGCGCCGGAGCGGGCGAGCGCGACCATGGCGGGCCACGCCTCCTGAGCGGTGGTGGGACAGGCCAATACCAGGGACGCGAGGTCGACGCCGGCGGCGGCGAGGGCGTCGGGGTCGGACGCGCCGTCGGCGTCGAGCAGTAGCGCCAAGCCGCCGTCCCGTTGCGCCCGCGCCAGGGCCGTATGCGCCAACGTTTCCTTGCCGGCTCCGTCGACGCCGGCGTACTCGGCGATAGCGCCGCGCACGAGCCCACCCGTGAGCAGATCGAGGCCCAGCGATCCGGTCGAGAGCGGCGGGGTTCCGGTCGCCGCTCCCGGCGCCACGAGATCGCCAGCGGCACGGATGATATGCGCGCCGTAGCGCCGCCGCAACGCGGCGACGACCGCGTCCAACGCCGCGCGGTGTGTTGTGGGGACGCGACTGGGCCTGAGCCGATGCGCCATGAACTGCCCTGTTCGTACTATACTAGAACGCATGTTCTATATACACGACGACAGGCGGCGTTGTCAATGACCTATGAGTCGAAGCGTCTGTGTGCGGGATAGTGATACTGACATAAAGAAGGACTGTACGCCTCCGTGCATACGCGCGCCACGCAGCGACACCCGTACCGCGTGGAAGATAAACGTCGTTTCCCGCCCCCACGCGCACCGTCTCTACCGCGGCAGGGCCCTCTGTCCACTGTCACGTTGCCCACGACCTGGCTCCGTTTCGTGGGCCGTAGCAGTTTAGCTTTATATATATACTTCTCTAGTTTTCGCTCACAGCATGGCAGCAAGGGAACGCCTTTGGTAGAGTGCGGGTGCTAAGACCGTCCGATCCAAAGGAGTTCCCTGATGCCCTCCGCAGTCTATCGTATGATGACCCTCCTG
>JAABUU010004180.1_pt1 | contig 17365 bp, 19 predicted proteins | sample 5559301 | NCBI WGS metagenome assembly JAABUU01 (sample SAMN10711884, study PRJNA513360) | rock metagenome | isolation source: Antarctica rocks | place: Antarctica: Victoria Land, Richard Nunatak white | reverse complement strand
GCAGAACCGGCAGTCAGGTCCATCAAGAACGCCAAAGAAGAAGAAGATTTTACAAGCTTCTTGCTGGCTTTGATGGCATAATCGTCGCCACATGGATTCACGTGCGAATGCACGTTCGATTTCTGCAGATGCTCGACGGATGCAACCTCAAAGCGGCGCAACAATCAAGCTGCGGACTTTAGCCCCACATTCAGATCGCTGATCATCATGGCGGGTACAGCAGCCACCGCGAGCGTGTTGGGCCTGATTGTCTTTGGCACCCTCGCTTCCCTACTCGGCAAAATCGGTAATCGCCGACACCCAGCGAGAAGCAGAAAACAGCCCTGTACGCAAAAATTTTGTTTGTAATGTTTCAACGTGTATGTTGCAGTTTACGAGCTCTCGGGTGAGGACTTCCATGGCAACGACAAGCTTTTCAGGTGAACATGTGTGTATGCATGTATACACGTATGGTGCTTCACGTCGACCTGCATAACGATGGGCTTCGTACAACACACCTCGCCGCTAAGTTCTCCGCCGCCTCTGCTTCAGGAAGCCTTGGGCGACCACTACCTTTATGTTCATCGGCATGTCTTTCTGTCTGCCCATTGGTTGGGCGTTTGACTGTTTCCAGCGTCAAAAGAAGCCAGAATCGTCAGACACTGAGCCTCTTTTGGAGCATGACCAGGCAAGCCTTGAAGCATGTGTACAGTGCAACAGTAACTTCATGTCTGGCATTGAGGCCTGCATTTGGCTGCACAGAGTTGCTGAATCCTGCTCAAGTCGTCTGATAAACCATGAAGTCATTATTGCCAATCTAAACCCTAACTCAACAGTCTTAACTACTTGGTGTCTGCAGACTGCTCAAACAGCATCTGGGGACCATTCCACCCATCACAGTAATTTGCGCAACACCCTGCTGTTGGCCATCCCAACAGCATTCGATTTGACTGCCACCATCCTGATGAGCGTTGGGCTGTTATTTGTCACTGCTTCAGTCTACCAGGTGATTAGCAGCTAATGCCCTCAACAGCTGAGGCCACAATTTTGACTTGATGACATGTGTGCCAAGTTGTCAATACGAGCCCCGGGTGCTTCATATATCGATCACATGCTTGGACCCTGAAAATTTGCCCTGGATGCAGATGCTGCGTGGAGCTGAGATGCTGTTTGCTGCCATATTCTCTGTGGTGTTCTTGAAGAGGACCCTCAACAAGTATAACTACATTGGCATTGTCTGTTGTTTGGTAAGTTTCTGGTGCTGATGGCAGCCTAGCACTAACTCAGTGCTCTGTCTGGCACAACTGTTCCTGACCCGTCTGGCCACAATACTTGGCAATGCTGCACTGTAGCACACTTCTGAATATCACTGCTCAGTAATAGGATGACCCCCTGTGCACAGGTTGGAATCTGTGGCGTTGGTATATCCAGTGTGCTATCTGGGCAGGGCAGTGCATCCGCTGATGTCACCCAGTCACAAATTCTGTTAGGAATGGCCCTTATTGTCTGCTCTCAGGTAAGGCATGACAACAAAAGCTGCAATAGGCGCATTATATTGACCTGTAATGGAGTGTTTGATAGTTCCTGTGCTTGACCAGTTTGTATGTGATGAGCTGTATGCTGTGATGTTTGACATCGATGTCTGGGACTGAAGAAGGTGCTGCGCTGTTCCTGCTGCAACCACAAACTGAGATCAAGAACGTCTTGTTGCATGCCAGCACACCAGAAAAGAAAAGACTACACCTTTCGGCGTCAATTTAATGAGAAGCCAAGTATTATACCGGGCTGCCCAGGTCCAGCACACCATGAATGCAAAATGCATCCCTCTCCTAAAGGCAACCACCTACATCATTGACATACTATCCTGTCTTGCAGGCTGTCCAAGCTGCACAAGTGACAGTTGAGGACTACGGTAGGTGTCCTTGTTGACAAGCTGGCTTTGCATGCTGCTGCTGCCTCAGTACTTACCATTTCTAAGGCATGGCTTCTGCAGCTGTTCTTGCCGCAAACAAGTCTGCAGCAGTGGGTAACTCTTGCGTTGCTTGCTCCCCCAGGTTGTGCAGCGTGCAACAGGCCTGACATCATGCACAGTTTTTGCCTGTATGCTCATTTCACAGGTCATTGTTTGTGTACTGGTGTGAACCATACACACCCATTGTTACGTTGGCTCATGAGACGCGTACGTAGAGGCACTCGCTTTGTGTAGATGGACAAATTCATGCTGTGCAGTGATGAATGATATCGGAACAGCTCCGCTCCAGGTGGTAGGATACGAGGGCATCTTTGGCTGCCTGGCCATGTTCTGTGTGCTGCTCCCCATAGTGCAGCACACCCCGGGGCAGGATGGCTCCGGCCTACATGAGGACTCCTGGGAGACTTGGCATGTAGGCTCACGCACTCCTTGTCCATGCTGAACTCATGCTGGCTGTCCTTGCTGGGTGCTATGTGAGCTGCACATGCTGCAAGAGCCCGACAATCCATTCTTGCTGTTGTTGCCTGCAACCTTTGCCATTTGCACATGCCATTCAGCAGATAGCAACAAGCTTGGCAAGCCTATGATGGAGTGTAGATGGGGAGCTTCGTGTATCAACAGACACCAAGCTCCCCATCTCATCACACACAGATGGGTGTACGTGACATGGACAAGCTGTGTTGCGGCTCATCCAGACCTAACGGTGTTGTATGTGTCATGCAGCTCATCACCCACTCCCCCACCCTACCCTACATGGTCCCAACCCTGGTGCTGTCCCTGCTGTGCTACAACATTGCTGGCATGTTTGTCACTGATGAAATTGGCGCGGTGGCCCGCACTGTGCTGGAAACCATGAGAACCCTGTTTGTGTGGATTGTGGACCTGGTGCTGTGGTACACACCACTCGGCCTTGGGCGTCTGGGAGAGAAGTGGGACAACTACTCTTACCTGCAGCTTGTCGGGTGAGCAATCCAGCCAATCACTGATTGCATCTGCTATGCTCAGAACCAGTGTTTGTGCCTTGTCACAGACTCCATAAAGGTGCGCATAAAGCATGCATGCTTGTGTGACCTAGGTCTATGTATTGATTGCAGTGTATTAGCATGTAATGTGGCATGGGTCTGACTGCACAAGCATTGTGAAATGAGAGGGCCTGTCAAACCCAGCCATGTGGCTGTGCTCACTAAGCTGAGTAGTATATTGACCACAGATCTGTCTTCTGTAGTGCTTAGTGTATGTTGATGTCCCGGCCAGTTCCTGTCGACTCCACAAACTAGTCCCAGAGACAGACGTGAACTTCTTGTTTGATGGACTGCAGGTTTGTGATCCTGGTCATCGGTACTGTGGTGTATGGGCGTGGTGATGAGCAGCACGTTGAATCTCACAAGAACCAGATTGCATCCACACACCCTCATCTGCATTGGCAAGGTACTCACTAGTCTGTCCTTTACACCTTCCTGTCTATGCTCACTCACTCACCCACCCACTCACTCACCATTGCATCCATTTACGCATTCAAATTTTTGAGTTTTGAACCGCAAAACTTTGAGTTTGCAGTCAAGAACAGGAAGCTTGGTTTGACTGTGTTCATCTCGTCATGTGTGCTGGCGAGGTTGAAGCAGTGCTCACTCTGTGGCTTTTGGTCATAATTAGGGCTGCAGAGTATGCATGCAGTGTAGCCCTGCATTGTCTTGCAAGATAGCTTCACTCAGTGACTGAAGCAGTCACGCAGACGCTGGTCTAACCGTGCAGAGCTGTAGTGCTCACATTGTCAGCATCCTTGCCCTCCGTGTTTGTTGCCTGGTCTACATCTGCTCTGAGAGCATGTTGTGCATCCTGCAACATGTCAACATTGCATCACATTGCACAGCCAGACATGTCTGTCTCAGGTGTGTCTGTCTGAGGTATAGTATGAAGCATGCATGCAGCTGCCAGCATAACAGCATTTTACATGCTGAAAGCGTGAGTGTGTGGGTGCAGGTGCAGTGAACAAGCTGCGTGACCTCCGCCGACCTCTTCACAGGGTATGCACTTCTTTGGTTTCATGCCCGCACGTCTTGCTTGCATTGCCTGTGTGACCCAAACTTGCTGTGCATTTAATGCATGACTGTACAAGGTTGCGTAAGACAGTTGTTGGCTGGCTTTGAAGCTACCACGCTGATATCGATTGCATTGCAAAAGACGTGCAGCAAGCATGATTAGACATATCATGTTAAACGCAATGCAATGATGTGATGTTTGTGATCAGAAGTATCACACCATTGCATTGCAGTGAGCATGATATGTCTGATCATGCTTGGTACAAGTCTTTTTCATTGCAGTCAGTGTCAATTCAATAACCACAAAGCCAGCCAGCAATGCTGACTGCTTACGTTTTGGTTGGGGTTCCATTTGTGTACTCAGCGCGTGCTGAGGACTTGTGCAGCATTTGCTAGCTTGTGTTGGTGTGCTGCAGAGCACGTATGGTATTGCCAGTGCAGCAAGGTCTGCAGTGCTCATCAGCCGCCATGCCAAGGCAGCTGCAGCACACACAGCAGCTATGCAGGAAACTGAGCCTTCTGCGTGATCAAATCACAGCACCAGCATTGGTTGGGCTGGCTAGTCTGGCCAAAACAGTTGAGCGGCAATAGCACTCCAAGGCTAGTATGCCAATTTGGCATTCATTGGCTTTTCAGGAGCTGATTGTCCGTCGTTTTGTGTGTTGCTACTGTTTTGTGTGTGGTGAAAGGTTCAGGCTGGGCATGTGTGAGAGTATCAGCATGTATGATGTGCATTGTCAAGCAGAGTGAAAACCTATGCAAGTACACAGTCTGACGTGATGCTGTCATGTTTTGAACGGGAAGTTGTCAATGTTGAATTTGTCTGTTCCAACACAAAAAATACAGGCAGGAACTATGCAGCACGTCAGCATATCCTATTGCAATTTGCGTAAGTACCTTATACTGACTGGCTGCAATATGCTGCTAAGGTGCTAAATATACACATATCTCCCTTCTGTGGTGAGGACTTCAGTGCATGCCTTGGTGTGTTGCACCTCAAAACGAGTATCTTGACGTTCACGAGGTGCTGGCAGGCAGCGCAAGCATGACAAAGACCGAGAGCATAGCTTGAACCTCACTTGCTGTGCGACAGGCAATTTGACACGCTCTGTCAGCTAACAGCACCGGCAATGCCGTGATTGACAGGCAATTTACATGCAGATAATCTCTAGGGTTGCTGAATGAAAGCTTGCATCATGCACACTTGAGATCTCAAGCAGGCTGCTGACTCATCCAGCAAAATGTCACACTCATGAGTCATACAGGCAAGCTAGAACCATGTTGCTTGCAGTACGCACTTACAAGCTACACCAACAAAGACTTGGCAGCTATTGTGGCTGAGTCAGCTGCCGTCATGTCTGAGTACATGTAAGTCTCTGTTGAGCATGTTTTGACAGCCAGGTTGAAGAAGTTGGCTGCCGCTGGGTTGAACATGGGGTTCTCAATGAACTGCAAGAACAGGGTACTGATCCTTTTGCGCAGTCCCTCCATGCTGCCTGCCTTGCGGCCCCTGCAACACCACAAGCATAGCCTCATATGCAGGCACAACGCCAAGAGCATCTACATTCAAGCAACATGTGCAAGGCAGGCCAACTCATTGCCAAAGCTTTGCTCACAACTGCATTCTACCATTGTTCCTTGATCCACAGCATGCCTCCAGACGCAGCATGTATCATGCAGATTAACAAGGGCTTGTACCATCCGTTTTAACATGGACTGCATACAATATCTTCATCCTGACAGACGCATACCTGTTGATGAGGTCAGCTTCTCGGTCAATGAGCTGCACCAGCTCACGGGTGAGGCTGCAGTCAAACTCCTTGGCCCGGAACTTGACATGCAGCAGCACATCCAGGCGCTCCCCTGCAGTCAGACCCTGCAGCTGCAACCCCCTGTACAGGCCCCTCAGCTCCCCAGCCCTGCACGCAGACATGCAATTTTGGCAATGAAGTTTCTTGCAGCATGTGCCAACTCACTGGATGTGCTAAACCTTGCAGGTGAGCCCTGCGTACAATCCAGCAACTTGCCACCCTTGCACCCAGATATCTTGTCTCATCACCCGAGGTTGATGAGATACACAATTTTGCGGAAGCCCTGATGTACAGGGCCTGGTAGTGCTGGACTATAGGTCTAAGTCAGTAATGCATGTACTGTCTGCATGGATCTAGCCGAATTTGCGAATAATAAAGCGACAAAGCTGCGGCTGCATTTCCGTGCATCATTGCCCTCCACACAAATTGAACAATCAGTCATGCAGAGCACTTTGGCAGGCACTTTGCTAAATGCAGGTGCCTGCATTCTCACAGTAGAGCGCTTGTCAGGCACTTTGCTGAACACAGGTGTCTGCATTCTCACAGTAGAGCACAGTGCTGCATAGGGGTTTCCACAGAAGACAATGGCGGGCTGCATACTTGGTAGTCGCAGGGGTATGGACTTCCAAGAGGGCTCCATTGGAGAGGGGCCAGGTCTTGGTGTGAGCCATTGTTGCCAGGGCCGCTGCCACCTTCTGCTCCCTCTTCACCACATCAGCCTCCCCTCGCAACCTGTCTATGCTCTGCAGCAGCTTGGTCTCCTGCAGACAGGTGTGAAGTCATTACAGTGGGCAGGTAGAATCATGCATGTATCGCCTCCTGCACAAAAGGAGAATCAGTGGCGAGTGGGGCTCTGTGTTGGGGAGTTACTGTGCTGTTTGCAGCACTATGTTGTGGTGGCATTTTTTGCTGCACCACCGCAAAGGTGTCATGTACTGCTGTGCTGTGCTATGTGTCATGACTTGCAGTGACAAATAGTGATAAAACCAAGATCCTACCCCAGAACTTTGCTGCTTTTGCATTCTGCACCATGAGAGCAAAGTTCCCACAATCTGCTGCATGTGCTGGTTTCTGTTTTCAGCAGAGTCAGTCAGCATGCGCCATGTGAAAGCAAGTTGTGTTGCCAGCCAAGGGCTAACCTGGTGCAGAAGGTGGGCCAGAGCCTGATGGCAGTCCTCAGGCGAAAGTCCGGCAGCCTTGATGCGGGCAGTCTCGGCCAAACGCCAAGCCTCCAGCTCGCTGTACAGCAACGCGAAGTCGGCAGAGGTGCGCGGCTGCAGGCGACGCTGTGCTTCTCGCCGCCGATGAGCCGCCTCCTGCTCAGCAGCTTGAGCTGCCGCTCTATTTGCCGCCGCTGATCCTTGCCTTGCCTCTTTCAGCATGAAGCTCACCCTGCACCACAGCCGGCAGCTATCATTAGAATTGCAGGCTGGAAGTGTGAAAAGACACGCACAATGTTGTTTCGGCATGTTGCTGAATAGGATTGCATTGAAAAGTGACAAAGAACATTATCTACAGATCAGCAGTCTGTGTGCCAGCTTGCATGTGCACATCACAGCATGCTTTGAATCCCTCATCTGGACGGAATCGGGCACAGCTGTAGCATCCCTCAAAGTGCTGAAAAGCGTACACACCTCCTGCGTGCCAGCCAGCCTCTTGTGAAGCGTTGTATAGTGGCAGCACACTTCTCCTTCACAGCCCAGACTTCAGCAGCTGACACATATGGTCCTGCACAGTAACAAGTGTACCCTCAATGGGTGACAATGATAGTCTTGCTTTCGCCTACCACATACAGTACTGACGTGCATGACACTCGAAGCAGCAAAGATGCAGTGAGGACCAGGAGGTGCATACTTGCTGCAAGGATCTTGTCTCTGGAGGTATCTAGCAACAGGTCTGGGCGTGCCATCTGCACATGAGCCTCTCTGCAGGTCTGTGCACTCCTCTGCTTCACCTCCACTGTCTGACACGCCCTCTCTGCTTGCATTGCTCTTGGGCCTCCAGCTGACTGCAATGCAAACATCTCACACCTTTATGCAATGTATTCTGCGCTCTCATGTGCACATGCATCTGACAAGCCATGCCTTGAGTCATGGGACATGTGTCACAACACAGCTGTGATGCATGTGCTCATCACAACCAATACTTTAAGATACTGTAAGCAGCATGCCACGGGACAGAAAGCCACCAGCCAGCCCGGGCTTTCATCCGCGTAGATTGAACCAGGGATATTGAATTGACCCTCACAATATCTGTTAGCCTGACAAGACTTGCTCTGATTTGCTGCAAGCAAATAGAGCCAACATGCATTGTGCCAGCATACCATAACAATGACTTTCTCAGTATGATCATCAGCTGTTCTAAATTCTGTACCCCTGATTTGTGCCTGCTTGAGAAGCAAAACTCTTGCACACATTGCACACTGGCAAGAGAGACTGATCGCAATACAGAATCCTCACCTGCCTGTCAGTTTGACAATCTGCATGATGGTACAAAGTGCCATTCCGCTTGTCCTTATAACCACCCCTGTAAGCCTTGTTCTGCCTTTGGCTTACATCCACGAGGACACTGACTGTCTTGACCTGAGCATCTGGGCCTTCCAGCACATGCACCTCAAACCTCTGCAGGGCACCGTCAGCTTGCTTTAGGGTGCTGCCCTACTGACAACCACTAACTCACTAGGCTGCTGATAATCAGGCAGCAGCCTAGGGCATCAGCATGCTTCATGCTTCAGGCATGTTTTAACACAGAAGGCTATCGACCTGAAAAGAGGTAGCTGAAAAAATGCTGTCTTGAAACATCAGCTTGAACATGAGGACATGTCTGCAAAAGTAACATAGTCAGCCTAGTGCGTTGCACCAGCAGGAGAAGCAGACAAGACAAGCCTGAGTCAGCAAGTGGTGGACAGGGGCCAAGCAGAGTTTCGTGACAGCCCTCAGGTATGTTGCTTATGGTTGTAGAGCGCTTGACTTTACAACGTGAGATGCAAAGGCTGCTTTGGCAGAGTTGCTAACCTACCTCAGGCAGGATAGCCTTCTTTGCAGGCTCGGCTTTGTGCTTAGCAGGGCTGCTCAGCATCTGGTAGTGAATAACCAGCTCTATATCAACATGCTGCTCTGGCTGCATCACGGGGATCAAACATTACAGCTGTTCATTTGTGTAATGTTGTGTTTTGTTCACTCTGCATAGTACAGGCAATGACTGCATGGACAAATGCATGGAAGGAAGAACAATGGTAGCTTGTGAGAGGTTTCAGAGATGTGACTAGCGGGTGCAATCTTTCAGTGAGAAAATCCACCTGAATGCCACAGCTGGCCAGAGACTGGTTGTCCTGCAGCTCCTGCCGGTTGTACTTGACAGATAATGCAGTCTCTGCTATGTTCCAATTGCTGCATAGGCTGTGCTTGATCTCAGCGGCTGTGGTTGCCAATGGCACTATCTGCAGGTGCTTCCAGTTTTCTGTTGGCACAACAAATGTTGCATGCGCAAATGGCGCGGCTTCTGCTTCTTGGCCGGAGACAGAAGGCTCGTTCTGTAAAGGCGGAACAGCAGATGAAGGCAGCTGCTCAGGCAAGCTGGGCAAAGCTGTTTGTTCATCAGGATGACTTGTTGCTGGTGCAGCCGCTGAAGCACCTGGAGCTTGTTCCACAGCTGGCTGTGTGGCTTGGCTCTGCAACTCTTGTTCGCCAAGCTGCATATCTGGGGCTGCATTACCTTCTTGTACACTGTGTGACGAGGCTAGAATGCCGGAGGTGTCTGCCTCTACTCCCTGCTGCTCAGGCTGACCCAGTAGGGGGGCCTCAGATTCTGAGGAAAGTGCAGCTTCGGACGCAACATTTGCCTCAGATGCCGCCTGTTGAAGCGATTCTTCGGCAGTGCCGCTTTGCTGGTCGTCCTGCTGGTTGTGCAGGGGCACTGCACTGGTCGATCGCGAGATAGGACTGTGAGCATTGGCGCCCTCTCGGTGAGAATGTGGCACCTGCCCTTCGTTGATGCCTGTCACATTGGGTTCGACATGAGTAGGCTGGGGCTCGGCAGCTGTGTCTGACTCCATGTCACAACGGGGCTGAGCAGAGACGTTGTTTACACCAAAGAGACGCCTATTGCCTATGTGTTGATATAGTTGACCAGCTCGATTTTGACCCACGCGCTTGCCTAGCAAGGGTTGTCAAAGCCACGAGGCACAGCTGCGACCGCAGGTACACTGCACCCAGGTGCACAAGCGCAATGCAGGGGCTCATCGGTTGACCTAAAACTTGTGGGAATCGAAATGTTTATTCTCGAGCAGTATTGTGTCGTCCATTGCACTGCGCACTCGACAACCCCTGCAAGTAGTGTTCATCCGGAGCCCTTCGCACATCACTGCCCGTAAATTCGTACTGCAAATCAGAGGCCAGACGTGCAGCGTTCACGAAACCCTGCTTCAGCTTAATCACCTTGATTTGGCAAGTGTCATTGTGATCTGAGCACCAAGCAGTTGGCAGCGAGGCAGACCTGGCAGCATGGGGGAGTCACAGGTGACCTATTTTGCAGCAGGACTGCCGCTCTTTCTTTGCGACGTCATCGAACCGTCCTGAAGCTGACGACTGTTGTGTCACATATAGTACTCATTCTCTCTTACAACCTTTAGTCCGAGTGGAAAGCTTGTACAGATCGAATACGCATTGAACGCTGTATCAGCTGGCACCACATCATTGGGCATTAAAGCTACCAATGGCGTGGTCATTGCCACAGAGAAGAAACTCAGATCATCTCTTGTTGATGAGACCACTGTGCAGCGGATATCAACGTTGACACCAAACATAGGAGTGGCATACAGCGGTATGGGTCCAGACTCAAGAGTGCTGGTCAGAAAAGCACGCAAGCAGGCACAAGCTTACTATCAGCTATACAAAGAACAAATCCCTGTAGCACAACTATGTAGAGAGGTGGCAACAGTCATGCAGGAGTTCACACGTAAGCTGATCATCTTCCTTTATATGCTTGAGGTGCTCTTCACATGCACCCTCTGGTATGCGTTGTCTCATTGCTTTTGTTGTCGCAGAGTCTGGTGGTGTACGACCCTTTGGTGTGTCGCTGCTACTAGCTGGGTACGATGAAAATGGGCCACAATTGTATCAAATAGATCCATCTGGATCTTACTTTGCCTGGAAGGCTTCTGCCATTGGCAAGAACATGACGAATGCCAAAACATTCCTAGAGAAGCGGTACAGTGATGATATGGAGATAGAGGATGCAGTACATACAGCCCTACTGACTCTTAAGGAGGGCTTTGAGGGCCAGATATCTGGCGACAACATTGAAGTAGCCATAGTAGGGCCTGATCAGGCTTTCAAGGTACTAACAGCAGCAGAGGTGTCAGATTACTTGGAGGAGGTGGAGTGATTCTGCATGAATTGCCTGTAGTTGCACATAGCTGCTGACAGATTTGCAACACATCAGCATTGTCTGTGCTGTTGATGGCATGACAACGATCTCTGCTTACAAATAGCAGCCTCGCGCAGACGTTTTCTGACAGGCGCAATATTCGGCAGGATCTGTCTGTCAAATCCAAAGCTGGTTCGTGCCTGTTGAATCCTCGCTGCAGACTAATCAAAGGCACCAGGGCATGTTATTATGAGTATGTGGCGCACCCCGCTCTTGCACATCAGAGAGAGCATGACATGTCAGTTTGACAACAAATCTGGCCACAGCATCATTGTGGCGCGTTACAATCCAGCATGTCTGGCTCATAAGCTCCTGATATCTGGAGCGTTTGATCACTGCACATTGGAAGTGTGGACCAGGTTTAACATCTGCTTAGTGATCGCATTGAACAACAAAACCTGCTGTCATATAATGATATTCATGTCCGTCATGGGCAAATTTACAAGCAACTCCAAATCTGATGGCCATGACATGGTGCCTGGATTGAATCATTGCTTTGACTTAGTACCAAACTGTATGTTCAGCCATAGGCCAAACAAGATTGCTACACCCAGCAGAGCAGGAGGCGCAGCTATGACTTTGCTCCACACTGTCCCTGATGAAAGCAGCAGAAACGAGACTGCGCAGAATGTGGCAGCCAGCATCAAAAGGATGGTGTAGCCCAGCACACTGGTCCTTGCAAGACCAATATCTTCCATGCCTGCACATACATCATCATCACGATCATCTGCATGCCATTATTCCAACACAAGTTATGATGTTGGCTGAACCTGAATCTGCAAGACAGCTTGTGAATGGCCTTATGCAAAACACAGAATGACAGAAATTTTTGCATCTGTGCCAGGATGCCAAGCTGACTTGTATACTTCAAACTGTGGGCATAGAGCAAAGGAATAGACCATTGCTCATTGGTGGATGCTTTGCCACAGCAACGTGATAGGACATCACACATCTATCCTGAACGAGTCCGTGTATAGTTTGGCGACCTGCATATTCACATGGTCCGCCCCTGGTGAACACAAAGCTGCTGCCTCTGCCACCTTTGCCAAGTCTCACTCGCTTGTCCAGGTAGGTCGTAGCCAAGGAGACTGAACTAGTAGGGCCAACTGCCAAGCAGATGCCACCCGGCAATGACAATCTGGGTGGCTCAAAATCCACCTGCAAATTTAGAGCTGATTTATCCTGCTGGTACTATGAGAGTCACCTCACACTGCTGATGGTCAACGCATGCTGCTGCTGATCTGGTGCAAGCAATTATGCATACTCAAGCTCAACAAACACCACTCAAATGCGTCCATGAATCCTGATTACCAGACTGTTGAATATCTCTTGATTGTAGCATGCAGCAGAGGATGTGTTGGGCAAGGCGCCTGTGTGCTTTGAGGCCTAACCTTTACAGTATCTTGCTTATCTCCTTGAGGAGCAAAAGTCCCTCTCAGCCCAACAGACCCAGATATACATCCCAGTAAAGCAAAAGCTACCTGCAAAAGTTGAGATCTGCTCAGTAGCGTTCAGACATTCATCTGACTACTTTGGCAGGAGCAAAGAGAGAATGAAGCAGTAGAACAACCTTGTTGGTAGCAAGATTTGGCTTGAAGATACTCTGACAGAGCTCTTTTGTTTGGAAGAGCAAACGGCCTGGCTTGCTTCGAAACCCACCACCAGCAGCTGTAACAACAGCAATACAAGTTTGATCATGACATTACAGGGATTGCAATGAAGTGGTTGCAGACTCTAATTTGCAAAGCAGCGATGGGTGAGATGAGACTCACGCTGCCCACTCTGTTTTGGGGCTTGCTGTGTTGATGAAAAGGCAACCCCAAAGTTCCCAAAGATCAGAGGGTTGTCCAGAGGACGAGGTTCCTGCATGGCATAGCACCTGATGACTTCGGTCAAACGATGCTGGTGCTGCTGGCACAGCCGCCCTCACCTGTTGCTTGCCTACAGCCTCAAGTTGATTTATGAGCTTGTTGACAGTTGCTTCCTCCTCTTCATGTAGGCCCACACCGCTATCTGAAAAGGAGTGCACTTGATGCTTAGAATGCAAAACACAATTGTATGCTATCCTGCCGTACTTCACCTGAATTTTTGATCCGTTCTAGAAGTTCATCCACTAACTGTTCAGGTGAAGCACCTGGTCTCGCATCTGTGCTGGGAGATTGTGTCGCGACGGATGCGTGCCTGTGCCGAAGCCTGCTCTGTACGTATTGAGAGCGCAGGTGGGTTTTGCACGACGCAAAACGACGTTGTCTTAAAGCTGTCGTCGGTAATGCCCAGTCGCATTGCCCAGACTTGGCTGTGCGTCCGTCGGGCAGCGCTTGTCTGTGAGGAATGCTAAGTTTCATCAACCGCGAGATGTGTGTCGCAGAGTCAGTGCTGCCACGAACGCCTTTTCCTGTTACAAATGAAGGGTATCAACAGCCAGCGTCAATTGTCGACAGCTTTGCGCACAGATAGCAGCGCTCCGAAGCCAGCCAGTGGTCAAGTGGTCAAAGTGGTCTCGGAGCTGAAAGTTGCATGCATGGAGTTGAGAAGGTGCTTGCCTATGCATCGCTGACAGTCCTTGGACGATTCGTGCCTCAGATCATACCGAGAACGATCGCTGCTTCAGTCCACTTGCTGTAGCGAGTTTCGTTTCCACTTGACGCACTAGCTGTACTGAGCTATAGTAAGACCGTGCGTCACAGTACATTCCTGTGGCGGTAAGCTGTGAACGTGCCAGTTGCCAACATACTGCAAGTCACCAAGCAAGCTCTCGCTCGCCGACTGCGGAGCGTTATGTACCAGCAACAGTTTCGGACCTTGAGTTGATCAGTTTGCTTAATGTCTTCCGAATATGAAGCGTTCAGACCAACGACAGTGCTGAGCAATTTTCCCAAGCAGATTTTGTCACTTGAGTACATTGGTGAACGTCTGTTCGTGGGATTGGGTGATGGCAGTCTGGTTGTACTGGCAAAGCCCGAACAAACACAGGACAACAACAGCAGCTGGCAAGTGGTGCAGGCACACAAGACCTTTGGCCGCAAGTATGTCAGCCAGCTGCAGGCTATCAAACAATCAACTCTGCTGCTCAGCTTATCAGAAGATGGTGTAAACCTGTACACCATTCCTCAGCTCAAACTGACATGCCAGGCCAACAGCACCAGATCAGCCAGCAGATTTGCCTGGAGTGAGGATAAGTCAATGATGTGCGTGGCTGTCAAGCGCAAAGTCATGCAGTTCCACTACGATGGACGGGACTTTGTGGAGCTGAAGGCATACAGCGCACCTGACACACCACAAGCCCTACACTGGATTGGGGATGCAGTTTGCATTGGCTGCAAGAAGGAGTACGCACTTGTAGCTGACGGCTTGCTTATTGTTCATGAGTCGCTCAGTGTCATCAACCAAGTCATCACTGAATGCACATGATCTCACATCAAGTCATATTCGCGTGTGCGGCTGACGAGTTTTGACGCCATGATGTGTTACTGATCAGGTGGGTATGCTGTGCTGCAGGTATGTGCTGATGCAGTCAAGCAGTGGTGTCACATCTGAGATTGCTGTCACCGGCAAGGCAACACAGGCGTGTATCACTGAGGTGTCCAGAACTGAGCTGCTCATCAACCAAGACACATCCAGCTTGTTTCTAGGTACGATTGTCCTTGTTACTGGGTCTTGCCACCTGATCACAAATGACCTGTTTGAACATTCCAAGTCCAAGGCAGCTCAACTGTCCTACCATGCCATATATGAGATGCCAAATACAAAGGGTGTCACTCTGTGACATAAAGTCAGCAGCGTCAATGTGTGGCTTGCTGTGACCACTGCGCTTTTGTGCCAGTCTTCAGTCAATGCCTGCTAGAGGACATGGTTGATGCAGGCGGCAATGCAAAGCTGTCCAAGAGGCCCAGCATCACATGGAGCGACAACCCTGTTGCAGTCACATGCTCCAGGCCATACGCTGTGGCAATGCTCCCAGGTCACATTGAGGCAAGCGCCCTTGACATCCCTTGCCATGTAACTGCCCCTTGCTATAGTCATGACACTTGTCATTGCTATTTTACCTCTTGCTGATACGCTGAAGACAGCGCAATTGCTGTGTCTATGCCCTGTAGCCTTGCAAAGAACGTTTTCAGAAGACCTTCCTATTCCAGTCCTATGTTCTTGCTAATGCTCCTTGTGACGACAGCAAGTTGACTGCAGTGCAGGTTCGGTCGGCCCATCGCCTATCTGATCATGGTCTGACGCAGAAGCTGCCCATTGCTGGCACAAGCGTGCTGACTGCTTGCCAGTCCAGTGGGAACGTCTTCGTGGCAGCGACTGGCAGTGATGGCATTCATCAGCTGGCTCCTGTGCCTTTTGATCAGCAAGCAAAGGCGCTGGCAGATGTCGACCAATTTGCTGAAGCTCTCACCATGATTGCGTACCTGCATGACTCACAGGTACATTGAAAGGCTTGTTGCAAATGTGCCCTCTGCTGTGCTTGGCACACACAATCTCACATTGACTGCTTGGACTGCTACGCCATGCTGCACCAGTAACTCTTACTTGAGTAATGCCAGCTGTACAGTACACTCCTGCTGGCAGTGTGGCTGGAGCCACTGCACTATAAGGGCAACAATACGCTGTGTTTGCTCATGACTGTAGATCGTTGCTGGTGATAGAATGCTCAAAATGCTTGGCATGATCCAAGCCACATGGTCAATAAGGATATGTAGCAGCAACTGCTACTTGCCTACATTGTGCTATGGTGCACTGGCTAGCCTGCTGAAATGTTCTGTCAGCTGACAAGGGCTGCTCTCTTGCGCAATGTATACGTGTGATGCAGACCGAACCAAACAGGCAGCTGGAAGATGGCATCCACATCAGGTATGGGCATCACCTGTTTGGCAGGGGGGAGTTTGATGAGGGGCTGGCCCAGATGGGCATGTCCTCCAGCAGCAACCCTGTCACCCTGCTGCACCTCTTCCCCTCCCTTGCCTCCCCTGCTCTGCTGCAGCCAGTCTCACACCTAGTGCCAGGTACTCACTCCCGTGCACTGCACGCACTCCGGCAATGGTAAGATTAGTTGTTTGCCTGTCTTCATAACAAAACGGTAAACAATCAATGACATACAAACCTTGAAAATGGGATATTGCAAAACGTACTTCTGTGGCAATTCTATCACCCTGATGCACCTCTTCCCCATTCAGGTGTGAGAAACGGCTGCAGCCAGTCTCACACCTAGTACCAGTTGACTCTTGCCATGATCAAATAGACTGATGCTGGTAACTGCCCCAGACCTCACACCTGTGACACAAATTGCACTGTGTTACACTGCTCAAGCCCCTAGTACCCTTCCTTTGCCTCACCTGCTCTTCCAGAGTCAGTCTCACACCAGGAGCCAGTTGCTGCCTGGGTCCGGCTTGTGATGGATGCACTCGATCAGTATGTCATCCAGCGGCAGTCCTGTCACCCTGCTGCACTTCTTGCCCTCTCTTGCCTCCCCTGCTCTGCTGCAGGCAGTTTTGCAGGCAGTGCCAAGTATCCCATGCTGGCTTTGCAGTGCCAACATCAGTGGTGAGCGCCTGACTGGCTAAGTACTGGATATGTTTTGCCTTGTCGCATCTCCTCCTTCTCCCATCAGTACTGCTACATTTGGTCTCACATCTCATTCTGTATTCTGCCTGCAGGAGTTAAGCTGCCGAAGGTTGCTGAACCCACAGGGGAAGCCTACAGTCATGCCGTCTCTGTCCTGCTTCCCTACCTACTCAGCCACCGCAGCCGTCTGGCTGCTTTCACTGCGGCCACCGACACAGCTCACCAAGCGGCAGCCAGCCAGGCTTCCACCACTGCTGGATCTCACCAAGCCACCGCCCAACATCAGACTGCATCCAAATCTGGTGAAGCATCTGAAGCTGCTGCACCCGGTGGGAGTTACAGCGAAGCAATGGAGGAGGCTGGTGAGCCTGGCAGTCCAGTGCACAGTAAGCCTCAGGAGTTTCTAGCAGGGCTGCAGCCAGAACAGCGGCATAGGCTGGCAGTGCTTGTTGATACAGCCATTCTGAAGGTACGCTGTGCAACTCAAGCTTACCGTAAATGCGTGTCAGATTTCTATGTGGCTTTGCATGGGTGGCTTGCGTTCAGCAGTGCTTGCCTGCTTAAGTCAATCACTA
>JAABUU010004175.1_pt1 | contig 17383 bp, 17 predicted proteins | sample 5559301 | NCBI WGS metagenome assembly JAABUU01 (sample SAMN10711884, study PRJNA513360) | rock metagenome | isolation source: Antarctica rocks | place: Antarctica: Victoria Land, Richard Nunatak white | reverse complement strand
TCGGGGCCGCCGTGGATCGCTACCCCTTCGACGTAGAGCTCTTCCATCTCCTCCTCCATGCCGGTTTATCCCGGCGCTCCGAAACTTGAGCCAGAACCCATTAGTTGGCGGCCTATCGCCACGCTAAATGGCGCGATCCTCGACGTCTGTACCACCCCGAGCGGCGGCCACGGACCCGTCTGCGCACGTCAGACGGCCCCGAAGACACTGACTGCTTCGCGGTCACGCGACAAATAATGTGGCGAGAGTGCGACAGACAGTTTGGCAAACGACAAAGGAAACCTGGCGCCGGTGTTGATCACCGCGACTATGACATCGCTGTTGCTGCCGTAGGCGGAATCGCCGCGGACCAGGATGTTGGTGGCGCCGGCTTTCTTGGCGGTGTTGATCGCTTCGACGACGATCCCGGCGGCGCCCCGGCCGGATCCGGCCTTCCCCGCGCGGAGCCGGACCGCGGCCAGCACCGGCGCCGCCGCCGAGGTGGAGATGGTCACCGCCAACGGGGACAACCCTTTCCGCAGAACCCTGCCGGTTCGCGATTTCGGTGTGCCCGAACGAGGCGCCCTGCTTCTGGTGGCCATACACCGGCCGCAGCAGCAAGTCGACATCGACGCGCGCCTGGGCCTCTATCCCTTTCAACACCTCTGTCCGCCCAGCCAGAGCCAGCAGATGCCGGGACAGAACGGCGTCCAGTTGCCGGACGTGGCCGTGGGTGAATTCCCGTAGTTGGATCCCCAACGTCGACGGCGCATAGACGGCGGAGCACACCTTTTTCATCCCGCCGAACCGCACCACCTGCAAATCGTCGATCGCGGTCAGCTTCCCGGCCGGGTTCGCCCCGCCCGAGTGGATCCGCTCGTCGGTGAACCGGACGTGATCATCGAGCAGTTCGGACAGGCCGGCGCACGACACCAGTGTCGTCGAACACCGCCCGGTCCGCGGCACAGCTGTGCAACAATTTCGCTGAAAGTGGCCTTCCGATCCGCGCGATTCTGGTTCTCAGCAAACCGATTATCGCAGGTCAACGGCACTTTCTTCATGTCGCACGCGGTTCACCATCCGCGCGGGTACACGGATTCAGGCTGAGGTCTGCGCGCCCATAAGCGTTTTTCCCAGGATTAGGTTGTCAGCGTTGCTGCGGACTGATTTGCACCTTCAGTACTCCTGGTCGACCTAGCAGCTCGAGGCCCAATGGCATCTCGCTTAGCGGCAGTTGGTTGGTTATCAATGTATCAAGCGGAAAGCTGCTAGCGCGGAGCGAGTCCACTGCGGTCGTGATGGTCCGGTTCAGCGAGAACGAGCCGAGGACGGTTATTTCACGCTTGTAAATATCGTGTGGATCGAGCAGCAACTTCGAATTGGGCGGACACACTCCAAATAATAAGAATCGGCCTCCCTTGCGTACGGCCTGGAATGCCTGTTGCACTACTTCGGGTCTGCCGGTCACGTCGACCACCACGTCGAATTGGGCGCCGTCTCGAGCTTTCAGCGCCGCCAGCACTGAGTCGTGTTCACCGAGGGAGCCGAAGGCGCGTGCTGTTCCTCTGCGTTCGGCTTGCGGTTCTGCAACAAACAACTTGGCTCCACGATTTCCGAAAGCGGTCATTATCAGCAACCCGATCGGGCCTGCTCCGACAACCAGGATTTCTTCTCCAGCCGCTATGACCGCGCGGGCCGCACCATTCTCGGCGCACGCGAGCGGTTCAGCCAAGGCGGCGACTCCGGCAGGAAGTCCGCTGGCGTCCATCAGGTTCGCTGCTCGGACTGCGACGTACTCGGCGGCCCCGCCGTTTAGCTCGGCGCCGTACGCCCGCAGGGAATCGCACAGATTGATCCGGCCGGCGTGGCACCAAGAGCAGTTACCGCAGGGGACCAAGGGGTCCACTGCCACGGGCGTGTCGAGCCACACACCTGCAACTGCGGACCCGACCTCAACGACCTGGCCCGCAAACTCGTGTCCTGGGACGACCGGGAACCGAGCCGGGTAGTTCCCGCTTAGGATTTCCAGATCGGTGTGGCAGACGCCGGCCGCATCCACCCGGATGAGCACCTCGTCCGGCGCCGGCGACGGGACGGGCAGGTCGACAAGCTCTGCGTGGTGCAAAGCAATGAATTGCAGCGCCTTCAAGGGGATAGCTCCTGTTCTACGGAAGAACGCGCAGCGGGTCGGTACACGGAACCGGCCGGTTGATAAACGGTCGGCCGGTCCGTGCCAGGCTCACCGGGCAGTTCAGGTGTGGATGATGACCTTGACCTGATCGCTGTCCTTGGCGAGTCTGAATGCGTCTGCGGCGTCGTCGAGCGGCACGACCGCCGTGACGATCTCCTGGGCCTGGATGTGCCCGCCGCCGATCAGTGCCATCGATTCGGCGTAGTCCTCCCTGGTGTACATGGCGCTACCTTGGATTTTGATTTGCTTGTCCTGAATGTCTTGCAGTGCGATGTTGACCGGACCTGCCGCGACCCCGACGACGATGACGGTTCCACCCTTGAGTGCCATGGTGATTGCCTGATCGACCGTCGATTGCACGGACACGCAGTCAAAGACTACGTCGGCGCTTTCACCCAACTCGGAGCGAACAGCGCTGGCCGGGTCGGACTCGCCGGCGTCCACGACCGCGTCGGCGCCGAGCCGCAGGGCGCGGTCCCTCCTGGCTTTCAGCAGGTCGGTGACGACCACTCGACGGGCACCGGCCGCTCGCACTGCGGCCAGGGTGAGCAGCCCGATGGTGCCGGCGCCCAGTATCGCCACCGTCCGGTCGGTGAGGTCACCGCCGGCGAGCCGGACGGCGTGGACCGGCGTGGACAGCGGTTCGATGAGCGCCGCCTGGGCGTCGCTGAACCCGGCAGGGACCAGATGTACCCGGTCGGCGGCGATCACGAAGTAGTCGGACATGCCACCGGCTGGAGTGGTGCAGCCGAAAACAGCCAACTGCTCGCAGAGGTTGTACCGACCTGATTTGCACTGTTTGCAGTGTCCGCAGAACAGGTTGGGTTCCACCACGATTCGGCTGCCGATGTCGGGTTCCGACACTCCGGGACCATGACCAGCCACCTGCCCGATGATTTCGTGTCCCGGGAAGAACGGGAATGTCATGAACGGGTGGTCACCCCGGACAGCATGCAGGTCAGATCCGCACACCCCGATAAGCTGCGAACGGATCAATAGTTCGCCTGCGCCGGGTTGCGGGATGGGTGCTTTTTCCACCCGAATGTCATCCGGCCCCGCTACCCGCACCCGGCGCATCTGCGCCGAAGGGTCGGACGCGCTCATCGTTGCAGCGCCTTGGTCTCCAAAAATTCTTCCAAACCCCACACGCCGGCCTCCCGGCCCAGACCAGATTGCTTGAACCCACCGAATGGGGCACCTAGATTGAAGCCGCCACCATTGACCTCGATTTGGCCGGCCTGCATACGGCGGGCCACCTCGAGTGCTTTGGCGTCGGTCTCTGCCCAGACTGCGCCGGCCAGGCCGTAAACGGTGTCATTGGCGATCTTGATCGCCTGCTCCTCATCGTCGTAGGGAATGATGGAAAGCACTGGCCCGAAAATCTCTTCCTTCTCGATCTTCATTCCTGCTTTGACTTCGCTGAAGACGGTTGGGGCTACGAAATAGCCGCGGTCCAGTGGTGCGTCCGGGCTACCGACCACCAGCTTGGCGCCCTCGGCGATGCCGTCCCGGATGTATCCCTGTACGCGTTGTTGCTGAACCTTCGAGACCAGCGGACCGAGAGTGGTCGTCTCATCGGTCGGGTCGCCCAGCTTGAACAACGACGCGGTGTCCGAGGCGATCTGCTCGACCCGCTGCAGCGACTCCCGGGGCACCAGCATCCTGGTGTATGCCGTGCAGGTCTGGCCGGAGTTGAGGTAGCAGTTCTGGACGCCGGCGGCGACGGCCTTTTCCAGGTCCACGCCCGGCAGAATCACGTTGGCCGACTTGCCGCCAAGTTCGAGCGCAACGCGTTTGACGGAGGCGGCGGCCAGTTCGGCGACCCGCTTACCGGCGCGTGTTGAGCCGGTGAAGGAGATGACTCCGACCAGTGGGTGGGTGGCCAGTGCCTCCCCGACGACTGCACCGGTACCGCTGACCAGGTTGAACACACCTGCGGGCAGTCCGATCTCATCGATGACCTCAGCCAGCAGATACGCCGACAGGGGGGCCATCTCACTAGGTTTGAGGACGACGGTGCAGCCGGCGGCCAATGCCGGTGCGACCTTGAGCGCGACCTGGTGCAGCGGATAGTTCCAGGGCGTAATGGCTGCGGCGACACCGATCGCGTCCTTGACGATGAGCGAGTTTCCGACCTCCTCACTGTCGAAATTGTAGGTGCGGGCCACGTCGGCGAAGGCACCGAAGTTGGTGATCGGGAACCCGGCTTGCATGACGCGCGAGGCTTGGATAGGCATCCCCACCTCGGCGCTGACCAGCTGGGCGATTTCCTCGACGCGAGCGGCCAAGCCGTCGTGGATACGGGTGAGCCAGTTCGCCCGCTCGGCAGCGGGGGTGACCGACCACATTTCAAATGCCCTGTGCGCCGCCGCCACTGCCTTGTCGACGTCCTCCGCAGTCCCGTCAGGAACGGCGGAGATGACGTCCTCGGTGGCCGGGTTGAGCACGTCTATCAGGCTGCTCGAGGTAGACGGAACCCAGGCCCCGTCGATGTACAACTTGTCGTGATGGGACACGCTTTTCTCCTTGGATCTGGTAGGGATGTGGTTGGACGAGCATCTGGTGCGTGGGTAGAACCGCTCCGGGCCTGATTGCCGCCCGCGGTGGCCGCTGCTCCGATCAGGTCGGGGCGATCATCTTCCTTCCGATGTGTGCTGGTGTGCGGAGTCCCGATTCACCGGTGAGGCCGGCGTAGTCGGCCTGCGTACCGAGTTCGGACTCCAGTCGCAGCAGCCGGTTCCATTTGGCGGTGCGCTCTGATCGGGCCAGCGACCCGACCTTGATCTGGCCGGTACGCCAGCCGACGGCCAGATCCGCGAGCCAGCTGTCCTCCGTCTCCCCGGATCGCGCCGAGAGCACTGTCGCGTAACCGGCGCTGTGCGCGCGACGCACTACCGCGCGGGCCCGGGAAAGCGTTCCGGTTTGATTGGGTTTGACCAGAACAGCATTGGCGACCTGCTGGTTGATTCCTCGTTCCAGCCGGTCGGCGTTGGTGACGAAAAGGTCATCGCCGAGAAGCTGGGCGCCGCCGAGCCTGCTGGTCGCCAATCGCCAGCCGTCCCAGTCGTCCTCTGCCAACACGTCTTCCAACGAGATGATCGGATAGTCCGAGCACCAACCGGCGATCTCGTCGAGCAGTTCTGTCGCCGACAGCTGCCGCTGCTCGGCGGCGAATCGGTAGTTCTCACCTGAAGAGAATTGGTTCGCCGCCACATCCAGGGCGATGGCGACCTCGGTGCCGGGTCGGAGCCCGGACCGTTCGATTCCTTGGACCAGCAGTTCCAGCGCATCCTGATTTGATGGCAGCGGTGGGCCGAAGCCACCCTCGTCGGCCACCAGATGAGCGGCGTGACCTGCATCCCGCAGGGCGGTTCGGGTGCCCTCCCGGACCCGCCAGGTCCATTCGATGGCCTGACTGAAAGTAGCGGCTCCGACTGGGATCACCAGGAAGTCCTGTACGTCGACCGCGCGACCGGCGTGCGCGCCGCCGGAGATGATATTGATCATCGGCAGTGGCAGCAGCGGCCGACGTCCATCGCCCACGGCAGAAAACAGTGGTTCTTTCGCGCCGTCCGCCGCGGCCAACGCTGTAGCGATCGACACCGATAACGTCGCGTTCGCGCCAAGGGTACGCAGTTCCTCCGTGCCGTCCAGCCGTTCGAGAACGGTGTCGACAGTTTCCTGCTCTCGGGCGTCGACGCCGATGACCGCGGGGCCGATGATCCGGCGGACATGGTCGATGGCCCGCATCACGCCTCGACCACCGAAGTGGGCATCGTCGTCGCGCAATTCCACGGCTTCGTGGGTGCCGGTCGAGGCGCCGGAAGGCACGATTGCAGTGCCGCCGCCGCCGCCGCCGAGCTGAATTTTGCAGGAAACGGTCGGCGTCCCACGTGAATCCAGAGCTAGGCAGGCTTCCACAGCGCGGATGGAGAACTCGTTCATCGGTTGTTCCTTTCCTCCGCCGCGGCGTTAGGGCCGGTCGGCGGCGATGCGAGCGCGGGATGTTGCCATAGGTCCCCGACTCGCTGCGATCCGCCGGTCAGGAGGTGTTCGGCCAGCTGCAGGGTGGTCCGGCGCTGGTCGGTGTCGAGGTATTCAGCCGGTGATTTGCCTGCGACGCGGGCGAGCAGCAGGCAGCCGACGTGCCCGACAAGTTGCTTGTCGGAGAAGGCTGGCCGGCTGGTTCGGCTGGTGTATGCGGACAGGAACTGATTGGCGGTTGACGCGAAAGCCGGCGCCTGGCTTGGATTGTGGACGGATTTGAGTACCAGGTGGGTGATCAGGAAGGCGACGTCGAATACGGGATTTCCCAGGTGAGCCACCTCGAAATCGATGACCCAACAATGAGTCCCCGGTCCTACCAGGATGTTCTTGGGGGAAAAGTCGCCATGCACCAGGCACCGACGGTGACGAAGATCGGCGGCGTGTGCATTGAGCACCTCGGTCCAGCCGGGTAGTGCTTGCGCGGTGGCGCGATAGTAGGGGTCGATTCGGAGCTGGTCGAAGGCTTGCGGGTCGTCCAGTCCGGCCGACAGGACGTCCTCGGCGGGGATCGACGAGTGCCAGCGGGCCAGCCGATCACCTAGAACCGCCCCGATTGCCGGCCGGACCCTGCCGGCAATCAAAGCGTCCTTCCAGTTTGTCCAGGATGGGTCGGCCGCCTGGATCACCAGGATGTGGCGTTGTTCGTCCAGATCACGGACCTTGGGGACATCGTCCGGCCAGCGGGCGCCGACCAACTCCAGGGCGCGGCCCTCGTGGACCGTACGTTCTGTGGTCGCCGTCCATTGATCGGCCACCTTAAGCTCCGGTAGTGATTGTTTGACGATCAGCCGATCCTCGCCCGATACGGCCAGCAGCACCACGTTGGAGATTCCACCTCCGAGTTCGGTGACAGTGACCTCCCGGTCGGTCCCGATCAGGCCGCGCTGCGCCAGATGTGCTGCTGCCGTTGAGGGCTTGAGGAGATCGACGGTCATGCGTCCACCTTCGATTCGTCGGTCCGGCCGGTAACTGCGGGCGCGGCGGAGCTATCGGTCCGATCGGTTCTCTCCAGTGCCGCCCATATCTTCGGCAGCTCTGCCAGCACCGCTTGGTAACGGCTCCGATCGGCCGTCACACGAGGCTGGGAAATCAGGTCCGGGGTGTAGCGGGTGCGGATGCGCAGTGTCTGATCGCTTGCCTGCTCGGTCGAATTCCAGATACCGATACCGACACCGGCGAGGATGGCGCCGCCCCAGCAGCCGGTTTCAGCGACGCCCGGAATGCTGACCTCGGTGTCGGCTGCGTCTGCGAAGAGTTGACCCCACAGCTGGCTGCGGGCACCGCCGCCGGTCAATCGGATCGGTCGGTGCCCGAAGGTCGACCTCAGCGCGTCGAGCTGCTCGAGGTGGTTGAATACCACCCCTTCGAAGACGCCTCTGGCCAGGTCGACCGGATCGTGCCAGCTTCTCAAACCGAGGAATGAGGCGCTGGGCCCGGCGCCGTACGGTGATCCGAACAGGAAGGGGAAGAACATGGGTCCTGTCGATGACAGTGCCCGCTGTTGGATCTGCTCGTTCAGCGCGGCGAGATTTTGTCGGTCGCCGAGAATGTTGCCCAGGAGCCAGTCGAGATTGCTGGCCGAGGCGGGTGAGGTGGCCATGTGCAGCCAGCTACTGCCCGATACCCAGGGCCGGGATTGCCAGCGTGCGTCGAGTGTCCGCTGGTCAGCGATGATTTGGTTGACGCCCCAGGTGCCGACGACGACGCAGTACGTGTCAGCGGCGGTAACGCCCGATCCTAGGGCGCCGGCCACCACGTCATGGGTGCCGATCACCACTGGAGTGCCCTTTGTCAAACCGGTTTGCTCGGCCGCCGCGGCAGTCACCGACCCGGCCACGGCGGCGGCGGGCAATGCTGGCGGCAATTTGCTCATCACGTCTTTGATTCCGAGCAGCCGCGCGACTTCCGGCTGGTAGGCGTCACCGGTGATGTTGCCGAACGAGGCGGTGGCCTCGGAAGTATCCGTGGCAACCTCGCCGGTCAGGCACAGGCGCAGCCAATCCTTCGCGGTCAACAACCACCTGGTATTGGCCAGGACATCAGGCTCGTGCGAGCTGAGCCAGGCGCAAAGGGTCGCCTGGCTGGGCTCGAAAAGTTGTTGTCCGTTGATTTGGCGTACCTCATCTAATATGCCTTGCTGCCGCCACCCGCCGATCAGCTCACTCGCGCGGGAGTCCAAGGCAAGGATTCCGGCGCGGGACGGCCGGAAGTCCGCTTTGATCGGGTACAGGCCGTCACCGTGCCCCACGATGCCAACCCCGCGGATCTGGTCGCCGGTGACGTGGGCATCGGCCAGCGCCATCCGGCAGGCCGTTGCGCAGTCCAGCCACGCCTGATCCATGTCGCGTTCAGCCCACCGCGGGTGCGGGGTGGAACGCGGCGAGCGATGCGATCCGGTACCGGCCGCGACGCCGTCTTCGCCGAATACGACTGCCTTGACCGAGGTCCCACCGGTATCGATGCCCATCAACATGTGCGATTAGCCGTTGACTTTGAAATCGTGGACGACGGAGGCGACCGCCGCGGCTGCACCGACGAGGTCATGCGCCTGCCAGATGTTCCGTCCGTACACCACACCCCGGGCCCCCGAGGTGAGCACCTCGCGGGTGGAGGCAGCCAACTCTTCGAACGAGTCGGTCATCGGGCCTCCCAAAGCCATCACCGGTACCGGAGTGGCTGAGATGACGTCCCGCATGGAAGGGACATCGCCGGTGTATTGGGTCTTAACCACGTCGGCGCCCAGTTCTGCGCTGAATCGGCAAGCGAACGCCAGCAGGTCGGCGCGACGCTGGTCTTGGACTCGGGAACCCCACAACACCGTCTCGACCATCACCGGCAACCCGATTGCATGCGCTTTTTGCACCGTTCTGGTCAGCGCCTGCGCATTGTCGGCGGTGATCTTGTCACTTTGATAGCCGGAAACCAGGAACAGCACCATCATGTCCGCGCCCAGCGCAGCCGCCTCCGACGGCTCAATGAGCATCCGGTACTCCTCCGCCGGACCAACAAGACCATCCGGCATCACTCCCGCCATCACCAGAAGATCCGAGCGGACCAATAGGTTGGGTGCCCCGCGGTGGGCGAAGCGATCGGTTGTCAGCGCGGCCAGGCCAGGACTGAGCAGCACGCCGTCGGCTGCCGAACGGGTGGCGGCGTCCACGATGGACAGGGCGTCACGGCCGGCCGGTAGCGCGCTCGCGCCCAGACCACGGTCGAAGGCGATGACGAAGCCATTGCCCGTCTCCCTGTCGAACAGGCGGGACATGCGCATGCGATGAGCATTCACAAAGAGCTCCTCAAGACGAGATGGGGCATCTGCGGGTCGGGAACAGCATGGCCGGGGTGGGTCGAGGTATTCGGCCGGGCCATCAGCACTTCATTTCACCGCGCCGAGCGAGAGTCCCCGGACCAGTTGCTTCTGGGCTACCAGGCCGGCGATGACCACTGGGAGAGTCGCCAGCACGGACGCCGCCGACAGCTTGGCAAGGAACAGGCCGCGGCTGGAAATGAAACCGACAAGGTACATCGGCACGGTCGAGGCGTTGGTGGTGGTCAGATTCACCGCCAGGAAGAACTCGTTCCAGGAGAAGATCACACACAACAGGGCGGTGGCCGACAGGCCGGGTGTGATCATCGGCAGCACGATCCGAGTGATCTCCTGTCTCAGCGAGACGCCGTCGACGCGAGCAGCCTCGAGGACCTCCCGGGGGATCTCCATCATGAAAGATCGGATCAGCCAGACGGCCAAGGGCACATTCATCGCGGTGTACAGCACTATCAGCGTCGACACCTGGTCCAGCAGGTGCAAGTTGAGCGCAAGCAGATAAATCGGCACGATCGCACCGACGATCGGCAGCATCCGGGTCGTCAACAGGAAGCTCAGGACATCGCGCCACCGGGCGACCGGCCGTATTGACAGGGCGTAGGCGGCCGGCACAGCCAGCACGATGACGATGACAGTAGAGACGACCGTGATAGTCGTGGAATTGATGAAGTAGACCATGAAGTTGTTGTTGAAGGCGTTCTTGAACTGCTCTAGCGTCGGGGTGAAGATTATCGTAGGTGTGGCGGTCACTGCCTCGGCCTCGGGTTTGAACGCAGTGATGACCATCCAGGCGAAGGGTGAGAACACCGCGAGCCCGGCCAGCCAGGCCAGCACGCTGAGCAAGACGCTCCGCCATCCGCGTGGCACCCTTCGGGCGCCGGGGCGGCCTTGGAAGCGGCCGCCCGGCAGGTCTGCCTTTGATTCCTTCAGTGTGCTTGTCATTTCTTCTTCCCGTCGGCGTCGGCAAGCAATCCGGAGGCGACCTTCAGGACGATCGTGGCCAACACAATGGTGGCGATCAGCACTACCACTGCCAGCGCCGCGGCCTCACCGATCTCGAAGCCTCGGAAGGCCCTCAGATACAGGTAGTAGGGCAGCGTAGTGGTCCGGCCACCCGGACCACCCTGCGTCATCAGGTAAACAGCGTCGAACGACTGCAGAATGTAGATGGTTCCGAGAAAGATGCCCAACTCGGCGTAGGGCCGGAGATGAGTAATCGTCATATAGCGGAAAATTTTGAGCCCGTTGGCCCCGTCGACTTTGGCTGCCTCGATGATCTGCGGATCCTCTCCCTGGAGACCAGCAAGGAGAATCAGCATGAAAAATGGCGTCCACTGCCACGACAGGGTGACTATGACCGACAACTTTGGGAAATGAGTCACCCAGTCAATCTGCGATACACCGAACGGTTTCAACAGGAAGTTGATGACCCCGAAGCTGGCGTTCAACATCGCAGTTTTCCACAGTAACGCGGTGGCCGCCGGTAAGATCAGGAACGGTGTGATCATGAGGGTGCGGACGACGCCGCGGCCCATGAACTCGCGGTTCACCAGTAGAGCCAACAGAAGTCCGACGATGAAAGAGAGCAGCACGGACCCGAGCGTGATCACTACGGTGTTCCAGGCTGCGTTGCGGAAAGCCGTGTCGCTGAATATTTTGCTGTAGTTGGCGAACCACACAAACGTTCGGCGGCTGTTTGTCAGCAGATTCCATGATGTCAGGCTGTAGTAAATGGTGAACAGGAACGGTAGCTGGGTAATCAGGATGATGACCAACATCACCGGCAGCAGTGGTAAACGGCGCTTCCATCCCGCGCCGCGGCTGGCATTGCGAATCCGTAAAGGCACGGTGGAGCCGGGCCCCCGGGGCGCCGGTGCAGTCACCGACGCCCCGATCGACGAAGCGGACGACATAATGAGGCCCTTTCTTCAAAAACTCGACGTCAGCTACCGGAGACCCATTTGCGGTTCTGATCCGCATACTTGGCGAGGATCCCGTCGGCCGCGCTCGAGACCTCGTCGACCGACTCCGCCCCGGTGATGGCGTTCGAGACGTGCTGAGAGATTTGCGTCCCGAAGTCCTGATAGGACGGCAAGATCAAGAACAACGACCCGGTGTAGGGAGTGGGAACGGCATGTTTGGTCGGATCGGCCTTCGCGATGCTCGCCAGCGAGACCTGGGCAAAGGGGGAAGCGTCCAGGTAGCTCTTGATTTTGTAGGTGGACTCACGGGTTGCTGCCGGCGCGTGGGTCCAACCCAACTTGGTCCCGGCCAGGGTGACGTACTCCTTCGATGAGGCCCACCGCATGTACTGCCATGCCGCGGCGCTGTTCTTGGTGGTGCTCGTCATAGCTAAATTCCACGACCAGAGCCAACCGGACGAGTCAAATTTTTGGATCGGCGCAGGCGCGTACCCGACCTTGCCCACGACCTTGCTCGTCTTGGGGTCCTCCACCGATGATCCTGCGGACGTGGCGTCGAACCACATGGCGGCCTGTCCTTGTGTGAACGCCGACAGGCATTCCGGGAAGCCTGCACTGGCGGCTCCCGGTATTCCGTACTCCTTCTGCAGTTTCAGGTAAGTGGCCAGGGCCGCCTTGGTTGCGGGAGAAGACCACTGCGGCTGCCAGCTGTTGTCGTACCAGACCCCGCCGTAGGTGGTGATGATTGGGTTGAGGGCGGCCAGCGAGGCACCCCAACTGTTGCCCCCACGCATGCACATTCCGGCCAGGTTTGTGGACTTGTTCTGGATTTTCGCGGCGATTGAAACGACATTGTCCCAGCTTGGGTGCGCTGGCATGGTGATGCCAGCTTTGCTGAACAAGTCCTTGCGGTACATCAGCATCGATGACTCCCCGCTGATTGGCACCGCATAAGTGGCGCCCTTGTACTTCAGTCCCGCCTCGACGGCCGGGATAATGTCGCCGGGAGCCCAGTCGGTGTCTGATTTCAGCTGCGGGTCCACGCTCTTGAGCCAGCCGTTCTTCGCCCAGATCGGTACCTCGTATGGGCCGATGCTCACGACATCGAAGGTGCCCGACCCCGTGGCCACGCTCTGGGTGAGCTGATCGCGCAGTTGATCCTCCGGCAGATTGACGTACTTGACTTTGATGCCCGGGTGGGACTTCTCGAACTCAGGCGTCAAGGTTCGGATGTCATCGAACTGCGGAACGGCCGCAGTGGCGACGGTCAGGGTGACTGCGCTCCCGGCCTGCGCCCCAGAGCCGGTGGGTTGTCCCACCGCCGTTCCAGCAGGCGCTTGACTGCTGGCGGAGGAGCCACCCGCATTGCATGCAGAGGCGAATAGGCCGGCTGCAAGTACTCCGATCAGCGCAGCGCGTGCGGGCACTGACCGACCTCTGAACAGGGACATGAAAGTTCCTTTCGTCGTTGAAGGGAATTACTCTGCTTACGGGAAGAAGCTTGTAAGAGCGAGTTGGCACAGGTCAGGACGAAACACGAAGGAGTGCGACCTCCACATGTGTTGTTCGTTCACGCTTGAAAATGACGGTTTTAGGTTGATACCGGATCGAAGCGGCAGAATCGAAGCCTGGTTATCCAACTTGCCGCCAGCTTCCGCCATCACTCTAATAGTTAGTCTCTATTGCGCGCCAGAATTTGTCGTAGCGAGGCTTGAGTCGCAGCTACGCCGCAATGACAGTGAGCCCGGTCGCCCGCAGGTCGGCGGCCAAGTCCTCATCGAGTTCCGTATCCGTTATGAGAACATCAATTTGGGACAAGTCCGCCACCCGGTGGAAGTACTCTGTGCCAACCTTGCTGTGATCTGCAAGTAGAACCACCCTACGGGCGCACGTGATCATTTGGCCCTTGATCGCGGCCTCGGATTGGTCAGAGGTCGTCAGGCCCCGCTCGACAGTCAGTCCATTCGTGCCGATGAACGCCAAATCAACATGAACATCTGCCAGTTCGCGCTGCGCCCACAGATCCACTGTGGACAAGCTTTCCGGGCGTAGACGCCCACCGATGGCCATCACCGTAATGTTGCGCTTTGCGACCAACATATTGAGCGCCTGCAACGAATTCGTGACCACCGTCAATTTACGATCCGTTGGCAAAAACTCGGCGAAAAGCGCAGTGGTTGTTCCCGTATCGAGGATAATGGCGCCCTCAGCAGGCAATTCCGCCACGGCAGCCTGTGCAATCCGCCGCTTCTGCTCCACCATAGCGGCCGCTCGAACAGTGGTCTCCGGTTCGAAGCCCAAAGTCTCTACCGGAATGGCGCCGCCATGAGTCCTGCGAAGCACCCCTTGGCGTTCGAGCTCGATCAGGTCGCGCCGTACAGTCTCACCGGTGACATTCAAGTCGTCGGCCGCACGAGCAACATCAAGACGACCTTCGCGTCGCAACTGAACGGTAAGGTGTGCTCGTCGTTCTTCGGCGTACATCTCCCACCTCCTTCCAACAGAACGCAACGATAACAGGTGGAAGTCGTTGGGATCTGTTGGATAGATCACGTTCCGATAACGATCTTCGACGACTTGCTTTTGGTGGTCCTTCCCGCCTCGGCCGGGCGGTACACGCTGATTTGCAGCCGGTTGACACATCAGTGGTTGTGACAAGCGCACGGGTACCCGGCAGAGGCCGTCATACCGAGCATCGCCGCGTCGGATGTGCCCTCGACCTTCGAGGCCGCTATGGCCAAGCGGCCAAATGGCCCTGGAAGAAGGGATACAAAGGACTGGCGGGCAGGTCCGGAAGACCAGCGTCGATCACATTCGGTAGCCCCCCGGACGAGTCAGATCAACGTAGGCGCACATCGACACGCTGGGCTATTCATCTACGGTCCCGAATTGCAACTCGAAGGGCTCCAGGCCGTGTACGGGTTGATCGAGCCAAGATGCCCGTACGTTCGACCACCCTGACCGACTGCGCCGGTCCCGTCGAGGACCATGCCGATCGCCACATCCTCTGAAGCGGCTGTTCTGATTTGCGAGCGACTGATCTTGTGACCGGTCGAGACAACTTGCACGACCCTGATTCCTGGCACGCAGGGGGCTCCCAAGCCTCAATACGAGCATTGGGTTGTGGCACATTGAAATCCAGTGCCACAGTCGACGGGAATATCGCCGTGTTCAGAGCCGCCTCATACGCGGCGACGCGGTCCCCACAGGTAGATCGGTCGCATCAAACAGAACAGCCATGTCGCTACCTCGCTCCGAGCGAATCCCCCACCACAGCGGAGAAAAGTCAATTCGGGACTGCCCAGGGTTTGGTTGACCGCTGACCCTGCGAGGACGATGTCCGCGCTGGAAGGATGGGTCACTATGCCCAAGGCCTACCCCGAAGAGCTCCGGAGCGCGTTCGCCCAGCTGGGATCGTTCCTCACCTACAAGGCCGCCCGCCATGGTGTGCTGCTGCTGCAGGTGAACGCCGCCTACACCGGCCAGCAATGCTCCGCCTGTGGGCACATCGACCGGAAGAACCGGCCCAACAAGGCCGAGTTCTGCTGTCGGCGCTGCGGCTTCTCGTTGGGAGCCGACCGCAACGCCTCCATCAACATCAGCAGGCGCGCAACGACCAGTTTACGGCTGCAGCCCACCAGCCGAACGCGGCCTGACCGTCAAAAATTAGAGCTGCAGGCTCGGTCCTTCAGGGTCGAGTAGTTGACTGCGCGGCGCTGGGGCAGCGTTCTCCCCGATCAGCCGCAGCCACGACGGGCAGTGGTTGCCGAAGGAGAGCCGCCGTAGAAGCGGCGCTCGAAGTGCTGCCGGCGGTCGGTCTTGCTGTACCGGGCTGCGCCCTGACCGCGGTAGGCGTTGTCGGAGTCGTCGATGTCGCAGACGGTCCCGGTGCGCCAGCAGGAGTGCCACTCCCAGGTCTGCACGATGCGGTCGTCGCGTGCGGTGCCGCGCCGGCGGCTGCCGGCGGACTGGCGGTCGGTCGTGCCCACACGGTTCTCTGCGTGCAGCCCGGCGGGCAGGTGTGTGAATCGCCACATTGTTGGCGGCCTATCGCCACGCTAAATGGCGCGATCCTCGACGTCTGTACCACCCCGAGCGGCGGCCACGGACCGTCTGCGCACGTCAGGCGGCCCCGAAGACACTGACTGCTTCGCGGTCACGCGACAAATAATGTGGCGAGAGTGCGACAGACAGTTTGGCAACCGACAGGCCAGCAGACTGACCTCGGTGCACAGCGCAGTGAGATCATCCATGCGGTGGCTGGACAGCACGACCGACGCGCCGTTGGCCGCGAGGCGAGCAAGCACGCGGTGAACGTGGCGGCTACCGGCGATGTTGCGACGACAGCTAGAAACCGCCTGGCGAAAGTGCGACAGACAATTTGGCGACCGACACGCGAACTCCAGGGAGGTCTGGTGTTGCGACGACCGCTGGAACCAGCCCGAACAGAGTGAGCCAGATAAATCGGCAAGTTACATGACCGGGCCAATTTATTCGAGGCGAAAGTGTGCCACCTATATCCGGGAACGACGACCTGGGCGCCTACCAGGCGTAGTCCTCCGGAGCGGTCTTGTGGCCGGGGAAGATGTGGTCGAGCTTGGCCAGCGCCGCCTCATCGAGCTCCACCGTCAGCGCCCGTTCGGCGGAGACGAGTTGCTCCATGGTCCGGGGACCCACGATGGGCGCGGTGACGGCCGGCTGGTGCAGCAACCAGGCCAGTCCCACTTCCGCCGGCTCCAGGCCGCGCTCTTCGGCGAAGTCCTCGAACTTCTGGATCTGCTCGCGGTTGCTTTCCACCGCCTGCGCCGACCGGCTCTCCAGCCGCCGCTTGCCCTCGCGCTGCTTGCCCAGGACCCCACCGAGCAGGCCACCGTGCAGCGGCGACCAGGGCAGGATTGCGAGCCCGTAGTGCTGGGCGGCCGGGATCACCTCCAGTTCGATGTCCCTGGTCATCAGGTTGTAGATCGACTGCTCACTGACCAGGCCGTTGAAGTGGCGGGCGGCGGCCGCCGACTGTGCCTGGGCGATGTGCCAACCCGCGAAGTTGCTGCTGCCGGCGTAAAGGATCTTCCCCTGCCCCACAGCCACTTCCATTGCCTGCCAGATCTCGTCCCACGGCGTGGCCCGGTCCACGTGGTGAAACTGGTACAGGTCGACGTAGTCGGTCTGCAATCGCCGGAGGCTGGCGTCCAGGGCCCGCCGGATGTTCAGCGCCGACAGCTTGTCGTTGTTGGGCCAGGGGTCCATGTCGCCGTATACCTTGGTGGCCAGCACCGTCTTCTCCCGACGTCCACCACCGGAGGCGAACCACCGCCCGACGATCTCCTCGGTCGCGCCCTTGCCCTGGTCACCGCCGTATCCGTTGGCGGTGTCGAAGAAGTTGATGCCCCGTTCGTGAGCGGAATCCATGATGGCGTGCGAGTCCGGCTCGCTGGTCTGCGGGCCGAAGTTCATGGTGCCCAGGCACAGACGGCTGACGGTCAGGCCGGTACGGCCCAGATGCGTGTATTCCATTGGTTCATTATTTCCCCCGGGCTGTGAATTGCCAAATTATCTGGCACCTTCTGACCACGCTAAATGGCATCTTGTTCGAACAAATATCCGACTCATATTTCCCGTAGGGCGCGCTGTTGCTGGTCACGGGGCCAGTCGTGTGCCGCGGCGACGAGCGGACCGTGCCAAATAGCGTGTACAGAAGGTGCCATTTATCGTGGCAGACGACACCGTCGGTCCATCCCCGGTCGGTTCCCGCAACGGCCCCTTGCGTCCTTTCGGTCGAGGACGGCCAGAAATGCGCAAGGCCGCGGACATCCAGATGCGCATCGGTCAGCGGGCGACCAGCGGCCAGCTGTGCGGGCCGCAGTTGCTTTGACAGCCGTCGTTTGGGGAGGCCGCGGTAATGAGCGAACGCGGGCCGAA
>JAABUU010004172.1_pt1 | contig 17387 bp, 17 predicted proteins | sample 5559301 | NCBI WGS metagenome assembly JAABUU01 (sample SAMN10711884, study PRJNA513360) | rock metagenome | isolation source: Antarctica rocks | place: Antarctica: Victoria Land, Richard Nunatak white | reverse complement strand
AAGGGAGTTGCTCAAGCTTTTCCACATACCTATCCTAGCCTCTGTCGTAGCTGCCAAGGCTTTGCTGCTGGCTGATCTGATGAGGGTCTCTCTGCTGAATGCTTCGCCATAAGGTGGAGGGACGCCTCTTTGCAGCTCTCTGCCTCAGTTCAACACCCTCATCAGTATTTACAGTTGCTACAAGAATGGAGCCAGCTGACACTACAACCAAACAGTTACCTGATTTTGGACAATGCTTTCCGGGCCACTCGGATGGTCCCAAAAGGGTCCTTTGACTTTTTGGCAACTACATCGCTCAACAAGTCCTCCAAAAAGATCAGGCATTTTGTTATAGGGTGAATGACAGTGGCCAATCCCTTTCTGTCACACCATGCCTGCACTTTGACCGGAGTTTTGCATGCATGACATGCAAACAGATTGGGGTCTGCATGCAAGGTTGGCAGCACTCAGTGTCAGAGTTGCAGACTGTGCATCAGAAGCACAACTTCTGGAGACGTTCAGCATTACCAGCCATTTCCACAGCGCAGTGCAGAAGGAATGCTTGGTGTTCTTTTCCAGCTTCTCCCATAGCTCATGATACTTGCGAGCCCAGATGTCTCGTGCACTCATTCTGCAGCACAACCGTAGATTACAGACAATGCACTGAGGCTAGCCTCCTTCACTGCATTCCTTCAGCTCACAATTCAGTGTCTTGCTGCAGCGGCAAGGCATCAACTCCGGTGTAGGTGACATGCATCAAAGCCACAATATCATCTCTGGACTTGGCCCGGCTGCGGCTGCACATGTTCAATGCACCCTTCCACTCAGAGGAAATAAGCTGTGTTAGACCTCAGGCTGGCAGCAGCGTGTTTCATGTGGCATGCAAGCAAGTCTGGCAAGGCAACCGTGGGGTGTACCATTGGCACAGCTGGCTGGTCCACCAATGCCATCCACACCATTGCCGCGAGGCTGCGCAAAGCAGTGAGGATGAGAGAGATGAGAGAAAGCATGATGCACGCGAACGTACTCCGTGCCTGGCGTCAAGCGTTCGTGTCAGGTGGAACGCTCCGTATGGGCGGTGGCGCAGGGCGATGACTAATCATTAAATCCGCAAAAATGGCAATCCGGCTGACAGCAGATTTATGGGGAAATCTTCTGTTAAACGCACTGCTCTGATGCGCCGGCTGGCTACGTTTGTAGGCTGCTTCAGCTTATAGTTCGTCTACTTTGTGTAGTCGATAAGTAGGCCTGTCGCTTTGGCTGCCCTGACCGCTTCGTTGGCAATTGCATGGCTGGCATCGAGCCCTTTACCCAGGTACGACTGCTACAGCCGTTTTGTTTCAGTCAACACATCGTTCAGCAATGATGAAACGGAAACCACTACCTGTGCTTATGGCACTTGCCTTTCTTGAGGGTCGAGCTCAGCACTCAGCTTTATTGATCGCCGCAGGTTGAAGGGGTGAGAGTCTATAAAGGCGGTGAAGAGTTGCGTCGGGCAGCTGCTGCATTGTCTGGCCCTTCGCTAGCTCCAAAGCCGAGCCTCACAGTGCCACTGCCCCCACAGCAGGCATGCTTTTGACGCTCTGCATCCTGCAACAACTGCGTTCTGCTGGGCCTTTGCACCTGCTCAGATTTGGCTCGTTACTGTAACAGGCAAGCCATGTCGACAAAACCGGCCACACCTCCAAGACAAGCAGTTTCAATGACAGACGAGACTCACGGGATCAGCGTGACCCTGCGCAACCTGCAGACCCGCAATCAGCAGACTTTGAACTAGTGTATAACCACGGTCTGACTTTGCAAGAGAGGGCTTCACAGGCTGGGGGTTCTACACAAGGGCAGTTGGACCTGCTGAAGCAGGCAAGTCAATTCACTGGCTCAAACACTGCAGCTTGTGTAACCCTTGATGCTTATTTAGCGAATTGCATGCTTTGGCACATGCTGACCTGCTCAGCTGCAAGTCAGACTACTGTGATTGCTGCAGGCTTGTGACAAATATCATGAAGCTTGGCAACTGCAAAATAGCTCTCATGCTGCACTGTACAACTGGGGTGTTGCACTCAGTGATATGGCGCACCTAGAGAAGAGGACTGAAGAAGATGCAGCCTATCACTGCCTGCTGGCTGCTGCAGAAAAGTATGCCTTATCTCTGTTCTACAGCGCCAATAACCCGCAGGTACGCTCTGCCTGTTCTGCTGCATAGCTTCAAGCGACCATCAATGATGACCTAATAGCAGATCAAACCTGCATCATTTTTGCGCGTGCCTTGCAGCGCATTGCATGAGCTTTCTAACAGCAGAATGTCAAAAAACTCTGTGTCTTCACGCCTACACTGACGTGGTGTCCATCCTGTGCACAGTTGGCATGCACTGACACTTTTCAGGGCTGCTGTCACTGCTTGGTAGATGCCCACCTGCAGAAGACTGAGCCCAGGTGAACATTACTCTGATGAGTTACAGTGCCAGCCCACAGTCCCAATATGTGATTGTTAATTGAGGCCACACATCTGGTACACTAAGCTGTTTTATTTTACTCACTTGCTATTGCATATGAGTCGCTGAGAATGCATACATACCCTCAGAACCAAATGCAGCTGTGGTAATCTGTGCAGGCACTGAACAATTGGGGCCTGGTGCTGCAAGAGCTTTCTACAATGCGCACGCCCTCAGAGCGCGTCCTCCTGGTTCAGCAGTCTGTTGCAAAGTTCCGGCGAGCCATCAGACTCCGCCCCGAGTTTGACAGAGCTTGCTACAACCTGGGAACTGTGTATTACGCACATGCTTGCTCACTCCAAAATGAGGTGCAGAACCCTCAAGCCAATCAGGTCAGACTTGCTGTTGTTCATGTCTGACATGCCATTCCAAAGCAGGCAGTCATGCTACCTGGCCCTTTTACAACAGACTTCCTTCTGCAAAGTGAGACTGAATTTGGTGCAAGTGCCTTGCATTGGGCACATGGGAGTGTCAGGCATGTTGGGGAGGACTTCAACTTGCTGCTCTAAGTTGTACCTGGGTTGTTCTTACACATCATGATTGTAGAAGCCTTTCGTGTGCACCCAAATTGCAGTGCACTGACAAGGGATACACCAGCACAACAGCAAGCAGGCATGCCAGGTCTAGCACTGCATTGTAACTGGAAACATGGGCCAGTTATTGTGCTTGTCATGGATCAATGCACATGTTACTGGCATTGCAGGAGCCGTTTGGCAGTGAGCCGGTATCTGAGGCAGCGCTGAGACGGACTTTCTCGTTGGCAGCACAGTATATTCTGCTGTCGTATGTCCTGCAGCCAGCCAAAGATGTGTACAGCAAGTCATTACAGGTCATCAAACAGCTGTTACCTCTTCCCCACCTCAGGGCTGGGCAGTTACTGGCAATAGCCCCTGACTCACTAGATTCTGTTCCTGAGCAATGGTCGGTCAGCTTGTTTGTGTTGGACCAATCTGGGTTCAAAACAGTTGCTCCCCAGGACCAGCCATATGACCAATCCGATCAGTCAACACCTCCAGCAGTACAGGAAGCAAATGGCGATGGCGATGCTCAGCATACCCAGCAGGCAGACAAGGCGAATGACAGTCAACAAAGTGCAAGATATGAGATTGAGCTGAGTGATATAGCGTGCGTGAAACCCTGCAATGACCCTAGCTTGCCTCCAGGGTATGCTTTCTGGGTGTCAACGCACAGCAGAACACAGGGGTTTTATTTTGTAGCTGAGGTCAGTGAAGATGCAGAGGGTTGGGTAGATGCTTTGCACATGGCCTCCTTTGCTGCAAAGCAGGGGCGTATGCATATGTTAGGCAAAGCTCTAGCAACTGCTAGTGAAGAGCAGCAGTATCACTCACAACCAGATAGGAGTAGTAGGCCCTTAGAGGCAAAGTAAGCATAGTCTGGGGTGCCGGTTTCATTCTTGCGCTTGAGATATACAGTTCGAGCTTGTTCGTAGCTTCGGTCCGAGTGCTGCAAGTCATAGGAGGTATGTATGCCTATAGGTATGTGCAATAGCTATGGTGCCTTTTTGCTTTATTGCACTGCCATGATGAGCTAATGCTGCACCAAAAACTTTTGATCCAGTCGTCATGCTCACACACACTCTTCTTCTGGCAGCTCAGTCGCCAGAGCGTGCGACAGTTCCTGCCTAAAGTGCACTCATGTGAACATGGCTCAACGGTCACGCACAAATACACATATTATTCGTTAGGATTTTGGAGAACCTGTAAGGCGAATTGCAGCGTGCGTTAAACAGTGTTACTGGGCCGCGGAGTCGTCGCCGTTGCGCCGTGTATAGCGTACCCCCCACAACAGTAGCACATCTGTCAAAGCGATATATCACATTTTCAGGTAATGCGGACGAGTCTTTTTGTTGAGGCTAGCACCTCGTGTCAGTCTCACGGTGTTTTTTGCGTAACCTTACCCACTGCTGCAGGCCATGAATACAGACAAAAATCACTTGAACCAACTCCCGGACGAGTATGCCGAGCTTGCCGATGTCATTTTGGTGGTGGAGAACGTCTGATTACCGGCTCACAGCCAGATCTTGGCCATGCACTCAAATTTCGTTCGGAAAATTACTGCTGGAAACAGGCCCTCGCAGCTGGCAGGATCCTGTGGTGATGGAGACATGCCTCCAATGCCACACAGCTGCCGTGGTCAAGCTGTTCTTGACAGCTGCATACAGCCTAGGCAGCCTTACTTTTCCTTCTGTACAGCAAGCCTGGCAATTTTGCTTGCTTGCTGATCACCTGGACTGCCCCAAGATGCTGCAGCAATGCAAAGAACATATCAACAGCAGCATGGAGTCAGCTCAGCTCAGCACATCCAAAGAAGCGCTAGATTGGATTATGACTGCTGACAAATTGGGCCTGGACAGCTGAAAGGACCTCTGTGCACAGAGGATTGCCAGTGACTTTGCCAGTTTGCAGCAAGAGCCTCATATGCAAGCCCTTCCTGCAGCACTTCTTCTACTCATCATGCAACATATGTCCACCATGGTTCACCGAGAGGAAGAAATCTGGACTTGAGTGAAAGCTGCTCTAAAGAAGCGCAACGGCAAAGCTTTCATGCAGGAATAAGGGTACCATGGCGAAGGTTACTCAGCCAAGATCACTTACAGCTTCTTTTGTGATGAAATAGACTGCCCAGGGCACACTATGGTCAAGGACATTAAGGGCAGTCCATGGGATCCCTCATGTGGGGTAAGAGCCTGTGGTAAATACCACTGTAAAGAGCAAGAGTGGCGTGCAACAAGCCACACACGTACTTACCATTCATCACACCCAGGTCTCCAAAAAGAACTATTCTTGCCTGCCTCTCTGCAAGAGATCCTCAAACTTGTCATGAAAGTGCATGGTACAATTCTTAAGGTCCCTGTGACATGTTGCCTCTATTTCAGGTGGATCAGCTGAGCTGCAGAGACTGTTGGCGTCTCACTTATCAGCTGAGCTGCAGAGACTAAAACTACGTTTTTGTAAGTTTTCCTCCGGAAAACCTCCGGAAAACCAAAACCTTGTATCTTTTCTTTTCTTCGAAAAGGGGTGAAAAGGAAGGTTTTCCTAAGTTCCTAAGACGGTTGGCATCTGGCATTCAGTACTGAGATGCAGCATGCAGAAGGTGCCTTGCATTTCAGTATACAACTAGCAAGCTTGTATTGCAAAGCCCAATTTTGAGATGTAGATAGCAGTCGATGTATGTACATGACTTTAATGAGGCAAGTGCTGTACTTTTATCCAGTCAAGTCCTCCATAGGTGCTAGGGCTAGCTTGCCTTGTCTGGACTAAGACGCATTTAGGCACCGTATCCTGTCTATGCATCACAGGGTGCAAGCTTGTAAAAACAGTAGTGCAGACTGTATAGGCTGTACACATGTGCAGATGCCTAGACAAATTTTTCAAGCATGGCTGGTCAAGCGTTTTGTTGGCAAAAATGCAAACAGGAGTATGTGCCCAACTAGCTTGCCATGCATCCCACCCTCTTTTGGTTTGTTCGAGAACCTTCACGCGTGGCTAGGGAGACAGGGTGCAGCGATAGCTCTTAAAAAGAAGTATTCACAAAGAAGTACTCACAAACAAGTGCTTCATGTGCAATGATGTTCACCGCTCTTGACTGTGTGCGGTTTGGTCCAACCTCACAATCTGACATATGCCTGTTGCCCAACAAGGTTTCTGTCCCTGTCCTGCGTACCTGCCAATAGAGCTGTAATTGCCTAACTGCAGTCACCCTTGCCCATGCCTTGAGGTTGCCAGCCATAGGATTTGCGCTTCCTTACTTACGGTCTGATGTTCTTGCGGGGCAAACTTGTCAAAGCCCAGGTCTGACAGATCATGCAAGCTTACAAGCTGACCGTCCCTGACTGTGTACTGCATGTCTGTCATAGACCCTGACTTGCAAACGGTAGATGCAATTTCATTTTTGTATATTTTTTAAAGATGCTTCAGTCACCCAACACTCTTAGTTTCAATGATATCAAAGCCTTTGGAGCCTCACCCAACACACCTGCTATTGCATATTGTGCTTCAAATCCTGCTGCAACAGGTTTTTGCGCGTAGTGTGCTCTGCCATCTGATGTCTGTTGAGCCTTGATGCTGGGGTATTGCCGAGAGAAGATTGCAGTGCAGAGGCAACATACTTCACATTGATCAGTCATGAGTCGAGGCCAGCACAAGACTGTCTGTATTGTTGCTCTGCGCAAAGCAGAACCCTGCTTAAGGCTGCACTTAGCACCAACAGACCCTGGTATTGACCAACAAGATTGGCATCAAATTTGAAGTCAAAGTGCACTGGCAGATTCGTGGTGTAACCTGTAAAAACCAAGCTGGTAATCTGCAGTGATGTTACCCCAGAGGGGGGAGGGGGGGGGGAGGGGAGGCGCAGATTTTTCACCTCATTGACTGCACTTTATGACATTGAAGAGAGCAATTTTAGATCAGGATGTCGTGCAAGATTACAATACCAAACCAGCACTGAGCGCCTCGTCACAGAGAGCACCTCTGTATATGCAACATAGTTGATCATGCCAGCTTTCTGTGGGCCCAGCTACCTAACAAGTGGCCACTCAGCACAGGCCACGTCAGAGCATGCAGTATGTACTATATATGCATTTGCAGCAGTGAAAGGACAGCAGTGAAAGGACTACTGTTGCGAGGACCGCCCAGAAGCATAATTACACTATCTAGGTTGCTGGCTGCTTGCCAGTGGTGGTTTCCTGGGCAGATGCCTGGGAAGCCATCCTGACTGCCCTCTTCTTGGCCAGAGACTCTGATCGCCTCTCCCTCTGCTCCTTCAATCTAGACATCAGCAGCTTGTGGTACTCAGACGCCTCTGCCTTCTTCTGCAGCAGCCAAGTCACAAAGCATTAGTGCGCTGCCTGGTGACCCACCAAGCTGAGAGTATATGGGGTTACTTGACATAATGGATGACTGTTTGAATGGCTTGCAGTGTAGAACAGAAGCAGACCCAAACCTCCAAATGCTGTGAGGCGACACTGATACAATTACTGTGAGTTGACACTGATATGATGATGTCGTACAAGATATTGCTGCGATACCAGTCTCCGCAGGTGTGCGAACAGATAATATCAGCTGCCAAGACAGCTCTGGACAAAGCATGTCAGAGCAGTTTTTTGGGCATGAACTGCGATACTTCCTGCTATGCAATCAAAAACTACATGTCTTTGCATGTAACATCATGTTAAAACATCTCCCCAATGTAGAAACACAATTTTACTGTCCCCAGGCATTTCTGAGTTTAGTTTTCCACTGTAGAATGGACGTTTCTGAATTAAAATAGACGTCTCGGAATTGACAAGAGCTCCCTATATAATTTGCTCATGTATGCCTGTAAACCAAAGACTATCAAAATGGTCTCAACAGAACAGTGAAGACTGGTGCTTGAAATTCCTTGCTGTATAACATCTTGCAGCCTGCTGCGAGAGTCAGGCAGAGTCGCACCTTCTCATGTCGCTGCCTGTTGAGAGATGCCCTTCTCCTCTTCCTCTGCAGGGTGAGGGGAGTGACCAGGCGCTGGATCTTGGGGGCCTTGCTGTGGGTCTTGCCATCCTTGCCCTCAAAGCTGCGCCTGTAGGTGTTGACGTACTTGCGCACGTCATCATCCTTGGTCAGGTTGAAAAGCTTCCTGATCTTGGATGCCCTCTTGGGACCCCTCATGCGAGGCTTGTCGTCATCAGTCAGCCCAGGCAAATCTCCAGGGCCTGCAAAAGATTTGTGCCAAGGTGAAAACGAGGTAGTTTTGAACACAATGTGCAGAGAGAACTGATAACACTGCGTTATAAATGCTGCAAGTGCTGGGAGCAGCATGGAGACAGCTCCTGAGAAGGCGGTCTGGACTGGTTGCAACAAGCACAGCCGGCTGAAGTGCCTAATGAACATGGTTGGCCATCCACTGCAGGCTCATGAGCAGCCAGTCTGTTGATGCTGCAGCAGCAGCAGCAACACAGAATAGCAAAACCTTATATCTATGTTGTTGATCCTGACCGAGTTGATGCTGACTGAGCAAGGCGCCATAGGGTTCAGCAGTGCTGATGCTGCTGCCGAAGTGCCCAGACTCTGGTACAGGATGTTCAGTTTGGGCTTGAGACTTTCCATTGCCCTTGCTGTCTGCAGGTCGTGAGCTGACTGGAGATGTTCTTGAAACTGGAATTGCAAAAAAAACAGCTGACGATTATCAACTGTGTGTCTTGAGCTGCTGTCTGATCAGACTGAAATCATGTGACTCATGGACAGCTGCTGTTGCTCTTGCTATCTGCTGACCAGTGTCACTGGATGAGATGTGATTCAGCTGGCGCTGGTGTAGTGATCAACGCTTACCCTGCTTGACAATCATAAGGTTCAGAACTGACAGGTCGGGGGAGACAATGCACCCTCGAACTGACTTCCTACGGCGCTCGCCCTTTCTGCGGCCGTATCCCTGGAAGCAGCTGTCGCCTGGCTTCATGAGCAGACGAACACGGCCTGGGACCAGCACACCCTGCTTCATTGGGAAGCCCTGCTTGTCCTGGCCTCCCATGATCTTGAAGATGTAACCGTTGAACTCCTGCGAATGTGTAACACGTCAAAGGCCGTCCCAGACAGGCAGGCTAGTCTGTCACAGCCTGCGTTGCTTCCCAAACATTTAATATAACCTAGCTTACCTCGCCCAAAGCTTCACCGCTGACCTCCTGAGCCAAACGCTTGTCATAGAACGCACGCCTACAAACATGAACACCAGCTCAGCGCCTCTCCGTTGCATGGGCGATCAGAGTGGAGACAGCTTTTAGCAGCATGTGTTGCAAACAACCGCAGATTGCTTACAGCTTGGAGTCATCATCAATCTCGATCTTCTTTTGGCAGCCAGTGGCTGGGTAGGCTATATTGAGCTTCATACTGGGCCCAACTACCCTGGGCCAACCACACACAAGACACAGGCGTTGAAGAGGGCTTCACTTGCCACTGTACGCACCTGTAAGGCTTGGCGGCTAATGACATTTATTACCTACGTAGCAGCTGAGCGTGAGTGTACGCAACACGCGAAACGCGTTTGCTATGGCAGATGCTTTAGACATGGTCAGTTGGCTAGGCGGCAACTCAAGATCGCAGTTGTGCAGTCGCAACAAACGACAAGTGGTACGCTGCCATATATCATGTGGCTAGCGGACGAACATGCATGTCACATTGCCCTGCCAAGGCAAATGCACTGAAGCCATGAGGCTAGCCATGCTGCTTAGTGAATCGATGTTTGAGCTGCAGCAAACCACATGACTGCTGGCGATTCTTTCTATTGGCTTATCATCTTCATTCATTAGACATGTGTCTTCCCGTAGGTTCAGGTAGCTACCTATAGGTACAGTCGCAAGGAGCTGTAGCTCCCTGTATGTCCTGTTTTGGCAGCCAGCGTACCAACAATCATGCGTTTGATGTGTTCTAAAACAGCTCGCCCTTGTAAAACTGTTGCATGGCTTGTAAGCCAAGCCTGTTAAAGCCCAGATTCTGAATTTGTGGACCACTCTGCCATCAGTCTGACGTTCGCTGAAATGCCATGCCAAATGCCGTCAGCTGACAAGTGCTTCAGAAAGGTGTACGGTGTTTAAAGCAGTGATAATCCAGACCAGTCAGCCTTCTACAACTCAAGTGCACCCTCACCAGGCATCTCTTAGGAGCAGGGAATGCCATGCTGCGCCTACATACCCTGACCAGATGTGGCATGAGGTACTACGTAGTATACCTAGTAGGCCTACTAGGGTCAGGCAGCGTTCAAAATCTGATTAGCAGTGTCAGACACTGCTTTGGAGAGATGTTGGACTGGCCAGGCTCAACTGCATCACACTTTTGATAAACTCCAGCTGCTCTTCCCCGGTTGGTCCTGAGCAGTCACCTGTTTAAATGAGTGTGACGTACGTGGTCATGTACCCACACTGTGCACTGCTGGCCTGAAACAAGGTCAAGCACACTGATTGGGAATACATGTAACAGAAGTTGCGCTGCATGAATCAGCTTAGCCACTGTCATTTTGTTCTTGAGTTCTAAAACTATCAGCAGTGCTGCTCCAGCATGCTATATATAGCTATAGCTGTGACCTTTTGACATGATAACTCCCAAGATTGTTGGCTGACAGCCCACAAACTGCACAACTGACAAGATGTAGACGGCAACATCATCACGCTAACAGATTGCTTGAGTGAGCTCGACATATACAATTGCTTTGACAGAGAAGACTCCACTGTTTACAAGTGAATGTCTGCTGTTTACAAGTGTTCACAATTAAAAATATGCTGTTTGTAAATGACAATCTGCTGTTCACAAATGAACATCTCCTGCAGTCAGCATAAGCGAGCAACCCAAGTCCAATCTTCTCTTGGGAAGGCTGCAGTCATGCTCATGCATCTCACGACAGCATAGGGCCCAGCAAGCAAATAGCGGGGATACACACATTCTGAGGGCTTCGTATTCTGCTGATATACGTATAAAAACTGCTTCATCCTGCGACGGACCTACTTGCTTTGTGCCTAAGCTCGTGGCCGGCAGCGCTTCTATCAGTTTGACCTAAGCTCAGCCTCAGATTTCATTACAGCTGACAGCCGACAATATGTCAGCACACAGCCAGCCCCTGTTGTAATACAATACTTCCGACATGCATATAAAACCCCTACATGCCTGCCAGCATATTTTGCATTGACACTTTCGTACGTACACACTGATCCCGACGGTTTACCGAGCTTTGCTGACAAGTGCAGTTTCGGGAATTGGTCATCGGATTCATACCACTAAGAAAATAGCGGGGATAGCGTGGTGACATGTCAAAATCGATTGTCACGTGCATCCATATGTGAAATGCTGACTTTGACACCCTGAAGTCAAAGGGCCACAAGCCTTTTTACAGAGGATGTTCATTGAAGTTCCGCCACGCTGACAAGACACGCACATGCAAGAGGCATGGGGCAAACAGAGCTCCAGATGCCCAAGTTTAGTGCAACTTGAGTCTTTGTACTGACCTTGTAGCAGGCACATATACATAGCTGCATTTGGCAACTAAAGTTGGTTTATCACCGTTTTATGCTGACTTTTACAGACGCTTTTGGTTGTGCAAGGATGTACAATAATTTCAACACGTCTATGCAGGACTTCACATATGTATTTTACACATGCATGCTATGAGCTGTATCAGACATCACAGGTAGCCCCCCAGGACATTAAATAAATATATCGAATCGAATCGATCACAACAGCGATCCCAGCGCAACGATCTCTCGCAAAGTATTGCTGCTGTTCAGTCTCCGCGTTGCGTCTGTCTAGTCTGCTGCGGGAGCCTGCGTTGCCCTACCCGCTTGCTGTCAGTTTCGCCTGGGGTAGGCAATGGCTGATGTTGAGCAGCAGGAACAGGGGGAAAAGCCTCTGACGACTGCAGACTTGCTGAAGTCTCACTCTGTAAAGGTCATTGAGAGTCACATGGCCAGCAGTTACGAAGAAAGCGCTGTTGAGGTTTGTTTGGAAGCTGTGCACAAATACAAGCAGTACAAGGATATAGCTTCCCACGTCAAGCACCAGTTTGACAAGAAATATCCTGGCAGCGGAAAAGCCACCGAGGGTGTCTTTCACTGCGTTTGTGGCAAGAACTTCGCCAGTGAGTTTTACATGCAGACTCTCACGCCGACAGACCTAGTGCTGCTTGACTGTCCCCCAGTCTGTGTCTGACTCGTTGACACTGTGTCTGCAGCTGCTATCAGCCACGAGACCAGATATTACATACATGTGCAGGTGGACACAGTGCACATCGTTTTGTTCAAATCCAAGGACAATCCATTCTCCGTTTCTGAAGCCTAGTTGGGCATGCGTCAGAACATATGTTTGCCACATCCTCGCACACCACTACCAACTCCTCTCAGTCTGCTCACCTAGTGTGTTTCTGCTGGAGTTCAAACCAGATCCGGTTTGCTGAGCTGTTGTCTTATTTTTGCCCAGACTAAGGCCTTTTTAGACATGCTGTGTTTGCCAAGCTGACCATTGTTGGCATCACTGCCAGATGAGATTGACAACTACCCTGGTGCAAACCCGAATTCCACATCACTGTGTTGTGTATGCATGTATCACAGATCTGACCAGTGCATGGAAGCCAACACAGTGCATGAAAGCCAACACAGTGCATGAAAGCCAACACAGTGCATGAAAGCCAACACAGTAAATGGATGCTAGGCGTTGAGTGACCATATGGACAGCAGTGTCCAAGCTGTAGCTGGCATTATCTGAACGACTGTAGCTTCACGTGCCACACACTTGATGTCGAGAAACAATCAGAGCCTTGCAAGGAAACAAAGCAGGACTTAGTCTTGCATGTGTGTGACGACCTGATGTCTGCCTTCCTGGTGCCTTGCAAGTTGTCTGTGCACGTGCAGCTCTGTTCTTACTCTGTTCACTATGACATGTGTAAACACGCCAAAAGCAAACTTCACAGCCACGCACATGCTGCTGGACCTGGTACTGCATGGCTTGATAACTGTACTGCCTGGAAGCATCAAATCTTGACAGACCATGATTGCGTGTGTATTGCCCCAAAGTGCCCAGAATAAGTGGCCGAGTGCAGTCCAGCCTGCCTGTTGAGGTGGACAAAGCAATTGTATCTGTGCGGTCACCGGAAGGCAAAACATCAGGCTGGACAGAAGCTGGTCCCAACAACTTCAATAGTTGTGGCTTCAGCTCCTGCATACTGAAGTTCCATGGGATGGAGATGATGCCCGAGCCCCATACATCATAGCAGTCATCAATAGCAATTGTCATGCCTGCAGGCACACAGTATGTTGTATGTTGTCATGAGACAGGGGCGCTTATGACAGGTAGGCACATGATCCGGACATGTGACAAACTTGACCAATGCCTTTTGCAGCTTTGCAATTGTGGACGCTGTTCATGTAGATGATAGGAGGGGCAGCTGTGACACATGATCAGCAAGACAATGTGTTCCTCACCCGACAAGTCCACAGCTTGCCGGACAGCGCCTGCATTCTGGATCAACCGCTGCAGAGGCTTGCTGACAGTGGGGTGCTCCTGTGTGGAGCACACTCTGATCATGTGCTTGGCCCCAAGGGCAGAACGTGCCGCTTCTAGCAACTGCTCTTCTTCACTTCTGGCTGTCACTTGAGCAACAGCTGCTGCACTGGCTGCTCTGGCAGCTTCACCATGCAGGTACTCAAGTAGCTGCTGTGGTCTGCAATCTGTTGTCACCTGAGCGCCAATATAGCAGTGTCTGACAATAACTTGTTTAAGAATGCTGCATGCTGTGCAGGCACTCTTACAAGCTTACTTCATTGGAGCTTACTTGCATATGGCAGTACTAGCTGATTATGCAAAGCCGTTGCTCAAAAGGACTCTGACATAACGACATAAGTCAGGAACACAGCAGACAGTGCATTGACTCAACACACTTGTACAGTACCTCAGCAGCATTGCGTATCTTGCAATCATGGGGTTATACCAGTTGTCTGCATGTATCAAAGAAGACTTACCTGCAGAGTGCCATAAGACTGTCCAAATTCTAGCACAGGTGCAGAGGAGTCGCTATGCACTACAATCCTGAAATGATGTGTTAGCCCTTGCAGTTGGTCCTGATATGCGTCCCTGCACACCCATGCGATACATTTACTAAACCTGTCCCTGCATTCAATATGGCTGACAGCAAAGAGGTGATTGGCAGCACGTGTCGCTGAAGCATCAGGCAAAACGCACATAGTTTCAGTCTCCTGTACCTGTGCTCCAGAACCCTGCTGGCCCAGTGTACAAACTTCTGGCTGCCAGCTTGGTTCTGAGACCAGAACCACACGTCCTCTACACCCAGCATGTCCTGCAGAGCTGCTGTCAAATCTCTGCATGCCATCATGTACATCACCCTCAGATGACGCAAAACATTCCGTGAGCTGTACACGTTTATAAATGCCATGAGGATGTTGCTTTTATGAACTGCAAAGCTCCTTTTCACCTTATTTGGGATTGCATGCAAGCACCAAAGTTGTTTCCACTGGATGAAAGCATTTTGCACCTGACAATCCAGCCTTTCCATCTGCAACAGGTCTGCCTTGAGTTGTACATGCCAATTTTGCTCAGATTGGTTGTGCTTGTGCAGGCATGCTGCTGATGATGTTGCTGCTGCAGCTGATGCTACATGCATGACTGATCATCACACAACTGACTTGCTGTGACTGGAGTCCTGCCTTGGCCGTCAAGACATGCGCTTGCTCCAAATCAAGCTGCAAAAGGTGTTGCTGAATGGTGCTGCTGGCTGCTACTAGGAGCAGGCTTCCATCCTCAGCCACATGGCTCTGCATCCAACAGTGTTGAGTCACTCAGCACAAGCCAATGTACATGGCGTTTCATGTCTGAAATATAGGCATGTTGACACTACCCCACCAGAACATACGCAGGCACCAAGGCCATTGAGGCCACTGTTCAAGACCCCATTTGAGTCAGTCCTGTCAGAGTACATAGTCAAGTGAGGCTAGTGCAAGCAGCTGAGAAAGCTACAGCTTGGACAGAAAGCATTGAGAGTAGCTAGAAATGTGTGACATGCCTTGGTCTCAGTTGATGTGCTGCTGTCTGGGTGGTGAAGACAAATGGACAGGCCCTCTAGCATGTCTGGCTGGTCTTGGCACGCCTCTGTCAGGCAGTCTTGCAAAAGTTCCAGCGCCTCAATTTGTTGCAGCTGCTCTGCTTTGTTTGTTGCATGAGAAACCAGTCCCTGCAGAGACATTGCCTGGTAAGCATGGAGCATCAACTTCAACTACGCACATAATTGAATGTGCACAGAGCAGATTCCGTGACAAAACTAGCAAGCCAAGCAATGTGTCAAACTCAAACTTAGGTTATGCACAAAAATCAGTCAGACATCAAGCAGCATGTCACAGCCATGCAGTAGGTTGCAAAGCTCATGACAACATGCCCATCCTCCAATGGCTACAGCCAGATGTGAGATTCAGCGGAGACACCATAGAGACCTGAATGCATGTCAGCTTGAACTGACCCTCAATCGCAGTAATGAGTGCTTGCACAGTTAAGTGCAGAGCTTGATGCTCTTCTGCTGCTTTTGCAGCTTGAGACACAGTGCTGGTCAGCCATGCAAGGAAGTCAACATCAACCTTTCCTGCAGCACTAGAAGTAAAGCTTAAGCATGGCATTGTAGAGTATGGCTACAGCTGCGTGCTCATTGCTGTAGGCAAGCATAAACCTGGCGGATATTGCGGGCATACATGACATGCAATCAACATATATGTGTCATGCTGGTGTAAAAGTAGAAGCAACCGAACTTCCTCGCCGGCCAGCCATCTCGACTGGACGCTCAAGCAAGCAGACTGTTTTGTCAATAGTAGGTGGTGTCTACAGCCACAACAACAGCATGAAGGTTTGTACCACATGCAGCATCATCAGTCTGATGAAATTTAACAACACATGCTTTTGGAGGCATGTCTGCTGTAGCCTACCTGGATCTACAGCTTGCTGAATGTCAAGCTCTTCATTTTCAATGAGGCCAAAGGCATTAAACAGAGGTGCTAGACTTCCAGATGCAGGTAGGGTAATGTCAACGGTGTTAGTGAATTTGCTATTGACAGTAAAAAACCGGATTGTTTGCTGAGACAAAGGGCCTCCTCTCGAAAGCTGATCTATGTATGTGTTGAGCAACTGCAGCAGATCCAAGCAGAGCGCACGTGTCAAGCTTGTAGACCTGCACAAGAAACCTCTAAAATGTGGCATTATTACCTTCAACGACTCAGAGTTTTGCAGCTGCGCAAGCGGATGTTTCGCCAGAACGTCTGGGTGTACTTGTTTGATCACAGCTCGGATAAGCTTTTTCTGACGCGCGTCCATGTATCGAGGAGTTTGCTGCCCAAAGCAGTCTGAAGCAAAGGTCGAAGGTCGCTATATTATGTGACGCGCGCGAAAGGCAGGTCAGATCCCAGGTCTCTCGCTAGAGCACCTGCTTTGCGCGATGCCACTGCACCGGTACGAAAAGCGTGTGCCAAGTGTCTTTGCGAGTACAGGTGGCTCTTTGGACCCCTGTGTCATCGTCCGAACTCCCTTCGCTGTCAAAACAACAGTTAGCAGCAGCAGCAAAAATGCAGTCGCTCCGAAACCACAATGACAATGAGAACCCACAGCTTACGAGTTTGCACTTGTTGACAACAGGCCAATCAGGCAAGCACAGCTGCGTTTAGAACGAACACCATAGCGAGGCCTCGAGTTAAACGTCAGATCTAGCAAAGCAGTGTAACAACAGTTGTTACTTCCTTGCGAAGTACAGTATGGGGACTTTGTTTTGCTTGGACTTGTGGTCCATGCACCAGAATATGGCCTTTTGTATGTTACAGCTTAGGGTTTGCAATCCAATTGTGCATCTGCAAGCTAAAGGGCTGCTAGTTCTCATCATTTGGAGCGTTACACATCAGCTGCAGTTTGCTTCATTGTTGTTCGGCTGCTTGCTCGTTCAACAAGTTGGCAGTGCCCTGCATTTAATGTCAAAGGATAAGTGCAAGAGAGTCACCTGCAGCTGCATGATGCATGCTTGCAATTGCTGTATTCACTCTGCTGATATAGGTATAAACACTGCTTCATCCTGCGACGGACCTACATGCTTTGTGCCTGAGCTCGTGGCCGGCAGCGCTTCTATCAGTTTGACCTAAGCTCAGCCACAGATTTTTTTACAGCTGACAGCTTGCAGTCAGCACTCAGCCAGCCCCTGTTGTAATACAATACTTCCGACATGCATATGAAACCCATACATGCCTGCCGACATATTTTGCATTGACCCTTTCATACGTACACACTGATCCCGACAGTTTACCGAGCTTTGCTGACAAGTGCAGTTTCGGGAATTGGTCATCGGATTTCAAACCACTAAGAAAATTGCTGTATTTAGGGAACTGCAGTTGGAAGTCTTCTTCGT
>JAABUU010004170.1_pt1 | contig 17393 bp, 17 predicted proteins | sample 5559301 | NCBI WGS metagenome assembly JAABUU01 (sample SAMN10711884, study PRJNA513360) | rock metagenome | isolation source: Antarctica rocks | place: Antarctica: Victoria Land, Richard Nunatak white | reverse complement strand
CGTGAGCGCGGGCGTGGCCGTGAGCGCGGGCGTGGCCGTGAGCGCGGGCGTGGCCGTGAGCGCGGGCGTGGCCGTGAGCGCGGGCGTGGCCGTGAGCGGTCGCTCCTGTGCCAGCGTGAGCACCGCCTCGCTCGCCGTCAGGAACAGGGTGTAGCCGCGGCCATGGGCGAGGAACAGCACCCGCGGGTCCGTTTGCCCCTGATTGGGCTCGAACCGCACCGGGAGGGGGGCGGAGGGCTGCCCCGTCCCCGTCGTGCCCGTCACACCCGTCGTGCCGCCGGCGTCTCCAATAGGCGTGGACGCCGCGGTCCCATCGACCTGTTCGACGGCTGCCCGGACCGCGTGCGTCGCACCGCGAGGCGCCGCTGCGGCCGAAGCCGGCGCCGGCGCCGCCTGCGCGAGCGCCAGCTCCGCGATCAGCCCGCACATGACTAGTAGCCGCACCATCCCACTCGCTTGCACCCGCACCTGCATCGCCCTACCCTCCCCTGGCTCCCCGTTGCCCCGCCATCGTGCCCGATCGGGCCATCTTGGATCAACGATACAGCGCGTCGGGGCCGGCTGTAAAGGGTTTTTCGGGCCAACGTTGTGGCCCGATGGGTCCATCTTTCCCCCCTGGGTGGTCCCGTCGGGCCAGCGGTCGTGGCCCCGTCGGGCCAACGTTGTGGCCCGACGGGGCGAAGCCGTGCTCCACGGCGGTCATACCCAGCACGAACATCGTGGGCGCGTCGAACCGCGCGCACAACGCGGCGATGGTCCGCTTGACCGTGCGCAGGCCCAGGTGCGCCTCCACGGCGATCTCCTCCCGCGTGCGCCCCGCCGCCAGGCCCCGCATTACCGCCCGATCGCGCTCCGTGAGGGCCGGCCCTCGGGCGCGCGGCCGGCGGCGACGGTCAGAGGGGGCGAGGAGGTCCACCGCCGCCCCGCTCGCCACCCGCACGTCGGCGTCGCGCACCAGGGCGAGGATGTCGCGCAGCCGCTCGGGGCTCACCTCCTCCCAGCGCAGGTAGCCGGCGAGCTTGAGTCGCGCGAGCGCGGCATGCTCGGCAGGCCCCAGCACCGGCCCAATCGCGATGACCTTGCTCCGCGGGCAGCGCGCGCCCAGGTCCCGCACAAGCGCGACGAGCGGCGCGTCCTCCAGGTCGGCGGCGACGAGGATGAAAGCGGGTGGATGCGCCGTCACGGCGCACAGGGCTGCGTCGCGGGAGGGCGCCACGTCCACGACGCGCACCTCCGGTTGCCGGCGCAACATCTCCTCCAGGCCTAACCAGTAGAAATGGTCCGACGGCACGAGCACCACCGTATGGGACTGCATGGCTTCCCCCTTCTCGCAGCGGCCAGGGCGACGTCCTCCGCGTCGAGGGCTCCGCTGCCTGTCCCTCACTGTGTAGGTCCCGCAGGACGCGGTTGTGAGACATGTATTTTTGCGATACATCCGGTGTTTTTTGCGCAATATGTCCATACGGCCTATAGTGGGAGCAGGCATCCCCCCCATGGCCTGCACGCGAGGACGACCGGTCGATGATGACCACGCACGGCGCGGACGAGGCGCCGGACCGCACGCTCGTCGCCGCCGCCCAGGCCGGCGACGGTGACGCCTTCCTGCGTCTGGTGGCGCGCTACCGCGCCCGGCTCGAAGCCTCCCTGCGGCGCGACATGAGGGACCCCGCCCGCGCCGCCGACTTCGCTCAGGACGCCATCGACGCGGCGTACGACGAGATCGCCGACCTGCGCGACCCCGAGGGGTTCTATCCATGGCTGCGCCGCATCGCCACCAACCGCATGCTCAAAGACATCCGTCAGCGGCAACGTCGGCACGCCGCGCTCGACCGGTTGCGCCCCCATCTGCCGCGTGTCGCGGACCCCCTCGTGCGCGTGCTGATCCGCGAAACCGCCACGGAGTTGAGCCGTGCGCACCGCACCGTGTTGGTTTTACACGACGAACTGGGCTACTCGATCCCAGAGATCGCCGTCCACCTCGGCATCAGCAAGGACGCCACCAGGAAGCGCCTGACGCGCGCCCGCGAGGAGTTCCGGAGGCGCTATGCTGATAAGTAGCTGAGAAAGAATACGTCGCTGAGAAAGAAAAGGGGGACACGATGCGGGAGGCCACGCTGGTCACAGCACACGACTTCACGCTGGACGAACTGCAAGCCTACGACGAGGGGACGCTGGCCCCGGAGCGGGCGGCGGTCGTAGCGGCGCACCTCACCGCTGACTGCGCGGCGTGCCGTGCCTGGATCGCCACCTCCCACGAGGTCGGGCGCCTGCTCCACGCCGACGCTGGCGTACACCTGGACGGCCCCGATACCTTCCTGCTGAATACGCCCCCCGCCCACGCCCGGCGGTGGCTGCGCCGGCGTTTGCGCCCCCGGCGGTTTGTGGTGCTGCTTGTGGTCCTGCCGCTCAAGGGGCGCCTGGTGCGCCATCTGTTCCGCACACAGCAGGGTTGGGAGGCGCGCGCGAGCGCGGTCGTATCCTTAGTGGCCCTCACCGTGACCACGCTGCGCTTCGTGTTCGCACGCCCCTCCTGGCCGGCGCGGTCGGTGCCCACGATGCGCGGGGCCACTGCGCACGGACACGGGGGCAGGGGTGCGGAGAGGGGGCGCCGATGACCGACGGCCACGGTGAGGAGCTGGACCGGCCCAACGCGGCGCGCATCTACGACTACCTCCTCGGCGGCGCGCAGAACTTCACGGTCGATCGTGCCGCCGCCGAGCACGTCCTCGACAACTACCCCGACGCCGCCCTGGCCGCCCGCGCCAACCGCGCCTTCCTGCGCCGTGCCGTCGCCTATCTGGCCGGCCAGGGCATCGCCCAATTCCTCGACATCGGCTCCGGCCTACCCACCGTCGGCAACGTCCACGAGGTCGCGCGGCAGGTTAATCCGCGTGCGCGCATCGTCTATGTGGACAACGATCCCGTCGCGGTGCGCTATAGTCGGGAGTTGCTGGTGGAAGAGGGGGCGGGCGCGCGCGGCGTCTCCGTGATCGAGGCCGACCTGCGCGATCCGGCGGCGATCCTGGGCCACCCCACGGCGCGCCGTCTGCTCGACCTCCGCCGGCCGATCGGGCTGCTGCTGGTGGCGGTCCTGCATTTCATCCGCGACGACGACGAGGCGCACCGTGCGGTCGGCGCCTTCCGGGAGGCGCTGGCACCGGGGAGCTACATCGTCCTCTCGCATGGGACGCTCGACGGGCTACCGGCTGACACGATCGCGCGCTTCGAGGCGATCTACCGTCGTTCCAGTAATCCGACCATCGCACGGTCACGCACGCGGATCGCGGCGCTGTTCGAGGGCCTGGACATCATGGAGCCGGGCATCGTCCCGACGCCCCTGTGGCGACCGGATGCCACGCACGACCCGCTCGCGGACCAGCCCGTCCGCGCGGGCATCCTCGCCGGCGTCGGGCGCAAGCTCTAATCCCATGACGCGCCTGTAGCTCTCAGGGCCGATACACGCCCCCCAGGGGAGAAAGGGGTCTCGTCCTGACGTTCGGGATGTGGACAGGAGCGGATAGGGGGTGTAGCGTGACGGCAGAGACGGGCCGTGTCTCTCGACAGGGCTGGCGAAAGGCAGGCATTCCCTTGGCCGAGCACACGGACCCGACGACGGCGACCGGCGCGCCGACCACGACGACGGAGGTCCTGGCCGCGATCGCGGCAGAGGAACCGCACGGTGCGACCGCCGATCAGGTGGCCCACACCATCGGGCTCGGCCTCGACGGGGTGGTGGTGCAGGACGCGTTGGAGGAGCTGGTCACGCGCGGTCTGCTCGATCGGCGTGAGCTCGGCCGTGGCACCGTGTACACGCCTCGCCATGTGATTCGTGACACATCCGTCCTGTTTGCCCTGGCAAGATCCAGGCTAAACATAGTCAGCGCCGCACGGGCGCTAGATTGTTACGCTAGTTTTGAGGAAAACTAGCGTAACAATCTAGCACGGCCGTCACATGGTCAAAACATGCGTGCCACGACGGGACGATACGGGCGCGTTAAGCGTCGTCGGGGAAGAGCGAGAGCTGTACCCCCACAACTGCATGCTTAAGATACCGCCGGTACGGGTCCGCCTTGAGCACCACGCGCCACTCGACGCCGTCCAGATACCAGAGGAATGGCTGCGGCGACACGAAGCGCGTTTCGAACAGGCGCGGATGGTCCACGCGGGCCAGGTGCCGCTTGTCTGGCTTGAACGCCACGGAGAACTGCGAGAGCGGCTCGTCCTGGTGCTCGATGGTCAGCGTTTCGCCGCAGAGCCACACGGTGGCGGGCTCACCGACGAGGCCGCGCTCGGCATACATGCGCCAGTGCCGATAGCGCACATAGCCGTGGCGATTGACCTGTCGCCCCGCGCGCCGACGGAACGCCCGCTCGATCTCCTCCTCGGTCCGATAGGCGCCGTGGACCCAGTCCAGGACCTCAGTAGGGCTGTGGCGCCCATCGGCGCGGCGACGGTGTGCCCAGTGATCTTGGTAGTTGTAGTCGGCGAACCAGCGGGCGTGGATGGCGCGCACCTCCGGCCACGAGGTGGCCTCGGCGAAGGCGTAGTCCGCCATCCTTCTTTGGATGGAGAACGCCGTCTCGATGTACGATTGCCAGGCTTGCCGCTTGTCGATTCGACGCTTGGTGATACCGAAGGCCTGGTAGATGGCCAGGGCGTCATTGGCCTTGAAGACGGCGCCACCGTCGCTGACCAGCGCCTCGGGCGACCCGTGCTTGGCGATTGCGGCACGTAAGACCCGCAGGAACGCGGGCAGGTCCTGCGACGGCAGCACCTCGCTCGCCAGCATGGCCCGGCTGAAGTTTTCCAGGATCGAGATACAATAGGCGCGCCCCGCGAGGTGCGGCGTATCGAGATACCGGATATCAACTGTCCAGTACTGGTGGCGCCGAACGGCCGCGAAGGGCATCGCCCTCTTCTCGTTTGGCACCGTCGGCGGCTTCTTGTCCGCGCCATAGAGGTCGCGGTTGAGCGCTATGACGCGGCCGCAGGTGCGCGGGCTGATGGAGATACCCAAGCGTTTTAGGGCGGCGTGCATACGCCACTCGCCGAGCAAAGGGTTCTTCTGCAACTCGCGCACCTTGAGCATCACCCCGAAGGTTGCCTTCCGCGCGATCCGCTTGCGCGTGTGCGACTTGTCGTGCAGGCCGATCGCACCCTCCTCGATCCAGCGCCGCAGCGTCCGGTAGACGTGCTGGCGACTGCATTCAAGATAGGCGGCGATGGTGCTGACCCGCCAACCCTCCCGGTGCAAGTCCACAATGGCGAAGCGGGCGTGGGCCGGGTCGGCGATCTCGGCGTAGGGCGGATACCGGCGACCGACACGGGTCGGCGGCGGGCCGTCGGCCAGCACACGCTGGATGGTGCCCGGGCTGGGGCGCCGGCCCTCTTTGATGTAACACATCTGCGCCAATTCGCGCAGGTGCAGGGCGGGGTACTCGGCCTTGCGGTCGACGATGAGTTGGCGGAGCGCCGGGGAGAGTGACGGCCCCCGCCGCGGCGCTTCCTCGATGGGCACGAACAGGCTGGCCATACCGAGGCGGTCGAAGCGCTCGACCATGCGGTAGAGCGAGCGGGCGGGGACGCCGGTCTGCCGCGCCCGCTCGGCCGGCGATTGGCCGAAGAGGACGCAGGTGCGCATCACCTCGTAGGCGCGCTGCTCAGGATCCTCGACAAGGAGTTCGAGTTGCTGCCACTCGTCGGTCGGTGCGATTCGTGGACGTTTCTTGATAGGCATGGCGTCCCCCAGATGACTCGACGGCACCCTCAGGCAAGAGCGTGGAGCACCGTCGCGGCTAGATCGGCGATGGGGACGCGGCGCTGCTCCATGCTGTCTCGCTCGCGGATGGTGACCTGCCGATCCTCCAGTGAGTCGAAGTCGACGGTGACGCAGTAGGGCGTGCCGATCTCATCCTGTCGTCTGTAGCGCCGGCCGATCGCCTGCGTCTCGTCGTAGTCGGCGGCGACGTGGGCGGCGAGCGTGCGCCAGATGGACCGCGCTGACGCGCAGAGGTCCGGCTTCTTGGACAGCGGCAGGACCGCGACCTTGTACGGCGCGACTTTCTTGTTCAGGCGCAGGACCGTACGGATCTCCCCGTTGACCTCCTCTTCGTCATAGGCATCGACGAGCAGATAGAAGAAGGTGCGGTCCACGCCACCGGACGTCTCCACAATCCACGGTGTGTAGCGTTCCCCCGTTGTCGGGTCGGTATACTGGAGCGCATGGCTGCTGAACTCGCTATGACGGCGCAGGTCCCAGTCCGCTCGCCAGTGGATGCCCTCCCATTCCTTCCAGCCGAGGCCGGGCACATCGTATTCGATGTCCGTGGCCCGCGCAGCATAGAAGGCCAGTTCCGTCGTCTCGTGCGGCCGGAGCCGCAGACGCTCGGGGTGGTGGAGCAGGTTCCTGCACCAGGTGACGCGCTCGGCCTGCCAGTAATCGAACCAGCGCTGCATCTCGCTCGGGTGCGTAAAGAACTCCAGGTCCCACTGCTCGAACTCGCGCTGGCGTGTGATAAAGGGGCCGAGCGTGACCTCGTTACGGAAGGCCTTACCGATCTGGGCGATGCCGAAGGGGATCTTCTGGCGCGTCGACTTGAGCACGTTGTCCCAGTCGAGGTAGATGTTCTGGCACGCCTCCCCGCGCAGGTACGTGCGCAGGCGCTCGCCCTCGACCACGCCCAGTTCAGTCTCCATGAGCAGATTGAAGCGGCGCGCCTCGGTGAGCGTACCGCCACACTCGGGGCAGCGGTCAGGTAACGTGCCGCCGTTGGCCTCGATGAGGTGGTCGGCCCGAAACCGTCGATGGCACTGTGTGCAGTCCACGAGGGGGTCCGTGAAATTCTCGACGTGACCGCTGGCTCGCCAGACAGTCGGATGGGTAAGGATGGCCCCCTCGATGCCAACCACATCCTCGCGCGTCCGCACCATGAACGTCCACCAATGGTCGCGCAGGTTCCGCCGCAGCTCGACGCCGAGCGGGCCGAAGTCGTAGACGCCGGCGACACCACCATAGATTTCGCTGTTTTGATAGACAAAGCCACGCCGCTTGCACAGCGACACGATCTTGTCCACCACATCGTTAGGTGTCCTGGCTGTAGTTGGGGTTTGCAGGTCCGCAGTCATCCGGTCATCTCCTCGCTCGGCGTACCGTGACCCGAATGCAGAAATCCCCGGGCCACCTCTGTGACCCGGGGACGGATGGTTCCGCGGTTCCACCCCGGTTTCCCGCGCAGGGCGCGGGACCGCTCGTTTGGCTTACGGCTCGGGAGCGCCTTCACCACAGCCATCCCACCGGACTCGCACCATCCTCCGGCTCGCTCAAGGGGTGGCCCGCAGCTACTCTTCTCCGTCAGCGCCTCATATAGGAGTGTGGCCAGATTATAGCAAAAACTACAGGGCTTTGCTTAACAGGGGCTACCAGGGCTGTATGCTCAGGGCCGTACGCTTGTCGGATCTTGCCAGGGCAAACAGGACGGATGTGTCACCAATCATGTGGCGAGGCGTGCGCCGTCGAGGTCGAACAGGGTGCGCGGGTTGCTCCCGTCGGTGGCGATATCGGCCACGGCGATCTCGTGCAGCTCGGCCAGTGCGGCGGCATGGGGGGCCGGTGCCGCCGTGGTGGGCGCGTCCATGGTGGCGGTCGCGGCCGTCGTCGCGGCCTCGGTGGTGGTGGGCGCTGTCTTTGCGGTCGCTGTCCGTGCCATTGGTCGTTTCTCCTTATCTACTATGGGGGAGGGCCGGCGTCCCGTGTCCGGGGGCCGGCCCTCCGCACTGCCGTCCTTATGCCGCCTCAGTCGCCGCGACGAGGGGCGCGATCTCGCCCATGATGGCCGCGACGCCGCGCCTGATAGCGTCGAGGTTGGACGCCAGCACCTCCCGCGAGACCCGATACAACGCGAGGTAGGTCGGCGAGTTCGGGCAGGGGATTTGGAGCGCCTGGCACACGCCATACGCCGCCGCCTCTGCTTGGCACTCGACCTGTTGCGTGGTGAACGTGCGGCGTTCCTCGGCCCGGTGCATCCGTTCGTGACATATCTCGTGGATCAATGTCTTGCAGAGGTTGCCGGCCGGGTTGCCCTGTTTCAACTCAATGCGGCCGTCGCCGTAGCTCACGCCGTTAGCGTCCTGTACAAGGCGATCCTTAAAGGTGACGGAGAGCCCGCCGCGCTCCGCGCTCTCGATAAGCTGCCGGAGGAGCGTGTCGTAACGGTCGCCTTCGACGGCGTGAACGGTCAGCGCGGGGAGGTCATCCCCCTCGGTGTCGGCCAAATCGAACACGTACCCCGTGCGGAATCTCAGGGCGATCACGGCGTCGTCGCCCGCGTCGGTCTTGCCCTTGATCGGCGCGGGGCACAAGATCGCGATGCCTTTCGCGCCCTTCACGACCTGCCGGCCTAACGCCTGCCAGGCGCGGTAGCCGGCGACGCGCGCGGCGTCGGGGCGCTGCATGGCGATCAGGGCGCAGTTGTGCGCGCTGTAGGTGTAGAAGCGGCTCACGGCCTGGAGGTAGCGGGTCAGTTCGGCACTTTGCGCGGCCTGGTCGGTCTCGTCCGCGAGGCGCTGCATCCACGCGTCGATCTTGGCGAGGTTCGCCGTGGTGGGGTTGGCTGTGGTCTCGGTGGTCATAGTGGTGTCCCTCTCTCATGCTAGCGTGGGTGGGCCGGCGAGCACCGCCGGCCAACGGCGAACGGCCCTACCGGCCCCAGCCGTACCAGGGGGCGGGCAGCCGCACCGGCCGCGCGTCCTCCTCGGTCGCGTGGCGGTAGCCGTCGCGGTAGCAGGTCAGGCGGCCAATCGCCGCGTCCAGCAGGTCCATCACGCGGGCATCCTCGGCCGGCTCCGGGTCGATGACCACCTCGGTCAAGCCGATGGGGTCGCCGGGCCGAAAGATGAGGCACATGGTCACGTCGTCGCCGGCGTCGAGAGCGGGTACAATGGGTGTGGCAACGGTTGCGATGTTCATTGATCTGGGTGTCCTTCCGTCATGCTGCTCATGCGGGCGGGGGCTCCATCCCCCGCCCGCATGTCTTATTTATTTAGGCCCCGAACGCTTCCTGTAATGCGGCCATGCCGGCGGGGCGCGTCATCGTCGCGGGCTGCCGCCGCCGCGCCGTGTTGTGCGCCTTGTACTGCTCCTCGGCCCGTTGGTACCACTGCTCGGCCTGGAGCGCGAGCACCAGATGCCAGCAGCGCAGCCCTTTCTCGCCCGCCTCGCACGAGCATTTGAGGTGCAACACGTCTTGCGTGTGCGTGACGCCTGCCCGCGTGCGGCTCTTGGTCTCGAAGGTGTACCGGCCGGTCCTGCGAATGGTGGGCTTGGCGTCTGCCGGGGTGGTCGCCTGTGTCATGTCCAAAGCTCCTCTCGTACCCTCGTCGTCCGTGGGGGCCCTCCGCTCCTCACTCTCTAATCATACCACACGAACAAACTGTTTGTCAAGGTGAAAATGCGTTTTGTGCGGTTCCGAGGTTAATAAGTGCGTGTTATCGTGGTCGATCATGCGCGAACCGCAGCCGTCGCCGTCTTTTCTCCGCGCGCCGCAGCGCGCGCCTTGTGTGGTGGGCGCGGCGCCGGACGCGACCGTGCGGGCCGGACATGACTGGACGAGACCGTGCGGACCAGACATGCCAAGGGTAGGCACACGCCACACAAGACCGCCGCTGGCGGGAGAAAAGAGAGGGCGCGGTGCGCGGCGAGCACACATTCAGGGCGGGGAACCGCGCGGCCGCTGGGCAGCATGCCTAAACGTGGCGATCTTACCGGCGTCGCAGGGATGTGCGCCGCAGGTGTCATCCGTCGGGCGATACTGTACCAATGATCGTCAGCCGGGAGTGATCGCGGAAACGCGCGTTTCCTCACAATCCGCCGCTCGATGAAACCGATTGGCGTCATCGTGTATTCATGGGCAGCGTGCGTTAATGGGAGAGGAGCGGGGGACGAGCCGGGCCGGCCTAGTGGTTGTGGCTGATGGACCGCTGGCGTTGAGAGCTCCACACTCGTCCCTCTCGCCCTTCTCCCGTGCGCGGCGGCGTGCGCCCTGGATGCAGGCGCTTGTCACTGTATCGGCCCCGGCCGGTCGCCACTCCCTATCGATGGCTCGCCCCATCGTCCTGGGACCAGGACTCCCGGCGCATGCGATCCCGGCCGCTCATGACAACCGGCACGCATTATATCGTCGGAACCGATGGGGTAAACGCAGGCCAGCTACGGCGCCCGTGGCTGATGGGGTGCCGCCCTTTTCTTTCTCCCCCTGGGGGCGTGTGTCGGCCCTGAGAGCTACAGGTGTGTCATGGGATTAGAGCTTGCGCCCGACCCCGGCGAGGACGGCCGCCCGCTCCGGTTCATCGGTAAATGGGCTGGAGCTTCCATCGGGGTGCCAGGCCGGCGTGAACACGAGGCCGGGCGATACGAGCTCGAAGCCGTCGAAGAAGCGGGCGAGCTGGGCGCGCGAGCGGAAGCCCACTGGGTGCGTTGACGCTTCGTACAGCCGCGCGAACTGGGCCAGCGTTTCCGACGAAGCCCCGTCATAGGTAGCGTGCGAGATGACCAGGTAGCTACCCGCCGGTAGCGCTGCCGTGAGGTCCCGCACCGCGCCCAGCGCCGCGTCGTCGTCGGGGATGAACGGCAGCACCGCCGCCAGGATAAGCGCGAGGGGCAGGGAGAGGTCGAGCAGCCGGCGCGCGCGGGGATGCGCCAGGATCGCTGCCGGGTCGCGCAGATCGGCTTCGATCGCCGCCGCGTGGGGCACCTTGTCCCTGTCTAGGAGTTGCCGGCTGTAGCGCACCGCGACGGGATCGGTATCCACGTAGACGACGCGTGCCTCTGGATTAATCGCCTGGGCCAACGTGTGGACATTGCCGACGGTGGGCAGCCCTGAGCCAATGTCGAGGAACTGGTCGACGCCCGCCTGGGCCAGGAAGGTGACAGCGCGGCGCAGGAAGGCACGATTGGCGCGGGCGACAAGCGCGCTGTCCGGGTACACCGCGCTCAACGCGTCGAAGGCGGCCCGGTCGGCGGTGAAGTTGGCGTCGCCGCCGAGCGCGTAGTCGTAGATCCGCGCCGGATTGGGTCGGTCCAGATCATCGCGCCGGCCGTCGGTCGTCATCGCTCGTCCCTCCTTGCTCCATCGCCGTCCTGTCCGCATCCCAAGACGCTCGTCCCCCCGCGCCGCAGATGGCGGGCCGAGGCCGGTGCCGGCCAGACAGGACGCGTCAGCGCATTGCTGGTTGTTGTCGTTAGCATACCGCATGTTGGCGCCGCCCGTCCCCCACACGGCGCGGCAGCAGGGCACACCGCTGGCCTAGCACGGCTCCGCGATATTGCAATGCCGCAACTGATCGATGGCAATAAATGCGCTATCGTATAGGTAGGGACCTGCGGCGGTCGCGCGGCGATCATAGGCGCCGCGGGTCAGGACAACACCCGTGCGCGCCACCCTTCTGGAGAGCAGTTCCGACATGGCCCTCGTGTTGCCCTGCGTCTTCGCGGCCCTGAGCATTCCCCTGACGGTGGCCGGCACCGTCGATGCCGTGCGCCGCGCCACGCGCCGGGCCACCAGCGACGATTTCATCATCGTCGATTGCTCGCTCGACCGCCCCGAGGAGTGGGCGCGCTGTATCGAGATCGTCCGCCAGACCACGCTGGATGTCCACATCATCTACGACCCCGCCGCGCCCGCCGACACGCTAGACCGCGCCGCTATCGCGCGGGCCGCGCAGGGCACCCTCAAGTGGTTGCCCGCCCCCGCCGGCCTGATCGCGTTCCTGACGCTCCTGCGTGACCTGCGCGATCAGGCGCTCCAAGCACGAGCGCTGGCCCCGCAGCGGCCGCTCACGGACCATCAACGGCGTGTGTGGGCGTTGGTTGCCGAGGGCCACTCGCACACGGAGATCGCGCGTGCGCTGGGCAGCAGCCCAGGCGCGGTCAAGCAGGACGTGGTGCGCATCAAGGCCAAGCTCGGCGTCGACACGACCGCGCAACTCAAGGTCGCCTACCGGTGGGTGGCCGATCGGTAAGGGCGTGCCGCCCGCGCGCCCCCTCCCCGGCGAGGCCGCCCTGGATGGCAAACAGGTGAGTACGGATGGCGGCTTTGGATGGCAGACAAGAGGACACCGCCATGCGATGATACCTGCATAGAGGGCCACGCGCAATAGGGTGCCAGTCAGCGCTGCGGCTCAACAATGGTGGAGAGGACGGGACGGGCCATGTCCGAGGCCCCAGTGGATGAGAAGCTCGCGCATATCGCGCGCCGCCTGCGCCGGGTCGCGCTCTGCGCCGAGTTGGACGACGTAGCGCTCGCCGACGTGGCCCGCCTGGCGCGGCCGCTGGTCTACGCGCGCGGGGCGCAGCTCCACGAGCCCGCGCGGGCGGCGGGTTCCATCTACCTGATTGCGGAGGGGCGCCTGCGCCTGTACCGGGAAGCGCTGACGGGGCGCCAGGTGACGCTGGACCTCGTGGGTGAGGGCGAGGTCTTCCGTTTCCTCGCGCGCGAGCCCGACGGGACCCCGACGAGCGTCGCGGAAGTGGTGAGCCAGTGTGCGGTGCTCTACCGCTTCCCCGGCCCGGCCCTCCTGGAGGTTCTGGCGGCGCAGCCCCCCGCCCTGCTGCGCCTCGTCGCGGAGCTGGTCCGCGCGCTCGCGCGGGTGTACGACGACAAGGCAGAGGTAGGGCTCTACGACGTCGAGACGCGCCTGGCCCGCCTGCTCGTGCGCCTCGCCACTGAGGAGCCGGAGGTGGGACGGCCCATCGAATTGACGCATCGGGAGTTGGCGTGGCGGGCCGAAACGCGCCGCGAGGAGGTGACGCGCCTGCTGCGCAAGTTCGCCTGCGCGGGGCTGATCGCCACGCACCCCCATCGCAACGGCATCGTCGTCCGTGACAGCGCCGGGCTGCTCCAACGATAGCGGTGGACGGATGGGCCGGATGAGTGGCGTGCGCCCCGTCGCTCACGTCAATCGCTGCGCCTGTAGGTAGGCGGCGAGGGTGGTCAGCTCGTGCGGTTCCCCCGTTGGCGCACGGACGACGACGCGGTAGCGGTCGTCGCCGTCGTCCTCGTAGCGCACATGGAGCGCGCACACGGGGCAGGGCGCGTCGGCGGCGGCGTGCGCCAGGATCATGGCGAGCTCGGCAAGCGAAATGCTGGCCTCCTCCTCGCTGTAGTCGCGGCCGGCGTTGCGCGCGGGACGCTCCTCGCGCACAGCCCAGGCCTCCGGCAGGGCGGGCGCGGCCACCCCTGCTTGGAGAATTCGGTAGTCGGCCACGCGGTAGGTCAGACCGGCGCAGGCGTCGTAGAGATAGGCGACCCACGCCGCGCCCGCACCATCGCCGTCCCCCTTGTCCTCATCATCGCGGCGCTCGGCATCCTCCAAGGTGAAGCGATGGCGGTCGCGCGCGAGCCAGACGACGAGCGCGCGGAGATGCTCGCTGGACATTGGTCCCCCTGTAGCCTCGTGGCCGTCCGCAGACGGCGTCCCGTTCGCGGGTCGGACAGGCCGGCCGCGATCGCGGATCACGCGCCGTAGAGCGACGGCGTGCGCGGCCGGCCCCGTCCGGTTAGATGCTACCCGTATCGCTGCCTTTCATCCCCCATCTTATCCACTTCACGCACCCACGCGACGGGCTGTGGCAAATGTGAGACATGTGTAGGTTTGCACTTATGTCCGCGCGACCATTCCCCTATCGTTGAGCTATGCCCAGCCGGTGACTGGCGGCCGCAGTCAGCGACAGAGCAGGCGGCACACGAAGAGAGGACAGATGCTTATCGCCGTATGGCAACTGAGACGGCACGCTTTAGAGCATTTAGTGTGCCTCTCTCGTCCTCTATCAGATTAGTAGTCCTGTCAACGTGGGTCTGACGGCCGCAACTCAACGTTGGACATCGCTAGGCACTACGTGTATGAACCGGTAGCGCATGGATGTGATGGAAAAGGAGAGGCAATGGCCCACACTACATAGTTCACCGTGATGTTAATGAACAACCAACGAGCGAGAGAGACGATAGACCGCCGTTCGCATCGGACAGGTCTACCACACTTCTCTCCCGCCCGACACCCCTTTCTGGAGAAAAGTGATGCATCAGTATCTTACTACGGTCAAACGATTCGCGCTTGTTGCTGTCGTGGCTCTAGGCTTGTCGGCAACAACTGCACAGGTGGGAGGCATCCCGCGGGCTGAAGCCGCTGCGACATGTGGCGACGGAGGAAGTCTTCTTGCTTCGGCAGAAGTCAAGGACGCGAGCACTGGCTATGTGGTCGGCGTGATCAACCTCTGTGGATCGAACGGACAGACGAATACCCGCTACGCCAACTTTGTGCAAACCAAGCTTCAGACGTATGCGACTACTGTTGACGCGACTGTGCATGGCAAAGACGGCCAACAGATAGACAAATTCTGTAAGTTGGGCCAGAGCACATACACCATATGTAATACCGTACCGATCTCTGGTGTGGGCTTGACTGCCTTAGCCTCGGCAGAGGCGAGCGTCTTTAATGGGTATTGTACTGGAATCGCTCCAAGTTCCGGGTACAAATAGGCCAATCGCATCGGGTAATATGGAGCTAGCGTAGCTGCGACCCCGGCTGGTGGTGTAGACGATGCTCCACCAGCCGGGGTCCACCATTGCTAGAGATGTGTGAGGCGTCCGGACGCGTATAACGCAGCGGCGGCGTGTCCTGCACATCCTGCCCTCCCACGCCTACACCAAGACCCAGCACAACCGTATCGTTGTCGCTGAACGTTACTCTCCGTGGCGGGTTCATGCCGGTCTGCACCGGATCATTCGAGCGCCATTGAGCCGTTGAGAGATGGTTGACCGCCACCAACGCCGTGGAATGCGAGCAGGAGCAGAGAGGATGAGCACGACAGCGCCACCGATCATAGCCCGTCGCGCGTTGCGGCTGGCGCTCCACATCGCTCGGTCTCCATGTCGTGCCGATATCGTCGGTGGCTGCCCCCTTCGCGCGTCGTTGCCGGCCGGTCGAGATGTCGCGCGGCGACGCGCCCGCTTGGGCCTCGCGCTCGTACCGCTCACGCGCCCGTTCCTCCGCGATGCGCTGGATCGCAACCTGACGCTCCAAAACGGTCGTTTAGCTTTTCATTGGCGTAGCAACTGCCTAACATCGTTTTATCTTACCTCTTTACCGCTCCTGTCGCGACCGTTTGCTAGCCCAATAGGTGTTCGCTTCGAGCAACGTGTCGAAGGTGCCAGCGTCGCGCCAGTAGCCGGATAGCTCAGCCCAGCGGAGCTGCCCGAGATGCAGGTACCGATTGTTGATATCGGTAATCTCCAGTTCGCCACGGCCGGACGGCTGCAACTCGCGAATGAAATCGAAGACGTGGCTGTCGTAGAGATATAACCCCGTCACGGCGTAGTCGCTCTCCGGGTGCTCTGGCTTCTCTGTGATGCGCGTGATCCGGGTCGTGTCGATGGGATCGAAAGTCGGCACGCCGAAGCGCTGCGGATCGGGGACCGTTTTCAAGAAGACCATCGCTCCGCCACTGAACCCTGAGACCGCTGTGGAGATATCGGCATCCGTGGTGTTGTCCCCCAAGATCACGGCGATGCTGCCCCCATCGGCGAAGTCCTCCGCCAAAGACAGCGCCTCGGCGATCCCACCTTCTTTCTCCTGATAGGCGAATTCCAGGTGGCGCACGCCGAGGTCACGGCCGTTGCGGAGCACAGAGACGAAGTGCCCGGCGTGCGGCCCGCCGATGACAATCAGGACATCGTGGATCCCTGCGCGGACCAGCGTGTCGATGGGGTAGAAGACCATCGGCCGGTCGTAGATCGGGAGCAGGTGTTTGTTCGTGGCATGTGTCAATGGATAGAGCCGTGTGCCAAGGCCACCGGCTAGGATTACCCCTTTAGGCATCGCATCCTCCTTGTTCCAGGGTCGTCTCATATCTTGTTGGTCCCCTACCACTTAGTGGCACTAACGCCGGGCTCACAAATGGTCATGAAATCTGACGAGCACTAGACCCAGGGCGGTCGTATTCCCGGTCACGTTGTCATGATAGGGCACATTTGTCGCGTTCACAACAATGACGGACTCGCCCGCCTGGGCAAAGGTGAGGCCCGAGACATCCGACGAGGAGAACGATGCATCGCTCGCTCCTTTGAGCGTCGCGTTACTGGCAACCATCGCCAGCATACGTCCCGTCATGGGGTCGCGGAGCACGAGGTCGTCCTGATCGTCGGGCGTCAGCAGCCGGCCGCTCCGGTCGAGCACTGCGGCGAGCGCGTCGCCCGTCGTCGTCAGGGTGGTGCGCCGCCCCGTCGCCGGGTCGATACAGTCAATCCAGTCGGTCTCGGCATTAGTCCAGTCCCACTTTATCCGTGCTCGGCTCATGGCATCCTTGTCGAAGTCGAGACACTCTACTCGACGACATCACGCCCGTTACCTTACCATCCGTTACAACATCGTGACAGCGCAGACCGCTTCGGCCGACGCGACGTGCGGCCGCGTGTCGAGGTTGGCAATCTGCACAAACCATCCGCTCGACAGGCCACGGCCTGCCCCAGACGCCAGCGGCTCGCTCAACACCACCCGCAAGAGCGGCGACGACGTGACGACGAAGCCGCCCGCGATCGCGCGCTTCCCGCGCGGGCACGCCGCCAGGATGCCGTGCCCGCCATTGCGTGGCCGCACCGTGTCGCTCGTGCGCACGTACACCACCGCAGCGAGTCCGGGCGCTCCCTGCGGCCCCTGCGCCCCGCGTGGCCCCTGGCGGCCGCGTATGACCGTCAGGCCGGTGTCGCCGTCGGCGTCTGCCGACGCCTTCCGGGGTCGGGGGTGTGCGCGTGGGCTGCGGCACCGCAGCCGCCAGGCCACCGAGCACGACCGCCGCGCCAGCCACCGCTACGATCTTATTCATCGCCCTCCCCTTCCTAACCCTAGCGGTCCCCGCTGCTCAAATCGTCCCGATCCGCCCCGCGACCATGGACCGGGTGACCCTGCTCCTGCAGCAGGGCCTCAAGCAGCGTCGCGGCGGTCCGGGCGGTATCGCCCGGACTGCCGCCGCCCCCCTGCCCCTGACGGCCCTCGCGGTCCTTCTCCGCCTCCGCGCGCATCCACGGTTCGGGCTCACGGCCCAGGCTCTCCCACGCCTTGCGCACCGTCCGGCGTGTGTAATCGTCGGCATGCCCGGCCTTGCGCTCGTGAAGATGCGGGCTGCCCTCGACCATCGCCCGCTGCAGCTCGCGGCCCGTGGCGGTCGGGTACGTGCGCGCTAGGTCCTTCACGATCATATAGTCGATGCTGTGGAGCTGCCCCTGCGCGCGGGCGTTGGGGTACGTGTTCAACAGCCGCGCCGCCTCGCGCTGGTAGGCCCGGCCGAGGCGCGCCAGGTCCGACACAGCCCCCGGCGTGCGCGAGAAAGAGGGCTCCTGCGCGTC
>JAABUU010004168.1_pt1 | contig 17408 bp, 17 predicted proteins | sample 5559301 | NCBI WGS metagenome assembly JAABUU01 (sample SAMN10711884, study PRJNA513360) | rock metagenome | isolation source: Antarctica rocks | place: Antarctica: Victoria Land, Richard Nunatak white | reverse complement strand
GGATTCAGAGCAAGTGGCACACCTGTCCGCACAACGCCAGGCAGCCATCAGCAAATACGGCAAGCAGGCAGGTACTACAGTGTGTTTTGCAACAGCCCCTGCCCAGTGGACTGCCATCAACAGTCGGTCACGTGCTTGTCACCTGCTGCTCAGGCCAAAATGCATCATGTGTGACAAGCAGCCAGCCATAATTCTGGCTTGCGTGTATGCATTTGCGCTGCTACTGGTCTTGAGATGATCAGAACCCGGCTGTGACAAAACATCTAGGTAGCATGCGGTCGCGTAAATACAACACAGGTTGTGGTGCTCCATGCACATCCTCAAAAGCAGCTGTGCATGCAGACGCCCAGCACAGCCTCAAAGTGAATATCCAAGATGTCTGAGCAATTGTGTGCTGCAGGCTGAGCAGTGTCAGCCAAAGAGAGTCACTCAGGACAGAGCCATCAACAAGCACGCCTTCATCAGAGTCCACGTCCACCCCAAGCGCTTCCCTGCAGTGTATACGGTGGATTGGAAGGTGAACATTCCCTAATCATATGTTCTCAGTATGGTCCTTGCCTCAGGCATTACCATGAGCAGGTTGAAATGTGTGGATCATCAAGGCTGGACAGTGCTCGTGAGCATGGGGCGCATATTCAAAACGCAATGGTAGCAAAGCATGCTATGTTTTGCTGACATCTTGTGCAAGATCTGCCTTCTGCCGTCCTTATACCTACTGTAATGGCATTTGCTCGTGCACAAGCTTGGCGCCGGTCATGTGTCACTGTGTTGCATTGTGCAGGAGTGTGTGATGTACAATGGGGCAGATTATGTCGTGGTACATAAGCCAGCAGGGGTACAGGTTGCACCTACAGTGGACAACCTCTTGGAAAATGTCCTTTTCTGCACTGCACAGGTTGGTCAAGCTGCCCTCATCAGGCCATATCTTGAAGCCCACGTACTGCTTGTCCACACAAAAGATGCAATCTCAGTGCTCGCATCTTGCTTGGTAACTTGTAAGTGAGTTTGGGCTTGACTTCAGCAGGGTGTGGTAATGCAGGCATTGCAGTGTGCAGAGTCCCTCTTGATCACCCACAGACTGGATGCCTGTACAGAGGGGTTGCTGGTGGTGGGGCGTAATCGGCCCTTTGTCCAACACTTCAACCGGCTGCTGCAACGGCCCAGGGCTGTCAGGAAGTTCTATAAGGCATTGACTCAGCATCCCCCACCAATTGGTGCGTCATCTCTTGAGATGATATGTACGCATATGTTACCAAAATCTGGCAATGTTAGTGTTGCTTCTTTGTACCACTTATGTCAAACCTGACAGCTCGGAAGCAAACATAGAACCATACACAAGCTGTGTGCAGCACACTTGTGTTGTAAGCCTCAGGAGTCTGCTTGATTACTTCAGCCCAGCAGGCAAACTGGTCCATGACTTGCATCTTTAGCAAGCACTAACATGCACATAATCTCCGCAACGATGTGTTCTGGATCTCAAGCAGCAAGGCAGGCTGCTCATGCAGGCAAGCTGATCCATCATATAACCCAGGAACAGGTCAAGGGTCAGCCGGCTCACAGCCAAGTCCATGACAGCCCTGTGCCAGGCAGTCAGTGCTGCCTCCTGGACGTGCTGGATGTCAGGCCGGTCAAAGTTGTGCATGAGGTCGCTGCAAAATGGGGACCAGTCGCATATGAGGCCCTGCTAGAGCTTCAGACAGGACGTACTCACCAGGTAAGTGGTGGACAAACGCCAGTGTTGTGATGTTGTATGTGCAGGGCAACAGCTGAGCTGCAGATCATCTCTCCTGCTTCACCTGATCCTGTTGCTTGTAGAATCATAAGGTCTTGATCAATATTGTTTAGTCAGCCTAGGTTAACAAATTGGTCAGCCTGGGTCAACAAATTGGTCAGCCAAGGTCACCAAATTGGTCAGCCTAGGTCAACAAATTGGTGTTGTGGCTTGATCAAGTCTCGCTGACCTGCTATCAAACACGACACACAGGCAAACGGCATATTGCTCAGCAAATGGCGCATATGCTGCTGCAATCAATGCTGCGACGGCTATGGCAGCAGCATATGGCAGCTCTGTGCTTTGACAGACCTGCCAAAAAATAAAGCTGTTGGCATTGCATGGCTCTTGTCACAGACTTCTGGAGACAAGGAGCGCCATGTGTTGATTGTATGCTTACAAACACTGCATGGTCTGTGGGCAGCACTATCTGGCCAAGGGCCGTACGGCCACCATATAGCCATCTGGACATCACCATCTGTTGCATCGTGTGGTAACACATGCAGTCTGCGCATTTCCAAATTTATGCTCTCCATTACAGGCTGGTCCTGTGCATTCCGCCTGGGGTCTGTATATGTTGTTGATCAAGTATGCGTGCTGCATGCCTGCAGATAAGAGTGCAGCTTGGAGCTGAAGGTTTCCCTCTGTATGGGGACACCATGTATGCCAACATGGCACACAACTCTTCTTCAAAGGTAGGCAAACCACACCAGCATGTAACAACCACAGTCAAAGGATGTGATGTATAGACAATACAGAAGGACCGTATAGATTTACTGCAGCTAGGGTGCTGACTTTGCTGGAGTTAGCTGAAGTACTCACTTTCACTCAACAGGTACCATAGACAGGTTGAATGCACAAGCCTCCTGGCTGTCATTTGTGTGGGCCTGTACAGACCAAAAGTCTGTCAGATACTGTGCAGAGTTTTGCATTGCTAGTCCAACAGAACATGCCCGTCATGCGTATGTCTTGAGATCTAGACTTGGTCTTAAATACGCCGTGCAAATGTCATTTTGGCTATGTATGCAGTGTAGCTGCTGAACTCAGCATTGATGCAGGCCCATCAGGAGCCTTTGGGAGCCATTGGCTTGCAAGCCTGTAAGCTGATGATTGCTGAGTCAGACATGATTTCAGCCAGCACATTTGAAGCCAGACTGCCCTGGTGGACTAGCTCACCCAGCGGCAAATGAGAATATCTCATGTAGACATTGCCATATGTCACCACGTGAATGGCTTAAGAGGGTCAGACTGTTACTTCTGTGCTGAGGTCACAAGTGCGGTGTCAGGAGTGACTGGTACCTTGTGCTGTTGCAGAGCAAGCTGCACGACCATAACCGTCATAGTATGCATGGTAAGCAGACTCTGGTCCGAGATATGCTGCTGCACTCCTCACTGTGCTATAAACCATTCTGCTCATCAAGCAGCAGGACGTAGGTTACGCATCTAGCACAACCTTCACAATATTCTCCAAGCCTCATAGGATCCAACAGAGGGCAAGTGTACATGGCATATGATTTATCTACAAAGCATGACTGCATATACTGAGCCAAGGTCCAGTTGACCGCAGGCAGGGTAGCATCATGAAGCATGCATTAGCATCAGGTGCATGCTGCTCACACACAGCGCGAATGCTCTTGTAAAGAGCCCTACCACAGAAGCTTACTACTTTGCAGCTGAACAGTCTCATGCACACAGCAGCTTTGTTGAATTTGCTGAATCAAAGCATCCCTCAAGGTTGCCGCTGAGATTGCAACCGAGGAAATCAGTGAACATATGTTACAACCGCAGGCTTCCATGACAGCTACGCTACAAGCTCGACTGCGCCTCCAGCCTCCCTAATCTTTTGCTCTGCTAGCTTTGACACAAACTTGGCCTTCACAAGAACTGGCTGCTCTGGCAAGACACCCTTCCCCAGCACCTTGAAGATGCCGTGCTTGGTGACGTCAATCACCAAAGCTTTGCCGCTGCTCTCTGCAGCCTTTTCCCTCGCCTGGCACAACACAAGCTTTAGCACTGTGCAAGCAGTGTGCAAGCAATCCAACGCCTTTTAGCTGACTACACATCAAATGCCTTGCACCAGCGCCAAAGCTGCTTTTGTATCATGTGCATGCAAGTTAAGAGAGTATATAAGAGACATGTTCAGAAAGTGACACCTGCGCACTTGATATGCTGCACTCAGGGAAAGCAATTGATGGCATGGCTAAATCAGCAAGAGCTAAGTAGTGCATGATATACCTCGTTGCCAACTAGGCTCCAAAGCTTGTCTAGGTTGACAATTGGGCAGTGGTACTTGTTCTTGCGGATGTTGAAATGCCTCATACCAACCTGCGTATTCAAAGCTACTGTGAATACGCTGTGATGAAAGCTGTGCCAACTTGACGTCTGCTCAAAGATGAGATGGTGCGCAAAACTCTGCCGAGGCTGTGTCTGATTGCTGGAGTGTATGCGCACACCTTTCCAAAGTATCCAGGATGGTATTTGTCATAGTTTATCCTGTGGTGATGCTGTCCTCCAGCGTTACCACGACCTCCAGGATGTTTCCTGTGCTTCCCAATACGTCCGTGTCCAGCACTGACATGACCCCTCTTCTTCCTGTTCTTATGCAAGTCTGCAAGGGAAGCATATGGGCAAATGTCGGTACTGACAGTCAGAGCCGTAAAGACTGGAGATTAAAGACTCATCTGGCTACAACTGCAAAGTTGCTTTATACATCAAGTAGTTCGCCAATTCTGTTTGCTGTCATTCGATTCTCGGTCGGACGTCATTGAGTCGAATGCAGCAGCAGGATCAGCGTATCGCAATGACTTACGGGTCGGCATCTTGGCACCGCTCCACTGACCTCTCGGCTATAACCAGCGCAAGACAGAGGACTTCGCTCGACACTCGGCGGCGTCATAACTTGCTATGCAGAATTTAATGCTCCCATTTACGGAAAAGGACAATTCCTACACATGCATTTGAGTCTAGACTTCACTGGCAGTCTTGCTTTGACTGACGCTCTGACACGCGCTTACCTCCGCGGATGCTGCAACCTATTCGTATGTGATGGCGAAATGGACGGTGTGGTTTGCGTGATCAGGCAGATTTGCTCCGGCAGAACAGTTTTTGACGGTGATCGGTCAACAACGTGGGCTTTCGCGTAACCCCTCAAGCGCGTCACCTACTCAGGCAAGAGTAAACGGAAGTGTGCGTGTCTGGTCGTGCGGCCCGCTCATCCCAGGCGTGTATGGTGCCAATACTGCAGGTAGAACAGCTGTAGGCATTTATTCAGAGAAGCAGGAGTATGGCTGTGCCATTTCATCAGTCTGTAGGAGCTGTACGTTCTGTAGCATTTCAACCTGCGAATCACACGGCTGGAATACGTCCGGCAGGCCTCATTGAGCAGCAGGTCAGTGTCTTTCTGGCTGTTCCAAAGGCAGGGCTTGTTTTGCAGTAGTCAGCCAGCTCAAACTCATGTGGTCACAGGGGATGCCAAGCACCTCGTATGCAGCAGACATGCTGGGTTCTCAGGCTAATGAGACTGTGTTGATTGAACAGCCTCAGGCCTACATCACACAGAAAGCCAGAGTTAAGCGCAACAGACGTACAGAGTGGGACTACTACGTGCAGTTTCCTGGCTTCCCTGAGGATGAGGGAAATTGGTACAGCGCTAGAGCTATCAAGACACAGCATCCCCGAGGAGCTGAGCTCATCCGGGAGTTTGAGCACCCAGACGATGCTGCAGATGTCACACCCCCATTGTCAGCACCCAGGTCTCAGCCAACACAACAGGCAGTCCCATTCACTCAAGATGCTGGGCCTTCGCAGATAGGCAGCCTCCCCATGCACGTTTCAGGTGCTCACAACCACTTTCAGCAGCCACACACTCAGGATCAGTTTGCATCTCAGCTGCAGCAGCCCACAGAGTACAGGCCTGCCACCTTTGCTGCTCCCAAGCCTGGCTTCCACATGAACCAGGCGCATGGTCTGCACCCAACACTGGTCCAGGACGCCTTCAACACAGCCTCACAAAACGACATACAGCCACAGCTGCATTGGTCTTTTGATCGGCTTCAGCAGGCGCCTCAGTACAAACCAGCTCACTTCATCCCTCCATCTGTGGAGGCTGCTCAGGTGCAACAGTCTCACACGCAGTATGGAGCAGGACGCTCTCACACTACTATGCCCATGCAAGCAGGGCATGTCTATGCAACTACTAGCAGCGGGCGGCAACCTGCAATGCATGCTGGCATGCTTGGTCAAGCTTCAGGCCGCAGCCAGGGCCCGGCTGCCCAGACGCAGCAGCCTGGGTGGGGGTCTGCTCAGCAGACCAATTGGAGTTTGGGGCTGCAGTCACAGTGGCCAGCAGGATCGCCTCGACCTGCCCCAGGTAACCTTCATAGTCCCTGTACACATCCATTTTCAATCCAGGCACAAATTGAAAGGTACTTGTGAAGGAAGTGCATCAACATGGGCATACAGCATAGTCATGTACTGCTGTTACATAGCAGCACGCTTTTGAATATGAACAGCAGTCATTACATCATGTGTGAGGGCATTGTTAGCAATCCTGTGGAAAAGCCCATGTTCTCTACCATTTGCCACAGACAATGACATGCAGAGATAGAGTTACAACTGTTTGCAACGTTCTTGCAGCATGTCATTTTCACAAACGCAGGAGTGTATCCGTCTGAGAGCTTTCACAACATCCTGGTAGTAGTGCTGTGATTTACGATCATTGATTCAAAATGTCAATGCCTGTTTTTTGTACCATGCAACTAATGGCACCCTGCATTTTGTCTAATCTGACATATATGTTCTGTGGTGGCATTGCAGGCGGAGCTGACGGAGCATCTGCTCAACCTCAACTGCCAACAGAACACATGTTGCCCAGGAGCAATGACATGGCTCATCAGCTGACAACCCAACAGCTGCCAAACCAGATGCCATTTCAGTATCAGCAGCATCCTGTTGGCCAGCCTCAGCAGATGCTCAAGCAGCTACACATGCAGCCTCCTTATGCAATGCAGCAGCAGCCAGCTCAAGCTGCTGCTCTGGCAGGGCACCTCAATGGGCAGCAGAACCCCCAGCCAGGACTCATCCCAGCCGCCAGTTTCAATGCAGAGCCTCAGGTGCTTTTGAGACCCAAAGGGCTTGACCCCACATCCTTTGGAAGTCAGATTGACTGGACTGCTCGTCCTGCAGAGCAGCATGCTGCTGCTGCTCCCACAAGTGTTACCCCTGCTGATGCCTCTGCTGCTGCTGCTGCTGCTTCCGCTGGACAAGCAGCACAGCTGCCAAACAGGACTACAGTCAGCGCACCACTTGGAGATGCTACCTCCCAGATTCTGGGCCAGCAGGCAAACCAATGGAGGCAGGCTGCAAGCAAGAAAGGCAGCAGCTTGCTTGACTTGGTTCCTACTGTTTCCAAGCAGCTCGCACCCAAAAAGCCAGCAAGCATTAACCCCTTGTGTAGCTCTGCGCCAGGACAAGCTCTAGTACAGCTTGATGCGGCTCACCAGGGCTGTGAGGCCTTCAGACCTGCTGTCCAGGAGTGTATCGCTGCTGCTGGGCTGCCGCTGTCCAAACCTTTCTACCAGCAAGCTTTGGACAGAGCAAAGCAACCGCGCACTGCCCAGACGCCAGCTCAGCCCAGCAGTGATGCGGCCATGCAGGAACAGCATGCTAGGTGGAAGTCACAGGATCACGCTATGCAAGATGCAACTGCCATGGCAGAAGCTGACACAATACGGGATGACACTGCTGGCGAGCAGTATGAGGGTGAGGAGCATCAGCAGACAAAACTGGCAGCTTTTCAAGCGGCATCACCTACGCTGACTGATGACTCAGGCCTTGGCATGGACATTGTGGACCAGGTGGAACAGAGCAAAGCACGCAAGTACATGTCAGCAAGCCAGTGGCCCAACGCGTCTATCACTGGTAGGTTCATGAGCACACTAATGTGTGAATGGCCGTGAGACACACTGTGGGACTCCACACATCTCAAAAAAGGCTGATTCAGTCACAACCATGATGCACAAAAGTATGTACCAAAATAGCGGCCTTGCAAACATCTGGTGTTGACAACCGTTCTTTATCACCATGTGTATGATGCAGCAGTCTGGCATGTCACGTTGCATGTACTGATTTACAATGGCATCATATGAGACTTTGAGACTATGATACTCTTTTGCGTGTTGAAGCAATGTCAACAGTAATCCTGCAATAATTTAGGAGCCAGGCGCGTGGGAGAGAGCCTCGAGCTTCATGTAAAATGGAGTGATGGCTATGATACTTGGATCAGCCTTGAGGCTCTAAAGAGGCGGCAGCACTGCAAATCAGCCATCATAGACTATCTAGTCAGTAAGGTCAGGAAAAAGACCAAGGGATGAGCAAGGTGTTATGTTAGTTTCTTCTCATGTGTTGGCGCTGCTGGCTTACTGATGCAGACACAACTCTCAGAAGACTTTGCATCTGTGGCAGTGTACGGACAAGAGTTTACTTTCAAGCTGTTTGCTTCTGGGTAACACTGTCAGACTTTGGCACTGTGTGCCACTGCAGCTTCTGGCCATCTCCTAAATGCCTCCAAACCTTCTTCAGTACTCCATTGATGCGTTTTGGCTCTTTTGATTGAGCTTGACCTGAACTAGGCAAATGACTCTGAGCAACGCACACACTCCACATAGACTTGCAGCGAATACGCACCTTTCCAAGTCAATATGCCAGATGCAGCCCCATGTTCACCGTCCTAAGCATCACAACAAGACGCTGATCATATCCATTATCGGAAAGGGTTGCAGCAGAAGGGTTGAGACGACACAGTTTTGCTCTCACAATAGAGGGTTTGACGGCTGTGATCGTCCAAAATGAGTCGTCTTTCCACTTCAGACGCTGCAGTTTGGTCCCCAAGCCTCTGTTGGGTAGTTTCTTGGTCACTTGAAGTACTGCACCAAAGGCGACAGGTGCTCAGCTGTTGTACTGACGCGAGAGAAAGCAAAGAACGAAGCTTTGGCTCCTTACAGCTGTCGGCTTGTAGGACCCTCGACAGGAACATGTGCAGGCCTTTGCCAGTGTCACAGCAATCAATCTGCGGATCAGGCTTCGATGCAGAAGCAAGCTCGCAGTCTGTAGCTCAGCTTTTGCTTGTTGCTTTTTGCTTTACGCTTGGCGTATCTGCGAAATGCGAGTACTCAAATGACAGTCTCAGATTGTGTGTCATGAAAGAAATTTCATCTTTGATTGTCCAGCTTATAGTCACATTATGAACAAGCGTGCAAATCTTTTTCAGCAATCTTGCACAGTACCAGGCTTCATAGCTAAGTGTGAGCCAAATGCATGTGGTGGTTTTCTCAGGGAATGCTTTTCTTGTACGAAGTGTATTTTGTCTGACTGAATTCACAAGAACAGATCTCTGTCTGGTGGCCCCAGTTGGTCCCCAGGACATTAAACACAGACAGTCAATACAAAATACAGTCACAGACTGTACTTACACCACCTGCACAATGCGGTCACGCAGCATTATGACCAGTACGTTTGCTTGCATTACCGCCCAGGTATGGTGTGTATACATCATCTGACATGCTTGCTCCATACGCATGCTTGCTGTATCTGTCAGCATGTTGTGCGTAATAGTACTATGGTCAGTGACATCAAAACCTGCTTTGAGGCATGGTTAGTACTATGGTCAGTGACATCAAACCTGCTTTGAGGCATGGTTACCAGACAAACTGGAAGACACAGATAAACAAACCTGTACCACAAGCACTACATCCACGGTGTTGTTTACACATTTTTGCAAGGATAGTTACACTTGCCTTGCATGTACACGGCTGTCTGTGATAATCGAGCCCGAGGTACACTGCAACTGATTGACATCCCTATGAGCAGTTCTTGAAAATTACCTGAAAACTATGAACTATCAAACAGCTATGCCAGAGTGGTATCTGAGCTGCACGTATTCACCATGCCACAGATTCAGTGTTGCTGAAATGTTGGTCAAGTCAGATCCATCTCTATTGTGACCTGCTGTAGCTCATTTCTGCTTGGCAGAAACTCAAGACTGTATGCCTTGGGACTTTGCAATACAGATAAGTCTTGATTCCTGATCAACGCTTTGGGCACACATGTGTACTGTCCACAACTTATGATACTGTAATGTTATGTAGAGTGTCCCATGACCCAAAACCCTTCTGCACTCTCTATGACCTCTCCCAATGCCATTCCTCTCCCAATGCCATTCTTCTCCACTGATCAGTACCCAAGCATTGCATGCATTTTGATCTGGTTCATCTCATTGAAGGTCAGTGGTGGACCACTCATCGGATAGCTTGGGACATCTGCACCACAGTATATAAGTTTCCATACAGCAACAGCGTAGGGCAGACCAGGGCAGCAGTCACATCTGCATAAGCAGGTACAGCAGTGTTGCATGTGTGCATTTCATGTGAAGGAGTGTCCTCCCTGACACACACAAAAACCTTGGTCACAATGCCTACTGCCTGTTGAATGAATGCCTGTTTACTGTGAGATAAGTGTTGACAGTCACCAGCCTGCCCCTTACACAAACTGCTTGTGTGCACTGCTCACACAGACTGTTTGGACAGACTGTTGGTACATGGGCAGAGTGCACAAGCACCTGCAGGAGGAGGGAGAATCCACATTGGCTGGAACATGATAGGTGGCATGTGCTCCAGAAGCTGAGCACCACACCCTGGGAGTTGTGGGGGTTGTTGGGGGGGCTTCACCTGTGGGGACACATCTGTCACAGATGGGGTGCATGGGGCTGAAGCAGAAGATTGGACAGAGGCTGAAGTGGTGGGGGCAGGAGGGGGTTGCATAGGTGGTAGCTGCTGTTGTATGCGGGCTGTTGAAGTAACCCCCGAGGCATGTTGCTCCTGGCAGGTTCCCAGGGCTGCTTGGAACTGGCCCATTGCCTCGGCTGGAACAACAATGGCTATGCGTTCCAGACCGACCACCTGTGCAGTCAGTGACAGTGAGGAGCAGTGATATATGTGGCAGACGCAAAACTCGATGACTATGTGCATGAAATTTTGCTGACATCATGCATGACATCTTGAATGACAGCTTGGTGGGGTACATAAGGCAAAGAAGAGCATTGTATAGAGCCCAGAAGGAGTGGCAATTCTGCACAACACAACAAAACACACAACATAAGACAATGCGACATTACTCAAGCATTGAAGGACTTCAGATGACTCTTTGGTGGATGAGGTTTTCATTGTGGCATGCTGGACAACAAAATAAACAATCAGATCCTGGCCTTACCTCCGTAATTCGCAAGAACTTGCCCTTTGCATTAGAGCCCAGATCAAAAAAGAAGCGTTTATGGCCTGCTCGCACTATCTGGCCTCCTGTCTCTGTCTCTGTGATTGTGGGTGGGGATGGTCCTGGCCCTACTACCGTCCTGCTGCCTGCCACTGCTGCCTGCATCATCACAATAACTGCATCCAATGTTGCACCCACATGCTTTGCACTCATTCACAGCTGATGCCTAAACAGCGGGTGCCATCAGCTGGATGTCTGCTGACATTTCAAGCAATACTCTGTGGAAGCATGTTGACGCAACCCTGTGTTTCATGCAGTGAGCAGTGCATGAGCACTTTGAACAATGTACCATCAGAACCATGCCACTGACAAGACACACAAGTCAGCACATGAAAGCAATCCATCTGTTGAAACATGCACAATGGGTGTTGAGATTGCTCTGATTGGCAGCGCTTTACACACCAAGGCAAACCTGGTAGTGGCAAGCATACCGTGACATCATCCTGAATCCTCATGCCTGACAACTGGTGAACCGTATCGTCAAATCTGTCTGATGATAATTCGCTTGTCTCTGCCTGCATTGTGCCACGGGCGAGGTCAGCACATGACATGTTAGAGCTTGATATGACTGGTGCAGGAACAAGTTGTCTGTAAGCCAGAGCCCGTCAGTGTACAACAACAGGCCACCATGTACCCTGAGAAGCTTTTTACTGTCATTTACACAACATATGCACAATGTTTTCATGGCAGCTGCCCAAGACATGATGTATGTCTATAGCACTGCATGCAAAAGTAGCCTTTGTTACTGTATGTACATCAGGGCTTGGATCACAACAGCAACTTGCAGGTTATTCTTCGACATGCAAGGGCACAGACAACAGCACCTGTTGACCAGCAACTTCTATTCTTGCCAACGCATCTCTGAATGTGCCCCATGCAGTTGTTGTAGCGCCTCCTGCTGGGATGATAATGGATGATCTTCCCCTGGGCCTACACATGCACAACTTCTGAGATAGGATACAAGTGTTGATCTCTGCTGCCTCTCAGGAACAATGTCATCCAGATCAAAGCAGATAGCCCATACAGATACAGCCCAAATTATGAGGGCCACAAATTGTTGTAGGACAACGCAGCATATGCTTTGACGCCTTGGCCGAATGCCGACTACAGCAGCTCATGGTTTCTGCAATGCCGATCAGTTGCACAGCCGGCTGGGTAGGGGATTGATATTTACTCTTGCTGAATCAAAGCAGCTGAAATAGAGCAACCAGCCACTTACCCTGCCCCACTCTCAGACACTCTCAAGAAGCGGCCCCGTGTGTTTTCGCCAATTTCAAAGTAGAATGCCTTAGTTTCTATCGGCAGCTCTTTGCTTACAAGCGGCCTGCATATATTAGCGCTAAGTGTTATGATGGGTGACAAGGTTGTAAGCACTTATGGGTCCTCAGCAATGATGTCTGCACATGCACGCAGGCTGTACGTGTTACAATCACAGACATGGACACGTCAGACAGACAAGAAATTGACAGCATGCAGACCAGCTGCCAATGGCCCAGTGATCCTTACCCTTGCTCACTGGTCCCTCCAGCATAATAGTTGAAGAGCTCTCGAAACCACATGATGCCTGTGTACGGAACAATGATGGTGGACCTCTCACGGTTAGTTCCTTTCTCTGCTATCTTCAAGTATCTGCCTCTGGCGTTCCGTTTCAAGTCCAGGTAAAACAACTTAGACTCGACCTGCGACGCGACAAGTTATCAGCACAATTGGGATTCAACTGCATGCTCCTGTTCTCGCGCGTTAATGCATGAATCTCGCTGACTTGCTGACAGCTACCATGTGTTTGACCATGCCATTGTGACGTTCCGCGTCGTCGCGTGCACACATGTATACATGTGCGGAAAGGCTGCTGCAGTTTGAGATACAACAACGCTTACTCGCAAAGTCTCGCTGCACACTTCTTGGTCCTCGTTGCTGCTTGACATTGGTTGTGCCATAGAGTTTACGCGTGCGGTTCTTCAGCAGCTTGTATCGCCGTCGAGTCGCGCGTGATGCTCGGCAAGGATGGTCTTTGATCACTGAAACTACCGTAAGTATGTCTTTCGAGAAGGCTTGCAAACTGCTGAGGCTTGACTGCTTTCCAGCGCATAAAGTCAAACACTTTTTGCAGAGCCATGTAGGTTCCCACTCCGACGAGAAGCAGCGAACCGATTAGTCGAGATGATCCGCAGTCCAGGAGATAATAAATGCAGATCTTGCATCTAAGATAGCAGGTGAGGGGAAAATGCATTGCCGTAAAACCACGAATACAGTTAATATGTGCCACCTGGGCTGGGCATGAGTGCATGGTTGCCACGCTGCTATGTGGTAATACACGCAGTCGGCCATGTTCACGTCAGTCCGACATCGAAACCTCCAACATGACACTACTGAAACTACACCACCGCATTTTAGCCGGCCACGACGACCTCTGTCGTCGCGCACAGGGGCCACCCGTGCGCGTTTGAGATGGTTTGTGTAGGGCTTGTAGTCTATTAACCCACCCTCGGCTAAGCAGCATGTCTGTCCAAGGATAGATCGCAAAACGAACAATAGGGATGCCAGGAGAGATGCCATTGAGTCATGATGCAGCCTGGGACGAAGTCGCATGGGAAGGTGCACCTGTGAGTCACAGCAAAGCATGCGTTGTACTGCAGACTGCCGCAGTTCCTAGGGGTGCATAGGATTGCCAATCGGCGACAGCAGACCTCACTCGACATGCACCATGATGGCAAAATCGACAAACTGAACCGTCAATACTGGGCATAAGCAGTGTTCGCCACATGCATGCATTCATATGGATCTACAAACAGATTCAGCGATTTCGATAGGGTCTGATCAGATGATCCCTGCACGCAGGCCAATGTGTCCATGGGAAATCTTGTTACTGCATGCGCATGCAGCTGCAGGCACCTCATGTGGCAATATGATTTGGCTGCATAACAGGCAACACAACACGTGCAACCTGGCCCGGTACCATGGTACAACTCACGGTCTTGTCAAATGGACACACAGTCAAATTAACATGGGTCCGTTGACTATATACAGTAACACATGTGCGTGCTTGTCGACTGCGTAGTCTGACTGCTGTACATCAAGCTCAATTAATTCATTACTTCAACTGCACTTACGCCTAGCGCATACCTGCATGCCCACAAGCATTGGACATCTACCTGGCAGAATGTGGGGCAGGTTGATGCCTGACAAGCCAAATACAATGCTGAGGGACCCAATACTCATGCTGCAACTTGGCATAATTGTGCACCATGTTACAGCAGTAGGTGCTAAGCTGCAGTAGTGCTAAGCTGTACAGGTCAACCCCAGTCCACGACTTTGCAACAATTCAGATATGACCTTCATGCACATGCACAGAATATGATCTGGGTCAGATGTACAGCTAGGTTGATAACTTTACAAAGAAACTGCATCCTGCTTATGACAGACTACCAATAGCATTCTGCCGCAGCGTTCTTATGCCTTGTTGTCCTTGTCATAGGTGTAGGTGAGTCCACACTTGCCACTGCAGCAAGCAAAGAAGCAAGTCGAGTGCATTGAGCAATGTCAGGGGTACAGTCATGCAAGATTGCGAGTCAGAGCACTGCACAGCTGTTGCAACAAGAACAGTATGATTTTGCACAACAGTCCTCAACGAAGTATGCTGAAGATTTCAGTTGCACACAGGCACCCTCTGAACGCACCAAACTGATAAGCTGCGACCCAGACAAAAACAAACAACAAAACATGTTATACAACAAAATACATCGCACGCACCAGTACACCCTGTTGTAGTGGGTAGCCATGAAGACACCAGCCCCACACTCTGGAGATGGGCAGGTCTTACGCAGGCGCTGGACCTTCCCGCTGTCATCCACCTGGAGACCAGCCACATACTGTGAACATGCTATAGCCAGCGCAATAGTGTGAGAGCATGTGTGACCAGGTTTGAGATGTGACACAAATGAGTTCTGCTGACATCCAGCACAAATACCGAGACGTCAGCAGCATGCAGGCAAACTGCGATGTGATAATCGCAAGCGACAGCATTGCAAATTCACCTTGTAGAACTTCAGCACAGCAAGCTTGATCTTCTTGTGCTTGTGCTTCTGCTTCTTGGGCTTAGTGTAGGTCTTCTTCTTACGCTTCTTAGCTCCTCCCAGCAGGCGCATGACAATGTACATGGTGGACTCATCCGAGACACCAGCAGAAGCCAGTGTGACGTTATCCGCCAGCTGGCGACCACCGAACATGACCCTCTGCTCAAGGCATGGAATGCCTGCGTATGACACCAGAACTATTCGGATCAAAACAGAACCAAGGAGCGTTGTAGAAGGAGTGAAATGCTTGTGTCGTACCCTGACGGGCCTCAATCACGGCTTTCACATCCTGTACTGTGTTGTCAGCAGAGACATCGACCGTGTGGGTCTTGTCTGCAGCAGAAAGAGAAACAGTATTAGGTCAACTTGGCGTTACTGAGGCACCGCAAAAGCTTGGCAGGAGAGGTTCCGCACCTGTGCGAACGAAAAGTTGCATCTTGACACGACGCTCAGCAGTGCAAGCAGTGCTGTCCTCACGTCGAGGAGGAGCTCGCATAGCAGCCGCCCTGGCTATGTAGTCGCATCGGGTTTTGCATTTATTAAGCCAATCTAATGAGGAATATACCGACGCACAGGTTTAGTAATCTCCAGAAGTCCTCAAGCAGGTCAACAGATTTCTGGAACGTTTGTTTGTGCACTATGGCACGACCACTTACTCTGGCAACATACTCTGTCATCAAGGGCGGGTTTGTAACGGTGGTCTCAAAATGCAAGCATTGACATCAACAACAACGTTCTAGCATCGCTCACGAAGTTTTCCCTGGGCCATTGTGCTGGTGTTCCTGATCATATCCCAAGGCATATACGCGCGTCTGCACGTCGTTGTTCTTGGATTGCCCGCTCAGATCAGCAGTCTGTGCAAGGATCGCATGCGACTTGTCTGCAGCTGATTTTTTTAGGGATATACCGCTATGGATTTGATGGGCAATGCAGAGCAGCTGACAGCTAGGAGGTGAGCAGCTCATTAGACGGCCATAGTCGCAACCAGCAGGTTCGACGTTGTCCCTGCCATAGCAAGTGATCACTGCTCTGACTCTGTCGCGTGACTTGCAGCAAGACCTTAAGTCAGAGGGTGGCCACCTACAATCAGCGTATAGTGGCTGAGGGTGACTCACTTGGTGAGGAGGTATGTGTGTGGTCTCTGCTGCTGATGCGTCGTTTGCAGGCTATAATCTATTGAAACAGCTTTGCTGGAGCGCTGCAAAGAAGCAGTAGACAAGTTGCACTTCAACAATGGCCGTTGTCTTTGTAGATCAAGCTGCTGCAGCAGTCTATCAAGAATGCCCAAGCAGAGGCTGACAATGCTGGCGAAGACTCTGGCCATATTTTGGAGGAATTGAAGGCCTCCAAAATGATACTGCAAGGACATGGACCTGGAGGAGATCTTCGTAAGCTATTGAAACAGACGCAACCGTCCTTGATTGCATGGCTGCTGGGACCCCGGACAAACGTGATCAGCGCTCGAGTAAGCCCTCGTCCCTGCTTGAGTAATGGATGCATCTTTCATTTGAGATGCTTCAACTCAATGTTAACTTCATGCATCGACACTGCTCTGATTTGTGCTTGTCTAAGTCCTGATTAGGCATTAACCTCAATCAATTTGCATCGAGTGTGGCTCTGTCGATCTGAACATGATCATTCACGACTTGACATCTTTGATCAATGCTGTCCTCTATGACTGCATACGACTCGCGCATTACTGCAAGTCATTGCACATCTCGCAGACAACAAGCCTGCTGACTCTGTGCACTTTGTCTTCAGAGGAATGAAGGCATTCGCTTGAAGGAGGAATACCATGCCTTCAGGGACAAAATGGGTGTCATCATGTTTGTCACTGGTGCAGCTCTATCGTTGGGACTGCACAATGCTCAGCTTCGCAGCCAGGCTCATGAAGCCTTCTCGTTGACTCCTCCCTTCATGGTTGGAGTCCAAATCTTCCTGTGCTGGATGCTGTACCTGTACACAGCATTGGCATTGAGAGAAAATGTTCTCAAGGTATGTAAGCACATTCTTGGAGCATGTTTACAATGGTCCAAGTTCTGCAGATCGCCGGCCGTCTTTTGTGTTTATTGCGTTATCACATAAGCTTCTGATCCTATTGAGGTTTAACATAACATGTGTTGCAATTGTGTGCAATTGGTCTCAGCTTCCTGGGCACATATACAGCATGCGCATGATACTTACTCTGGTAGCTGATAATGGTGTGCATTGGTCGTATGTGCCATAATGGGCATGTCAAG
>JAABUU010004164.1_pt1 | contig 17417 bp, 26 predicted proteins | sample 5559301 | NCBI WGS metagenome assembly JAABUU01 (sample SAMN10711884, study PRJNA513360) | rock metagenome | isolation source: Antarctica rocks | place: Antarctica: Victoria Land, Richard Nunatak white | reverse complement strand
TGCAACAAAGTATACACCTGCTTATGGCTGTGTTTATCAACAGCAGTTGGCGTTGCCTTGGTCGATTGTTCAGAAACGAGAGTTGTTTCAGTTTGAAGTACTGATACTGTAAGCTGACAGCAGACAGAGATGACACCTAGCATGGCCCAAGACAGTCAGTGGTGGTGTCCTGCACCTGTTGACGGATTCTGAATCACCGGACGGCAGACGGGACATTCATTGTTGCCATCCTTGCTATACCAGCCTGTTCACAGATTGGGTCATCCTGTTTGTACTGACTGGATGCAGGTGTTGACAACACAGCTAGCAGCCAAGCAAAATGGGTATGCAGATGTCGTGTACTTGGATGCAAAGACAGACACATATCTTGAAGAAGTATCCTCTTGCAACATCTTTACTGTGAAGGGGAAGCACATCAAGACCCCACCGCTAGGGGTGAGACATTTCTTGCCGCGTTTCAGCATTAATGCCTGCCTGCAACTTATTTGCAAATAAGCCCAAAGGCATCATTTTGGCCCTATGCATTGGTGATGCCATTCCGGTATATCATAGCTGCAAAACACGTGCAGCTATATTTGCACAGTAGTCAGTTTGTCTGAGGCCTGCTTGGCTGAATATAGGGCACCATCCTTCCTGGCATAACTCGGCGATCAATACTGGAACTGGCAGAGTCTAGGGGATACACTGTGGGAGAAGCACCAATCACATTGGAAGAAGCTCTACAAGCAGATGAAGTGTTTACCTCTGGCACTGCTGTGGTTGTCAGTCCTGTAGGCAGCTTGACACATAAGGGCCAAAAGACACAATTTGGCAAGCCAGGAGTTCCAGGTATGTCTACATCAATTGCCCGGCAAGCATGTACAGCTACTGCATTTGGTCATCAATACGTATTCACCAAGATGCATGTGAGAAAGAGCTATCTGTCGTGGTTAATTTGTGTGTGCTGAGATTACACTGGCTGTGACACTCCAATCTTGAGCTTCTCATATTGTTGGCTGGCTGTCATCACCAATGCACCATCAGCACAACAGCTGATCTACGTGTGTTATGCAGGGCCTGTGGCAACAGAGCTATATGGTGCATTAACTGATGTGCAGCAAGAAAAGGTCAAGGACAGCTACGGCTGGGTGTTCCCTGTGACATAGCGCCCTGTGGCAGCGACACATTCATTACCGGCATCAGTCTGGCACACTGCATCTGGTGCTGTGAGACCGTATGCCAGACACAAGGGACTCTAACTGTGAGCACTACTGTCATGCTGACAGTTCACATTATATCACAAGTACTGGAAAATCTATTGTTATGTTATGACCCAACATCTGTAATATTTATTGAAACGCCTGATCGCCCTGACCAAGTTTTCTGCTGCAAATTCGACCGATTGTGACTTGGTCAACGCCAGCAAAGCATGCAGAAGCACATCAACTGCAAACAGCCTTTTGCCAACACAGCAAAACCTGCCATCACTGTACTGCAGGAGGTAGAGTTGCTGATGGTGGACTTGACATTTGCTTCAGGCTTTTGCTGCAGCAACAGCAGCTGCCTCAGCTGACAGCTTGTCAACTGCTGTCGAAATCAGGGGTGCATTGACCCCGCTCACTGTGTTCAGGACCTTACCATCCTGCAAAGACAAACAATCAGTGCAGCAGAAGGGATGAGAGGTCTCATCCTGCAGATCACGCAGAATAGGTACCTGGTAAAACACAAATACAGGCTCACAGTGGCCTGTAAACTTTTCCAAGGCTTTAATGTGCTTGCAGTTTGCCTGCACACAGCGCCATTTTGAATGGCAGCCTGAGCCTTAAGAGCTTCGAAAGCTGCAAAACGGAATCTCACTGTGTAGAATTTCAAAGGCCGTTCACCCAGTTCAAAGAACTGCTTCTTCAAAGTCGTGATCACCGCCTTGCACGGTCCACACCAGTCCTGGTAAACTTCAACGACTGCGCAACCAAGCCACTGGCTTTGCAAAGAGTCTGTCACCAGAAGACCGTCGCCTTTGTATGACACAATGCATCACACCTTGAACCACACCAGTCTGGCTGCTGGCAATATCTTTGGTCCAAGCCTCTTCGTTTGGCAAATTCACTTGAAAAGCCATACCTGAGGTTTGGAAACGCCTTGGTCCTTGGAAAAACAGAGAGCTCAGAGACACCTGCCAGGAGTGAATACAGATGCAAATGAGTTCGAGGAGGAGTTCCTGGGCGCAGACGCCGGTTGATCTCCTCTGCGGTGCCGCCTGCACAAACTCCGACACTGCATTGCGACAGCGCTGCGCATTGCCTATGTAGTGCCCGGCCAGACTGACCGCACTTCTCGATTTGCAATCGTGATACGATCCAGTTCTGTGCCGGAATATTTCCGGCAAGCTGCCAGAGGCATAGTCCAAGGAACATTGGTTTCCGAGCTTCTGCATACAGGAAGCGCAGACACAGCAGCTGTAGCAGGTTGTAGAGCAGCTCACAGCTAGCTGCATTCACCCAGCAGCAATTGGCTGGTTTTCGAGATACGTCGTCACTGGCCTCACTGGTCTGCGAGCACGGCAACAAGCTAGCCTGCACTTTCGGGCATATTTGCCGCACCGTTTAGCTCAGCTTCTAGGGATGGCAGATACGGAGGATCCAGCAACTGCAACCACATCCGGCCGACCAGTTCCAGATGGCTACAAAGTCCTGACCGAAGGCAAGGGTTCTATTCTACAAAAGGGCAACGATGTATTCTACAACCCTGCACAGGCAAGTGTGTCACCATGGCTTGTTGAGGCATCCAGCATACACTCACTCAGAACATTCACTTTTTGCTTCTTGCATGGCACAGGTAGTCAATAGGGACATCTCTATTGCTGTCTTGAGGTATTTTGTCAAACAAAGACAGCTTGAAGAACAGAATGGCACGGCTGCTAAGTCAAGAACCCGAGTCAAAGGCGCGGTCATGGCAAATGCAGTCACTGATGCAGACAAGGTATGATCAGCTCAGCAGCATTGCACGCAGTCTGCATTTGTGTGCATCAGACAACAGCTGCAATGTCAGGCATCTTACATTGATGTCATCATTACCATCAAGCTGGCAAAGACAGCAGGCTCGGCCTTTTTGTCGCTGATATCAACTCCAGGTCGATACAGAGGAGCTCATGCATGCCACTGCACCAGCCTTGAAACGTCTGTTGCAAGTAGAGTTCAATCAGTCATCAATCACCTACATTTTTAGCTTTGAGACTCATTAGGGAAGTCAGCAGACAATGACTGGGAAATCAACATAGCACTGTGCACAACAGCACGCAAGAAACAAAGCCAGCTACAGGTACTTCTGTGTATCTGTGACCATGCTCGCTTGATCCTCGCTCAGGTTGATGGCATCAAGATCTTGGAAGGCCTTGCAGCCTCAGGCCTTCGGTCCATCAGATATGCCCTGGAAGTTGAAGGCACAGGCAGAGTGGACGCAAACGACTTAGACTCGGACGCGGTGGAGGCCATGAAGAGAAACATCCAGTTCAATGGAGCAGGTGCAGAACAGAGAATGAGACCCCTGCAGGGGGATGCCAGGGTCGTCATGCTGCAAAGCCCTCTGGTGAGCAAAAACATTAATGGGGAAAACGAAACATAACGTTAAAAATGATGCTCTGATGAGCATCATCAGCACCATCTGTGCATGACAGGACATACAGGCATAGCTCTTTATTGTGTTTACAATCTACCTTTTGCAAAGAATCAGACCATGCGAAGACCAGAGTTAACTTTCTGGTGGTCACCAAGCTTGGCATACAGCAAGCCCAGTCTGCAGGCAAATGAAGCACTTGACTTCAGAAATGTTGCTTCGATGTTGCATGTGGCGATGTCAGCTGCATCATTTCATGCATGAGCAGAGCAGACAAAGCATCTTTGTCAGATGCAATATTCTCAACAGTGACCCTGGAGCAAAGACCCTCAGCTTTGGAGCTAAGACAGAACCTGCCTTGACGGTGACTGATGCATGACAGCTTGTCTGCAGGCATATGATGCTGTGGATTTGGATCCGTATGGATCCCCAACACAGCTGCTGGATGGTGCAGTACAAGCAGTGGCCGAGGGTGGGTTACTGTTGGTAACAGCCACTGACATGGCCGTACTGTGCGGTAACAATGGGGAGGCCTGCTGGGGCAAGTATGGCAGCTATCCCCTTCACCGGCCCTACTGCCATGAAATGGCCCTCAGAATACTGCTAGCTGCGATTGAGGTTTGCTGCCCCAGCTGCTGCACTACCTTGTGTGAAACCCAAGTGTTGTGACTCCTGCTGTCTAGAACCTTCAGGAACCTGTCTTACTGGCTTGCGTCCTGCTCATCAGTGATTGCACTCATGGCTGACTGCCACAGCTAGACGTATCGGCTACACATGGTGGCATAAGGCTGTCGAAGATAGGATTGCATGGAGACACTTAGTCTTGTCTGTACATACCTGGGCAGGCCTTGCAGCCCCACCAGAAAACATGTAATGATGATGATCGTGATCGTCCATGGTCTCCGCAAAGCAGCTTGCTATAGCTACATAGACTTTGTATATCTTGAGGTCGTCAGGCTGGCATTGATATGCTGTATCAAAAACTTCGCTGAAAATCTAAGCAATGCTGCGCATGTTGTGGGTGATACCCATTCGATGGGGGTCTTTGACGCTCCAAGTTGCTGCCAACGGTTGTGCCTTGATCTGCAGGGTCATGCAAACCGGTATAAGCGGCACATAGTGCCAATGATGTCACTCAGTGTGGACTTCTATGTGCGCGTGTTTGTGCGCATTTACACATCCCCAGCTGCGGTCAAGGACGCCGGCAGCAAGCTGATGTACGTCTACCAAAGTCAAGGCTGTGATTCCTTCTACACTCAGAAAGTTGGCCGCAAAGTGAGTCCTCAGCACTTTGCCTTTGAACAACTCAAACCACATCTATTTCAGCAGCATTATCTGCATGGTCTATCATTGCCTGCATTGCCTATCATTGTCTGCATGCAGATCATGCTATCCTTATGACTTGCGTAGCATGCACCTGATGCCTGTTGGCTAAGCTCGCATTCTAATCATGACTGTTGTTATACTCATGCAGAATATGCTCTCCTTGCACGTGCTTTGCCTTTTGCCATCTGCTGCCACCTGAAGATGCTGTGTGCTCTTGCAAAAGCTTCTGTGGCCTGCATTTGCAACTGTCTGTGTGATCATCGTGGCATGGAGACATTGAGCCAAGTCCCTTGTGAGTCGTACAGAACGTGTCATGGAGATTGGCTGTCAGTGCAGATCCAGAAGAGCAATGGGGTGAAATATATGCCAGGCGTAGGCCCAGCAGTGCCCCAACAGTGCCCAGAAACTGGGGCCAATTTCTTGATGGGAGGGCCATTCTGGGCAGACCCTATACACAACATGGACTGGGTGAACGGTATTCTTGAGTCAGTCAAGGTGTAATCTTGCCTCTGCTGTTCCATCATGCTGCTGTCACCTGACTAGTACCTTGTTGAGCTCAAGCACGACTGGCACTTTACTGGACTGCTCAAAGACAGTTTTTGGTTGTCTATGCCTAATCAAACGATACAGACGATCCAGAAGACTGATACGGAAGGATTACCCAGAGGACTGATATTGTCTGAGCAACTGCTATGACACTGTTGATTCTGATATGAGCAAAACAATGGCCAGCAAGCTTGCAAGATAGTTTGCTGCATCACCCCTCTACCATCTTTTATGCAGAGTCGCTCCTCAAGCTGAGTCCATTGACGCTGGTTGCAGGCAAACAAGGAGCTATATCCAGCCTGCAACAAAGTGATCAGTCATCTGACAGCTGTCAGTGAGGAGCTGGTGGATGTGCCTCTCTACTTCAGCTTGCATGATGTGTGCAAGACTGTCAAATGCACGCCGCCCAAGGCTGATGTGCTGCGTTCAGCTCTGATCAATGCCGGTGAGACTTCAGCTTCTGCTCCAGTCTGCATCTGCCATGTTTCAAAGCAAGCCTCTGCATCATAGTGTGTAACGAGATTTGCTTTGTTCTTCAAAATCTTTTCCAAGGAAGAAATATGCTGTACATAGCTAAGTTTTGCCCAATTGCAGGTCCTGCAGTTAGGCTGTGGGATGTGCCTGAAAGTGTCCTGCATCTCCTCAACTGTTTGTCCGACTGCTGCTCTTTTGACTTCCATTTACCTTCAGTCGTACATGCATGTGCTGTGACATGGTGTCAGCTGATGTGCTTTGTGATTTGCTGAAGGCTACAGAGTCTCATCGACACATGCCAACCCATTGGGTGTGAAGACTGATGCTCCTTTCAGTGCTGTTTGGGATATCATCCGGTGTTGGGTCCAAGACCACCCTGTCAAAAGTCATGACGCTGACTCCTATGGTAAGCTGCCATGTCCTGATGATACATGATGTGTTCAGTATAAGAATGTGGTGTCAATGCAGCAATAATCACCAACGATAATGGTCATTATAATAACAATGATAATGATAACAATCATCACACTAACATCACAATGATGATGATGGTGAGGATAATAGTACTCATACTACTATTTAAATTTTCATAACAATAGTATTGATGATAGCCTTGATGATAATGACAACAACAGAAATAACAACAAGAATAGGTAGAATAACAGTAAATACAGTAGTAATGTCACGAAACAAAGATGCAAGTCCTACTTACTTGATCTGCAACAGCTCAATCATCAACATCAACTCTGATACAGGTTTGTATTCACTGACCAGCAATGCCAACAGCTGCCTAGCATCATTGAACATCCCATGAGTACATGTACATGCTGACTGGCTGCAACTGTGTGCGACTGTGTGCAGCTGGTAAGCTGTTGGCCAAGGAGCCAGAGCTGAAAGCCAACTTCAGCAGAGCGCAAGGGGCTGCTAGCAATGCCAAGGCCAACAAGGTGGCTCGCTTCCTGCCCAACCCAGAAGCCAACTGGGGTCCAAAGCCCAAGCATGGACGCCCTGTCAAGGTGTGTACTTGTGTCTCCTATACCAATCAGAGTCTTGGTCTCGGGTCAGCATTGCCTGGTCATTGTCTGGCTGTCTCTGCTATACTATTCACAGTCTTTGTCTGCGGTCAGAGTTGCCCAAGGTTTGTGGCTATGTCTCCAGCACCGTTCAAATTCTTTGTCTGTGGTCACTGCAATGCGTCTTTGCCCGGTAAATGTATGTTGCAATGCCTCTGGTTGTGCAGTACATGTGTGTGTGGGGTGCGTAAAGCACCCAACAGCGCACTGAGTTGTCTGTCGGCATATTGCACTGCAGAAACAGGTTAAAACCAGCGAAAGAAGTCCCTGTGTGATCTGTACTTCATGCTCCGTCATATGTGCGATGCAGACATTGAGTGATGATGTTGTGCGCGTCTCTCAGCTCAGGCTGATGTCATGTCTGCAGGCTCAGGCCACATCTGATGTGACCGTGATCATATCTGATGGGGATGCGGCTGCAAATGGGGCAACTGATGGGTCACGCACTGTGACTGCAAATGGTACTGTAACGCATGCGGCTCAATAACCTTTGCAAGCTTCATGACACTGCAGCAGCTTTGGTAATCAGACAGCCGTTGTTTGTCTCATCCCTAGGCATGTATGTGAGGCAGACTTTTTGCCTGGCTTTCAGCTGGTGGTGCCCTAGATCTGTTGCAGGATGGAGAGCAAACAACTGAGATTGGAAAGTCTGGTCACTGTCTGTGTGATGGTACAGTTGCTGGTCCATGGGAGTGGGTTTGTTGGGTATGAGCAGGAGCGACGATACACTTGCATGTTGCTGTCAGGAATGTTGTGACCATGAAGGCTGAGCTTGCAATTGCTTGAAGGTTGACACTGCCATGTCATCAGAAATAAGTACGTCAAATGAGAGTCTTAACATTTTTAGCCATGGTACAGATTGATCATGTAGGATTTTGATCTCAAGTACAGAAAGTCGTATTGATGGAGACAAGCTCATGTGACTAGCCACATGTGCAGCACTGCACGTATAGTAGGCACGATGGTAACTTTGGTCATTATGCATTGCTTGAAGCAATTGCTTGCAGAAAACTGAAGCAACTTTGGGGGATAAAGATCACCTGCTGCTGAGTTTTCATATGTCTGCTGCTCCATGCGAGCCTCGCAACTGTTTGCTGAGCAAATGTTGCCATACATGCCTAGGGCTACTGCACTGCCTGCAAGGCGTGTATCAGATCAACTTAGGGAGTGCAGAAGCTCCTCTGGGCTTGCACAACCAGCTGCCTGACAACTGCATCGCCCACTGCTTGCTGGCAAAGTTGCAGCAAGCTCCTGCGCCAAGTCTTGCCCTGCACTTGTCAGGTATGGATGCCTCTGCATACTGTTGACGAGACCCTCACTTTTTCCATATGCGCAGCAATGAACACTGGAGGTTGTGCAGATCCAGAACGACTGCTCAGTCCCCCGCAGATTCAGCTTCTGCAGAGCCCTTGCGTCTCACTAAGCGTAGGGCCCGGGCTGTCGTCACAGCACTCTCTGCAGATCTGTACCTTGACCAGCCTCACCTACCTGAAGCTGTGTTTCACCAAGACATACCCAGAAAGGAAGATGACAGGCATGCCCATGGACAGCTTGACAAAAGTACAAGTGCTGAATGAGCTCAAGCTCTCCTTTCCACCAAGGCTGCCGTTATTGCTATCAAAGCTGGCAAATTTGGAGTCTTTGACTGTGGCTCCAAGAACAGCAGCCACTCTTGACATGTCTTCATTGACTCAAGTGTGCTCACTGCGCCTTGGTCAAGGTTACCTACTGTCTATCTACCGTACCCAGACCAGCGCTCCAGTAATTCTGCCTGCTGGCCAAATGCACGTTTGTCAGCTCTTGCCATTCATACGTTGTGTGATATTCAGAATCTGCACGAGGCGAACAACTTGACACAGATTGAGGTATCAGCCAAGCCTGGCATCATGCATGCTGTCAGCTGGCCAACTGCTCTGCTGCACCTTCACTGTCTTACTGTGTGCAAAATCATTGACCGCTATATGTTGCCTGATGAGTGGCAGCATTACACACAGCTAACAGTTCTACGTCTGCCCCATTATGAAGGTTCCCTGCCTGTGTGGTTTTCAAACTTGCAGCAACTCAATGTATTGAGCATGCCTGATGCACAGATGGATGGAGTTCCAGAGTGCCTTTCCAGCTGTCAGAACTAAAGCATCTGGATTTGAGTCGTTTTCAGTGTCTTTTGACAATGCCAATCGTCAAACTTGCTGATCCGCTTCAGCTGACATACCTTAAGTTTGGGAAAGTGAAGCACACGGTACCTCACTATGAACAGGCTGTTCTGTTGGACTTAGAGATCGCGTTGAGCAAGCAGGAGCTGAAGTTGAAAAAAGAACATCCTGATGAGTATTGGACACATGTGACGGAAGGGATTTGTGACAACAGTGAACGACCAGTAACTTGGAAGGAACACTTTCTGCATTGCAAGCAACAAATCATAGTGGGACCTGCCAGCTCAGCTACTGAGCTTATCCTAGCCAAAGAAGCTATGTCAAGCAACCCACTCGTGTATGTACAGGTCTGCCCAGCCATATATGCATGATTATGTTACCAAGCTCAAATACAAGGCTGCCTACTGTCAAATTCTGACAGTCTATGCTGCTATAAGCACTTATAATGCACTAAGCTAGCTACAGGTACAACACTTCTTGATACAAAGAAAACCGCTGTGATGAAACATGACAGTGAGCAGGTGTGCCCAGAGTTGTACTACAGCTCTTAGTGAGGCATGTTCTACACAGCGTTCTACAAGAAAGTTAGACTCTCAGCTGAGACTCAAGACAACTACCTATGCTGCAGACGCTCCTCTGCAAGGAGTGGATCTGTCCGTGTATTGATGAGGGTGGCGATTTCCTCAAAGACATCTGCCAGCATGGGCAGGTGAACATGGCGATCTGGGTGATACCTAGCTCTCAGTTCTCTTATGGCCGCACTGCATCAGCAGAATTGCATGAGACAGTCTGAGACAATGATCATAAAACAGACTTCAGCAGATGTCTTGCTGTGCTCTAGGGTCACGATCAACAGCAAAATTGCCTGACAGGTGAATATGTGGGTACTGGGAAGAGGCTTGTGAGCAAGAGTCTGACAGGCTAATGTGCTGAACCTTCAGCAAGATGTGAGGCTAGACAAGAAGGCGTACCTGCGCTCCCTGCCAGGTGCCATATTCATAATGTCAAGCAGCTTCTGGCGCACGGTCTTCAACAGCTCTTCCTTTATCCTGTATATATAGCAAAGGTGTCACGGTAAGACGCGTGACATATGACTGCTTGCGGGGTCGCGAGCACCACAAGTACGCACACTCGTTAGCAGAGTTTTCAGAAGATGGTCGTTGGCCCTCGAAAGGCTCCCAGTATACTTGCTGTCGTTCTTGTTCCTGCTGATACTTTTGCCAAAGGAGAAGACCACCCATAGCCAAAGCAGCGCCTGCCACCACCTTGCCAAGCACCACAGGCCACATAGGCTGCTTGAATGGCTCAATGGTCGCGCTCTTGCGGCCGAAGCAGTTAGTTGGTTGCAGACAACCACTTTCCGACTCGAGCCTGAACGGGTTGAGCTGTGTCTGCAGTTGCTAGCAAAATGCAGGTTCTTCCGTGAAATGAGCTGTCAAAAATCGATCATAGAGCCATACCGGCTGTATGCTTGCATACACAGATCAGTGACTAGACATTCAGTGCAAATGGTTCCGGAGCGACAGGCTCACTGAAAGCTGCACTGCAGGACCTGCACAGTATAGGAGCCCCCAGATCCGTAAGTTGCATAATTTGATTATGCCATCTCAGATGCGCCGTCACTTTGCAGAGCTCAATACAGCATTGGGCAAGTCGACATCTGAGGACTTGAGGACGCTCGGACGTGAACAAGTTGCGGATGACCTGCAGAAGGCTGTCAGATCTTGCATACAGCAGGAGTATGCAACCAGTCTGGTGAGCTGAAAGTCAAGTTCGTTCATGGCCGGCGAGTCTCGATACAAGTTGCAAGATCTGACATGCAAACAAGCTGAGGCCGAAGCTGTCTGTCAAATAGCTTGGTTGGCTTGTCAGGCACCTGCCCAAGCAGTAGTCGCAGCTGCGTGGGAGACTTTACAGCAAAAGGGCTGGGATCACCCTGCGTGGCGCGAGGCCTACTCCTTTGCACAGCTCTGCATAGCTGCCTCACACATCAGCCTGAATGACTTCCTCCCCACAGACCCCGCTTCCAATACCAGTATGCATGTGCAACCTTCAGACTCAGTCAGGTCTGATGACAAGAGTAAAGGCAACAACCCTCACGAAGACAGAGCAACAGAGGCCTCACCACCTGCTCAGAAAGCCATGCTGGCTTTGGACCTTGCCAGTATCATGGGCGCTCCTCCTGACTTCCTCGCACCTGTTATGTCCATCACAGAGCCTCTAGCACGACAACACCATCAGGCAAAAGTTGCTTGCAAAATGGGGAAGCATCAATGCTCCTCCTGTGAAAAAGTGGCGTCCCAAGCTTGCCTAGCACCAACATGTCGGCAGTTAAACCATTGCCAGCACAATGGCAGTGGACAGCACACTGCTAGCAGACAGCACAACATCAGTGGATACCACATTGGCAGTGGACAGCACAGTGCCAATGGACAGCACAATGGCTGTGTGCTGCAGCAAGCTAGTCTAGCTGTCTGTACAGACAGCTGTGCTGATTTCAGCTTGGGGCTCATTCTGTCATCAGTGCCTCAAGCTATGCCCCAATTGGATCCTGACAAAAGCATATTAAGAAGAAGCGCTGCTGAGCTAACAGCTGCTGACTTCAAGAAACAATACTGGAAGACAGACACACCTGTCATTATCACTGGTGAGAGTGTCCAACAGATGCAGCATATGCGTTGCATGTTTGGAGGCATGATGCTGGTACCAAGCGGCCTTGTGATGCATTTCACACAATGGTTGAAGCATAGCTTGTTGACATCAAATATAGCACTGGAAGCATGTATGACCTGCTGACATCTGTCTTACCTGTTCCCAAGGCATTTGCACTTGCAGACTGGATTCACATGCTGCTGCCGATGTGTTGTCAGCTGTGTTGTTCATCACCTGCAGGCGCTATGGACACCTGGAACGCCATGCATGAATGGCCTAATCTACAGTGGTGGAACCACAACCATGGTCATCGCACCATACCAGTCGAGCTGGGCACAGACAGCACCAACTCATGGAGGGAGACCACCATGCTTCTGCAGAATTTTATGACTGATTACATGCAACCGAGTGTCAGCTGGCGGCCAGACGCAGAAGTGGCTTACATTGCCCAGCACCCTCTGTTTGATCAGTTGCCTACGCTAACAAGCGATTTTGAGCAGCCTGAGTTGATGGGCAGCGAGGCCATGCAGATGAATGCATGGATTGGCACTGAAGGGACTATCACTCCTCTGCACTTTGACAGCTATGACAACTTCCTGGCACAGGTGTGTCAAGTGCTGCATCACGCCATGGCAGGCTGGACTTGTAGCATCTGGATGCGTGTATTGGCTCGGCAACTCCCGTCACAACAACAGCTGTACTTCTTGAATAAGGGATGTGTGGCAGACTCATATGCTTAAGCTTGGTCATGTTGGTCAAGATCAAAATTGCACTTTTTGATCCTCCAGTGTGCTGCCCTGTGGCTTTGTGCCGATTTGAACAGTCTCGTGTCATACCAGCAAGCATCTGCAATTCACATCAGACATGCCATGCAAATTTGCCACCAGTATCAGATTTTTCAGAACATGAATTGTCACAGTGCCTCAATTGCAATGTCATTATGTGTTAGAGATGTGTGCCTTCTGCCATCTTGTGCAACGTTGCTATAGCATTTGAATTGAATACCAAGCAAAAACACACTTTTTTTATGCTGACTGTGATGCACTGGGTGCAGGTCGCTGGATTCAAGTTCCTTCGCTTGTATAGCAGGCAACAGACTCCCTTGTTGTATGTTGAGCGAGGTCAAGCCACACAGTCAGCAATGAACGCCACCAGAGCGCAGAAGAACATCAGCGCCGTCGATGTGGAGAACCCTGATTTGAAGAAGCACCCCAGCTTTGCAGAAGCAAAACAGTTGGAGTGTATCTTAGGTCCTGGAGACATGCTGTTCATTCCTGCCAAGTTCTGGCACTATGTGCGGTCTCTCTCACCTGCCATCTCCGTCAACTTCTGGTACTGACTAGACATTCTATTGTACACCATGTATGTTAACATGTACATATTATTATATGTGGATTAGTAAAGCTAGAACGTGTGGTACTGAGTAGGCATACTACTAGTGTAATAGTACTATTACATGCCATATATGTTACGATACACAGAGGGCCGTGTTTGAGTACAATGCTATGACTTTCCTTCAATTTTGTGGGCAAATAAATTGTCATGTAGATGACCAAATGTAAATGCCCTGCAACAGTGGTGAATGCTCAGCCACTGGCAGACCCACATCATAAGTTTGCCGGACTCTGTTATAAGGGATCAGCTGTAGCCTTGAGGGACCAGTAGTTTTGGTGGAGGCCTTGATCAGTCCTAAGCGCAGCTGTAGCAGATATCATCCAGGCTGGAGTAAGATATCATTGTTAAAAAAACCGGGTAAGCAAGCTGTATGTACATAAAGGTTGTCCTGGGACACTGTCTTATCGAGTCAGCACAGCTTGAATGAGATCTATAGCATCTAGCTAGATACAAAACTCAAAGCGCATGCAGCTAATTTTATAAAATGGCCAGTAGAGACTAATAACAAGTCAGCAGGCATTTGTTATTCTAGTAGCGTTGAGCTATTTAAGGCTTAAGGACAGCAACTTTTTGACAGCACAGATACAGCTCAGCATGCCATTGGCAAACATTGCCTGTGAGCATTCCACCTATACCAGAGATCATTTTGCACTGACCAAATTCCCTGTCAAATCAGGGGAGTAATGGAACACAGGAGCGCCATGTCGGCCTGACAAGACGACATGACTGATAGCTTGTAGCTGAAACCTCAGGTATAGTCTGCCTGAAATTCCAAGAGCATCTCCAGACTGGGACAGAGCGTACGGCGCTGCATAGTACTGACTACACAACACAAGGTGTTACCCACCAGGTGGCACTTGTTTAATCACTGCTGCTTTATTGTACCTTTGCACCAAGTGGTGACCTTCAGATCTATGAGACTGACAGGAACGTTCAAATGCAACATTGAAATGCGGAATAGTCACAAGGTATCTGTTCCATGGTGGTGCCACAAATTGGGTTAATTTTGCCGAGAACCCTAGGTATGAATTGTCAACACCAGGGTCTGCGAGACCACAGTAGCAGCGTTCGTGCATTGCAGCATGGACAGAATCGCAACACCCACTGCGGCACCACACAAGCTCCTATAATCAGTAATATTTTGCGCTCCCCGTGACAGAAGGAGAACGCTTGTCTGCGCGCGGTGACTTGGTCTGGTTGTCAGATCGAGGTCTTGCGGCAAAGCCGTGCCGTGCCGCATGGCTCCAGCTCAAGTCGCAGAGACTCAGCTGGAGGAGCTACCTATCGAGACCAGAAGTGTGAAGGCTTTGCAGCTGCAACAGCTCAAAAGAAGCTTTGACCTGTTTGCGGGCAACTATGGATCAAAACCCGACCTAGACTCGGGAAGGTCAGCGACACGACATATTTATACGTCAGAAAGCTTCAATGTAGCAGTCTGCCGGTGTGTGCTGATGGCATGCTCAGATTTTGTGTCTATTTGCAGTCAAGAAGCCAAGCTGAGGTGCAAGGTAGGTCAAACAGCATTCAGCAGTGACATACTGCAGCATTAACTCTATTTGCTTTGATGTGTGCTGTCATACTGTCTGCATGCAAAATGGCCAATCCTTCTGCAGATACGGGACGAGTATGAGGCTGTCAAAGACTTGAAAGCACCAGAACAGCCTGCAGCCAAAAGAGCAGCAGTTGCCAATGGTGCAGCCCCTTCCTTAGGAGGCGCTACAGAAGTCATCACTGCAAGTGAAGATGCTGCTTCTGGCAGAAGCACAACTGCTCGCATGCTTGACAGCATTGCAGCTGAAAAGCCCAGGTGTGCAACCAGCTGATGTCAAGCATGGCTCATGCCATATGCTGCATGGACTCTAACTTCACCAGTCAGGTTGCACACCGTCGATGGCAGCTTGACCTGCATTCTGCATGCCCCAAGACTGATATAGACAGTTAATAATGGCATGCCTGCTCTTGAAAGGCCCATCATCTTTGGGAAAATCAACCACACTGCTCTGCGCAGGGGCGTCTTGTTGATTGCATTCCCCGACTGTCAAAGCATGCAAGTTCCACATGAGTCAGTCATGGTGAAGTATAGTGACGTTCAAACTCTGTTAGCAATAAGTCTGTGTCTGCTGTCTCAGTGCAAGTGGGGCTGGCCAGCAACAGCAGCTTGTAGTGCACAGCGCCACGAATGGTGCTGCCCACGACATCAGCAAGGCGCTTCTCTTGCCAACAGCAGCAGGTGGCAACAAAGAGTACACACCGAGTGCAGCAGTTGCAAAGAGGTTACCCAGCAAATGGCCCAGGCCAGTCTGGCATCCTCCCTGGAAGCTGTTCAGAGTCATTTCTGGTCATCTAGGGTGCGTTTGCTGCACACATGGCTTCCGTGCATGCCTGTCTTGCATGCACCCACCAGCTGCAAGCACAGCTCTTTTGCTTGCATTGACACCATGTTCTGGAGCGCTCCATTGAGGGGGGGGGGGGGACCTGGGTGCATGCTATGAACAAGCATGGAAGTGTCTCGTCTCATGCTGCATGATGTGCATTGCAGTCAGTAGCAAGCAGCAACACGTGCAGCCGCTGACCAAGCTTTTGTGCACTCATTGGCCCTGCTCTTGCCACATGCATTTTGGATTACAGCATTTGCTATTTGCAAAGTCTTGTTGTCATGGTACCAGACAGGCTGCATAACTTGCTGCTCGACACATTCAACCAAAGGAGTTCTCATTGCCTCACAGCATAATTGTGATGGACACTGCATGCCTAGGCATCATTCAGAAGCAGAGGTCGACACCGGCACTGCTGCTACAACTGACACATGCCACCACCTGAGTACTGACAATGCAGGTGGGTACGCTCAGTTGCTGTGGAGCCGGGCAATGAGTGGTTCGCCACGGGCTCAGCTGACAGGACCATCAAGATCTGGGATCTTGCGTCAGGACAGCTGAAGCTGACTCTCACTGGTCACATTGAGCAGGTATGCCTGTCATCAAATGATGATGACGATGACCCACGCTTATGCCCAACTGACATCAACTGTTGCTCATGCCATGCTTTGGCTGTTTGCGTCACACCACAAGTCAGGTCATGATGACTGTAATGCACCACGCCTTCCCATACTGTGCTGTTTTTGTCTGCTCTGCAGTGTCAGTCTGGCTCCCTATTGTACCAGGCTGATGCACATGCCTGCACATGTAAATGCACATGAGCTGCCGTTGGCTCTTGCAAATCAGATATCAGCAGGTTTGCAGCATCCAATTGCTGGCATTGCAAAGCCTGTGGTCAGTACACCAATTGTAATTTCCTGCTTGAGCATCTTGTCGTGCAGAAATTGTGCACGCTGTACAATTATCTAAAGCAAGTATTCCATCTTTATATGGGCAGCGTTTCTTGGTTGGCACCATAGAGACTTCATGCCAGGCAGTGCAAGGCATGTTTTGATGACTTTTGCATGCCAGCGGCACCTTTTCACTCACGTAATGTATAATAATCAATCACTAATCCTTAAATTGTCGTACATACTCAGAGACTATACTTGTTTGTGATCATGAGGAACAATGATAACAAGCAAAAAAAAGTAGTTACTGATTGTGCATCAAAACTCAATGGTTAGCTAATCATTGCAGTTATCATAGCCCTGTTCTACACTGCTGGTCATTGTGTCATGATGCTGAAGGTGACAGGACTGGCGGTGAGTGATCGCCACCCGTACATGTTCTCTCGTGCCTCACACCAACGATCAAAGCTCACTTTGCTCAGAGTGACCGTCATGTTTTGCGCAGGAGACTGCTGCCCAACACGCAAATTAGGCATTTACTGTATCATTTTGCTCGCCCAGCAAGCTGACATGAATCTTGGCGTAAGGCAGTGCAGCTCGCATAACCGCACACAAGATGTCATCGCCTGAGCGTTTGCACTCACTTGTTCCGTCAGCAGACAGACAGGACGGCATCCGAAGCGTTGCAGTCCCAGGCGGGATGCATCAAACGCCCGTCAGGACTGCTAGTGCTGTAACAGACGAGCAAGCTGACATACAGCAGGCCCAACCTCAAACAAGCCCACAAGGCTACCCAGGTCCAGCTCTACCAGGCCTATGGAGGAGAGCAGCGCCACAACTTCAGGCCACTTTGCAAGAACAGATGGCAGATCTGGGGGGAACAGCGCAGTCAAGCAGGCCGGAGCTTGCCCGGCCTGCTTCCTTGGGATTAGTCCCTGGGGC
>JAABUU010004158.1_pt1 | contig 17451 bp, 17 predicted proteins | sample 5559301 | NCBI WGS metagenome assembly JAABUU01 (sample SAMN10711884, study PRJNA513360) | rock metagenome | isolation source: Antarctica rocks | place: Antarctica: Victoria Land, Richard Nunatak white | reverse complement strand
GCAATCCGGGACAGGTGCGTGATCGCCGGCATCGACTCCGACAGCCCGATGTCGGACAGGTCGCGGGTCGCCATGAACGACTGCCTGGTGGCCACCAGGGCGACGGCGACCGCGCGCAGCACCTGTCCGGCCTGGTAGTCGTCGGGCTCGGTGCCGATGCAGCTCAGGGCCAGTGCGGCGACCGAGTTGGCCAACACATGGGCGTCGTCGGAGGAGCTTCGTCGTTTCGCGTCGTGCCGCAACCGCATCAGCATGCGGGCGCCGACGGCGGAACCGGAGCCGAAGGCAGCTCGCTCACCACCCTCCGGCGTGCCCTTACCCACCGCACGATCCTCTCGCACCGTAGGAGATGGACGCTGATCCGCCGCTGGCGCTGTAGGCGACGTTGTACGTCCCGGCGGGACCGGACACCGCCCGGGTGACGGTGCCGTTGCCGTAGCCACCACCGGACCCTGCACCCGAGACGGACAGTCCGACCGTTCCCACTCCGTTGACCGTGAAGGTCAACACGGTGGGTGTCGAGCAGACGACGGTCTTGTACCCGGTCTGGCTGAGGTTGACGGGGGGCTGCGGCGGCGGTGGAGCCACGACCACCGGAGGTGGTTGCACGGGTGGGGGGATCACGACCGGAGGCCGGACCACCACGGGAGGTTGGATCACCGGCGGTGGGATCACCACAGGCGGGGGCGGGGGTTGGACCACCACGGGTGGGGGTGGGGGAATCACCGGCGCTGGTGTGGTTGGCACTGGCGGCGGCACCGGGACAACAGGTGGCGGCACCGCTACCACCGTGGTCGGTGGGGGTGCAGGCGTGCTCGGCACGGTGCTCGGCACCGCGGTGGTGGTCGAGGGTGCTGCGGTGCTGGGGTAGGGGGCCGCCGGGTTGGTGGCCACGGGGGCCGGTGCACGCCCGGTCGTGGCGGTGTGCAGTGCGGGGGCGAGGACAGCGACGAGGACACCGAGCAGGGCAACGGCCATCAACACCCGGGAAAAAGTGTGCCCCAGAACCCAGTGGGCGGTTTGCCGTCGGGTGCGCAGCAGCGAAATCCCTCCACCGAAAACAGGAGGAGAGTCACCGAGGACGGGACTGAGTGTTTCAGTCCCGTCCTCGGTGACTCCGTGTGACACGGTGGTCCCTCCTGTGGTGGCGGGCGTCCGAGCGGACGTTGTGCCCTCCACTGTGGCCCTACGGTGGATTACCTGCAGGAACCACAGTGGAGATCACTCAGAAATCGTCGTTCGCGGCCGGCTTGGCAGCCGCCTTGGCCGGCTTGGCGGCCTTGGCGGGGGCTGCCTCCGTGGATGCTGCCTGCGCGGGTGCCTCTTCGGCACCGGCGTCGGCCGGCTCCACCCGGGAACGCTCGACCTTGGATACCTTGGCGGTCGCCCAGCGCAGGTCCGGACCGACGGCGGAGGCGACGAAGCCGACCATGGTCAGCGACTTGTCCTCCCCACCGATCGTGACGTCCTTCTTGTAGGTGCTGACCCGCCCGGTGACGACGAGACGCTGTCCGCGGCTCAGGGACGCGGCGACGTTCTCACCGAGGGTGCCGAAGGCGGTGAAATCGAGGAAGTGGGTCTTCTCGTTGTCACCCTCACCTTCGTTGATGGCGAGGGAGAACGTGGCCCGCGGCTTGCCTTCCGAGCTGTGGCGCAGCTCGGGGTCCCGGGTCAGGTTCCCGACGAATGTCTGGTTGTTCATGGTGGTTTTGTCTCCTCTGCCCATGGTGGGCGACGGGGTTCCCGGGGTCGGGCGGGTACCCGTCCGGGTGAGCACTTTCTTTGTGCTCACCCTTCGTTTGCGTCTGCCTGTCAATCGGCTTCGAGGCCTCCGGTGCAGGGATCAACCGGTGGTCACGGAGCCTGGCTGCTCACCAGGTTGTCGCCGGACACCGGTCCGTCACACACCGTGATCAGCAGCTCCAAGAGACCGTCAGGGGTGGTGAACACCTCAAGGTCGGTTCCGACCGGTGCTTCCGCAACCCTCGACTCCAACAACCTCCACGGGTAGGTGGGGAACAACTGCTCTTGCAGAAGTTCCTGTTGAGCCACCGACAACTGGGCCGCCGTGTCGTTCGTCTTGTCCAAGAGCAGCGTCCACCGAACCGCCTCCCGCCCGGTGTCCACCGGCGCGGGGTTCTCCGCGGCGGCGGCCGGACTGGACCGGTGGGTGTCGGGCGGCGCAGTGGGCATCTCCGACAGTGACGGGGTGTCTGTCACAGTGGTGGTCGCCACTGGTGGTGTGACGCCGATGGCGGTGATGCTGCGCAGCGGTACGTGGGCCGTTGCGACCGGCATGTCCGCTCTGGCGTCGTCGTCCAACGTCACCTTCCACACCCGCCGGGCGGTCACCTGCCGCCGTTCCTCACTGCTGCCGTCCTCGTCCCCGGTGTCCACGGTGGTGACGGTGACCTTCCCGCGGAGCGCCAGGATGGAGCCGACGACGGGGAGGTCACCGTCAGCTTTCAGCTCGAGCAGCTGCTCATCCCACAGGACACCGTCCACCGCCGACGAGCTGCCCTCCAGGACAATGTTGGCCATGCGACCCCGCGAGTAGGAGCGTTCGGCCCATCTGGCGAGCACCCCGAGGGTGAGTACCTCGGCCCCGTCCACCGCCCCGATTTTCTGGATCGCGACGGGGGTGTCCGACATCTGCCGGGTCTTCCCCGCCATGCCCGGGGGCCGCCAGATCTTCACCTGGTCTTGCAAGGTCACCAGCGGGTGAGCGGACAGAACAAGGCCCAGGCGGTCCCGTTCACGCGCAGCACGCTCCAGGGAACCCCACTCCATGTCCGGTACCTCGACGTCGGCGCTGTCCCGTTCGGCGCGCAACGCCATCTTCATGCCCAGGCGCGGTCCGTACTCGTCCAGGGCGCCGGCCTCGATGAGCCCGTCCACAGCTCCGATCCCGAGGTTGTTCACCAGCGGGCCGCCCGGGGTTGCCGGAACTTTGACGCGGCGCAGCAGGTCCGCGACCGACTCGAAGGGTCCACCGGCGTCGCGTTCGAAGACGATCCAGCGGGCAGCGTCACCGACACCCTTGATCTCCCGCATGCCCAGGCGAACTGTTCCGTCCTCGGTGGAGATAGTGGACACTCCGCCGAGGCGCAGGGAGGGCGGTGCGACGGCGATACCTTCCTCGCGCAGCGCGTTGAGCGTGCCCTGACGCTTGTCGTCCTGGGAGGTCACCGCGAGCAGCGCCGCCCCGTACTGGGACGGCCAGTTCGCCTTCAGATAGGCGGTGATGTAAGCGGTTTGGCCGTAGGCGACCGAGTGGCTGTTGTGGCTGACGATTCCGTTGGCGACGAAGTTGTGGCCCACATCGTCCATCTCCACGTCGTAGGTGTCCGCACACCCGTCGGCGGTGATGGAGACGATCTCGTCGAAGGCCAAGATGTGGCAGGCCCCGGCCCGTTCGTGGCCTGCATCGACCGCGATGTGTGCGCCTACGGCGAGTTCGGAGACCCGCACCCAGCCGAGCGGGACGAGGAAACGGTGCTGTGCGGTGGCTCGGACGACGTGACCTTCACCGGTTTCGATCCGCCACACGTCCCGCACACCGTTGTGGTGCACGTCCTTGACCCGCTTGGGTCGGATCCGGCCGTCCGCGGCGTCGTAGGAAAGCAGGGTGAAGCCCTTGTCGGCGGAGTGAAAATCCTGGTGCCAGGCGTAGCAGCCTCGGCACAGTCCCCTCACCGCAGAGGGAACCTTTGCGCACCAACCGCAGACCGGTCCTGGGGTGTCGATCATGCTCAGCTTGCGGTACAGCTCGCCGAGCTCCCAGGACTTCGCACCGCCGGTGGGCAACACGGTGTCCCCGGTCAAGCATTTGTTGAAGATGTACTCGGCTGAGGCGTCGAAGGTCTCCCACAGCTTCTCCGCGGTGCTCACCGCGAACGCCATCTTCGTCACCACTCCGCACTCGTCGATCACCTCGGCCTGGGCCCCGTCGATGAACACGACTTTCATCGCCTCAATCTCGGGCCGCTTCTTCTTGGAGAACGCCCTGCGCAGCCGGTTCTTCTCCGCCGGCCCAAACCCTGCGACCAGCTCACCCAAGATCATCAAACTCTCCTGGTAGATCGGCACCCCGTAGGTGTCGTCCAGCACGGAGGCGATCACCGCCTGCTCGGCGGGGTCCGGAGTGTAGATGCCGTAGTCGACGTCTTCCTCGCCGCGCTTGCGGGCGACATAGTGCACGTCCATCTTCGCGCCGAGAGGACCCGGTCGGTACAGCGCGATGATGGCGGACAGGTCGGCGACGGACTCGGGCGCGATCTGCTCACACAATCTCGTCATCCCCGCCCCGTCCAGCTGGAACAGACCGGCTGTGCGACCGGCACGAATCCCCGCCCAGGTGGTCCGCACCCGCTCATCGGTGGGATCGGTGGGTGGATTGTCGGCATCGACCGTTTCTCCGGTGGTCGATTCGATGAGGCGCACCGCCGCGGAGATGATGTCCAGGTTGCGCAACCCCAGGAAGTCGAGTTTCAGGAACCCCGCGTCGTCCATGTCCTTGCCGTCCCACGCGGTGACGGCGGTGTCCCCCTCCGCCCCCTTGCGGTGATCCCACCGCAGGGGCACCAGACCGTCGAAGGGTGCGTCGGCGATCACCACACCGCAGGCGTGGATGCCTTCGATGGAGACGACCCCCTCGAAGGAGCGGGCCAGTTCGACAACAGTTTTCGCTTCCTCGGACGCCGCCACCTTCGCCCGGAACGCGGTGGAAGATCCGTTGTCCTCGTCGTCGAGGTGGTCGAAGTCCATGGGCTTGCCGTCAGCGACGATGGGGACCAGCTTGGATAATTCGTTGCCGACGGGGACGTGGTCCAGCACCCGCGCGGCGTTCTTGATCGCCTGACGGCTCAACGCCATCCCGAAGGTGCCGATGCGTGCCACCCGGTCGGCGCCGTACTTGGTGACGGCGTAGTTGATGGCCCAGTCCCGCCCGACGGTGTCGAAGTCGATGTCCACGTCGGGCATGCCGATGCGCGCCGGGTCGAGGAACCGCTCGAACAGCAGCCCGTGGGCGAGGGGGTCCACGTTGACGATTTCCAGGCAGTAACTGAGCAGCGCGCCTGCTGAACTTCCGCGACCGGGGCCCACTCGTACCCCGTGCTTGCGGGAGGCGTCGATGATGTCGGCGACGATGAGGAAGTAGTCGGCCAGCCCCATGTCGCTGACGATCTCGAACTCGAAGTTCAACCGGTCCCGCACCTCCTGGGGCAGCGGGGAACCGTAACGACGCTGCGCCCCGGCGCGCACCTGCTGCTTGAGGTAGTCGGCGGCGGTGCCGGTGAACTCGGCCAGGGCTGGGAATTGGGGCAGACGCAGGTGGGGGGCGGGCAGCACGTCACCGGAGCACCGCTGCGCGATGTCCAGGGTGGTGTCCACGGCTTTGCCGGTGCCGTTGCCGTCGTCGAAGATGGCCCGCATCTGCTCGGCGGAGCGGATGAAGTAGCCGGTGCCCTTGAACGCGAACCGGTTGGGGTCGGACATCTTGCGGTTCACTCCCACGGCCAGCCACGCGTCGTGCGCGGCGGCGTCGGTGTCCCGTGGGTAGTGGGCGTCGTTGGTGGCGACGACACGCTTCTCGTAGTCGGCGGGTCCCCAGAACTCGCGGGCCAGATCCACCAAGCCACCGGTCACTTTGCGTTCCACGGCGATGCCGTGATCCATGACCTCGACGTACACGTTGTCCTTGCCGACCGCCTCGATCAGGCACCCCAGGTTGGCCCGAGCACCTTCGTAGTCGCCCCGCTTCAGTTTGCTGGCCACCGGGCCGCCGAGGCACCCGGTGAGCACGATCAGGCCGTCGCTGTGGCGGGCGAGAAGGTCGAAATCGGCACGCGGCTTGTACCAGAAGCTGCCGTGCGCGGCGGATTGGATCCGCACCAGGCTGTCCCAGCCCTGCGTGGAAGCGGCCAGCACGGTGAGGTGTTGGTAGCGCCGGGTCTTGGTGTCCCCACCGGAGGTGGTCTTGCCGTGCGAGTCGTCGTCGGCGTCGGCCTCACCCTCCTCGTCGCGGGGTTCGACCTCCTCGTCGTGGTCCCCCCGGGCACCGAGGGACAGGTAGAGCTCGCAGCCTTGGATCGCCTTGATGCCGGCTTCCTTCGCTGCTTTGGCGAATTTCCAGGCGCCGCCCAGGGTGCCGTGGTCGGTGAGGGCGATGGCGTCTTGGCCTTGCTCCGCGGCGATCTGACACATCCCTCTGAGACGGCTCAAACCGTCCAGGCAGGAGTGCTCGCTGTGATTGTGCAGGTGGACTACCTGCCCGTGGGGGGACATGGGAACTGTGTGCGTCTGCTCGGGGATCGGCTCAGAACGGTGGTGTGAAGGAGTTGGGGTCCTTGCCGCCGAGCATGGCGCGCAGCCCGTCGTCGCCGGTGTCCTCGATGTACACCGGAGGCCTACCGCCAGTGCCGTGGTGGCGGTCCGCGCCCAGTTGGCGTCGCGCCTGGGCGGCGGCGTAGTGGTCGGAGTATTTGGTCGCGGCGGCGCAGGCTTGCCCGGCGGTGTCCGCACGCCCGCCCAGGCGGTGGCCTTCGGCGGTGGTGATGGACCATTGCGCCTGCAGTCCTTGCTGGTCGGGCGCTACGGTCAGGGCGTGCCCGTTGCGGTGCGCGCTGCGGGCTGCGGCGTATTCGTTACCGGTGGTGGTCCACAGGGGTCCGACGGTGTCGCGGGTGACGTCCTCGGGGTGGTAGGCACCCAGGGTGCCGTCGTCGTGGCGGACCACCTGCTCTTCGACGTCTGTGTTGAACAGCACATCTGCGCTGGGCTGTACGCCGACGCACACACCATCGGTGGTGGTCATCGCGCCGGAGGAGTCCAGGGCCGTTGCCTGCACTCGGGTGCCGTCCCGGCGGTAGGTCAGCGCACCGCCGGGGTCTTCGACGGTTTCGTCCTCGTCGACCGGGCGGACATTTGTGGTGATGACGGGGTTGCCCATAACGGTCGGGGAGAGCTCGAGGTGCGATTCCTGGTGGGTCGTGGTGGCGAACTGGCCACCTCGGGGGGTCCCGGCGCCGACACGGGTGATGGTGTTGGTCATGCCCACGATGTGTGCGGCCTGCTCGGTGTCCCCTGCGACAGCTCGCCCCGCACGTTCCCCGGCCGGGTCGTGGCCCAGACCGCGACCCGCTCGAACCGGGGCGCACCGTCTGTCGGCGTCACCCAGACGTGGTTGCCCGGTGCCGCGCACCAGATGACGCCGCTGCGCACACCCTCCGGCGCCTGGTAGCGGATGCGCGCCCCGGCCTTCGGCAACGTGACCGGCCGGTGACCGGTGAACGGGTCGGGGACGGTCACCTGGGTCGATCGAAGCCATGGCCATGGCCTCGATGTGTGCGGCCGCCGCTTCGACGCCCCGGATGAGGGCCCGAAACAGGCACTTCCCACCGCTGTGTCGAAGGCTCCGATAACTTTGCTTATGCGAGTTGAGATCGCGGACGACACACTGACGACCGCGCACATGATGGGTATGAGCCGACGGCTCCATCACCTGCGTCGGCGGGGAGAGCGGGCATTGGCGCTCGTTCCGCCCCGAGTGGTGCTACCCGGCCACCCGGATCAACCGGCGCGGCCGGTCGGTGGCCAACACCGTGCCGGTGGCGCAACGCGGTTTGCGCCAGGAGTGGCTGCGCCGGCGGGGCCTGGGCCGTGATCTCGACCTGGTGGACGGGGACTGTCCATAGTGCACGGCGTTCTCGGTTTTCCCCGCTAGGGTGGGTTCCCACCATCAGAAGGGCACGCCATGCACACCTTGCTCGCCGCCTCGGACACGCACGTGCTCGCCGCCGGAATGATCCTCAGCGGCGTCAAGGGCATCTTCTACCTGATCGGCGGAATCATCGCCGCGGTCGTCTGCGCGCTCATCGCCAAATCCAAGGGCCACAGCGCCGTGCTGTTCGGGATCCTCGGCTTCTTCTTCAGCATCATCACCCTCATCGTGATCCTGGTGGTCCCCCGCAGAGGAGCGTCCGCCCGGACGTGACCAGATGCTCGCCGCCAGCCGTGTCGAATGCCGCCTCAGTTCAGCAGCCGGCCCTCAGCTCGCTGCTGAACTGAGGGCCGGGATCAGGGCTCCGATGCCGGTCGGGGGTACATCCTCGGCGAGGGTTTCCATCATGGGCCAGTACTGCTCGCGAATCTCCTTGAGCCGATCGAACATTTCGCTGATAGGACCTTCGAGGAGCGCCGGGAGATCCGCGGCGCCGAACTCGAGGGTCTTCTGCATCCCCGCCCAGTAGTCTTCTTCCGGTTTCCCGTCCATGGTTTCCAGCGCCGAGAAGTGGCTTTGGGCGATCCGGGCGACGACGGCGCCTACCCAGCGGGCACGTCCCTCGTCGAGGGCTTCGTCGTCTCTGCCCTGAACCAGGTCGTCGAGGACGTCGAGAAGGTCGTCGGCGGTGAGGGCCCAGGACAGCAGCCGGAGGTCGTCCACCATGCCCACCGCGCAGGACAGTGCCCATGTCAAGTCGTCGGGGTTGTCCATGTGCTCGGCCAGGTCGATGCTGTCCAGCAGGTCGTCGTTTGCCCCGGCCAGCCATTCCGAGACGCGGGCGAGGTCGGCGTCGTTGTCCGGGTCCAGCCCGACCAGGGAGAGCACGTCCATCCAGGTGCCGCTGGTTTCGTCGTACATGCCGGATGCGGTGAGTTCCAGGGCGACGCGCACCGCCCACGTGTCGTCGTCTTCCAGCACAGGTTCCTGATTGTCGTACAGGATGTTGTACCGCTTCGCGACGCGGTCGGGCAGCCACATCAGCGGGTGCCACATCGCCTCGGGGCGTACCCCGGGCCACCGTCGCGACCCTTCGTCCCAGGACGCCGGGTAGATGGGCAGCGGCACCGCGGACAGCGGGCTGGCCAGCACGTTGCGTGCGGGCAGCCCCGCCTCCTCCAGCCATGTCCCGAATCTGATGGCGGCGGCGATCGGTGACTGTGCGATGAGCAGCGGTTCCCCGGGCTCGGTCATGAATGAGCGGCGAGTGATCTCCATGATGTTGCGTGTCCTTCCTGAACGTCGCTCCCCAAGCCTGTTGCCTGTGAACATGCGCAGACAGGACGCCGTCTTCCCGGCAGCCTTCGCGGGCCACCCGATCAGCGGCCGACGGCAAACAACCCTCGTGGTGAACTCATCGAAGAACAAAGGTGACCGCGGCGAACGCGAAGCGGTCCGGGTCTGTGTGAGCTTGGTACCTGATCTTGTGGTGCCCGATGCTATGCGCATGTTGGGGGCGGGGCGCCGCGAGGATGTGGGGGACCTGAAGGTGTTCCCCGATGTGGCGGTGCAGGTGAAGAACTGCGCCGACGTCGGGGGCGCGTTGCGCCAGGCCGCGGTCGGTGCGCACCGCCAAGCCCGCCACGGGCGCATGGATTTCGCGTTGGGGATGGCCCCGGTGCCGCGGGCGCGTGCCGCCACGGTGCGCTGGCTCGCGTCGTGCCTGTTCTGGCCCGATGACACCCTCGCCCACGACGAGATCGCCCGGTTCGGTAACCCCGGCGCCGCGGTGGCACATCTGCGCAACGAGAACCTGGGGGTTCCGCGGGACCGGCGCATCGCCCTCGTGGAGCGTCGGGGGACCGACACGATCGTCGTGGCCCCGATCGAGGCGTGGTTCGCCGCGTACCGCAAGACGACCGGCCGGGTCGCTGTCGCTGTCGCTGGCTAATTCGCCACCCGCGCAAACCAGAAGGGAACATCGTGATCGAGTACCAGGTGGCACCGCCTCTACCGGCGATGCGGGCGGTCACCGCCACCAAGACTGAACCGGGGGAGGTGGCCTGATGGGCAGCGCGAGGGTGGGCGAGCTGAAACGCGCCGCACAGCGGCTGGGTGTCACCAGCACCACCCTGCGCCAGCAGGGCTGGAAGACCGCCTCACCCGAGCGCATCGAGGCCGCCGAGGACGACCCACCGGACTGGCTGGTCGTGGCCCGCGAACGCCGCCGCGTGAAGCGCGCCCGGCAGGAGCGTCTACGGGACCGCAAGAACACGGCTGCTCGCCTCGAAGTCCAGGCTCGTGCGGTCCGAGAGCGCGACATCACGCCGTCCGAAGTCGAGGACCTGCTGGCTGCTCCACCGGACTGGCTGATCGCGGAACAGGCCCGCCAAACGGCGCAGACCGAACGCGAGGCCAAAGACCGGATTCGCCGCGAACTCACCGATGTTCTCGTCATGTCGGTCCACGATGCGTGGTTCCAGCAACTCAAACGTGCCACCAGCGACGCGGAAGTCGATGCCATCGACGCGCGGTGGGCACCCGAGGTTGATCGGGTCAGGCGTGAAGCGCAGCAGATGGTCGATGAGTTGACTCCAGGGCAGGTGAGGTCGCGTATTGATCGGGAGCAGGACGCAGCAGACCGAGCGGGCGTGTACCGGGCCGCCCAGCTCGCCCGACGAGACTCCGGCGGCGACCGGCATGACTAGATTCGCGGTCCCCGACGGCATGACAGTGCAGGTGTTCGAGTTCGCCCTCGACCTGGCCATTTTCGCGAGGACAGCGCCGGAGGGCTTCTGCTGCAGAGCCGGATGGGAGGAATCCGTGGTTGCGATCCACACCGGGTCGGGTCACCCAGAGCACTGCCCCCGATGCCACAGGACGGACTGCATCACTGACCACGCAATGACCGACGCCGCGAATGCTCAGTCGTCGCGTGGTCTCACGCAGATCATTCGGGCCACGTGGCCCGAGGAGTAACGCGCCGGTAGGCGCATCGGCCTGACACGGGCGACACCACCGGCGCCGGACACATCCCTGGCATGGACAAAATCAGAGTGACCAGCCCCGCAGACCTCATCACCGCGCTGCCGTCGATCCTCGGTTTCACCCCTACCCGCTCGGTGGTGTTGGTGTGCATGACGGGCGTCGACGCGAAGCGGGTGGGCACGGTCATGCGGGTGGACCTGCCCGATCCGAACGAACTGTTCGACGCCGACGCGACTCCGATCGAGAGCATCGCGGCGCACTGTGACCGGCACACGGTGCCCGCGGTCGAGATCGTCGTCGTGGAGGACCGGTTCCCGAAGGGTTGGACCCCGCACCAGGAGTTCATCCGCACGTTGCGGCGCACGTTGGCCAAGGCGGGGACTGCGGTGCGCGACCCCCGGTTCACCCCAACGATTGTGGCTGGGGCGCGGTGGGGCACTTACGGCAGCAGTGCCGGTGGGATGCTGGCCGACCCGAACACGTCCGCGGTGGCCACTGCCCACGTGGTGGCCGGTCGGGTCATCCACGCCGACCGGGCGGAACTGGTCAGCACGTTCGCACCCGACCCGGTGGATTTGCCCGGGCTGCAGGCCGCACTGACCGACGCCGAGGCCACCACCGGCTCGGCCAGCGTCCAGTACGCCACCGTGCTGTCGGTGCTGGACTTGTACTCCCTCTCCGGGACAGCGTTGACCGTCACCGACCTGACGAACGTCGGTGTTGCTTTGATGAACCTCACGGTGCGCGACGCGTGCTTCGGGTTGGCGATCGGTGATCACGCGGATCTGGTGGGGCGTCTGTGGGTGTACCTCACCCGTGTGCTGCCCGCGCCGGTGCGCGCGGAGGCGGCGGTCCTGGCGGCGAACAGCTTCTACCTGCGGGGTGAGGGACCTCTCGCCGGGGAGGCTCTGGACGTTGCCCTCTCCTGCGTGCCGAATCACCGGATGGCCACCTTGCTGCGGACGGCACTGCAGGGTGGGCTCACCCCCGGCCAGCTCCGAAGCCTGTCCGAAGCTGGTGCCGCCACCGCAGCCGAGGGACTGACCGCCCCGGAAGCCGCGGGCATCGCGGTGACCCGCTAGGGCGGGGGAGTACGCCCCGGCTTGGGAGGCGACGCGGGCGACTGGTGGTCGACCGCGCACATGAACGCCATGCCAGGATCCCGTAGTCATGACGTTCATCCCGTAATTCTCGATGCCGCCGAAGCGTTGGCTTCCGGTCCGGTCGCCGCGATCGTCCACCACGAGGCGTTGCGAATCTCGCAGAGCAGTCTCACCGGCATCGAGCTCGGCTCGATGGACCCAGCCGACGTCACGCGGGCAGTGGAGACGGTCGGGGCGGAGATGGCTGTGGTGGCCCGGAGACTGATGCTGACCTCCCCGGTGCGGCCCCGGACCAAGAGCGCGGTCCTCGCGCTCCTCGGTGCCCTCACGGGGACCACCCGGATAGGCGTGTTGGGTCGGCTGAAACTCTGAGAGCCAGGGTGAGAAGTACGTCCCCCACGGGGGTGTGAACGCAACGATCTTTGGTTTCTGGTCGTCGGGCCCGTGGAGTAAGGGACCAACCTATCCGTATCGGGCAGCTCAGCCATACCCAATCGGCCCGGTCGGATCGGGGAATCGCACCGCGTGTGGGGCCTTCATGTCGGGCGGCCTGTTTATCCTCTGCGGATGGACGTATCGCCGCAGGTCCGCGAACCGGCCGGCACAGTGCAGTCCGGCACAGTGCAGTCCGGCACAGTGCAGTCCGATCCGGTGGGCTCCGATCCGGTGGGCTCCGATCCGGTGGGCTCCGATCCGGTGGGCTCCTTGTTGTTGCGCACCGCCGGCGAGCAGGCCGCGGAGTTCCTCGACTCGGCCGCCGCACCCGCCACCCGGCTCGCCTACCAGCGGGACTGGGCCAGGTTCACCGCGTGGTGCACCCGCCGAGAGGTGACTGCGCTGCCCGCCGACGAGCACGTCGTGGCCGCCTACCTCGCCGACGCCGCGCACCAGCAGTGTGCCGACGGGTCGTGGCGCTACGCACCGGCGACGATGAGCCGCTGGGTGGCGGGGGTGAACAAGGCGCACACCGTGACCGGGAACCCGCCGCCGGGGCACCACCCACGGGTGGTGGCGGTGCTCAGCGGGATCCGCCGGGAACGGGCCACCCCACCCACCCGGCGGTCGCCGCTGCTGCTGGAGGACCTGCGAAGGGTGCTGGGGCAGCTGGATCTCACGACGTGGCCCGTCGCGGTGGCCGCCCGCCGGGACGCCTGCCTGCTGGTGATGGGCTTCGCCGGAGCGTTCCGCCGCTCGGAGCTGGCCGGGCTGGCGGTGCGCGACGTCACCCGACACGAGCAGGACGGGGCGCACGTCGCACTCGGCCGTTCCAAGACCGACCAGGAGGGCAGAGGCCGGGTGGTGGCACTGCCCTACGGCCAGAACCCACTCACCTGCGCCCCGTGTGCGCTGCGCCGCTGGCGCGCGGTGCTCGACGCCTCCGACACCGGCGGGCGCCCGGCGGTGCTGCGGGTGCTGCGCGGCTCACCGTCGGTGTCGGTGCACATCTGCCGGGCCCCGCTGCAGGACACCGACACCCCAACCGGGGGACTGGAGCCCTCGCGCCCGCTGTTCCGGCCCGTCAGCCGTTCCGGCGCCATCCACACCCGAGCGGTCACCGGGCACGCGATCAACCTGGTGGTGAAGCGGCGCGGTACGGCCGCCGGCCTGGACCCGAGAGGTCTGGGTGGGCACTCGCTGCGTGCCGGGTTCGTCACCCAGAGCTTCCGGTCCGGCGCCGACGCGCACGCAATCATGCGCCAGACCGGGCACACCTCGCACGCCATGGTGGAGGTCTACTCCCGTGAAGGGGCGCCGCTGCAGGGCAACGCGGTGACCCGCCTCGGGTTATGAGCGGCGGCGGGTACCGATCGTCAGTCGGTGGCAAACGGTATGTGTTCGACCAGGTAGCTGTGCTCCTCTCGAGTGCGGGACCTGATACCGAGGAAGCAGGTTGATTGATGAGTGTGGATATGGACTGGGACGAAGCCATCGGGCGTGCCCGCGCTGCCGATCAGCGGGAGGTCAAGCGCGCCGAGGCGTACTTGGCGCTACTAGGGGAGGACGAGGCGCAGCGCCGCGCCGACACCGCTCACGATCGCCTGATCGCTCTTGACGATAGGGAGTACAGCGGCCCTGTCGAGGTGGACGAGTGCCCACTGTGCGGTCACTGCGCACTCCTCGTCACTGATTTCGACGACTTCGGTGGCACCGAAGGCCCCGGCATCTGCGTGGTGTGTTCCTACGAGCGTAGTGACGATATTGCTCGCGAAGGTGCCGTGGCGGAACATATCAGTCGGATCATGAACAAGGACGATTAGCTGGTGAGCATCGTCCCGACGGCGTATCGGGCCGAGTGGTCGCTGTTCATCGACTGGTGCCAGGCCACCGACCGGTCCCCACTCGGAACCGACGCGGCCACGGTGAAGGTGTTCCTGGACGATTGTCCTTCCGCCGCGGCAACAGCCCGACGCCGGATCAGCGCCATCAACCGGGCCCACCGCGACGCCGGGTACTCCGGCTACCACCTCCGCGGGCACCCTTCGACGGCGGTGACCGCGATGTCTGCCGGGGACACCGCCGCCCGGGCGGCGGTGCTCATGCAGGCCTTCGGGCGGATCCCGGCGTACGGGTGGCCCTCCTCGGTGGCCGGGAGACGCGACGGGTGCCTGCTGTCCCTGGCCGCAACCGGGATGGCCCGGCCCCAGCTGCGTTCCCTGGCGGTGGGGGACATCACCGCGGAACCGGGCGTGGTTCGGGTCAGCCCACCGGGTGGGGCACCCCCGACGATTGTGCACACCGGCAGTGATGGTTCGGCGAGCTGCCCGGCGTGCGGGATCACCCGGTGGCATCGGGTGCTGGTGTTGCACGCACTCCACGGGCTGCCCGGAATCCGCTCCCGGCTGGCGGACCCACCCGAGAGATCGGTCGGCCACCACTGTGCGCGGCCACTGCTGGACGGGGCGCGCCCGAGGATGAGCTTGCTGCCCAGGGTGTCCGCCCGTGGGCTCATCGACTCCACAGGACCGGCGATCTCCGCCCGGACGATCAGCACGGTCCTCTCCTGCCGGACGAGCACCCCCGACCCGGTGGTGGTCGAGCACGCCACCAACCGGCCGCACCGGGCACCGCTGGACCCCGATGTTGCGGCGACGCGGCGCGCCGAGGCGGTGGCGGCCCTCGCCGATGTCACCGATGTGCTCGACGCGGTGGAGCTCGAAGCTGAGGTCGCCATGGTGCGTCTCGCCGAGGTGGTCGCCGCGGCCGGTGGATGAGACGCGGTGCACACCGCAACGGCCGGACACATCATCGGCATGCACACCAACCATAGGGCGACAGCCCGGAACAACGCCGGCGACAGCGGGCCGCGCAGGGAAGGCACGGCTACGGTCCGCGAGGAGTGGGCGATCCGTTGGGGCAACGGTGTGGTCACTCCTCCTTACGATCATCGGGACCAGGCGGAGAGACGGCTGCTCCATGAGGCGGGCAGGTCTTATGGTGGCGCGGCGCATCCCACAGTGGTGTGCCGCACGGTGACCGTCACCGACTGGGCGGTTCCTCCGGTTTCTCCCGTTCTGGATCCGTCGGTGAAGCGTGAGCCGGTGGTGGGGGCACGGGTACGGATGCGGCACTTCCCTTCCATTACCGGCACAGTGTCCTCCTGCTGCGCACCGTCGATCCGGGTGCGGTGGGATCACGACTCGAAGGAGCAGGAGCTTGCGGTCAACATGGTCGAGGCGGAAACACCGTGAGCGGTGAGCACCCGAGCGCGGTGCATACCCTGGGACTGCGGGGACGAGCCGCACACACGGAGAGCATGAGCAACCTTCATTCTCGTGTCTCCGCCGGAGTCCCCCGAGGTGGACAGTTCGCTGCCACCGCCCACGCCGAAACCGATGTCACCCTCAGCTCGGAGACCGGGCCGGCGCCGGACACATCGTGGCCACGTATCGACCGAGGGGAATGTTCGACACAGCCGCAGCAACCGAAGCCGGGTCAGTCGTTGGCCGAGAGGTTTCCCGCTTTGGCCGCCCAATGGCACCCGACGAAGAACGGCACCCTGACCTCCAGCCGCGTGAAGGGCGGCGCTAGACAAAATGTGTGGTGGGTGTGCCAAAAAGGCCACGAATGGCAGTCGCCGGTCAATAATCGGATCGCAAAAGGGCGCGGGTGCCCCGTCTGCGCTGGCCAGAAAACGGTTGCCGGGTTCAACGACCTCACCACCACGTTCCCGAAGGTGGCCGCGCAGTGGCATCCTGCCCACAACAACGACCTCACCTCCGATCAGGTGTCCATGGGCAGTCACACCAAGGTGTGGTGGCAGTGCGACCTCGGGCACGAGTGGGAGACGTCGGTCAACAGTCGCACCTCCACAGGAGCTGGGTGCCCCGTCTGCGCTGGCCAGAAAACAGTTACCGGGTTCAACGACCTCGCCACCCAGTTTCCGAAGGTGGCCGCCCAATGGCACCCCACCCGTAACGAGGACCTCATCCCCGACCGCATATCAGGCGGCGCCAGACAAAAGTGTGGTGGGTGTGCGGAAAGGGCCACGAATGGTCGGCGGCGGTAGCCAGTCGGACCTCCACAGGGCACGGGTGCCCCGTCTGTCGGAATCATCGAACGGGTACCTGATCAACGACCTTGCCACGGTAACCGTTTTCAGGTGCGAGACGTCCGGTGCCTCGCTGATCGAACGAATCGTGGTACACGCACGGATCGCCGGACACATCGTGACCATGTCTCGACCGAGAGGAGTGTTGCACTGATGCTGGAGCAACCAAAACCGGGTCAGTCGTTGGCCGACAAGTTCCCGAAGGTGGCCGCCCAATGGCACCCGACGAAGAACGACACCCTGACCCCCAGCCATGTCAAGGGCGGTTGCGGCGAGAGGGTGTGGTGGCGCTGTGAGCAGGGACACGAGTGGGAAGCGAAGGTCCACAACCGGATATACGCAGGATCCGGCTGCCCCGTCTGCTCGGGCCGCACCACGGTCGCCGGGGTCAACGACCTCGCCACCCAGTTCCCGAAGGTGGCCGCCCAATGGCACCCCACCCGCAACGGCGCCCTCACTCCCGACAAGGTGGGGTGCAGTACGAGACGAACGGTGTGGTGGCGCTGCGAGGAGGCCCACGAATGGCAGGCGAGAGTGCGTAACCGGACCTACGGCGGAATCGGGTGCCTTCTCTGCTCTGGCCTGAGAGCTACCGCCAAGGGCAACGACCTCGCCTCCCGGTTCCCCGACATCGCCGCGCAGTGGCACCCCACCCGCAACGGTGACCTCACCCCTGACAAGGTGGTGGGCAGCACCGCCCAAAAAGTGTGGTGGCGCTGCGAGGAGGGGCACGAATGGCAGGCGACGGTCGGTAATCGAACTTACGGTGGAACTGGATGCCCCGTCTGCTCGGGCCGCACCACGGTTGCCGGGGTCAACGACCTCGCTACCCAGTTCCCGAAGGTGGCCGCCCAATGGCACCCCACCCGTAACGGTGATCGCACCCCCGACCAGGTGTCCGCGAGCAACGGGGGAAAGATGTGGTGGCGCTGCGAGCAAGGGCACGCGTGGACGGCAGTGGTCGGCGGCCGCACCCGCAAGGGTTCCGGTTGCCCCGTCTGTTCCGGGCGGAAGCTGCTTCCCGGGTTCAACGACCTCGCCACGAAGTTCCCGAAGGTGGCCGCGCAGTGGCATCCCACCCGCAACGG